>OMBR01000031.1_pt1 | contig 70429 bp, 53 predicted proteins | sample 1674041 | NCBI WGS metagenome assembly OMBR01 (sample SAMEA103958138, study PRJEB25191) | human gut metagenome | biome: human-associated habitat [ENVO:00009003]; feature: intestine environment [ENVO:2100002]; material: feces | place: Germany | collected 2013/2015
CATGTCCGTCACGTTTTGTGTCTCGAAGCTTGAAAGGTCGAGTGTTGTGAGAGCAGAACAGTTACTGAACATGCCGTTCATGTCCGTCACGTTCTTAGTGTCGAAGTCTGAAAGGTCGAGTGTTGTGAGAGCAGAACAGTAACTGAACATCCAATTCATGTCCGTTACATTCTGTGTGTTGAAACTTGATACATCGAGCGTTTTGAGTTTAGTACAGCTACCGAACATGTAGCTCATCTCCATTACGTTCTTAGTGTCGAAGTTTGATACGTCGAGTGTTGTGAGAGCAGAACATTCACTGAACATCCAACTCATGTTCGTCACGTTCTCTGTGTTCAGATATTCAATACCCTCTATGGTCGTTAAGTCTGTGCAACCATAGAACCAATTGTAGCAACTCGTTGGGCGTGCGTTAGCAAATGATGCATAGAAGATAACCTTTTTGATGATATTTGCATTATGAGAATGATTATTATCATCGAATTTATACCAACCTGGGAGGTTTTCGCCCTCATTCAGCGCAAACGCCCCATCGGGTTTTTTGGTGTCGTGCTTGAATGTCAGTGTGTTCGTGGCTTCGTCGAACACCGCATACGACTCTACGACTTTTGAGGCTATATCTGTGAAGTAACCATTGGTGTAGTTCGCCATTTCCTTACCTACCTTATTTTCGTCGTAAGGTACGGCACCCACAAGATTAACGCACTCTGCAAACATATTCTCGTCTTCTTCACATGCTGTTGTCACGAACTTGTCGCTTGCATAGATGGTGGTGAGAGCATAATTGTTGCAGAACATCCAACCCATATTCGTCACGTTCTTAGTATCGAAGTTTGATACATCGAGTGTTGTGAGTGCAGAACAGTTATTGAACATGTTGCTCATGGACGTCACGTTTTGTGTATCGAAATTTGAAACGTCGAGTGTTGTGAGTGCCTTACAGCCACTGAACATGTAGTTCATGTCCGTCACGTTCTTTGTGTCAAAGTTTGAGACATCAAGTGTTTTGAGAGCCGAGCAGTTATAGAACATGTAGCTCATGTCCGTCACGTTCTTAGTGTCGAAGTTTGCGATGTCAAGTGTAGTGATAGCCGAGCAGTTAAAGAACATGTAGTACATGTTCGTCACGTTCTGTGTGTTGAAGTTTGAAACATCAAGCGTCGTGAGAGCAGAGCAGTCATAGAACATGCCGCTCATGTCCGTTACGTTCTGTGTGTTGAAGTTTGATACGTTGAGTGTCGTGAGAGCACGACAGTCACTGAACATGCCGCTCATGTACGTTACGTTCTGTGTGTTGAAGTTTGATACATCAAGTGTCGTGAGAGCCGAGCAGTCACTGAACATGTAGTACATGTTCGTCACGTTTTGTGTGTCGAAATGTGATACGTCGAGTGTTGTGAGTGCAGCACAGCCCCAGAACATGCCGCTCATGTCCGTCACGTTCTCTGTGTTCAGATATTCAATACCCTCTATGGTTGTTAAGTCTGTGCAACCAAAGAACCATTTGCAGCAACTCGTTGGGCGTGCGTTGGCAAATGATGCATCGAAGACAACTTTCTCGATGGTATTTGCATTCGATACATAGCCATTGGATTTATACCAACCTGGGGCATTGTCGCCTTCATTCAGCGCAAACGCTCCAGCGGGTTTGTTGGTGTCGCGCTTGAATGTCAGTGTGTTCGTGGCTTCGTCGAACACGGCATACGATTCTGCGATTTTTGAGGCTATATCTGTGAAGTAGCCTGTGGTGTAGTTTGCCATTTCCTTACCTATCTTGTATTCGTCGTAAGGTACGGCACCCACAAGATTAGTGCAGCCTTTAAACATATTATAGTCATACTTACAAGCAGTGGTTACGAACTTGTCGCTTGCATAGATGGTTGTGAGAGCTGAGCAGCCATCGAACATGCCGCTCATTTCCGTCACGTTTTGTGTGTCGAAGTTTGAAATGTCGAGTGTTGTGAGAGCATGACAGCCCCAGAACATGCTGGACATGCTCTGTACGTTCTTAGTGTCGAATTTTGAAACGTCGAGCATTGTGAGTGCCTTACAGCCACAGAACATACCGCTCATTTCCGTCACGTTCTCTGTGTTCAGATATTCAATACCCTCTATGGTTGTTAAGTCTGTGCAACCAAAGAACCATTTGCAGCAACTCGTTGGGCGTGCGTTGGCAAATGATGCATCGAAGACAACTTTCTCGATGGTATTTGCATTCGATACATAGCCATTGGATTTATACCAACCTGGGGCATTGTCGCCTTCATTCAGCGCAAACGCTCCAGCGGGTTTGTTGGTGTCGCGCTTGAATGTCAGCGTGTTCGTGGCTTTGTCGAACACGGCATACGACTCTGCCTCTTGGGCAAATGCATGGCTACCACAGATGGGCAGACACATCAAGATTGCAAGTAGCAGACGAGCAATCGGGTGTAAAAGTTTAGTTTTCATAATAGAACAGTTTTAAAAAAATATTAGTATTTGGTTGGAGGGTGTGCATTCTATGTTTATATGCACACCCTCCTAAATGTTTTCTGGGTGCGTGGAGGGTGTGTCAAAACTAAAATATTGGGCAAATTGAATAGCAAACGGTTCTAATCGTAGGAGGCTACGGCATTCCTGCCGTAGCCATTAGTGACTGAAATACAACTGTTTGCAATGACTACGGCAAGAATGCCGTAGTCTCCTACAGTTAGCCATTCATCACAATTCTATAGTTTTGACACACCCTCCTCCTAAGTTAGTTGCTTGGTGTGAAGCGCAGGGTGTATGTGTATGAGTTCCATGACGGAACCTCGTACTGCGATAGGCAGCCGTCGCCACCGCAAGAGTTGTTGCCCAAGCCGCGCTGTGCGTAGTCGAAGTGGGCGTAGATCTGCGGGTCGCGAGTGAGGTCGTACCAGTGGAGCTGCGAGTTCCACATCGAGTCGCCCCATGTGCACCAGCGTGTCTCGTCGTAGTGGCCGAGCGAGAAGGCTGCCTGACCCTCTGCCTCGATGTTCAGCGAGAGCGGCTTGCCGAGTTCGCTGTTGTTGCGCAGTGTGAGCGAGCGCATATCCTGATGGTCGCCGTAGGTCTGCGGATGGATCATCTCGTCGACCATGTCGTCTACCGTAGTCTGGTAGCGGCCGAGCATTGAGCCGGTCTTGCGGTCGGCATAGTTAGACCACGGACCACGTGCGTAGTACTCCACGTCCTCGAAGCCTGCTGCGAACTGCATACCCAGACCCATGCGTGCCAATGAGCCGCTTGGCGAGAAGGTTGTCTTCATGTCGACCACGCCGTCAGGATAGAATGTGTAGTCGATGGTGTACTGGCAGCCGTCGGCTCTGCCCTGTACGGATAGTGTAGCGTTGTCGCCGCTCTTGGCGAGCGCACCGGTCACGCTGACGTTGGCAGAGTTGCTAAACGACGGGCGGAAGTTGCGGTCGTTGTCCACCTTGCGGTAGCTGTTGAAGTCGGGACCCTCGGCGATGAGTGCCTTGCCGTTGTATGTCCACGACTGCATCTTGCCGTTGTTGAACTTGATCTCGAACTCGCCGTTGGCTGTCTTGCCTTTGACGGTCTGACCCTCTATGGTGAGTGCCGAGTTGTTTTCCATGTCAGCCTTGTGAGCGGCGAGCGTCGGGCGTTTACCAATCTCGAACTGCTGTTCTGCTACGGCGTAGCCCTGCTCTGCCCACAGCGTAGCCTCCTTGAGGCGCAGCGAGAGGTTGAGCAGATACTCAGCATCGTCAGTGACGGTTGTGGTGTACGGAATATCGATAGAAGCCTCTGTACCGGCAGCGATGGCCGGCATTTCTGCCTTGCCCTCCTCGACGATGCGTCCGTCGCGCAGCACCTGATAGACGAGGTCGTACATCTCAAGGTCGACGAATGAGTTCTTGTTCTTCAGTGTCACCTTGCCGCCATCGAAGGCTGTGAACGCAGCGTTCTGATATACGTGCTTCACCTCGGTGAGCTTGCCCGTCCATGCGCGGTCGGGGGTGATGATGCCGTTGTTCACGAAGTTGCCCTGGAAACCTACGCCCACGCCACCGGTAGAGTTGTAGTCGTAGCCCGATACCCAGTAGTTGAAGCCGTTCTCGCTCTTGCGCTCGCCCTTCACGAGACGTGCAGGGTCGTAGAAGCTCTGGTCAACCCAGTCCCAGATGCAGCCGCCGAGGATGCCGTTGCTTGCCTCGATAACGTCCCAGTACTCCTGCAGGTTACCTACAGCCTGACCCATTGCGTGTGCATACTCGCAGATGAAGTAAGGTTTGCCTGCATATCCGTTGCTGCTGCCGCTCACGCTGCTCACTGTAGGATACATTGAAGAACCGAGGTCAGAGTAGCTCATGTTGCCCTCGTAGTGGATGAGGCGGTTGTCAAGCTGGCGAATCTTGCTGATGCTCGAAGCGAAGTTGCTTGCGCCGCCCGACTCGTTGCCCAGCGACCAGAAGATAACGCTCGGGTGGTTGCGGTCGCGCATCACCATGCGCACCTCGCGGTCGTCGATGGCTGTGCGCCATGTAGAGTTAGAGGCGAGGTTCTGGTTGAAGTGGCACTCCACGTTAGCCTCGTCCATGGTGTACAGACCGTAAGCGTCGAACATGGCGTACATCTTCGGCTGGCGCGGATAGTGCGAGGTGCGCACCGTGTTCACGTTAGCCTGCTTCATCATCTCCACGTCGCGCAGCATAGTCTCCATGTCGATGGCGCGTCCGTACTCGGGGTGAGCGTCCTGAGTGTTCACGCCCTTGAAGAACACGCGCTTGTCGTTGATGTACACGAGGTTGCCCTTCTGCTCAATGTTGCGGAAGCCGTACTTTGTAGAGAATACCATCTCGTCGGCGCCGTCGGCAGTCTGCTGCTTAACAACGACACTGTAGAGGTACGGATCTTCGGCGCTCCATGCGTGCAGACCGCTGAGCTGGCTGATAGTAGCGTCCACGGTCTTGGTGTCAGTGCCGCTGTATTCGGCTGTAGCCGAGCCGACGGTCTTGCCCTCATGGTCGAGCAGTTCGACGAGGAACTTCTTCGCAGCCTCCACGCCGTCGCGGTTGTCCACCTTCAGTGCCACCTTCAGCGTGCCGCTTGTAGCGTCCTTGCTGAGGTTGGGCGCAGTGATATAATGGTCGGCTACGAACACCTTCGGAGTAGCCACGAGATATACGTCGCGGTGAATGCCCGAGAGGTGCCACATATCCTGACCTTCGAGATAAGAGCCGTCGCACCAGCGGTAGACGCGTACCGAAAGCTGGTTGTCGCCCACCTTGGCGAAGTCGGTGATGTCGAATTCGGCATCGGTGTTAGAGTCCTGCGAGTAGCCCACGTACTTGCCGTTCACCCATACCACGGCAGCACTGTACACGCCGTCGAAGTGGACGAAGAGACGCTTGCCGTTCCACGATTCGGGCACGTTGAACGAGCGGCGGTAGAAGCCTATGGCGTTGTGGTCCTCCACACCGTAGTAGGTGTAGCCCACGTTGGCGTTCGGCGGATTGTTCTGGAACGGATAGCCCACGTTGGTATATACCGGTTTGCCGTAGCCAGCCATCTCCCAAGAGAGCGGCACGCGGATGTTGTCCCAAGCAGAGTCGTCGTAGTCGGCAGCGAAGAACTCGCTTTCGCCAGGACCATTCTGTGTTCCGGGTACGAACTTGAACTTCCACTCGCCGTTGAGCAACTGTGTCTCAGCGTTCTGCGGAGTGAGCCACGGCTCGTTGAACGCAGCGTCGCTCTTCATCGCCTCTACCGATGCGTAGGGTATGAACGTAGCGTGAGCATCCTCCTTCCAGTCGCCTACCTTCTGCTGGTTCTGAATCCACGAAGCATCGAACTTGCGCTCGGTGGGGTTTGTTGTGCCACCGCCGCCGGTTGAGCCGCCTTTCACGTCTTCGAGCGAAATATCCTTGTACGTAGCCCACGAGCGTGTGTTGCCCTGCGTGCTGCCGTAGAGGATAGACGACATGGCGAGGATGTTGCTCACAGCAGAAGCGTCGCAACGCTGTACGCCGTTGATGTACAGACCGTCAGACTTCAGCTCGATGGTGAGTTCGCCAGAGATGTTTTTCAATATTTCATAATGAGTTCTGCTTCCTGGGTCGAAGCAGTCGAGTTCCAATTGGCTATTATTCTTTGTGTAGAAAAGATGGATGACGTTGACGCCGCCCCATCCGTTTGCGCCCTGCAGGTCGTCTCCGATAGAGAGCACGTTCTCGTTCGCTTTCGAGTCGTCGCAGGTGCTGAGGTCGAGCACAGCCTTGAAGCTCTGCTTCTGGAAGTTTATCGCCGTCTCGTACTTGAACGACTTGCCGTCAGGCGTATAGTTGGTGAGTAGCGACTGGCGTGCCTGCACCGAAAGCGTGCCGCCGGCGAGGAGGCACACAAGAGAAAGTAAGAGTACGAGGCGCTGTTTGATGTTTGCTATCATAATGTTTTTAGGTTTGTTGTAATATCTACTATATATATAATGTGTGACAGCTTACTTCTTCAGCAGCGTTTTCTTGCCGTTCACGATGTATATGCCCTCCTGCAATCCGTCGGTGTTGCTGTCTGTGCGCACCTGCTGACCGCCGATGTTGTGCACGCCCTTGGCATGAGTCTGCTTCTGTTCGGTCTCTACGCCGTCGGTCTTCACGCCGTCGATGGCAGTCTCGGGCGTATTGGCGTCTACGAGCAGCCACTGTGCAGCCTCAAACTCCTTGCCCGGCATCTGCGGCATAGCGGCAATGCGGTTGTAGACTGAGTTCTGGTAGAGATACATCGAAGCACTTGCCTCTGTGTTGCGGCTCGAGATGGCGTATTCTTCGGTAGAACCCTCCACCGGCTCAATGCGCCACTCGCTGAACGTGCCGCCCTTTGCAGACGGCGTGCCCCAAAGTTCGGCTCCCCATGCTGTGTCGCCCGACATGATGCGGTAGAATCCCGGAGTGGTTGCGCTCTCGATCTGTTCGAGCGTCACCTTCACCTTCTCGCCACCAAGCACAAGACGTCCGTCTTCGGTGCCGAGAAACTGTTTCTTGCCGACATTGTAGAGACAGTAGGTGCCTCCGCTTTTCGGCGTCTCGCCCTTGTAGTCTTCGGCTGCTACGGCTGTACAAGTGCCGAGCAGCGCAAGGGCTGTAAAGAATAATTTGTTCATATTGGTTTGTTATTAGTATGTATTAGTATATTCGTTTTTATATGCTCTCTAATAATTTGTGCATTAAACTGCGTTCTGTAGTACGTAAGAGGTTTTAGGTTGTACGGTTAACTGCCGCCGATTGCGGCAAGCTAACCGTGATAGAATCTGTAGCTGTTGCTTATTTGTTGTCGGCAACCATCTTTTTCGGTCCGCGCACGCGTTCGTTCTGCTTCACTCCGCTGCGAATCTCGATGTTGATGCCGTCCGAAATGCCGGTCTGCACCTTGCGTCGCTCGTATGTCTGCTTGTCGCCTTCGCCCTTTATCACGTAGACGTACGTGTCGTTGCCCTCAAACTCTATGGCACTCTCGGGCACAGCCAGCACGTTCTTCGCTTCAGCCAGCACTATCTCTGCGTTGGCGCTGTAGCCCGAGCGTATGTTCGCAGACGAGGACGGCAGATTCACGGCTGCCTTTATCTCAAACTGGTTGGCGCCGTTTTGCTCCGTAGCTTTCGGCGAGATGTACTCCAGACGGGCGTCGAACTTCAGATCCTGCAGCGCACCAATCGTAATCTTCATGTTCATTCCGGCGGAGAGACGACCCACCTCAGTCTCGTCGATATTGCCGCGGAAGATGAGGTCGTTCATGTTTGCGACGGTAGCTATTGTGGTTCCGTCGTTGAAGGTGTTGGCAAGAATGACGGAGTTGCCCACCTTAACCGGTATGTCGAGTATCAGACCCGTGATTGTGGAGCGTATGAGCGTAGAAGAAGCAGAAGCGTTCGACTTCGAAACGCCGTCGCGCACCACCTCCAGGTTGTCCTGCGCCGCGTCCACCTCCTCGCGAGCCTGGCGCAGAGCCTGCGCTATCTTGTCGTATTCGTCGGCAGCGACGAGTCCTTTGTCGAAGAGAGCCTTCTCGCGGTCGTAGTCGGTTTGCGCCTGCTTGCGGTTTATCTCGGCAAGACGCAGACGCGACTGGGCTGCGCTGAGCGAACCCATGTCCGGAATCACCTTGACCTTTGCAATCACCTCGCCCTGCTGAACCGTTTCGCCTGCCTCTTTGAGTATCTCGGTGATGATACCCGAAATTTGCGGCTTCACGTTCACCTCGTTGCGCGGCTCAATCTTGCCGGTGACGACGGTGGTCTTGCGGATGTTCATACGCTGCAGTGTGAACTCGTCGTAGACCTCTGGTTGAGGCTGCGACTTGATGTAGAGAAACACGAATGTTCCGATGAAGATCACGGCAACAAGTGCCATGAGGATGTATTTGATGTACTTTTTCATAAGCTTGGTTGTCTTTCTTAGGCCTTTCTAAGCCTTATTAGGTCTTCCTAAGCCCTCCCCGACGGGGAGGGTTGGGAGGGGCTACTCGTCGCGCATGGCGTCTACGGGTTTGATTCTCATGGCTCTCATGGCAGGCGCGAGTCCGGCGAGCACGCCGAGCAGCGAGAGCATGGCTACGGCGCCCACGGCTGTCCAGAAGCTAATCTGAAAGTGAGCCTTGACGATGCCGTCCGTTGTGTTAGCCATTTCGAGCGCCTGCAGGATAAGCACCACGAAGAGTATGCCGCTCATGCCGGCTATGGCTGTGAGGAGTATGCTTTCGGAGATGATTTGCGAGAGAATGCTTCGCGGTGTGGCGCCTATTGCACGGCGTATGCCAATCTCTGTTGTGCGTTCGCGCACGGTCACCATCATGATGTTCGACACGCCGATGGCTCCGGCGAGCAGCGTGCCTATGCCTACGAGCCAGATGAGTATGTTGACGCCGCGGAACATGCTGTCGACCATCGAGAACATCATCTCGGTGTTGAATATCATCACGCCATTGTCGTCCTTCGGACTCACGTCGTGCGCCTGCGCTATCACGCTGCGTATGCGGTCGGTGATGTCGCTCATCTTCACGCCGGGCTTTCCGGTCATGCAAAGCAGGTCGATGTTGTGTCCGCGGTTGTACACTTGCTGCACGAGTGTGATGGGCAGCACCACGGCTTGTTCGTCGCTGCCGTTGATGTTCATGTTGCCGTCGCTGTAGTTGACACCAACCACATTATAATATATGGAGTCGATGCGTATGAGCTGACCGCACGGGTCGCCTCCGCCGGTGAAGAGCGACTTGTACACTTGCTTGCCGATGACGCAGACCTTGCGTCCCTGACTGATGTCCATCTCGTTGATGTATCGTCCGTAGAACATCTTCGGCGTAGTGACCTCCTGCATGTCTGGCATCACGCCCTTCACGGTGCATGAGGCGTGCTTGTCACCGTGCGTTGCGCCGGCTCCCCATCGCGTGATGGTAGGCGTAACTACGTCGAGCTCTGGCACGTGCGCCTTGAGTCGCTTCACGTCGTCGTAGTTCATCACCCACTGTCGTCCTTTGCGGAATCCGTGGTAGGGTATGGTGGTCTGCTGCGCCCATACGACGGCAGAGTTTGTGGCGAATCCGTCGAGGTTCTTGTTGATAAGCTCCTTGAGTCCGTCGCCGCCGCCGATGAGTCCGACGAGCATGAACACGCCCCAAAACACGCCGAATCCGGTGAGGAAGGTGCGCGATTTGTTGCGGGAGAGCGTGTCGAGGATTTCACGCAAGCGGTCGGTATCGAATCGTATCATTGTTTTCTTAAGCTTTTAATTAAGGCGGCGTTTAAGCCGAACTAAGCCTTCTTAGGCCTTTCTAAGCCGAGTAACTAAGCCTTCTTAGGCCTTTTTAAGCCGAGGGGACTAAGGCTAACTAAGCCCTCCCCGACGGGGAGGGTTGGGAGGGGCTCCTACTCAGCCCTCAGCGCCTCAATCGGTCTGATTCGGGCAGCCTTGCGAGCAGGTATTAGTCCGGCGAGCGTGCCAGCGACTATCATCAGGAGTGTGGCTTTTATGCAGGTGTCGAAGCCCACGGTGGGGTTAGTGAACATCTGAATGGCGAAGAGTCCGTTGTCTATGGTCTCCTTTCCGATGGTGGCGTCCATATACTGGTTGGCGGCGATGCCGAGCAGCATGCCTATGTAGCCGAAGAAAGTAGTGATGGCGACGCTCTCGATGATGATGAGGCGCAGGATAGACCACGGTTTGGCGCCGATAGCCTTGCGTATGCCGAACTCGTGAGTGCGTTCGCGCACGGTGATGAGCATGATGTTCGACACGCCCACGATGCCCGAGATGAGCGTCAGTATGCCTATAACCCAGAGCGCCGTGCTCAGCAGTCCGTTGGCGGTATTCATGCTGAGCGCCTGTGTGAATCGGTTCCATATCCATACGGCGTTTTCGTCGTCGGGCGCAGCGCGGTGCTGTCGGTTTATCCTCGCACGATAGTTGGACTCGAACGCCGCGTTCTCAGCCTCCGAGTTTAGATTGCTGAACGAGAAGACGATGTCGCCCGTCTTGTCGCCCTTGCTGTATATGGCGCGGAACGTCGTGAACGGTATGAAGGCGTCGTTGCCCATGCTGCTCTTCTGACTCTCGTAGATGCCCACGACGCGGAAGGCGAGCGTCGTTGTGCGTATCAGCTGCCCGTTGAGTGCGAGCGGCGACTGCGGCAGCAGTTCCTTCGCCATGTCCGAGGATATGACTATCGACTTGCGGCGGTCCTTAAGGTCGAGCTGGTTGATGAAGCGTCCGCAGACCATCGTGCGCTTGTTGATGTAGATATCGTTCGGGTATACGCCGCTCAGCTTTATGCCCGTGGTGTAGTTGCTGCCGTTGACGAGCGTCTCGCCCTGCTGCGACAGTTCTGCGCCCACGGTCTCCACATTGTTGTTGAAGCCCTCCTTGGTGATGCTCATGTCCTTGTCGTTCAGCTCCACGGCGCGCCCTTCGCCCAGACCGTCGTACGCCTTCGACGTCTCGCCTCCGTACACCACCATTGATGTGGCGAGGAATCGGTTCGAGTTGCCCATCATAGCGTTGATCAGACCGTTGCCCGCACCGAGCAGCACGATGAGGATGAAGATGCCCCACGCTACGGAGAAGCCCGTGAGCGCCGTGCGCAGCCGGTTGTGCTTGATGGTGGTGAGTATTTCGATGAATATGTCGCGCATGTGCCTTTACTTCATTATGCCGTTGATGCCGAACGGACGCGCCGTATGGTCGAGGTTCTCCTCGATGCGGCCTATTACGCCGTCCTTTATGTGTACAATCTTGTTGGTCTCGTTAGCCACGCCGCTCTCGTGCGTCACGACGATGGTGGTCACGCCCTCCTCGGCGTTCAGCCTTTTCAGCAGTTCCATTACCTCCACCGACGTCTTCGAGTCGAGTGCGCCCGTAGGTTCGTCGGCGAGAATTATCTGCGGCTTCGTGATGAGCGCCCGCGCTATAGCCACGCGCTGCTTCTGTCCGCCCGACATCTCGTTGGGGTAGTGGTCTGCCCACTGCGCCAGTCCGAGTCGGTCGAGATACTCCATCGCCAGCTTGTGGCGCATGCGTCGTGCCACGCCCTGATAGTAGAGCGGCAGCTCCACGTTCTCCACCGCCGTCTTGAACGCTATGAGGTTGAACGACTGAAAGATGAAACCTATCATGCGGTTGCGATACTCCGCGGCGCGCGTCTCCGAGAGGTCTTTGATGAGCGTGCCGCCGAGCAGGTATTCGCCCGAGTCGTAGTTGTCGAGAATGCCGAGAATATTGAGCAGAGTAGACTTGCCCGAGCCCGACGCGCCCATGATAGAAACGAACTCGCCCTCGGCAATGTCGAGCGTGATTCCCTTCAGCACATGCAGCGGCTGTGCACCCTGGTAAGTCTTGTTAATGTCTTTCAGATGTATCATATATATATAATATGTAGCAAAGTAACAAAAATATCCGCAAAAAGACGATATTTCGTGTGCCTTTTTACGGATATTTAATAGTAATGAAACTGCAGAAAAACCGTAATTCCTAATTCTTAAACCGTTCTCCATTCAGGATTAAACCATTGACGTTGTTCTTTCCATTGCTTTGCTGCTTGAATTGCGTGAGACTTGAAAAGTTCAAAATCAACAGCTATCGGGTATATACGATCAGCAGATTCTTTCTCAGAGAATACATACATACCATGCCAGCCATTTGTAGGAAACTCTTTGGAACCACCATTGACCATCGCCTTGAACTTGGGCAGTTTGAGGAAATCACCATCCAACACAAATGCAATGCTCCAGAAGTATGACTGCATGGCGTGAAGTGAAGGCTCTCTGTCGCGTGTAACGCGATCACGGATACTGGTCTTGCATTGAACACAGCCGAAGCATTTTTTCTTGTCTCCGATGGTAACAATGCAATACAAATCAAAAATGTTGCCTTTTATCTGGTCTTTCAGCCAACTGATATCACGGGGCTCATTGTCTAATTCTCCGGCTTTTATCAAAGTGTTCAAATCCCGTTGAAGTATAATGCTAACATCGGTGCCTTCAAGAGTAAGTGAGGCAAGTTCTTTAATCATTTCCTCAAACGCATGACCACTTGATTTCTTCCAACTTTCATCAGCACTTATGACCTTCTGGATAGTATCCAAGTCTTTAATGCCTGACTTTTTATAGAGATGAACCCGGTAAAGCGCACTCCATAATTCTGAAACTGAAGGGTTTTCTATTTCATTGAGACCTTTCATTACGGAAACGCGTATTGCAGACTTTTGGGATTCTTTTGCCCATTCGTCTTGCTTCTTTTCGAGGCTTGTTTTGCCCTTATATGCCTTTTGAAGTTGCTTGTAGCAACGGTTATATTCTTTCTGATAAGTAGATAGGCAGTATTTATAATAGTCAAATTCCATATTTGTTAAGTTTGAAGAGTTCTTTAATCTGAAGCCCCCAAGCGTATGCAAGCAATGGAGGAACAGCATCCCCAATTTGTTCATACTTGTCTTGTACTGTCCTATCAATATGTGGAACAATGTAAGGACCTCCAACAAAGTTATATGAATCGGGGAAAGATTGTAACCGTGCACATTCTCGGACTGTCAGACATCTGTTGTGTATTGGGTGGACAAATTCATCTAAACAATGACTGGTCACTGTTGGGGCTGCTTCGTTTTCTTTTAGTCGCAAATTTCGCTTTATAAACATTTTCTTTGGAAGAATTCGCTGTTTCTGAAGCTTTTCTCGTTCTTCTCCTTGGTAGCGATCGAATAATGTCTTAAGACTTTCGCCTGGACCCAATAGCGCAAAACGTTTTAGGGTATATTCTCTATGTTTCATGGGCATGTGATTTGATATACGTTCACCGCCCATGCCTTCTCTTTTCCAGAACTTATCATCTCGCATTAGTGCGTAGTATGCATTGTCTACTTTAACGTATTCCGTACCTTCAATACCTGAATTGGGTATTACGTTTGGAAGTCCCGCAAGTGCATCGCCAACCGTTGTTGGTTTGCACATCTGATTTGGTTCTGAAAGCCACCAATCATCGAACCGAGTTGCCAAAATAAAGAATCGGTTGCGTTTTTGAGGTACTCCAAATTTTGTTGCATCTAACACAACCTGAATCATATTGCCATAGCCGGCATCTTCTAACTCCTTGCGCAGAATCTCAACGATTAATGTGGGAGAATCCTTATGTGCTTTTTTTGATGTAATAGCAGGAACATTCTCAAAAAGAATCATCTTTGCATTAGTCATTTTTGCAATGCGTATTCCTTCACGGAACAAGAATTGACGGTCGTCATAGAACGATCGTGAAGTGTTTCCTGCTGTAGAAAAGGTTTCACAAGGCATGCCGGAAGTTACTAAGTCAACGCCATCCTCAGGAATATATGGCAATACTTGGTCTTCTGTCACATCCCTAATATCAGAGTGTATGACATGAACCTCCGGATGGTTGGCTGAATAAGTCTCACAACAGCTTTTAATATACTCAATAGCTACAAGCGTATTGAAGCCTGCTGCATGAAGACCAGTACATATTCCCCCGGGCCCAGCAAAACAATCTATATGTGTGAACTGTCTATTCATATTCTATATTGTCCTCCAAAGTAAATCAGAAACGTCAATATCAAGAGAAGGGTGAGTTTGGAATTTTGGTGTAAAGTTAATGCAAAATAATAAATGTCCGAATTTTTTGCGGAACATTTATGATTATTTATGTGTTTATCTGTTTATCTATTATATAATAGGTATATTTTCCATTTTATGGTACTCAATGTCTCCTGCAAGCCTACTGCTTCCAACGCCATGTCTTCACAATCATGCGACCCAGGCGCGTGAACGCCACCGTGACACGCTGCGGCGAAACCTGCTTGCCGCCGATGATGAGCAGCACGGCGGTGAGGATGAGCGCGATGCCCACGGCAAGGCGCATAGTGAACGACTCGCCGAAGCAGACGCAGCCTATGGCTACAGCCGTTATCGGTTCGAGCGCACCAAGAATTGCGGTGGGAGTAGAGCCAATGTCTTTAACGGCTATCGCCATAAGCACTAACGATAGCACGGTAGGCATCAATGCGAGCTGAGCAGCGAAGAGCCACTGGTGCGGCGTGGTGAGCAACTGCACCGTCTCGCCCATGGCGAACGTGTAGCCGAGAATGGTGAGCAGACCGAAGATAAGCACGTAGAACGTGAGCTTCACCGACGACATCCTCAGGCGCGACTTGTTCACCACAACGATATACACGGCGTACGTGAGCGACGACACCATGACGAGCAAAACGCCGAGCGTGCTGAGCGCCGATCCGTCGGAAGTCTGGTTCAGAAGAGTTATGCCGCCCAATGCGAGCGCGATGGAGATGACCGTGGCTGGCGTCACTTTCTCTTTGAACAGCAGCGCCATAATCACCGCCACCATAACCGGATAGACGAATAGCAGCGTGGAGGCGATGCCCACGTCCATGTAGTTGAAGCTGACGAAGAGCGACGACGACGATGAACCCATGAACACGCCGAGCATGGCGAGCAACATCAGTTCGCTGCGCGTTACGCCGAACTTCTTGCGCTGCACGAGCATCATCACGCCGAGCATCACGATAGCGAGTCCGAAACGATAGAAAAGTGTAGAGTTGGCACTGATACCGTCATGGTACAAGTTCATGGCGCCGAGCGGATTAGTGCCGTAGAACACGGCTGCGCCGACGCCACATAGAGTGCCGCGAAGTTTTACGTTCATACTGTGTGTTTTGATTTTTAAGCAAAGGTACAAATAAAAGTAGAAAAGTAAAAGAGTAAAAAAGTAAAAAGGGCGTTTAAAAGTAGAAAGGTAAAAGAGTAAAAAGAGGTAAAGTGAAGGGGCTTTAAAAGTGAAATCATGGTTTTGCGATTGAAAAAACATTTAGCAGCGTTCGCAAAAAATAAACGTAAATGCTTTTTTGCTTTCGGTATTCTCAATACCTTTGCAATCGCAAAACAGAAATAACAACATACTACTGCAAACCGCGTGAATATACATTATTATATATAACACAGAAAATAAATAAATAGCATAAGAGAAATGGAAATTTTAAGAAATCTGTTTTATGGTTTCCCCGACCTATGGGGTGGAGGCGTGGCACACTCGGTGATGATTCTCGCCCTTGTTATCACGTTAGGCCTGAGCCTTGGCAAGCTGAAGGTGAAGGGCGTGTCGCTCGGACTCGCCTGGATACTGTTCATCGGTCTCATCTTCGGCCACTATTCGCTCAATCTCGACGCCCATCTGCTCCACTTCCTCAAGGAGTTCGGCTTGATTCTTTTCGTTTACTCTATCGGTCTTGAGGTAGGCCCCGGCTTCTTCTCATCGTTCAAGGACGGCGGCAAGAGCCTCAATTCTCTTACGGCTATTATCGTGGTGCTCAGCATCGTCACAACACTCGTCATATACAGCTTCACTGGCACACCGTTCACCACAATGGCTGGCATCCTCTCGGGCGCAGTAACCAACACTCCTGGACTCGGTGCTGCGCAGCAGGCGTACAGCGACTTGCGCCATATCGACGCACCGAGCATCGCTACCGGCTATGCCATTGCATATCCGATGGGTGCGCTCGGCGTAATCATCTCGTTCGCCATTCTGCGCTACGTTCTGCGCATCAACAAGGAGGCTGAGGAGGCTGACGCCAAGCGCGGTATGGGCCACCTGGAGAAGATGACGCTCAACACATTCTCGGTGAAGGTGACCAACTCGATGATCTTCGGCGACAATATACAGCAGATACGCGAGTTGCTGAAGCGCGACTTCATGGTGTCGCGCATCCTTCGCAACGGATCGAACGAACACGACGAGGTGGTGAACGGACATACCGTGATAGGCGAGGGCGACATACTGCGCATTGTGGCTCATCCTACCGTGGTAGACCCCGTCATTGCACTGCTCGGCGAGAAGGTAGACGTGCCCGAAGACAAGTTCGGCAACGAACTCATCACACGCCGAATACTCGTTACTAAGCCCGACATCAACGGCAAGTCGCTCTCTCATCTGCACATTCGCGAGAACTTAGGCACTAACGTAACACGCGTCAACCGCAACGGTGTGGATCTTATCGCAACCGGTTCGCTGAAGTTGCAGCTCGGCGACCGTCTCACCGTCGTAGGTACCGAACTCGCCATCGCTCATACCGAGAAGATGCTCGGCAACCAGATGAAGCGTCTTAACAACCCGAACCTTATACCGGTGTTCCTCGGCATCGTGCTCGGCTGTATCTTCGCCAACATCCCGTTCTTCATTCCAGGCATCAACGAGAGTCTGCGACTCGGACTCACCGGCGGTCCGCTCATCGTGGCTATCCTCGTAGGCTACTTCGGTCCGAAGTACAACCTCGTGACATATAACACCATATCTGCCAACCTCATGCTGCGCGAAGTGGGCATCTGCATCTTCCTTGCGTGCGTAGGTCTCGGCACCGGCGAGCAGTTTATGCAGACCGTAATGTCGGAGAGCGGCATGACCTGGATAGGATACGGCATCGCCATCACAATGATACCTGTCATCCTGGGCGGCATCATCGGCAAGTATCTCTTCCACATCAACTGGTACACGCTGCTCGGTGTGCTCGCCGGCTCAAACACCAACCCGTCGGCGCTGGCATACGTTCGCGACCAGACATCGGTAGACGCGCCTAACGTGGGCTACGCCAACGTCTATCCGTTCGCAATGTTCCTGCGCATCGTTACGATACAGATACTCATCTTCGTGTTCGGTTAAGCCGCGTACGCCGATTCAGATAATAAGATAATGTTTTTATAGTTTTAATAGTAGTTAATATGTTCAGGGTAACTAAGGGGGTAGTTGTCTCAACTGCACCAACCGAGAAGTAGGTCTAATAAATCGGTGCAGTTCTTGCTCTGGCAAGCGGCAAAGCCGAGCGGAGACAACTGCACCCCCTGATGTTACTCTTTACGCAAGCCCCGTAAACAACGAATATGGATAACAATACAATAGAAACAATGCAAGCAACCTGCCAGTGTGGCAATTCAAACAACCAGTCTAAAGTGGCGGCAGCCGAGCTGCAGCACAAGCTCGACCTGCTTCTGCGCACCGGAAGCATACTTATGGAGAGTGCAGCCGACACCTCGCGCATCCGCCGTACGATGAAGCGCGCCGCAGCCTTCCTTAGTCTCGACGAACGCTACCTGCACTTCTACATCAACTGGAACGTGCTCATGGTGAACTACAGCGACACCGAGCACTCGTTCACCAAGTTCCAGCGCTGTGAGAAGCACGGCATCAACATGACCTCCATCACTAAGATAAGCAAGCTCACATGGAGCGCCATCCGCAACGACTATTCGCTCGAACAGTACGAGGCGGCGCTGGAGGAAATTCGCTCTACGCCGCGCAGCTTCACTCCGTGGCAGGTAGCTGTCGGCGGCGGCTTTGCCTGCGGCGGCTTCTGCATACAGTTCGGTTGCGACTGGCCTGCGTTCTTCTATTGCTCTTTGGCGGCTATTCTCGGTTTCCGCCTGCGCATGTTCCTGCCCACACGCGGCTGCAACAACTATATAGCCATCGGCATTGCGGCTTTCGTAGCCACACTCATCGCATGGGCTACCACATTCCTCTCGCTCTCGCCGGCTCTTGCCGACTCCCTGCCAGCCATCATGCACTCCGACACGCCGTGGCATCCGCTCATGGCTTGCGCCTTGTTCATCGTGCCCGGCGTTCCGCTCATCAACTTCGTGAGCGACATGCTCGACGGATATATAGAAGTGGGCATGGTGCGCGCGCTCAACACGCTGTTGATGGTCCTGGCTATGGCGTTCGGCATAGCTTTCGCCATTAAGGTGTGCGGCATCGACAACTTCGTGAAAGACCTTACGATGATTCCGCACCACGAGTACTGGGAGTTTGCCATAGCTGCAGCCGTCTCGGCTATGGGCTTCTCTACAATCTTCAGCATTCCGCGTAGAATCCTGCCTGCAGTGGCCCTCGGCGGCATCATCGCCGTGTGCTTCCGCAACTTCGTCAATCTCGGTCCGAGCAACGGCAACATTGGTCTCGATATGGGCTTGAGCATCGGTTCGCTCGCAGGCTCAGCACTCATCAGCGTCATCGTTATCAAGGCTCGCCACTGGTTCCACGTTCCCCATCAGTGCATCACCATCCCGAGCGTAATCCCGATGGTGCCCGGTGTGCTCATGTATCGCGCTCTCTTCGCCTTCATCGAGATGCACGGCGTGGTTGGCGAGGTGACAGTCGGCATGAACAACGCCATCAAGGCGTCGCTCGCCATCATCTGCATAGCGCTCGGCGTGGCTATACCCAACATCTTCTTCCGCCGCTTCATAGAAGGCGACCGCAAGCGCAAGCTCTTCAACATGCTCGTTGAGCGCAAGCGCAAGAACGGCGAGTTCGTAGACCTTAGTGCTGTGGAAATAAAATAAAAGTTGTACTTTTGAATCAAGATAATCATTGATATGGAAATAAGACAACTTAGATACTTTCTGAAGGTGGCAGAGACGCTCAACTTCTCCGAGGCTGCGCGCAAGCTCTTCATCACGCAGAGCACGCTCTCGCAGCAGATATCGCATCTGGAGCAGGAGATAGGTCTGCCACTCTTCGAGCGAAACTCGCATGAGGTGTACCTCACCGAGGCTGGAAAGGAGCTTCGACCCTACGCGCAGAACGCCGTTAACTCGGCAGATGCGTGCATCGACCACATGAACGACCTGAAGGAGATGCTCGGCGGCGAACTGAATATCGGCGTCACCTACTCGTTCAGCAACATAATGGCTGAGACATTGGTGGCTTTTCTGCGAACCTATCCGCACGTGAAGCTGAACATCATCTACCGCTCGATGCAGGAATTGATGGACGGACTGAAGAAGCGCGAGCTCGACCTCGTGCTTGCCTTCAAGCCGCTCAACAAGGACAAGGCTATCGACAGCCGAGCCATATTCAGCAACCGCCTGGCGGCTATCGTCAACGAGAACCATCCGCTTGCGCGCCAATCGTCGCTGAGACTTTCCGACCTTGAGCGCTACGACCTCATACTGCCGTGCAAGGGTTTGCAGGCGCGCAACGCCTTCGACCATCTTGTAGAGGGCAAGGAGCTGAACTATCGCATCATGGTTGAGGTGAACAGCGTGAACATCATCTTCGACCTTCTGCGCCGCAGCAATCTTGTTACGATTCTCTCCGAGTCGACAACCATTCTGCAGCCCGACATGAAGGCGCTTTCGCTTGATGCAGCCGACAACGAGATGGACGGTTGCATACATATTCTTAAAGACTCGTATATGAAAAACTCAGCACAGGAGTTCATCCGTATGCTGAGTCAGTCGACGTCTATACTCGCGAACTTCGCGTTTAAAGATATTCTTAATTAAAATGTTAGTAGCGGAGGTCTCTGGCCTCCGCAGCACGTAGAAGTGCGACCAACAAAAGTAGCGGAGGTCTCCGGCCTCCGCAGCACATAGAAGTGTGATCAACAAAAGTAGCGGAGGTCTCCGGCCTCCGCAGCAACCAATAATGTCGATATACAGTTTGTGTTCGACTTGGTGCTGCGGAGGCCGGAGACCTCCGCTACTTTTTTTGCTCCGATTGTTGCGTTTTGTCATCGTGCTCCGAACGCCGCCCGATCGGATTCCGTCCGCCGCCCGATCAGATTCCGAACGCCGTCCGATCAGATTCCGTCCGCCGTCCGATCAGATTGCGTCCGCCGTCCAATCAGATTCCGTTCGCCGTCCGATCGGATTGCGAACGCCGCCCGCCGGTTAATGTTAAGAGATAGGGCGTGCGTCACGACCATTATATACATAAAAATCTATAGTTGACAATGCTAATAGTAGGAGGCTACGGCATTAGCTTTCCGCTACGGCTAACCGATGATTTCCGCCGCCAACGAATCCGTTTAATCCGATAAATCCGTTGTTAAATAACGCAAGCAGCGATGTTCTCCCACGGATTTCACAGATGCACACAGATGGTTAGGGTGCCTTCAAGGGGGTGCACTTGTCTCAAGTGCACCAACCAAGAAGTGCACCAATCAAGAAGTGCACCAGCCAAGAAGTACACCAACCGAGCACATGAATGCCGTTTGCTTTGTTGGTGCAGCTGAGACAGCTGCACCCCCTGGAGGTTAGTGGCTGCGTGGAGGGTGTGCAAAACTAAAATATTTGGCAAATTGAATAGCAAACGGTTCTAATGCCGTAGCCTCCTATGTTTAAATCAAGAGCTTTCGAGTAGTAGCACAGCTAATCATAACTCTCAACTCTCAATTCTCAACTCTAAACTAAATCGCTTCCGTTTTCTTCTTCAACCACTCGCGATGCTCCTCGTCGAGCATCGGCGCCAAACGCTCGTACACCATAGCGTGGTAGGCGTTGAGGCACTGGCGTTCCTCGTCGCTGAGCATGTTTGTCATTATCGGCTTGGTGTCGATAGGGCAGAGCGTGAGCGGCTCGAAGCGCAGGAAGCGTCCGAACTCGGTCGTCACGTAAGGCACGGTGAGCAGCGTGTTCTCGATGCGCACGCCGAAACGTCCGTCGAGATACAGTCCCGGCTCGTCGGTAACGGTCATTCCCTCCACCATCGGCGCCCCGCGATACTCCTGACGAATCTGGTGAGGACCCTCGTGCACGCTGAGATAAGAGCCTACGCCGTGCCCCGTGCCGTGCATGAAGTTCATGCCCTCGCGCCACATCGCCGTGCGTGCCACCGCATCGAGCTGCGTGCCCGACGCCGAACGTGGAAAGCAGAGGTTCTGCAGCGCCAAGTGACCCTTCAGCACCAGCGTGTAGACGTGGCGCTCGCGGTCGCTGACGTCGCCAAGAGCTATTGTACGGGTGATATCCGTTGTGCCGTCGCTGTACTGTGCGCCACTGTCGAGCAGCAGCAAGCCCTTCGGTTCGAGCTTAACGTCGCTGAGCGGCGTCGGTTCGTAGTGAACGATAGCCGCATGGTCGGCGTAAGCGGCGATGGTGTCGAACGAGATGTCGCGGAAGAGCGGTTGCTTAGCGCGCAGCTCGTACAGCTTCGCACTCGCCGTGAGTTCCGTCTGATAGCCCTTCGGCACAGCCTCCTCCAGCCACTTCAGAAACTGCACCATAGCCACGCCGTCGCGCTCCATAGCACGGCGGAAGCCCTCGCACTCCGTGTGATTCTTCACCGCCTTCATGGCAGGTATGGGCGACGGCGCAGAGAGCACGGTGAAGTTGCCGCGCGGCTGCGCCAGTGTGCTGTTCACGGTCGAAGGGTCGATGAGCATCGTCGGCGCGTCGCAGTCGTTGAGCGCCGCAATGATATTGCAGTAGTCGTCGATGGCTACGCCTTCAGCGCGCAGATAGTCTTTCACCTCCGCCGTTAGCTTCTCCTCCTTTATATATAATGTAGCACTCTCCTCGCAGATGATGAGCCACGCCACGAACACCGGCGTGCAATGAACGTCGGAGCCGCGCAGGTTGAGCGTCCATGCTATGTCGTCGAGCTGCGTAACGAGCATGCAGCTTGCTCCCGCGCGGCGCATCTCGGTGCGTATGCGGCTGAGCTTTTCAGCCACCGACTCGCCCGCATATTCCAGCGGGTGAATCTCCACCTTGTTAAGCGGCACCGGCGGACGGTCTGCCCACACGCGGTTGAGTATGTCGAGATTGGTGCGCAGCGTCAGTCCGCCAGCATGTCTCAGCTCAGCCTTCAGCCCTTCAGCCTCGCCCTTCGAGATGCACATGCCGTCGACGCCCACCTCGGTAGGCTCGCCGTCGTGCACTTCGCGCGCCAGCCAGTCGGCTATGCTGGGTGTGCTTTCCATACGCTCGCGCATCAGCTGGAACTCGGTGTCCTCGAGCTGCTGTTCGGCAGCAAGGAAGTAGCGCGAGTCGGTCCAGAGCGCAGCCGAATGGAGCGTGACCACAGCCGTACCAGCTGAGCCGTCGAAGCCCGATATCCACTTGCGTCCCTCCCAACGTTCGGGAACATACTCACTCATGTGCGGGTCGGCACTCGGGAAAATGAACGCCGAGAGCCTTTCGCGCCGCATCTCCTCGCGCAATGCGGCGAGTCGATCGGCTATAGTAAACTTTGTTTCTGTCATATTATAATTATTAGGTGCTGCAAATATACAGATTTTAAGATTAAACAACACTATAATTTTCGATAATCGTTTGTATATTTCAAAAAAGTTGTATCTTTGCAGTTAGTAAACGAAATACAGTTATTAATATAATAAACACTATTTATTATGGCATTCTTATCTAACGAAAAGCTTTTGATCGTCGGTGCCGGCGGTATGATTGGTTCAAACATGGTACAGAGCGCTCTTATGCTCGGTCTTACTCCTAACATCTGTCTCTATGACATCTACGAGCCGGGTGTACACGGTGTGTTCGACGAGATTCAGCAGTGCGCTTTCAAGGGCGCTAACGTAACTTACACAGTAGACCCGAAGGAAGCATTCACAGGCGCTAAGTACATCATCTCTTCAGGTGGTGCTCCGCGTAAGGACGGCATGACCCGCGAGGATCTCTTGAAGGGCAACTGCAAGATCGCTGCAGAGTTCGGCGACAACATCAAGAAGTACTGCCCGGAGGTAGAGCACGTTGTTGTTATCTTCAACCCGGCTGACGTTACAGCCCTCACAGCTCTCATCCACTCAGGTTTGAAGCCAAACCAGCTCACATCACTCGCTGCTCTCGACTCTACACGTCTGCAGCAGGCTCTCGCACTCGAGTTCGGCGTACAGCAGGACAAGGTGACTGGCGCTCACACATACGGTGGCCACGGCGAGCAGATGGCTGTATTCGCTTCTCAGGTTAAGGTAGACGGCAAGCCTCTCTCAGAGATGGGCCTCTCAGCAGAGCGTTGGGAAGAGATCAAGCACCACACCGTTCAGGGTGGTTCTAACATCATCAAGCTCCGCGGTCGTTCTTCATTCCAGAGCCCGGCATACAACGCAGTTAAGATGATCGAGGCTGCTATGGGTGGCGAGGAGTTCACATTGCCAGCAGGTTGCTACGTAAACTGCGAGAAGTGTGGCTTCAAGAACGTTATGATGGCTATGCCTTCTACAATCGACAAGACTGGCGTTCACTTCACACAGCCTACAGGCACAGAAGAGGAGCTTGCTTCTCTCGCTAAGTCTTACGAGCACCTCTGCAAGATGCGCGACGAGATCGTAGAGCTCGGCATCGTTCCTCCAGTAGCAGAGTGGACAAAGATGAACCCGAACCTCTAATTCGGCATCGTACAACATTAGAAAATATAAGCCCAGGGCGCACAGCTCTGGGCTTTTTTGTATGAAATTGTTACAAAAAATCGGTTAGAAGTTGGTTTGTATAACATTATTGACTACTTTTGTAACAGATAAGCAATTATAAGTAACACAATTAAACTTTAAAAATCTGATTTATGATTAGACGTTATTTCTTAGCAGCCATTCTCCTTTGTGCTGTTTCCTGCCCGATGATGGCGCAGGACGGTAAGGTGAATGTGCTCTATCTCGACGGAACTGCGCACGAGGTGCAGATGTCGCAGGTGGCGAAGCTCACAGTGGCGGACGGCAACGTGAAACTGCTCTCGAAGAGCGGCGCAACGGTGGCTACGCACGCAGTGAAGAATGTAGACAAGATTGAGCTGAAGGGCTCTACTGCCGGCATGGTGCAGCTCACGAAGCAGTCGCCCATCACCCTGCGCTCCAACGGATACACCATCACGGCTGAGGGCATGACCGACGGCAAGCTGCTCGAAGTGTACGCTGCCAACGGCTCTCTCGCTGCGCAGGCTACGGCTCGCGGCGGCAAGGCAAAGATAGACGCCACACAGCTGGCTGCCGGCGTGTACGTGGTGAAGGCGGAGGGACAGTCGCTCAAGATGGTTAAGCGTTAATACCGAATTGTTAACCCTTAATAGTTGATACTTAATCGCTAACACTTAATACTTAATAGAGTACAATGAAACAAAAGATATTTTTACTTTTCGCCATGTTCGTGGGCTTCGCCATGCAGACAATGGCTACGGCTGCAACACCCGACAGTGTGTTCGTAGTGAAGAACGGACGCATCGTGTCTGCCTACGAGGTGGGCACAGATGTAGACAACATATCATTCCCGAAGCGCATACAGCTCGACGGCAACTGCGTGAAGGTGGGCGACGATGTTTACGAAATGAAATCGGCTGTCGTCACCACTATCAACAACTATAAGTATATCTACCTCTCGACGCTCGAGGGCTGCAAGACACCCGAGGACGTTATGAAGGGCGGCAAGAATCTGCAGTTGGCGTTCTCGCCGACGCTGCTCGACAAGTATGTCGAGTTCAACGCGTTCGGTCATGATTTCGACGCCGACAAGGATTTCTTCCAGGCTGTCTTTATGGACGTTGACGAGTATAACCGCAACGATGACTATGAGCCGGTGTCTGTATCGTCGTACGACTGGAACGACTACTACTCTGACGGTCTGCTCCAGGTGAGCTTCGCTGGTGGCAAGCTCGCTCTGAACCTTGAGGCAACGCCGAAGAAGGGCGAAACGCTCCTCGCTGCGCAGTACAACGGCGCATACACAGAGGTGGCTGCCAACGAGAACCACTTCATCGTCGACGGCAAACGCTACGAGATGCGCGCCGCTTTCGCAGAGAAGAAGGCAGACGGCGTCAACTTCTATCTCACGCCCGGCAACATCGGCAGCGCCAATGAGCTGGACAAATGCTACTACTACGTGCGCCTCTTCGTGCCGCAGAGTAATATGGACGGAAGCGAACTCGACGTGCAGGGCAATAAGAAGTACGAACTTACCTTCGTCGACAACGTAACGGACGTGAACAATCCGCAGACCTTCAGCATCAGCAACGACGAACCGTCTTCGGCTACGGGCACTATCTCGGTGCTCGACAACGGCGACGGCACTTATACCATCAAGATCAACGTGGCTAACCTCGGCAATAGCGCCGCACGCACGCTCGATGTGGTATATGTGAACGGCACTCCGAAGGAGTATTCGCTCGCTGTGCCCAGCAAATACACCGTGGCTGACGGCAAGCCGGTCGATCTGAAGTCGGCGGTGCTCACACACGACGACGCTGAGGGCGTCTACACTATCTATCTTTCTGCAAAGGCTGGCGTAACGACATTGGCAGGCATGGCTGACGCCGACATCGTGGTCACTATGCCCGACGCTTTCGCTAACGACAACTCGCTGCACGGCTTCTCTGGCGACGAGACAAACGCTAAGATCTCCATCAAGTACGCAGGCGACACCTACTCGCAGGCTACCGTCAACGGTACAAATTCTATCGCTCTCGGTGGCAACGCTAAGCTCTCGTTCGCCGACGGCAAGGCTGATGTCGACTTCACGGTGTTCAGCATCAAGAAGTACAAGGGTGCGCTGAAGGGCCACTACGAAGGCAATGTTACACGTCTCTAACTCTTAAGCAGAAACAGATTATGAAAAAGACAATATTATCAGTATTTGCGCTCGTCGTAGCTTTCGTTGCTACAGCCGACGCGCAGCAGAAGGTATTTCTCAATAAAGGCAGCAGAACGGTTGACGCTGTAGTGCTCGGCGCCGACGACTACATCTCTTTCGGACGCCCCGAGGGTGTGCCCGATCAGCTCAAGGCTGAGGTGAGCGACCTCAAGGCTGGAAAGAACTACGTGAAGTACACCGTAACCACAAAGACCGACGACCAGCCGTTCTATCAGATGTGCGTAAGCGAGTCGTATCTCAAGTTCTTCATCTTGCAGTACTTCGGCGGTGCATCGCTCTCGGAGATGACCGAGGCAGAACTCAAGCAGGTGTTCTCTACGCTCATGATGTCGGGCAGCTACGGCTACGCCGGTGTGGGCCGTCAGAGCGTTACGCTCGTCGATGGCGAGAAGCCGGAGGGCGGCACAACGCAGTTTATCGCTGCCGGCGAGAACCATTACGTCGTAGTGTGCGACCTCGTTGAGGCTGACGGCAAGTACACGCTCGGAACGGATATGACTTACGACGTTGTGCGCACCGCCGATCCTGGCGAGAGCAAGGCAACGCTCAGCGTAGAGTATCTCGGACTCAACTCTGAGGGCAAGCCCGAGTTCGACGTAAAGCCGGGTAGCGCGTTCAAGTCGCTGCACCTTGTGCTCGGTTCGTCTAAGTCTATCGACGAGTTCGTCAACCTCTATGGCTACGGCGCGTTGATGTACACGCAGGGCGTGAGCTTCTCTGCTGAGCAGTGGGCTACATACGCCAGCGAGTACAAGGCGTGGAACATTGAGAAGGAGAACGACTATACGTTCTGCGCACTCGCTGTAGACGCCAACGGCGACTGGGTGAAGGCTTCTGTAGACAATGTTCACATCAAGCCGGCGGCTGCCAACGATTGCCCCGAGGTTGACGTCACCAACCATCTGTCGGGCAACGGCGACCTTGCTATCGAGTACACCATCAAGTCGAAGGCTCCGTCAATCAAGAGCGCACGCATGCTCGTCATGAAGGAAGACGATTGGGACGACGCTCTCAACACTTACGACGTAGAGACCCCGACAATGGCATGGGCAGACTTCATGGCTACTACCGACAAGGCTGAGGATGTAACAGAGGTAGTGAAGCAGTTTAACGGTAAGTTCACGTTCACGAAGTCGTTCTCCGACGCTGAGCGCGGTTGGTACGTAGCTGTTCTCGCCGTAACCGACGAATACGGCACAACAGTCTCTCGCAGCACATTCCACTCGCACATTACAGACGCCGAGTTTGGAACGCTTACCAAGACATTCCCCGTGGAGTAGGGTTTGAGACTTTGATATATAAAGACTTTGATATATAAAAAAGGAGGTTATGGCAAATTTGCCATAACCTCCTTTTGTTAGTATGCTTTTTGCTATTATGCCTACGGCAGGAATGCCGTAGACTCCTATGTTACTTCACGACAATCTTCTTGCCAGCCACTACATACACGCCCTTGGTGAGGCTCACGAAGCGGTTGCCCTGCACAAGTCCTGAGAAGACGCGTGTGCCGCTGATGCTGTACACGTCAACCTTCTGTGCCTCTGGCGCAACCAGGAGCAAACCGCCCTGCTGTGCGTATACGTCGAGCGCAGAGCCGCTTGTCTTCACGTCCTTCACGGCTGATGTGATGTCGCCCTCGCCATCCTTTTGGTAGAGACGAACATAGTCGAAGAGTGTCTCGTACTCGAAGTTAACGTCGCAGTTTTTAGCCCAAGAACCGTTGCCTACGCTCTGGTTTAGTATCAGATAGAATGGCTTGTCGTACGGCCACTGACCCTTCTCAAGCAGATACGACTGCTTCGTCTTTGCATAAGAGAACGCCTTTGTGCCGTCAACATACCAGGTAAGAAGTTCCGGCGTCCAGTCGAGAGTTATCACGTGATAGTCGGCTGCGTTGGTATATGCGCTTCCAGAGTTGGGCAGAGCCAGATGCAGATCGTATGTGCAGTGAGTATGCACAGTATGATACGTCTTGTTCTCTGTGTCAATCTGCTCCCAGATGTCAATCTCGCCAGCGTTAGGCCAACCTGCAGAGTTGTCCTGCGGCATAAGCCAGAAGGCTGGGAAGTTCCCGACGTGAGGAGTTGTGCGCAAGCGACCCTCTACACGTCCGTATGTGAAGTACATCTTGTCAGAACTCTCAATAGCGCCGCTGATCATATCCACGTCGCCCTCCTCAGCAATAGTGTTCTTGATGCATCGAGTGACGAGCTTTCCGTCGCGGATGAACGCCGTCTTCTGCTGACCCTCAGCAGTCTGCGAGGTGAATCGCTTCCATGTGGGGCTTTCGCGTGTGCAGTTGTGCCATACGCCGGCGTCGGGCAGCGAGTAGTCTTTGCCGTCGAACTCGTCGGCGAAGCGAAGTTTGTACTCCTCTGTGCCGTCAGCCTCGAACTTAGCCGACACGCGCACGTCGCCGTTCACCTTGTCGGCGTCTATCGTGAAGCCTTCGCCGGCTTTGGCGTCGCTGACTTCGTACTCATCCCACTGGCGGTTGCCGTTGACGAACTGCTCTCCGTCCAGGTTGTGACCATGGCGCACAGCGATGCTCTTTACGTTGTAGCCTGCTGCAGGAGCGAGCGGCATGAGGCTGAGCTGCGAACCGAACTCTACGGTTTCGCCCACGCCGCTGTTGCCGTTTCCTACGATATGACCGCCGCGTGCGTCGATGTCGAAACTGCCCTTATCGTTGTGGATGTTCAGCAGGAAGTCGACGATGTAGCCGTTGTAGTGGTTGATGTGTAAGGCGTCAGACGCATTGTAGTCGCCAGCCGGGTCGATGTCGTTGTTGTCAATCTTCAGACGAGCGCGATAAACACCGGTAGGCAAGTCGTCGGGGATAGTGAAAGACGGCATTGCGGTTGTTGCGCCCGCAGCTTCGCCGTTGCTGTTCTTGCCTTTGTATGAAGAGAAGCTCACAATCTCGCTGCCAACAACCGGCTTGCCGGTTTCGTCGAGCGGCGTTGTGAACGCTGCATCCTGATTGTAGTCGATGTAGAGATATGCGCCCATCTCGGTGTCGCCCGTGAACGTGATGCCCGGTGTGAGCACATCGCCCGGCTTGGCGTTCACTTCCTTCGTGAGAGCGTCGCGATATACGGTAGTGCCCTCAGGGATAGCGATAGCCGACTTCTTGTCAGCCTTGTTCGTAATAGAGAACTCAGTGAGACTGTTGGCTGTAGGATTCATCTGTGCGAGATCCTTCTCGAAGTTGAGCGCGTAGTTGTCGCCCGAAGTAGTGCCTTCGGCTGCGAAGTTGACAGTTATCTCTACGTCGCCGTCTATGTAGCTTGCAGGTATAGTTATCTTGTCGTCCTTTGCAGTGTACGCCATGATAGTATTCTCCTGCCACTGGCGCAGTCCGTCGACAACAGCCTCGCCGTCCAAGCAGTATCCGTGTTTCACCTTCAGTGAGCTGAAGTTATATCCGTCCATTACGGCGATGGCTATGGTGAGGTCTTTTCCGAACTCCACGTCCTGGTTGTTCAGCTCTGCGCTGTAGTCGGCAAGTGAGAGAGTGCCTTTCTTTTCGTCAGCACCCTTCACCGTAACGTGTGCAGTCTCGCCGTGCACGTTGATGCGTGTATCTACAATCACGCCACCGTTCTTCTTGATATCGTTTCCGCTAAGCGTGTTTCCGCCCGGGTCAACGCAGTCCCAGTCTACCTTGTAGCGCATGCGGTAGATGCCAGGCTTAACATCCGACGGGATAGTGAACGAAGGCGGATTAATGCTCGGTTCGCCGCTTACGGTAGCGCCCTTGCTGTCCTTATTCTTATACATAGAATAAGTCATGAGGTCTTTCATGGCGTTCACACCATTATCGTCGTAGTCAACGTCGTAACTGCCGTCCTTTCCGAAGTCGATATATGCGTATCCGCACATCCACGTACCGTTCCAATCGAAGCCAGCCGTCACGGTTTCGCCAATCTTGGCGCGCAGGCAGTCATCGAGTCGCTTTATGTATAGCAGTTTTTCTTTCTTCTGGTTCACTTCCACTTTCTGTGCGCCGTAGCTACTTGTGAGCATGATGGCGTTGGTGTAGCGCCCCGTTCTCGTAGCAGCCTCGTTCTCGTCAAAGTTTACGGGGTAAGTGCTTTGCGCAAGCACCATAGCAGGCGTCATCGCTGTTGCCATGATGAACGTAGCGATGGCTGTGCGTAAATGGTTTGTCATAATAGATAGATGGTTTTAGATTTAAAAGGGGATAGCTGTCAGTCTTGACTGCTATCCCCAATATGTGAGTAATGTTAGTTTACTTTACGAGCACCTTCTCGCCGTTCACAACATAAACGCCCTTGTGAGCGCAGATTGTGCGAGCTCCTTCTACTGTGCCGTTGAAGAGAGTGCTGCCCTGAACGTTAGCAATCTCTACGTGTGTAGCGACTGCGGCGTTGAGCGTGATTTCGCCTTTGCCAGCCTTCACTGTGAACGCCTTCACTGTAGCGTCGTTAACGCTTGTAGGGTCGCTCTTGAAGTAAGGCACGAGGCGGATATTGCCGTCCACGCAGTCAGCCGGGATAGTGTACTCGCCGTTAACGAACTGCGAAGCCTGCACGGTGTACTCCTTCCACTGCGGGTTCTCGTTCTTTGTGCTTGCGCCCTCGAGGTTGTAGCCGTGACGAATCTTAACGTAGTCGAGCAGGAAGCCCTCAGCTGGCTGAGCCTTAATCTTGAATGCCTGACCGAACGGAGTGGTCTGACCAGTCACCGGCTTGCCGTTAGCAAGAAGAATCTCGCCGTTCAAGCCGCCGCCGTTCTCCTCTGTAGCGCGGTAAACGTCTACGTTGTCGTTGTGGATGTTCACGAGAACGTCAACGATACCACCACCATTGTTGGTGATGTAGTTGCCGGTAGTGGTGTTGCCGCCCGGGTCAACGTTGTCCCAGTCTACCTTGTAGCGCATGCGGTAGATGCCCGGCTCCATGTCGTCAGCAATCTTGAACGAAGGCATTGTTACGCCGCAGTCGCCGCTTGCACGGCTGCCGGCGCTGTTCTTGTCCTTGTAGTAAGAGAACGCAACGAGGTCCTTGCTGTCTGTAATGCCAGTGCTTGTGTAGTCGACGTCGAACTTGCCGTCGTTGCCCTTGTCGAGGTATGCGTATCCGTGCATCCAAACGCCGGCCCAGTCGATAGCCGCTGTGACGGTTTCGCCTGGCTTAGCGAGGAAGATGTTGTCGAGCTTCTTGAAGTAGAGCTTCTTGTCAGAGTTTTGGTTGATAGCTACGCTCTGCGAACCGAGCTTAACGGTCTTGATGTAGCGGTCGGTACGTGTGTGAGCTGTAGTCTCCTCGTAGTTGATTGGGTAAACCGATTTAGAGAAGAACGGGTTTGCCTTGGTGCTGAGCACGATGTCGTCGATGAATACGGCGAAGTCGCTCATCTGGTTGTGCGGCGACTGGCGGTCTACCACTACGAGAAGGCTCTTGATGTTGATGCCGTCAGCGCCCATGATCGGGAACACGATGTCCTGCCAAGCGCCTGCAGCCACCTTGCTTGTAGGCACGCTCCAGAACTGCTCGGTAGTAGCGGGCTGCCAAGGACGGTCTTCGCGGTTGCCGAGTCCGATGAGCATCACCGGAGCGTCCTGCGTAGAGTAGAACTTAACGTGTACGTACTGGGTCTCGCGCTTCAGAGCGAGCGGCTCCTTCAGTTCTACGAGAGCGCCGAAGGTGTTGCTGCCGTAGCGTGAGCGCTGCACGCCGAGAATCTTCGACGATTCGTTCGGAGCATAGCCCAGCGCGTCGTCCACTGCGTTAAGGTCGTTGTCTACAACCTGCACGTTGCCCGTGAGCTTGTTGAGGTTGAAGGGTGAGGTAGGGCATGTGTCGTATGCACGTACGCTCACGTAGCTCTCCGGAGTCTCGAAGTCGCAGAGAGTCTTATCCTGCTGTGCCATAGCTGCGATAGGGAAGAACAGACCGGCAAGGCACATATATTTCTTTACGTTCATTGTTTTCTTTGTTTTTTAGTTGATGGAGTAAGGGTTTGTTTAGAACACTTCTACAGTGTGGAGCAGCGGGCAAGCCTTAGCGTTCTCGATAGTGATGCGTACAGACTTAGCCTTGAAGCCGCTTGCAGAGTAGTTGGTTGTAGAGCCGTTGAGCGGGATGATGCGCTTGTAGCCTACGGTAGTTATTGTCTGACCGTTGCCGCGCTCGGTGTATGTTACGCCGTCCTCGCTGGTCTCAATCTTGAACTTCTTCACGCGCTGTCCGAGCTTGATGTACTCCATGAGCGATACGTAGCGCACGGTCTGCGGTGTGTCCCAGCTAAGCTCGATAACGGCAGAAGTCTTTCCGTCGGGAGCTGCCCAATATGTGTCCTTGTTGCCGTCGGTAAGATTCTTTGCTTCGTAGTTGCCCTTGCCCATAGCCTCGCGAGTGCAGTCGGTTGTTACCTTAGCAGTCTTTGCAAGGTCTGTGCCGAGACGCTGGTCGAGCAGCTTGCCGAGGTCCTCCATGATGGTTACGAGGCTCTCGTCGATACGACCTGCGCGGTTCGGCGGCAGGTTGAGCAGGAATGTGGCGTTGCGGCCTACGGTCTCAAGATACATCTTGAAGAGAGTCTCAGCCGACTTCGGCTGGTTGTACTTGCTCGAATCCCAGAACCATCCCTTTGTCGACTTGGCGTCGCTCTCGCCGGCAGCCCACTGCCATGCGTTCTCGTCGCCCGACTCAGCGTCGCCCATCGACCAGCAAGTCTGTCCTGAGTAGCCTTCCTCGTTACCGATCCAGCGTGCTTCGCCACCAACGCCCCACATGATTACGTTCGGCAGGAGGTTGTGGATAGAGTCGCGCAGGTTAGGAATGTCGTAGTAAGTCTGTGCGTTGTCGATAGTGCGCTTCTGCGAGGAGGTGTAGCTGCCGTAACCGCCTGCGTGGTCGCCACCGGTAGCGCCGTCAAACCACATCTCGAACTGGTCGTTGCCGTACTTAGCAAGCTCTACGCACTGCGGGAGGAACACCTTCTTGGCATACTCGTCGGTGTATTTGCCGTTGCTGTCCTTCTTGCCCCAGTATGGGCTTGACATATCCCACGGAGAGATGTAGAAACCGTACTTCATATTGAACTCGCGTGCTGCGTCGGCGAACTCCTTCGGAATGTCCACGTCCTTGCCGTAGCCCGTAGAGTTGCGTGTGCAGTGTTCTGTCGTAGCTGTAGGCCAGAGGCAGAAGCCGTCGTGGTGCTTCACCACAGCGATGCCGCCCTTCATGTGCGCCTTTTTAGCCACTTCGAGCCACTGTCTTGGGTCGGGCTTCTGTGTAGGTGCGAATACAGTCTCGCGCTCCATGCCTGAACCCCACTCCTGGTCGGTATATGTGTTCATGCCGTAGTGGAAGAAAGCGTAGAATTCGGTTTCGTTCCACTTGAGCTGACGCTCGCTTGGTACTGGGTAGACTGGAGCCGGTGTGTTGTCCGGATTGCTCACGCTCTCCTCAACCAGCTTGAAGTTGTTCTGTGCTGACAATGCGCCAGGCGCTGCAACTGTTAAGCACAGTGCAGAGAACAAAGTGTAGATTTTCTTCATATTATTTTGATTTGTTTAGAAATAACAATTTGGTTCTTAGGTCGTTCTGAGGTGCAAAGTTACGAATAATAATTCGGATATTATTAGTAGCATGTGTTAAATTTGTGAAGTAACTGTTCTTTTTTTCGACCGGCGGCGTTCGGTGTCCGATCGGATTGCGTCCGCCGTCCAATCGGATCGCGTTCGGTGTCCAATCGGATTGCGTTCGCCGTCCGATCAGATTGCGTCCGCCGTCCGATCGGATTGCGTTCGGTGTCCGATGATAAAATCACAAGAAGTATGGGCAAAAACGTAGCGGAGGTCTCCGGCCTCCGCAGCACCAAGTCGAACACTAATTATAGTTAGCATTGCTTGTTGCTGCGGAGGCCGGAGACCTCCGCTACTTGTAGTTAGCATTGCTTGCTGCTGCGGAGGCTTTCACCTCCGCTACTAAAAGTTACTTGATTTCTACGCGGAACGTAGACGCCGGCAGCTTCGCGCCGTTCACGAGGTTGGCGCGTGTGAACGGTTGCCATCCGTAGCGCACGAAGCGCGGATGAGCCACGTCCGCCGCCATCACGACAACCGTGTTGCCCTCGATGCGAGCCTCGGCAGGCTTGTAGACGCCTTCTTCCTCGGCTATCTCGAACGTAGCTGGATGCTTGCCGTCGGCGGTAGAAAGACCGTCGGCGTAGTCGAACGTGAGGCGTACGATGCCGTCGCCTACGACCGAAGCCTCCTTAATGGCAGGTCCGCTCGGCACCACATTGCCGAAGTCGTAGAGGTTGTGCAGAGCGATGCGCGCCAGACGCTCACCGATGGGCTGCTTGCTCGTAGGATGCACGTTGAGCGAGTCGCCCTTGTCCGACGACACAGCCATTGCCACGTTCGGCAGTTCGCTCTGCATGCGACGCTGACTGTCGCGGAACCACTGCCAGCCCGGGCGGTTGAGGCTCGAGAGCTGCACGAAGTAGAACGGCATCTCGGCGTCGTTCCAGTTGCGGCGCCATCCTTCGACGAGCATCTTGAACAGACGCTCGTGCGTGGTGAAGTTCTGCGCGTTCGACTCGCCCTGATACCACAGCACGCCCTTGATGGGGAACTGCTCGAGCGGCTCTATCGCCGACTCGTAGAGGTAGCACGGCTGGTAGGGATGGCGCTGAGCGGCGGCGTTGGCAGCCAGCTTCGTGTTCTGAGCGGCACGCTCGCGCACCCACGGCTGCACAAAGTCGTTGTTCTGCCAGTTGCGCAGAATCTGCGGCAGCTGCGCGTCGAGATCCGCACGGCTCACCCACGCCTCTGTAGGCGAACCGCCCACGGCGTTGCAGATAAGACCCACGGCACACTGCAGACTGTCCTGCAGCATCGCGCCGAAGTAGTAGACTATCGCCGAGAAGTCCTTCGCTGTCTCGGGCGAGCAGACGGTCCACGCTGTAGGCTTGAAGTATTTCAGATGATTCACCGAGTCGAGCGCCGAAGCGTTCCACTCAACGGGATTGGTGCGCCAGCGCGCCTTCATGTCGAAGAAGCGTATGTTCGGGTTCTTCGCCTTCGGTATGTCGCGCCTGGCTGTAGCCGCTTCGTGCAGCATGAACTCCATGTTCGACTGACCAGAGCAGAGCCAAACCTCGCCGAACGCCACATTATTATATATGAGTTCTTTCTCGTCGGTGCTAACGGTGAGCGTCAGTCCGTTCTCGGCGCGCTGCGGGCGAAGCGTAACCTGCCAGTAGCCGTTCTGGTCTGCCTTCGCCGTAGCCGTTTGCACCTCGGTCTTCAGCGCACGCACACGCATCGGCTGCTTGCCTTTCTTGCGCTTAGCGCCGTTCGCCGACTTGCCCTTGGCGGCATCGGGGCGAGTGATGCTCACGGTCACTCTCTCGCCAGAGTTGGCAGTGCCGTGTATGGTAAGTTCGCGGTCGCGCTGCAGCACCATGTTGTCCGAGTAGGTCATGGGCATCTGCAGTCCGCCGTAGTTGCCGAGGATGGCAGCGCACACCGTGCGTGCGAGCATCGTGGCACCCTCCTTGTTAGGATGCACGGCGTCGGGCAGCAGCTGCGGATAAGCATAGAGCGGCTTGTGGAAGTCGATGAGCTGCGCCTTTCCCACGCGAGCCACGGTCTTTATAGCCTCCTGAATCTCCTCGTGCCACTGCTGCGTGCCGCTCTCGAAGCGCGGATGATTGTGGGTGATGGGCGAGAGCAATGCGATGAGCACACGACACTTCGGGTTCTGCTGGCGCAGAGTGTCGATAAGAGCCAGGTAGTCGCTCACGAACTCGTCGCGATAGAACGGCCAGTTGCGCGGGTCGGTGTCGTTCACTCCGAGGTGGATGACGGCGATGTCGCCCTTGAAAGCCTTCGCTTTCGCCCATTCCTCCTGCTCTACGCACGGACGATGGCCGTGGCGCAGCAGTGTGGCGCCCGACTTTCCGAAGTTGCCCACCTCATATCCGTCGCCAAGCATCTGCTGCAGTTGCGCCGGATACGACTCGGTAGCAGGGTCGGCGAGAGTCATGCCGTATGTGATGCTGTTGCCGACACACGCCACGCGCGTCTTTTCGAGGTAAATGCGTTTCGGCACACGCGCGCTTACTGCGAGCGGAAGCGCAAGCAGCACGGCGAGTGCGAGCGAAAGAATACTCTTGTTGGTGTTCATGATGTTTGTTGGGTTTTTGATATGTTTATAAGTAGATGGTTTCAGGTGGATATTTATAAAAATAATGCGGATAGTTATAAGGACAATGCGTATAACTATATAAAAAAAAGGAGGAGTTTAGATAAACTCCTCGCCTTTCTTCATTTGTATCTCGTTAACGAGTCGTCTTATGTTGCTCGACGAGTCTTCCTTCCGGCAGATGAGCAGCACGTTCTTCTCTTCGGCAACGATGAATCCGTCGAGACCCGAAATGACGGCAATGCGGTCTTTCGGCAGCTTGATGACGTTGTTGTGCGCGTCGTCGAGCATCACTTCGCTGTCTATAACGACGTTGTCGCCCTCGCCCTTGTGCATCGCCTCGTATATGCTGTGCCACGTTCCGAGGTCAGCCCAGCCGAAGTTGCACTTCATCATGCAGACCTGTTCCGACTTCTCGAGTATTCCGTAGTCGATGGATATGTTCGGATACGAAGGAAAGTTCTCGTGAATGTAGCGGTTCTCCTCCTCGTAGTCGAACTCCTCGTCGGCGTGCATCTCGTCGTACTGGCGCAGAACGGGCGGCAGCAGCTGCTCGAAGCAATGCAACAAGCACTTTGCGTTGGCAAGGAATATGCCCGTGTTCCAGTAGAACTCGCCGCTGTCGACGAATATCTTCGCGAAGTCGCGCTCAGGCTTCTCGGTGAACGACTGCACCTTGTACACGCCGTCCTCCACCTTGTCGCCCATCTGTATATATCCGTAGCCCGGCTCGGGTCGCGTAGGCTTCAAGCCGAGCGTGAGCATAAACCGGTTGTTCGCCACGAAGTCGAATCCGCGGTTTATGCACTCGGCGAACGCCTCCTCGCCGATGATGGTCTGGTCGGAGGGCGCGATGACGATGTTGGCGTCGGGGTTGTGCGCAATGATGCGGTGCGCGCACCAAGCTACGCTCGGCGCCGTGCCGCGATGTATAGGCTCTGCAAGCAGATGGTCGGGCGCTATGTCGGGCAACTGCTCACGCACGAGGTCGATATACGCGTCGTTGGTGTTCACATATATGTTCTCTACCGGCACAATCTCCTTGAAGCGGTCGTATGTTTGCTGGAGCTGAGTGCGTCCGCTGCCGAAAAAGTCGATGAACTGCTTCGGTTTGCTCTCGCGGCTGCACGGCCACAGTCGGCGTCCCTTGCCGCCGGCAAGAATCACGCAGTAGTTATTGTTCGTATTGTTCATGCTATTGTTTTTTTATTAGATAGATGGGGTTTGTTCTTTCGTTGTTGTTACGTGATGTCCTTAGATATTCTACGTAAATATAACGTAGAAAAACGCTGTTTATTGTATCTTGTTATCTGCCATTTCTTCTGCATTATTAGTCGTTTCTTCTACATCTGTATCAGTCAGGCAGACTCAGCCGTGCTATTTCTTCAGCACGGCTCTCGCCACGAACCATGCGTGCATGGCAAGCGTAGAGAAGAGTCCGTAATGGCGTCGCATGATGCGGAAACGCTCGAAGAGCGAAGCGCGGTGGTTCTTGTTGGTCATGCCGCCATCGAGGTAGTCGGCAACCACTTCCGGCAGGCGCAGGAGCTGCAGATGCTCGCGCTCAGCACGCTTCATGATGCGTATGCACCAGTCGACGTCGGCAGAGAAACGGTAGCGCAAGTCGTATGGCTCGGCACGGGCTATGTCTGTGCGGGCGTAGAACGCCTGGTGGCACACCAACATGCCGTGACGAAACGAGCGCCAGTTGAGTTTGTCGGGCGGAGCAAGTCGGCGTGGATGCAGCACAATGCCCTTTTCGTCGACGATGTCCGTGTCGCCGTAGAGCACGGCAGGCAGTTTTCCGTCCGATCGCTCGTTGACATCATTAGATATCTTCTCAAGCGTATCGTCATTGGGCAGCGAGTCGCCGGCGTTGAGGAACACCACGTAGTCGCCCGTAGCCAGACGCAGTCCCTTGTTCATGGCGTCGTACAGTCCGCGGTCGGGCTCAGAGATGATGCGCACGTCGTGTTCGGTCTCCTCCTCCAGGCTACGTTGTCGGTAAGCCTCCGCCACCTTCACGGTGTCGTCCTTCGACGCACCGTCTATTATCAGGTGTTCTATCTGCCCCCACGTCTGATTGAGTATGCTGTCGAGCGTCGGCTTTATGACGTCGGCAGCGTTGTAGGTGCAGGTTATTATCGTGAATTTTATCATAACTATCTTTTTCTTTCTTAATTATCTTTGTGTTCTATGGTATAATGGATATTCGGGTAGGGTGAAGCCTTAGATGATGTATCTCTTCATGGCTATCATTTCGTTGTAAACCTCAATATATTTCATCGCAACCGACTGCTGCGAATAGCTCATTGCCACCTTATGCAGGCAGTTAGCGGTGAGCTCTTTCGGGTCGGCTTCATAGAGAGCCCAGCGTATGCCTTCGGCGAGGTCGGCTGCGTCCTTGAAGTTTGCGACGTATCCGTTGCGCTTATGGTCTATCATCTCAGGTATGCCGCCCACGCGGAAACCCACGCTCGGCACGCCGCAAGCCATCGACTCCATGATTGTGTTCGGCAGATTGTCTTCAAGCGACGGCAGAACATACACATCGGCTGCGTTGTAGACGCTCGCTATCTGCTGTGCGTTGCTGATATATCCCAACGGGAACGACGGAATGTGCAGCTGCTCGGCTATCTCGTCCGCGCTTGCACCGAGTATGGCCACGGCAGTCTCTGCCTTGAACTCGGGATTGGCGTCGGCAAGGCGGTTGATAGCCTCGATGAAGTAGGCTGCGCCCTTGCGTTCGTTGGTCACCTTCTGCGAAACGAACAACACTATGCGGCCCTTTTCGGGCAGTCCCATCTGCAAGCGTGCTGCGGCACGGTCTTTCGGGCAGAAGATATGCGTGTCGATGGTGTTCGGAATAGACACAACCTTCTCGCCCGAGAGCAGAGCGCTCTGCTTTGCCTGCGCTTCGAGCCAGCGGCTGCACGTTACGAAGTGGATATTGCTGTCGTGGTAGAGCGCCTTCTTGCGCTTCCATATCTTGCGCGAGAGGTCGTTGGTAGAGCCTCCGCCGGGCAGCAACTTGCAGTGGTGGCACACGGTGCGGAAGGCTCCGCAGCTGCGTGCGTAGTGGCAGATGCCGGTGGCAGGCCAGAGGTCGTGCATGGTCCACACGATGGGCTTTCCGCTCTTCACAATCTTGCGGATTGAGCCGAGCGAAAGCATTCCCTGGTTGATCCAATTAAGATGAATGATGTCGGCTTCGCGGAACTCGGGCAGACTTGTGATGTCCGATCCGGCGCTTGCCGTGTCTATTTCAAAGAGATGATTCTTGGAGAAATACAAATGGCGGAAGATAGAAAGGCGTTCGCGCAGAAAATGCCATTTGTATAGCCAATGATGCGGCATCTGAGAGACGGTGACGTGGTTGGTCTGCTTCTCGGCTACCAACATCTTCGCCTTAACTCCGTTTCTCTGCAGAGCTTCCATGAGACGGTTGGCTGCAACCGCAGCACCACCGTTTGTCTCGCTTGTGTTTATGATGAGTACTCTCATAAGTATTAAGTTATGTGTACAAAGATAGTGCAAATCGAATGCAGAATATCAAGCTTGCTTGAATATCATGCTGAGATACAGCCTATCTTATGCAAAGATAATGTAAATCGGCGGTAGTACAAAACGAATTAGGCCATTTATAAAAAAAATAACAATAGTTTTTGTAGTTTATGAAAAAATCAGTAATTTAGCACAAATAACATTACACTAATATACGTATAATATATACGCAACAATGACAAACAAGCAACTCACTTTCGCCTTTTTCGGCAATACATACCAGTTACGCAAGTCGACCTCTTTAGCATGTGCGCTCGACTATCTGCGTTCGCGCAACGAGCGTATAATCTTCGACCGCAAGTTTCGCGACTTCCTCAGTCGCGACCAGCTTCTCGACCTCTCGGGTGTAGAGGTGTTCGACGGCGACAAGTTTGAAGCCGACTACGCCGTGTCTATCGGCGGCGACGGCACGTTTCTGAAGACGGCGGTGCGCATAGGGCGCAAGAACATACCGGTTGTGGGCATCAACATGGGGCGCCTGGGCTTTCTTGCCGACGTGCTGCCAGACGAGGTGGAGACGGCTCTCGCTGCGATTATCAACGGCGACTATACCATTGAGCGCCACACCGCAATAGAGATACAGACGCACGGCGAGGACTTCGACGGCTGCCACTACGCGCTGAACGACATCGCTGTGCTGAAGCGCGACAACGCTTCGATGATTAGCATACACACCTGCGTCGACGGCTCGTTCCTCGTGACGTACCAGGCGGACGGACTCGTGGTCTGCACGCCTACCGGCTCTACTGCCTACTCGCTCTCGAACGGAGGACCAATCATCGTGCCGCAGACCAGCACGTTGTGCCTCACGCCGGTGGCTCCGCACAGCTTGAACGTGCGCCCGGTGGTGATATCAGACAGCAGTAAGGTAGAGTTGCAGGTGGAGTCGCGCTCGCACAACTTCCTCGTGGCTGTGGACGGACGCAGCTATACGATGCACGAAGGCACGAAGGTGAGTATACAGAAGGCGCCGTTCTCGACGATGATTGTGAAGCCGAACGGCAGAAAATACTTCACATCGTTAAGAGAAAAGATGATGTGGGGAGTGGATAAGCGGTAGCGACGCTAAAGCAATTTTGAGTTTTGAGTTTTGAATTTTGAGTTGTTGCGACCGATGTCGCAATTTTGAGTTTTGAATTTTGAATTTTGAGTTTTTATGAAGATAAAGACTTCGGACAAATACACGGTGAAGCAGATACTGCGATGGCTCTGGCAGGCATGGCGCGGCAATCGGCTGCAGGCTACGCTGAACGCGTTGCTTGGCGTGGCTGATGTGGTGCTGAGTCTGGCGCAGGTGTGGGCGATAAAGCACGCCATCGACGTGGCTTCTGGCTCAGACCGTGGCTCTATATACTGGGCTGTGGGGCTCATGGGTGCGCTCATACTGCTCAACTTTGCGGTGAATATCGCAGGCGTGTGGGTGCGCAGCATACTCGGCGTGAGGGCGCAGAACCGCATGCAGCAGGCTGCGCTGCAACGCATACTGCAGTCGGAGTGGCACAGCCGCGAGCATTTCCACTCGGGCGACGTGCTCAACCGCTTGGAGCTTGACGTGGCTAATGTCACGACGTTCCTCACCGAGACGCTGCCGAGCACGCTCTCTACCGTACTAATGTTCGTGGGAGCCTTCGCCTGCATGTACATGATGGACAGCACGCTGGCGCTGATACTGGTCGTGATAATTCCGATATTCGTGCTCGTGAGCAAGGTATACATGCGCCGCATGCGACAACTCTCGCGCCGTGTGCGCGAATCGGACAGTCGTGTGCAGGAGTCGATGCAGGAGACCGTGCAGCACCGCATGGTGGTGAAGACGCTTGAGGCTACGCATGCGATGATTGCAAGGCTCGAAGCAACGCAGTCGGAGCTGCGCAGCAACGTCGTCAACCGCACCAAGTTCTCGGTGTTCTCCAACTTCGTACTCAACTTCGGCTTCGCCTGCGGCTATCTGTTGGCGTTTCTTTGGGCTGCCGTGCGCATGCAGGCTGGCACGCTCACGTTCGGCGGCATGACAGCCTTCTTGCAACTTGTGAACCGCATACAGTCGCCGGCGCGCACGCTGACAAAACTCGTTCCGGCTTTCGTGTCGGTGTTCACAGCCGCAGAACGACTGATGGAACTCGAGGAGGAGCCGCGCGAACCCGAAGGCGACCCCGTGCGACTTGCCGACTGCTGCGGCATTCGCCTCGACAATATAACGTATCGCTACGAGGACGGTACGCGCGACATCATAAAGAACCTCTCGTTCGACTTTCGCCCTGGCTCTACGACGGCTATCCTCGGCGAGACGGGCGCCGGAAAGACAACGCTTGTGCGTATGCTTCTCGCGCTGATGCGCCCACAGAGCGGACATATATATATGTACGACGCCGATGGCGAGCAGGAGTTGACGCCGCTCATGCGCTGCAACTTTGTGTATGTGCCGCAGGGCAACACGCTTCTGAGCGGCACCATACGCGACAACCTGCTGCTGGGTGACGCTACGGCGACGGACGAACGCATGTGTGAGGTGCTCAGAAAGAGTTGCGCCGAGTTTGTTTTCGACCTTCCCAACGGGCTCGACACGCGCTGTAGCGAGCAGGGCGGCGGTCTTTCAGAAGGTCAGGCGCAGCGCATAGCGATAGCGCGTGCGCTGCTGCGCAACCGCGCCGTGCTCGTGTTTGATGAGGCTACGTCGGCGCTCGACAGCGAGACGGAGTGCCGCCTGCTGCGCAATATACTCGAAGGCGAAAAGCATACCGTGATATTCATCACGCACCGCCCTGCCGTGCTCGCGTATTGCGACCAGCAGCTTGTGGTGAAATTAAAGTAGCGGAGGTCTCCGGCCTCCGCAGCACCAAGTCGATTAGTTTTTTGGTTGCTGCGGAGGCCGGAGACCTCCGCTACTTAAAAGTGTGCCAGAAATCAGCAGCCGTAGTGCTGCTTCACGTCGTCCACTATCTCCTGCGGCACGAGTTGCGCCACGTCCTCACCATGCGCAGCCTTCTCTCTCACCTCCGTGCTGCTGATGTCGTAAAGGCCGGTGTCGTAGAGACGCACGCTGGGCGGCAGCGTCGAGGTGTCGATAGGCGACCCGGTGCGCGGATAGATGGCGATGGGGTAGTGGGCGATGATGTCGGCTGCGTGATACCAGCGGTCGAACACTGTCCAGTTGTCGGCGCCGATGAGCAGCGTGAACTCGCGCTCGGGATAGTCGGCAGAGAGTTGCTGCAGCGTGTTCCACATATACGAAGGTCGCGGCAGGTGGAACTCGTAGTCGCTCGCCGTCAGTTGCGGGTAGGGCGCAAGCGCTCGCTGCGTCATCTCGAGACGCAGGCGGTCGTCGAGCAGGCTGCCCGCCGTCTTCAGTGGGTTCTGCGGCGACACAATGAGCCATATCTCGTCCAACCCCGCCAGCTCGAGCATACGCTTTGCAATGGCGATGTGTCCGTTGTGTATGGGGTTGAACGACCCGCCGTATATTCCGGTCTTTATCTTCTGCATTTGGTCTTATATAATAGATGCGGAGGTGTATTAGTAGCGGAGGTCTCCGGCCTCCGCAGCACCAAGTAGATTAGTGTATTTTGGTTGCTGCGGAGGCCGGAGACCTCCGCTACTGTTGTTATTCCTCGATGAATGTGCGAATAGCCTCGTAGGTTTCTTCGACAGCCTTTTCGAGGTCGTCGTTGATGATGATGCGGTCGAACTTCGGAGCCTGTGACAGCTCGAACTCAGCGCGTGCGATGCGCTGCTCTATCACCTCAGGAGCGTCAGTAGCACGACCAACAAGACGGCGGCGCAGCTCCTCAACCGATGGCGGCTGAATGAACAGACTCAGCGCGCGGTCGCCGTAATACTGCTTGATGTTGCAACCTCCCTTCACGTCGACGTCGAACACCACGTTCTCGCCGCGCGCAGCCTGCGTCTCCACCTGCTGCTTCAGCGTGCCATAGAAGCGGTTCTCGTAAACCTCCTCGTACTCGAGAAACTCGTCGCGGCTGATGCGCTCGCGGAACTCCTCGGGAGTGATGAAGAAATACTCTACGCCGTTCTGCTCTGTGCCACGCGGAGCACGCGATGTGCAAGAGATAGAGAAGGCGAGGTGCAGCTCAGGGCGCTGCATCAGACGATTGATGATTGTGCTCTTTCCGCTGCCACTCGGAGCGGAGAATATTATAAGTTTACCCATGTTTTGAGTTTTGAGTTTTGAATTATGCGCTGTGCGCATTTTGAATTAATGAGTTTTGAATTTTGAGTTTTTAATTTTTAATTCTTAATTCATAAATGAATAATTCAAAATCGGCGAAGCCGACAATTCAAAATTCAAAACTCAAAATTCAAAATTTAAAGTGCGTTCAGCACCTGTTCCTTAATCTGTTCCAGTTCGTCCTTCATCTTCACCACGATGTTCTGCATCTCGGCGTTGTTGCTCTTCGAGCCGGTAGTGTTTATCTCTCGTCCCATCTCCTGTGCGATGAATCCGAGCTTCTTGCCCTGGCCGCCCTCCTCAGCCATAGTCTCGCGGAAGTAGTTGAGGTGGTTGGCAAGGCGCTGCTTCTCCTCGCTGATGTCGAGCTTTTCGATATAGTAGATAAGCTCCTGCTCAAGGCGGTTCTTGTCGTACTCAACCTCGGGGATGGAACTCAGTCCGTCAACGATGCGAGCGCGAATCTTCTCCACGCGCGACTTCTCGTACGGCTCAATGCTCTTCAGCAGAGCCTCTATGTTGTCTATCTTCTCGCCGAATTTCTTCTGCAGCGCCGCACCCTCCTGCTGGCGGAACGCCACGAGCGCATCGATAGCCTCGTCGATAGCCTTGCGCGCCACCGTCCACTCCTCGTCGGAGAGCGTTTCTATCTCTACCTTCGACATCACATCAGGCATGCGCAGCAGCGAAAGGAACCAGTCACCCGGCAGCGGAATCTGACACTCCGCAGCCACGTTCTTAATCTGTTCGCAGTAGTTCTTCGCAAGCGCTGTGTTGATAGTCGTGGCGTCGGTCGTAGCGTCCTTCTCAATCCAGATAGAGAAGTCGACCTTGCCGCGAATCACCTTCGTCTGTATAGCCTGACGAATCTCCATCTCCTTCTCTCTGTAGAGCGGAGCGATGCGAGTAGAGAGGTCGAGCGCCTTGCTGTTGAGCGACTTTATCTCGACATTGATTTTCTTACCATTGTAGACTACGACAGACTTGCCGTAGCCGGTCATTGAAAGTATCATATTGCGTGTTTGTTATTTATATATGCTTGTTTGCTATTTTAAATGTGCAAATGTAAGTAATATTTTTCATATATGAAAAAAAACGTTTGCTTGTTTTTTTTAACGCTTTGTTAATGGGCTAAATTGAATAAAAAATTGTATTTTTGCATTCTATTATATAATGTGTAGTCTGCACCTAAGCGCCGCCAATGAGTTATTGCGGAGTTTAGGCAGGGCGGACTGCGAAAAAAACGAAAAAGAATGTCGTGTATATTGAGTATTGATACGAGCACCAACGTGTGTTCAGTTGCCGTCAGTCAGGACGGCGCGTGTATATTCTCCAAAGAAGACTTTGAAGGTCCTAACCACGCCGTGAATCTCGGCGTATATGTAGACGAGGCAATGTCGTTCGCCGACAGCCATGCCATACCACTTGACGCCGTAGCCGTGAGCAGCGGTCCCGGTTCGTACACCGGACTGCGCATCGGCGCGTCGATGGCAAAGGGCATCTGCTACGGACAGAACCTGAAACTCATAGCTGTGCCCACACTCGAGCTCATGGCTGTGCCCGTACTGCTGCGCGAGGAAGTGGAGGAGGGAGCACTGCTCTGCCCCATGCTCGACGCACGCCGCATGGAAGTGTATTCGGCTGTCTACGACCGCGCCCTGCGCGAAGTGCGCGGCATACAAGCAGACATCGTCGACGCCGACACCTACAAGGAATACCTCGACCGCGCACCGGTCTACTTCTTCGGCAACGGCGCCGAGAAGTGCATGGAGGTTATCAACCATCCCAACGCACGCTTCATCAAGAACGTACACCCGCTCGCAAAGTGGATGTATCCACTCGCAGAGAAGCGCATCGCACAGGAGAAGTTCGAGGACGTGGCATACTTCGTGCCGTTCTACCTCAAGGACTTCGTGGCGAAAGAATCAAAGAAGTTATTGTAAGAAAGATATGAAGATAAAAGGTTTAGACTACAACACACAGCGCGAACGCCTCGTGCTCCCCGAATACGGACGCGAGGTGCAGCAGATGGTCGACTACTGTGTCAGCCTGAAAAGTCGCGCCGAGCGCCAGCGTTGTGCCAACACCATAATAGCAGTCATGGAGCGCATGATGCCGCACACCTACGAGAACAAGGACTACCGGCAGAAACTCTGGGACCATCTCGCGCTGATGAGCGGTTTCCAGCTTGATATCGACTATCCGTGCGACATCACCGAGGCGCAGAAGATGCTGCAGAAGCCCGCACCGATGCGCTACCCGATGAAGCGCATACCCGTGCGCCACTACGGCAACATGATGTTCGAGGTATTCGAACTGCTGAAAAACCTGCCCAATGGAGCCGAACGCACCGAGCTTACACGCCTCGCCGCTAACCAGATGAAGCGCGACCTCGTGCTCTGGGGACACGGATCGAGCGACGACGAGAAGGTAGCGTCAGACCTCGCCGACTATACCGACGGCAAGATTCAGCTCGACCTCGAAACGTTCAAGTTCGACCGCACAGAGACACCGACACGCAATTACGAGAGAAGACAACGTCGCAGAAAATAAATCCGCAACGTTGTAGATATATACCACACAACGTCGTAGAACATAAACCACAACGCTTATGGAATCGTTTATAATTGAAGGCGGACACCAGCTGCAGGGCACCATCACGCCGCAAGGAGCCAAGAACGAGGCTCTCGAAGTGATAGCCGCTGTGCTGCTCACGTCCGACCCCGTCAGAATAACCAACATCCCCGACATCCTCGATGTCAACAACCTCATACGCTTGTTGCAGGACATGGGCGTGAAAGTGACGCGCAACGGCAAGGGCGACTTTACGTTCCAGGCAGACGAACTCAACCTCGACTTCCTCGCCAGCGACGAATACGTACGCAAGTGCTCGGCGCTTCGCGGCAGTGTGCTTATGATGGGCCCGCTGCTCGGACGCTTTGGTAAGGCTGTAGTGGCTGAACCGGGCGGCGACAAGATAGGACGTCGACGTCTCGACACCCACTTTCTCGGCTTCAAGAACCTCGGTGCGGCGTTCTATGCCGACGACGAGCGCCACGTATATAATATAGAAGCGGAGAAGCTGCATGGCACATACATGCTTCTCGACGAGGCATCCGTGACCGGCACTGCCAACATCATCATGGCTGCCGTTCTCGCAGAGGGCAAGACAACGATATACAACGCCGCCTGCGAGCCTTATATACAGCAACTCTGCACGATGCTCAACGCTATGGGCGCCAAGATTACGGGCATCGCCTCCAACCTCTTGTACATCGACGGCGTGAGCGAGCTGCACGGCACCGAACACCGCATACTGCCCGACATGATTGAGGTGGGATCGTTCATCGGTATGGCGGCAATGGTGGGCAACGGCATACGCATAAAGGACTGTGCCGTGGCTCATCTTGGCGTTATTCCTGACGCCTTCCGCCGTCTCGGCGTGAAGATTGACGTAGACGGCGACGATCTCTACATTCCGCACCAGCCGCACTATGTTGTCGACTCGTTTCTCGACGGCTCTATCATGACTCTTGCCGATGCGCCGTGGCCCGGACTCACGCCCGACTTACTTTCGGTGCTCATCGTGGTTGCAACTCAAGCCCGCGGATCGGTACTTGTTCACCAGAAGATGTTCGAAAGTCGACTCTTCTTCGTCGACAAGCTCATAGATATGGGCGCACAGATTATACTCTGCGACCCGCACCGCTGCGTAATCGTGGGTCACGACCGCAATATTCAGTTGCGTGCAGGCCGCATGTCGAGCCCTGATATCCGCGCCGGAATCGCTCTGCTCATCGCCGCACTCGGCGCAAAGGGCACAAGTCGCATTGACAACATCGCACAGATCGACCGCGGATATGAGGACATAGAGGCCCGACTCAACGCTCTGGGAGCAAAGATTAGAAGAGAGTAAGGCAACTTGTTCCCTTGTAAACATGTTTCCTTGTGAACTTGTTTCCTTCTAAACTATCTTCATAGTCTCCTATTCTCTTAGTCACCTGGTTTCCTTGTTAACTAACAAAAATGATAAAGAAAGAATCAGTATATAAAATAGGTAAGATAGGCAAGCCGCACGGCGTAGACGGCGAGGTGTCGTTCCACTTCGACGACGATATCTTCGACCGCGTAGACGCCGACTACCTCATTCTTGAGATTGACGGCATACTCGTGCCATTCTTCCTCGACGAATACCGCTTCAAGAACGACGAGACGGCGCTTGTACGCTTTGCCGATATCGACTCGCAGGATCGTGCTCGCGAGCTTACTGGCTGCGATGTCTACTTCCCGCGTGAGCATGTCGACACAGATGCCGACCAGCTCTCTTGGGCTGCCATCGTCGGCTTCAAGGTTGTTGACGACCGATCGGGCGCTGTTGTCGGTGAGATTGAATCGGTTGACGATTCTACCATCAACACGCTCTTCTGTCTGCTCACTACCGACGGCAACGAGTTGCTCATACCTGCCTCCGACGAGCTCATCGTGGAGGTGGACGCTGAGAACCGCACCATAACTATGGATCTGCCGGAGGGATTGATAGAGCTGTAAAGGGGCTTGTTGGTTGTTATAGCTTATCTAGCTTATCTAGTTTTTCTAGTTTGCCTAGTTTACCTAGCCCTCCTAGCTCTCCAACAAAATCAAGCAATATAAAAATCAGACCACAATGAAACAGATATGTATCCTCGGTTCCACCGGTTCTATCGGAACCCAGGCACTCGACGTGATAGAACAGCATAGCGACCGCTACGAGGTTTACTGCCTCACGGCTAACAACCGCTATGAGATGCTTGCCGAGCAGGCGCGCAAGTTCCGCCCGGCTGCAGTCGTCATTGCGAACGAAGCGCACTACGAGTCGCTGAAGCTGCTGCTTGCCGACCTTCCCGACATCAAGGTGTATGCCGGAGCGAAGGCTATCGACGAGATTGTAGAGGCGCAGCCTATCGACATGGTGCTTACGGCTATGGTGGGTTTCGCCGGACTCTCGCCAACTATCCACGCCATCAAGGCACGCAAGACGATATGCCTCGCCAACAAGGAGACACTTGTCGTAGCCGGCGACCTCATCTGCCGACTTGCTGCGGAGTACCACGTGAACATCCTGCCCGTAGACAGCGAGCACTCTGCCATCTTCCAGAGTCTTGTAGGCGAAGGCAACAACGAGATAGAGAAGATTCTGCTCACTGCTTCGGGCGGTCCGTTCCGCAAGTTCACGCTCGACGAGATGCGTGACGTGAAGGCTGCCGACGCTCTGCGCCACCCGACATGGGAGATGGGAGCGAAGATTACGATCGACTCTGCGTCGATGATGAACAAGGGCTTCGAGGTTATCGAGGCGAAGTGGCTCTTCGGCGTTGAGGCTGAGAAGATTCAGGTGCTCGTCCACCCGCAGTCGATAGTGCACAGTGCGGTGCAGTTCCGCGACGGCGGCGTGAAAGCGCAGCTCGGTGTGCCCGATATGCGCCTGCCTATACAGTACGCCTTCTCGTTCCCCGAGCGTCTGCCGCTTAACGGCGACCGTCTCGACTTGTTCCGTCAGCCGCTCGAGTTCTTCGAGCCCGACATGGAGAAGTTCCGTTGTCTCGCCATGGCTTACGAGTCGATACGTCGCGGCGGCAATGTGCCGTGCGTAGTGAATGCAGCCAACGAAGTGGTGAACGAGGCGTTCCGTCACGACCGCTGCGGATTCCTGCAGATGGCAGACATCATCGAGGCTACCATGCAGCGCGCTACGTTCGTCGCCCAGCCTACTTACGACGACTATATCGCTTCTGACGCTGAGGCAAGACGAATTGCGGCAAGCATGCTTTAATGTTGAATGACGAATGTTGAATGTTGAATGGTTGCCTACGGCAATGTTGAATTATTCAATGTTGAATTCATAAATCCAAAACTCAAAACTCTTAAATGGAAATTTTTCTTATAAAGACACTCCAGTTCATGCTGGCTATCTCGCTTCTCGTGCTCCTTCACGAGGGCGGACACTTCTTCTTCTCGAAACTCTTCGGAGTGCGCGTCGAGAAGTTCTACCTCTTCTTCGACCCTTGGTTCAGTCTGTTCAAGTTCAAGCCGAAGAACAGCGACACTACGTACGGCATCGGTTGGCTTCCGCTCGGCGGCTACTGCAAGATATCGGGTATGATAGACGAATCGATGGACACCGAACAGATGAAAGAGCCTGCCAAGGCGTACGAGTTCCGCTCTAAACCTGCATGGCAGCGACTGTTTATCATGATAGGCGGCGTGCTTGTCAACTTCCTTTTGGCGCTTTTCATCTACGCCATGTGCCTCTTCACATGGGGCGAGGACTACGTCAGCCCGAAGGATATGACGCTCGGAATGGAGTTCAACAAGGAGGCTAAGGCGCTCGGATTCCAGGATCACGACATCTTGCTCGGCACCAACCTCGGCGAGTTCAAGGACGCCAAGGCTGACATGTATCGCGGTCTGGCTAACGCTACGGAGGTTTACGTGCTGCGCGACGGCAAGAAGGTGACCGTCAACACGCCGGGCGACCTCGACCTGCTCGGCATGTTGAAGAATGTGCCGCCGTTCGTCGTAGGTTATGTGCCAGCTGTAGTGGACAGCGTAACGCCCAACTCGGCTGCCAAGCGCATGGGTCTGCAGAAAGCCGACCGCATCCTCTCGCTCAACGGCAAGCCCGTCAGCTCGTTCTCTCAGTTCACATACGAGGTGGGTCGCAGCACCGATATGTTCACCTGCGCACAGACCCACGCCGACACCGTGAAGGCGCTCGCCGCTGTTGTCAACGTAGAGCGTCAGGTGAACGGCAAGCTCGACACACTCACGCTCAAGGGCCAGTTCGACGCCGTGTCGGCAGGCGGTTTCTCGCCGTTCGCCAAGGGCAAGCCGATGCGCCTTGTGCTCGGCTATATGCCGCAGCAGCCCCAGTATAAGGTGACACACATCGACTACGGCTTCCTCGAGTCGTTCCCCGCCGGCGTCAAGTACGGCTGCAAGGTGCTCTCGGGCTACGTAGGCGACATGAAGTATCTCTTCTCGTCTGAAGGCGCCAAGTCGCTCGGTGGCTTCGGAGCCATCGGCAGTCTGTTCCCGTCGCAGTGGGATTGGCATTCGTTCTGGCTTATGACCGCTTTCCTGAGCATCATCCTCGCCTTCATGAACATTCTGCCTATCCCGGCGCTCGACGGCGGACACGTGCTCTTCCTGCTCTACGAGATGATAGCTCGCCGCAAGCCGTCTGAGAACTTCATGATATATGCCGAGTATATCGGCATTGGCATTCTGCTGCTGCTTATGGTGGTGGCGAACCTGAACGATATCCTGCGCTTCCTGCATATAATATAATGTATAGTAGCGGAGGTCTCCGGCCTCCGCAGCAGTAAGTGAAAAAGAAATAAGGCAAAGTGCTGCGGAGGCTTCTGCCTCCGCTCTGCAAACAAAGAATACAAACAATTTAAAAACAGAAAATTATGAAACAACAAAACTGGTTAGATACCGATTCGCTTCGTGGCAGCGACTTCTCTATGTCGTCTGCTTTCCCTGCGCTCATGCGCAAAGTGTTTGTATGGATGACCCTCGCCCTCGCCATCACCGGCATCACCGCATACGGCGTTGCGTCTACTCCGTCGCTCATTATGGCAATCCTCGGCAACAAGGCATTGTTCTGGGGACTCATCATCGCCGAGCTTGTGCTCGTGTTCTCTGTCAGCGGCGCCATCAACCGCCTCTCGCTGTCTACGGCTACGCTTCTGTTCGTGCTCTACTCGGTAGTGAACGGCGCTACGCTCTCTGTCATCTTCCTTGCGTTCAGCATGACAGCCATCGTCAAGACGTTCCTCATCACAGCCGGCACGTTCGGCGTAATGGCGCTCGTGGGCTACACCACCAAGACCGACCTCACGTCTATGGGCAAGCTGCTCTTCATGGCGCTTCTCGGACTCATCATCGCCACCGTGGTTAACATGTTCGTGCGCAGCAGCGGCTTCGACCTCATCCTGAGCTACGTAGGCGTGCTCATCTTCGTGGGTCTCACCGCATACGATACGCAGAAGATAAAGCAGATGTGCCAGCTTGCACCCGACGCAGGCGAACACATGCAGAAGCTCGCTCTGCTTGGTGCGTTGAGCTTGTATCTCGACTTCATCAACCTCTTCCTCTATCTGTTGCGCATTTTCGGCAACAATAAGGAGTAAACCGACCGGTTGCGTCTGGTTGACGACGACTCAGGCTCGCGACTTATAGAACGAAAGCTAAAGACATACATAGCTTTTAGTTAGAAACCAATACGGGGAATCGCCGCTTTGTTTTGATAGTTTTACGGTCAAAACGAGCGCGATTCCCCGTTTTTTGTGCCCGTTCATCAACGCATGATTGGGTTTATTGAACGAATGGGGGCGTTTGTTGAATAAATTTGTGGGTTTCTGGTTTATTGAATAACTTTGCAAGCGTAAAAAGGAAGAATAGTTTAGTATTACAAGTAGTAATTGTTAGAGAGTTAATAATTTAGAGAGTTATAATAAAAGTAAGTTAGAGAGTTATTTAGAAGAAATTTAGAGTTTACACACATACATCAGATTACGTTTCATACACACATTAAGCAATGTTATTTAAGCAAAAGACTACAAGTATTAGAGTATGTCCACAGCGGTGGAGTCACAAACGAATGAATTTTGTTGTTGATTAATAGTTTTTTCGTGAGAAAAGGTTATAAAAGTACGGGGTTATCTTTGGTCCCGTTTTTTTATATCAAATAGTTAAATGTTTTATATCAAATAATAATTAGTGAGTTAAACCAAATTCTTAAACGGAATTGTTATGAAGAAGTTCCTGATTCCAACCCTGGCTCTGATGCTTGCCACGTCAGCATCAGCCGACAGCTATCCCTATCTCTCGTTCCAGACGGCAGACGGAAGCGTAGTTTCGTTGAGCAGCAGCGGTCTGAACCTCACCGTTGAGGGCAGTCAGCTTGTAGCGCAGAACGCAGAAGGCAGCAGCAAGTTTGCGCTCGCCGACCTTTCACGCATGTTTTTCTCTAAGCAGGTGGAGACATCCATCGCCGACCTCTCGCTCGACGAAGCCCCGCACACGCTGCAGGTGTACACCACGGCGGGCGTGCTCGTTGGCAAGTTCGACAGCGAGCGCAGCCTGCGCCGCAACGTCAGCCCCGGCATCTACGTAGTGAAGAAGAATGGTAGAACCCTCAAAATGGCAGTAAAATGAAACGCATACTTACCACTATAGCGGCTGCCGGAGCGATAGCTTTGGCAGCCGACGCGCAGACTCTTAACGTAGTTGTGGGCGACGTTACGTACGCTCTTCCGGCTGCTCAGGCAGGCGATATGACGTACAGCGGCGGCACGCAGCTCACCGTGATGGGCAAGACGCTCCGTCTTGCCGACATCACGCGCATGTATGCAGACCAGAGCGAAGTAGAGGGCAACACCGTGAGCGTAAGCTACAGCGGCACGACGGCGAAGGTGGTCGTGGCGGGCAACGTGGCGCAGTACGTAGAGCCCACGGTGAGCGGCGCCGATGTGGTGCTCACGCAGAGCGATGCGGTGAGCGACGACGTCTGCGGCGAGATTACGTACGTGCTCAGCGGCTCGTCGGACGACGGCTCGTTCACGCTGAACGGCTCGTATAAGGCAACGCTCGAACTGCAGGGCGTTACGCTCACCAGTCTTACCGGCGCTCCGCTCAACATCAACGACGGAAAGCGCATCGAACTGAGCGCAAAGAAGGACACAGAGAACACGCTGAGCGACGCTGCCGACGGATCGCAGAAGGGCTGCATAGCCTGCAAGGGCCATCTCGAACTGAAGGGAAAGGGCACGCTGAATGTCTACGGCAATGCGGCGCACGCCATATATGCTAAGGAATACGTAGAGTTGAAGAACGCTACAGTGAACGTTCTCGCTGCCGTGAAGGACGGAATCAACTGCAACCAGTATTTCACAATGGAGAGTGGTGCGCTCAATGTGTCGGGCGTGAACGACGACGGCGTGCAGGTTTCGTTCAAGGACGACACCGACCGCGAGGCAGAGGACACCGGAACGATAACCATTCTCGGCGGTTCGCTCAATATCGCCACTACGGGCAAGGCTACGAAGGGTCTGAAGGCTGACGGCGACCTGCTCGTGCAGGGCGGCGACCTGACTGTCAGCACCGCTGGTGGCGGTAAATGGGATTCTGACGCGTCGAAGACGAAGGCTGCGTCCTGCCTCAGTGCCGACGGAAAGGTGCAGATTGACAACGGAATGCTGCAGCTCACATCGTCGGGCAGCGGCGGAAAGGGCGTCAACTGCGACGGCGAGTTCGTAATGAACGGCGGCGAACTGAACATCTCCACAACCGGTGGCATGTACGTATACCTCAACGGCACCGAATATAACGACTATACAGGCAATACCGACCGACTTACGAGCGACCAGAAGTCGTCGCCGAAGGGCATTAAGGCTGACGGCAACCTGACCGTCAACGGCGGAACTATCAACGTAAGCGTCACCGGCAACGGCGGCGAGGGCATCGAGAGCAAGTCTGTGCTCACCATCAACGACGGCACGGTGGTATGCAACACCAACGACGACGCAATCAACTCGTCGAGCCATATGTATATAAAAGGTGGAACTGTCACGGTTGTGGCTTCCGGCAACGACGGACTCGATTCGAACGGCAATCTGTACATTCAGGGTGGCACGATAATGGCGTTCGGCACATCGTCGCCCGAGTGCGGCATCGACGCCAATGAAGAAGAAGGCTACTCTGTCATCTTCACCGGCGGCACGCTGCTCGCTGTCGGCGGCGGCAACTCCACACCGAGCACGTCCGAGTCTACCCAGCCCTACGTCTCAGGCTCGATGAGCGTGGCTGCCGACACGGAAGTGGCGCTCAAGAGCGGCGACACCGTGCTCGCAAAGTTCACCGTGCCGAGCAACTACACGTCAGGCAACGGCGGTCAGGGCGGCGGTCCTGGCGGTTGGGGCGCACCACAGCAGGCTGGTCCTGGCGGCGGAGGCCCCGGCGGATGGGGCGGTGGAGGCAGTTCGGTGCTCATCACTTGTCCCGGACTCACTTCTGGCAGCAGCTATACCATGACAAGCGGCACATCGTCGTCAACAGTTACGGCAACTACTGGCGGAAACAGCGGCGGTAGACCGTGGTAATACAAAAACTCCTCTCTACAAAGCTCAATCGAGCTTTGTAGAGAGGAGTTTTTGTAATTTGTAATTTGTAATTTATAATTTATAATTTATAATTGAAAGTTGAGAGTCGAGAGTTATGATATATGCTTTGTTGTTTGAGTTTTTGCTCGCCATTTATAACTTCTAAGAGTAATCATAACTCTCAACTCTAAATTCTCAATTCTCAACTGAACGAATTGAAAATTCGTTCTACCTTCCCAGATACTTGTCTGCCAAGTATTCGCTCAGTGCATCCTTATACATATCTCCGATTGGCAGATTCGTGTCAGTATCCATCACGATGCGGTTTTTAGTCACCTCCTGCACATGATTCATGTTCACGATATACGAGCGATGAATACGCAGGAAGTTGGACGGCAGACGCTCCTCCATGCGTTTCATAGCAAGGAGCATGATGATAGGGCGCGACTGTCCGTCTACATGCACCTTCAGATACTCCGACATGCCCTCGATGTAGCGTATGTCGGCTATCTTTACGCGCACCACCTTATGCTCCGTCTTCAGGAAGATGTTCTCGTCTGTCTGCTCAGGCTCAGGCTCTGCGGTGAGAGGCAGCGGCGCATTGTTGTGCTCATAGCGTTCCTTTACGCGCAGAGCGGCACGACGGAAGTCGTCCAGACTGAACGGTTTGAGCAGATAGTCTACGGCGTCAACCTTGAATCCGTCGATAGCATACTCCGAATAGGCTGTGGTAAAGACCACAAGCGGCGGCGCCACGAGCGAGCGCACGAAGTCCATGCCGTTAAGGTCGGGCATGTTGATGTCGATGAAGATGACATCAACGCGTTCGCTGTTGATGATGTCGCGCGCTTCGAGAGCACTTTGACACTCGCCCACGAGCGTAAGGAACGGAACCTTCGACACGTAGACTGCAAGTTGCTGGAGAGCCAACGGCTCGTCGTCGATGATAAGAGTCTTTATCATAGTGTAGGATTTATATGTTGAGACGGTTATTGTATATGTTGGGGCTGTTCTTAATCTTGTTCGTTATCTCTGCTGCGCTTTATGCTTCCGATACATCCGCTGTCTCGGCTTCTGCGTCTGGCAGGCGCGTCTGCATCGGTATGTCGAGCTTCACTTCGTACGTCTTTTCGCCGTCGTTGATGTCGAGCGTGTAGTCGTCGTCGTAGAGCAGTTCGAGACGTTGGCGCACGTTCTGCAGACCCATGCCGCCTTTCTCGTTCGTGCGTTGCACCTGCGTGGGTTTGCTGTTGCAGCAGCTGAAGAGAAGTCGCTTGTTCTCCACGCGAACCTTGATGTCGATGAACGACTCCTCGCGGTAGCTTATGCCGTGCTTGAATGCTTTCTCCACAAAGATGATCAGCATCAGCGGAGGTAGTTTCAGCTCGGGCAACTGCGGCGGAACATCCACGTTGATGTGCACCTTTCTGGTATATCTAAGGCGCATGAGCTAAACGTAGAGGTTGAGAAACTCCACCTCGCGCGTCAGCGGAATGAGCTTCTTGCTGCCTTCGTACAGAATGTGGCGCATCATCTTCGACAGTTCGACGATGGTAGTCTTGGCACGTTCGGGGTCGATGTCTACGAGGGCATGAATGTTGTTGAGCGTATTCATGAAGAAGTGGGGATTAACCTGATACTTCAGATACTCCATCTGCTGTTCGAGGTTGCGCTGGTCGATAATCTTCTGGCGCTCTCGGTCGCGCTGCGACATGAAGTAGAGCTTCACGCCGAGGTTCATGCCCATAAGCAGCAGTCCTCCGAAGAAAGCCACCAGCTCGCCCGGTCCAAGCATAGGCAGCGGGTCGATTGGCTGATAGTCAAGCGGCTTGCGGCGCATCGGGTTCTGCGGACTGCAGTAGCGTCCGTCGCCAAGCCGTACAGCCGCCACGCGCTCGTAAGCCAGCGAGTCGGCTTTCCACTCCGCCTCCATGCGTGTCTTGTACTGGTTCTTGTGCATCGGTCGGTTGAGGTAGGTGATGAACATGCCCGTCAGCAGTATTAAGAACGACAGACACAAGTATGTACCGGTCTTGCGCTTCTTCAGAAGTATTGGCAGCAAGAGGAAGTTGTGTATGGTGAACATCACGATCCATGTACTTGTGTACTCCCATGCGTGCAGTATCTCGTTCCACGAGAAGGTGATGCGGGGGTTGCCTGCCATTCGCGTGTATATGTTTATCACTGGCGAAGCGTAGAGCATCGCCCAGATGGTAGAGTAGATAATGTGTTCTTTGCGAAAACTCATAGGCTTTTGTTTTTATAACTCTCTTTTCTTTATGTCTCCAATTCGGGGTAGTGTGCCTTTAGGGAAGCCATCTTAAATCTCTAATTCGGGGTAGTGTGCCTTCAGGGTAGCCACTCTCTGCTGTGTCTTCTCAATGAAGGCGCGATGTTCTGCCGACTCTGGGTTGAACGGGCGGTGGTTGAGTGCAGCCTTTATGGGCAGCCACTCGCTCATGAACGCCTTGGTTTTATAGCTGAAGAACGTGTCGGCGAAGCGTTCCCAGATGTAGTCGACAGCCTGCTGCGACGGGTGCAGCATGTCGGGGGCGTAGAAGCGATAGTCGCGAAGCTCGTCGCACACTATCTCGTACGCCGGGAAGTAGATGCAGGCGTCAGTCTGCCGAGCCACTTCGTCTGCCGCCAGCAGCAGCGTAGCTTTCGACACGGCGCTGCCGTGAAAGCCGTACTTGGCGTAGCGTATGGGGCTGACGGTGAGTATGACGCGCATGTCCGGTCGGCGTTCACGCAGTCGGGCAATGACTTCTCGGAGATAGGCGGCGCACTCGTCTACGCTGAGGCTGCGCTCGGTGAAGAGTCGCTGCGGTCGCTTTTGGCAGTTGTCCACAATCTCGCCCGTCTCGTTGAGTATGTACACGCGGTTGGTGCCGAGCGTGAACACCGCCGTGCGCGCCACCTCTGCAGTCTCGGCTGCGAGGTAGCGCTCTACGGTGTGCAGAATGCTCGCCGGGTTGTACATGACGCCGTACGGATTGACCGTAGCGCGAAACTTGTCGTCGACGAACCTGCTACCGATGTTGTCGGCGAAGCAGGAGCCTACGAAGAGCATGCGCTCGCATGGGTCGATAGCGAACGGCGACTTGTCTATGGTGACTGGCGTGCGAAATTCCATTACTCTTTTTTTCTTTTAACTTCAAACAGCACTCCGCCGATGATGGCGAGTGCCAGCAGCAGATAGGCTGCGTAAGCCGCGGTCTCGGTGTTCTTCACCGACGCCGGCTTGAACGTGAGCACCACGTTGTGCTTGCCCGGCTTCACGTTGATGGCGCGCAGCACGTAGTTGACGCGACCCACCTCTACGTCCTTGCCGTCGACCGTAGCGGTCCAACCAGGATAGTAAATCTCCGAGAACACGACCACGCCGCCCTTCGGCGACTGCACGGTGTAGCGCAACTCGTTAGGTTCGTACTTGTCGAGACGCACGAACGCTGTGCCCTCCTGCTTTACGGCTTCGCCCAGCGCTGTCTTGAACTTGCTGTCGGCTACAGCCTCGTGATGCAGGTCGAGACGCTTGATGGCGTCGAGCTCCTGGTTGGCGTTGTCGACATACTCGAGGCGGTCGACGAACCACGCGTTGCCGTAAGCGTACGGGTTCTGCAAGGGCACGGTCTGTCCGCCCTGCAGCGGCATGATGATATACTTGGTGTTGAGCATGTTGAGCACCGGATAAACCGAGTCGCCCGGCACGCTCGTCATATCGCCCTGAGCCTTGGCGATGGCAGACATCGCCTGCTGCATCTCGGGCGCGATGTATTCGTCGATAAGCTCCTGGTAGCGGCGCAGCTTGGCTGCATGGTAGCCGCCGATAGACTTATGATAGTAAGATGTCTCGTTCTCGTTGAACGTGTTCGACGCGAGGTTCAGCACGCGATAGTCGGGCGCTGTGTCCTGCAGAATCTGGCGGTCGGTGGCGGTCTCCTGCTGCGGAGTCTCGCGCACGCTGCGTTCCACGAACATTCCGTCGTTGAGGTAGCGCTTGTTTACCTGCCACATATCCACGAGGCAGAGCGCGAAGATGAGAGCCACAGCGTACTTCGGCTGCAGCTTCTTCAGCAGAGCGAGCACGAGGACAACTGTTCCGGCGAGTATCACTAAGAACGAACGCCAGCAGTCGGCTGTGAATATAGAGATGCGAATCTCGCGCAGATTGCTAATGAGCGGCGTGAGATACTCGCTCGGTATAGAGGCGAGCGCACGCAGCTCGGCGTTAGACACGAAGTCGGGGAAGAACACCGAAGGCATGATGGCGAACGCCACGCACATGCCCGCCGTGAGCACGAAACTGAGCGCGAGCCACGAGCGATTCTTCACCTCGCGGCACACCAGTCGGTGCGAAGCCGGTCCGACGAGCAGTGGGGTAGTGCCCTTGAGGAAGTTCTCGGTCTCCAACACCTTCTTCAGCGCCAGCATAGCCAGCAGCGGAATGGTGAACTCGGCGATGACAAGTATCGATGCCACCGTGCGGAACTTGGCGTACATCGGCACATAGTCGAGGAAAAGGTCGGTAAACCACATGAAGTTTCTGCCCCACGAGAGCAGCACGGAGAGCACCGTCGCAGCGAGCAGCGCCCACTTCATAGGGCCTTTCACGATGAACAGACCCAGCACGAAGAGCATCATCACGAACGCTCCGACGTACACCGGACCGCTTGTGCCCGGCTGGTCGCCCCAGTACTGACCCATCTGCTGGTATATCTGGTAGAACTCGGGGTTGGCTTTCTCCATAGCCTTCTCGTTCTGCGCCAGCGGCACCGAAGCGCCGCCCTTGGTGTTAGGCACGAGCAGCGTCCACGTCTCGTCGATGCCGTAGCTCCACTGCGTGATATAGTCGCGGTCGAGGCCGCTCGAAGTCTGGTTGGCAGAGTTCTTCTTCACCAGCTCGCTCTTGCCGCGCATCGACTCCTGCGTGTACTGCCACGTGTGGTAGAGGTTGGAGAGGTTGATCACCACGCCCAGCACCGCAGCCACCGCGCATACAGCCGTAGCCTTGGCGAAACGCGCCATCTGCTTCTGGCGCAGAGCCTCTACGAGATAGGCTATGACCATGAACAGCACGATGAACAGATAGTAGTAAGTCATCTGCACGTGGTTGGCCTGAATCTCGAGCGCCGTGAACAGACCCGTGAGCACGAAGCCCCAAACATACTTGCCGCGGTAGGCGAGCACGATGCCTGCAATCATCGGCGGCAGATAAGCCAGCGCAATCACCTTCCAGATGTGTCCGGCGGCGATGATGATGAAGAAGTAGCTGCTGAAAGCCCACAGCAGGGAGCCCAGCACAGCCAGCTCGCGGCGGAAGTCGAACGCGCGTAGCAGTATGTAGAAGCCCAAGAGATAGGCGAACACGTACCAAACGTTCTCGGGCAGCCACAGATGGTAGAACTTGCCCACGCCGTTAAGCACCTCCTGCGAGTCGTACGACGGCGCCATCTGATACGTAGGCATACCGCTGAACAAGGCGTTAGTCCAGCGGGTGCGCTCGCCCGTGCGCTGATAATACTCGGTAAGCTCCTCGCCCGCGCCGCGTCCTGCCGACGAGTCGTGACGATAGAGAATGCGCCCCTCGGTGTCTGCCGGGAAGAAGTAGGCAAACGCGATGACCGCAAACAACAACACTACCAGCAAGTCTGGTAGAAAGCGTTTCAAAGTCTTCATTGATATTCTTGTTTTTTTTGATTATACAATGTAAACGTTCACGTTGCGATATACATTAATATATATACAACTCTGCAAAGTTACAGAAATAATTCAAAATACGCCGTAATCGGAGCCTTTTTTCTTGCGCTTTGCGTCGGGCAGCGTCCGCCGTCCAATCAGATTCCGTCCGCCGTCCGATCAGATTCCGTCCGCCGTCCAATCGGATTCCGTCCGCCGCCCGACCGGATTCCGTCAGCCGTCCGATGAGAATATCTCAAGGAGTATGGGCAAAAACGTAGCGGAGGTCTCCGGCCTCCGCAGCACCAAGTCGAACACTAATAGTGTAAAAACTGTCACTAAAACAGCTCCGAGTGTCATTCTGTCAGACACGGCACAGCGCCGTTTGTCAGCAAAAAGCCTGCGCAACCCCATTTGGCACGCCATTTGTATATCAGTAAGCGAAAACATCAACCAATTAAAGTAAAAAATAAAAAAACGAAATATTATGGGAAAGATTATTGGAATCGACTTAGGTACTACAAACTCTTGTGTTGCCGTATTTGAAGGCAACGAACCGGTAGTAATCGCCAACAGCGAAGGCAAGCGCACAACTCCTTCAGTCATTGGCTTCGTAAAGGACGGTGAGCGTAAGGTAGGCGACCCTGCAAAGCGTCAGGCCATCACCAACCCGAAGAACACCGTATATTCAATCAAGCGCTTCATGGGCGAGACCTATGAGCAGTGCGCAAAGGAAGTGACACGCGTACCGTTCACCGTTGTAAACGAAGGCGGCTATCCGCGCGTTGACATCGACGGACGCAAGTACACTCCGCAGGAAATCTCGGCAATGGTGCTTCAGAAGATGAAGAAGACCGCTGAGGACTATCTCGGTCAGGAGGTAACAGACGCCGTAATCACCGTTCCGGCATACTTCTCAGACTCACAGCGTCAGGCTACAAAGGAGGCTGGTCAGATTGCAGGTCTCAACGTTCGCCGTATCGTGAACGAGCCGACAGCAGCCGCACTCGCTTACGGCGTAGACAAGGCTAACAAGGACATGAAGATCGCCGTATTCGACCTCGGTGGCGGTACATTCGATATCTCTATCCTCGAGTTCGGTGGCGGCGTGTTCGAAGTGCTCTCTACAAACGGTGATACACACCTTGGTGGCGACGACTTCGATCAGGTAATCATCGACTGGCTCGTGCAGGGCTTCAAGGCCGACGAAGGCATCGACCTCTCTAAGGACCCGATGGCTATGCAGCGCCTCAAGGAAGCAGCAGAGAAGGCAAAGATAGAGCTCTCAAGCACTACATCTACCGAAATCAACCTGCCGTACATCTCAGCAGAAGGCGGTGTGCCAAAGCACTTGGTTAAGACGCTGACACGCTCACAGTTCGAGCAGCTCGCACACAACCTTATCCAGGCTTGCCTCGTACCTTGCCAGAACGCAATGCGTGACGCAAAGCTCCAGACATCAGACATCGACGAGGTGATCCTCGTGGGCGGTTCAAGCCGTATACCAGCCGTTCAGACACTCGTTAAGAACTACTTCGGCAAGGAGCCTTCAAAGGGCGTTAACCCCGACGAGGTGGTAGCCGTAGGCGCATCTATCCAGGGCGCTATCCTCAACAAGGAGAGCGGCGTAGGCGACATCGTTCTGCTCGACGTTACTCCGCTTACACTCGGTATCGAGACAATGGGCGGCGTGATGACAAAGCTTATCGACGCCAACACCACAATCCCGGCTAAGAAGAGCGAGACATTCTCTACAGCCGTCGACAACCAGACAGCCGTAACCATCCACGTGCTCCAGGGCGAGCGTCCGATGGCTGCACAGAACAAGTCAATCGGTCAGTTCAACCTCGAAGGTATCGCACCGGCACGCCGTGGCGTTCCGCAGATTGAGGTGACATTCGACATCGACGCCAACGGTATCCTCAACGTATCTGCAAAGGACAAGGCAACAGGCAAGGAGCAGGCTATCCGCATCGAGGCTTCTTCAGGTCTGAGCAAGGAGGAAATCGAGCGCATGAAGGCAGAGGCAGAGCAGAACGCAGCTTCTGACAAGGCAGAGCGCGAGAAGATCGACAAGCTCAACCAGGCTGACTCGATGATCTTCACCACCGAGAACTTCCTCAAGGACAACGGCGACAAGATTCCTGCAGACCAGAAGCCGGGCATCGAGCAGGCTCTGCAGCAGCTCAAGGACGCTCACAAGGCTGCCGACGTGGCTGCAATCGACACCGCCATCGCCAACCTCAACAACGTCATGCAGGTAGCTTCTGCACAAATGTATCAGGGTGGCGCACAGCCGGGCGCAGGTGCTCAGGCAGGTGCTCAGCCGGGCGCAGACAACGGCGCAAAGGCTGATGATAACATCCAAGACGCAGACTTCGAGGAGGTGAAGTAAACTTGACTTTTAAGAACAGACATTCTGAATAAGAATAAATAATAAGGCGTACAACCGAAATCTTATTGATATCGGTTGTACGCCTTTTTTGTTCACGAATTTATGTATCTTGTTCAGCATTTATGTATCTTGTTCAGCATCTCCGTCAAGTTGCGGGATGACTGGAAGATATTTGATTGTGGCTGGAAGATACGCTGGGAGATATCCCGTTCTCAAGTTTATCTCCCAGCCTTTATTGCATTTGTTGTCAGAGAGTTGCGCCGATTCTGGAAGATATGGCAGATTTTTTCGCGTACAGAGTCATAATGCATGTAATAGCCTCGCTTCTGTTTGGTGCCGTTTTATTTGTGTTCCTAACGATATTCTTGGCGTATGATAATACACGGATGAGAAAAATAGATAGAAAATTTTATACTTTAACACAATAACGCCAATATAGAGTTCGTTGTATCTATGTATCTTTGCACCATTAAAATGGAGAAGTAATGCCAGCTAATAAAAATGCGATGACTCGATATAAGATACTTGACGAACTGCTTAGTTGTCGGTATCATAACTATTCGCTTGATGATTTAACAGAAGAAGTCAACAAGCGTCTTGCTGAATTGTATCCTGATACAAATGGCGTTGGACGTCGTACTATCGAGAAGGATATTTTCTATTTAGAATATGAGGGACCTTTCTTGGTGGAAATTGAACGTTATTGTGCTCCTGGTTATAATAGCGAGAAGCAGAAGTCATACAACAAACGCTGTCTCAGATATACAAGTCCCTCATTCTCTATTTTCAAGAAGGATTTGAGTGATGATGAGGAGTATCTGCTGAAAGAAGCACTTTCATTGCTTGGACAGTTCGAAGGACTTCCCAATTTGGATGCTTTGGAAGGGTTGAGACTCGGATTAGGTGTAAGAAAAAATGAAAGAAAGATAATATCTTTAACAAAGAATCCTTTGGAAAATTCCAATTTGCTTGGTGAACTTTTCACCACCATTTCACATCGACAGGTTGTGGAACTGCATTATCATAAGTTTTCTTCACCGCACACAGAGTTAACAGTCAATATACATCCGTATCTTTTGAAAGAATACAATCGACGTTGGTTTCTGTTTGCAGCAGCCGAATCAGATAGGAAACTACTTTGTTTCAGTCTTGACAGAATTGACAATGCGGTTCCGTTACCTTCGCATAAGTATATAGATTATGATGGTGAAATAAGCGAAGTCTTTGACGATACAATAGGTGTAACGATAAACGAGGAAAGTCCTGTGTACAATATAGTTTTCTGGGTTAGTGATATCTCAAAAGATTATGTTGCAACAAAACCGATTCACGATTCACAAAAAAATATAAGCGGAAGTGAAGAAGAGAAGCTTAGGAGAATATATCCGACTCTTTCTAAGGGAAGATTCTTCAGCATAGATTGCAAGGAGAATTATGAACTTATTCGTGAACTGACAAGTTTTGGCAAGGAACTTATAGTCCTTACACCAGTCATAATACGGAAGAAGATAGAAAACAGAATAACGGAAATGTTTGATAATTATAAATCTCTGGAAATACGAATTTAGAATTCGTATTACATATTTAACTTTGCATCACAAAACGTAAAATGACATAATATGGAAAAGGAAGAAATTTTATCAGTTGATCAGTATACTAAATTTTTGGTGCCAGCATCTTCATATAATATGCAAGATGACAATAGGCTTCTTATTCCTTTTACAAGTGGCGACAAAATTGGCTTTGCAAACAAAGAAGGTGAGGTTGTTGTAAAGCCGCAATTCACCATGTACTATGATGATTGTTATGACGAAAGCGACTATATAAGAGTAGCCGTTGATGACCTCTATGGATTTCCTCGCTGTGGAGGAAGGGTTGCTACGTATAAACGTCCGATGTATGGACTTATTAATTACAAAGGCGAAACAATCTTTGAGCCGTCATTTTATTGTTTGATACCAGCTATTGGAAACAAAAAACTATATACTGTCCAAGACAAGAATTATAAATATGCCGTTTTAAACATAGATGGAAAAGAAGTCGTTCCCTTTGGAAAATATAGTTGGATTGATGGATTTGACAATGGTCTTGCTAGGGCGAAAATTGGAAATGTGACAAATGGACAAAATGAAAATGGCAATAAATGGGGATTGATTGATGAAAATGGCAAGGAAGTACTCCCTTTAGAGTATGATTGCATATGGACTTTTTATGGTAAGAAACGTGTTACAACCAAGGTTGTAAAAGGTAATGTTGCCCATAATGTCATTCTTTCTGAACTATTTGGCAAGGATAAACCCCAAGAAAAGGGCAATCACTCTAATAACTATGATGCCAATGCCGATGATTATGGTACAAACTTTGGTGAATACGCTGGCTCGTATGCCCAAGATGTGGAAGGATATAGTGACGATGTGATAGATGATGCTTTTGATGGCGATCCTGACGCTTATTGGAATATTGATTAGTAAGATTCTTTCGTATAGTACGCAAGGAGACTGCGAACATGTAAATAACGATCAAAACTTGTTGTGCTCTCGCCAAGATATATGCAAGGAACATCATTGATCAGGTAGATAGTTTGCAAAATACAGTTTCTAAAATATACGAACATAGAGTTCACCACCTGATGTTAACTTTGCACTGTCAAATAAAACGAACAGAGTAAATAACTTAGAAAGTAGAACTTAAAAGAAAACAATATGGATATGGAGGAACTTCACGAGTTTGCAAACATTCTTACCCAAAAGGAAGAAGAGTACAATGCAACAGTCGAACAAGCAGCTAATGCATTCACAAATGTATAGTCAGTCCAAATTGAAGATTTGCCATCATTAGTAAATTAGTGACCCATAAAAAACTAATACTAATATTATTTTATCAGTAAAAATGCAAATTGTACATAGCTACGACCAAAGGGTTCGCAACAATGTATTAACTTTGCATCAGAAAATAAAAGAGGTCTTTGATAATCGGAGCGACAGATGTAAATTTGAACTCGTCTTGCGGGCGAAAGCCATGTCTCTTTGGAGTCAGATTCGCATGATGTCTCACCGCCTTTACGGGTGTTGGGATAACAATGTTATCACGTTAACGTATACTGTATACATACGGTGTATGTTTTTATATTGTGTTATGTTGTTTTATATTTATGTTTTTATTTTTCTTATATAAAGAAATGAAAGTCTGTTGTTTCTGATGTCAACCTCTTAATTATAAACAAGTATGGATAAGAATAGTATAGCAAAAGCCACACAACAATTGGAGACAAAAGAGGATCTCCTTCGTCTTCTCAACCAGATAAAACAGGATGAGATGACTGAATATGGTATGTCCGATAAATTCTATCCATTCACGATGAAACACCTGAATTATTATTGTAATCCTAACAATTCGTTTCATCGATATAAGCAATTCAAGATTAAAAAGAAATCAGGAGGCTTTAGGCTGATAACAGCACCGAGAAATCAAAGTTTTATGTTGCTATTGCGATATGTCAATGAGATATTCAAGGCTGTATACACTCCTTCTGATTATGCCATGGGATTTACCGAAGGTCGTTCCGTTGTGACTAATGCAAACAAGCATAAAGGACATAACTATGTTTTCAACACCGACCTGAAAGATTTCTTTCCAAGTATCCATCAAGCGAGAGTATGGAAAAGGTTGCAGCTAAAGCCTTTGTTGTTCAAACAGTCGATTGCTAATGTTGTTGCAGGTCTATGTTCAATGAAAGAGAAAATGGAAGATGGCAGTGTAAGGTACGTTTTACCACAAGGTGCGCCTACTTCACCGATCATAACCAATATGATTTGTGACAACCTTGATCGCAGATTGGCAGGATTGGCAAAACGATTTGGTGTTGTGTATTCAAGATATGCTGATGATATCACATTCAGCTCAATGCACAATGTATACCATCCTTCGGGAGAGTTCAGAAAAGAATTAAAAAGAATTGTCGAGAGTCAAGGCTTTATCATGAACGAAGACAAGACGAGACTACAGAAACTCGGTACACGTCAGGAGGTTACTGGCATTATAGTTAGCGACAAACTCAATGTGTCTCAGAAATATGTGCGCGACATTCGCAATATTCTCTATATATGGCGCAAATACGGTTATGCCACAGCATTCAATAAATTCTTTCCAAGATACAAAGAAACCAAAGGGCATGTGAAGAAAGGTAACCCAGATATGGTGAATGTACTGGACGGTAAGCTCATGTATCTAAAAATGGTAAAGGGCGAAGACGATAGTGTATATTTGAGGTTGAAGATGCAATTTGACGAATTGTGCAATTCGCTTCATGATAACACAAGAACGACTCAACACGGAATCACATACGTTGAAACCTTGCCAGTGTTAGAGTTTGAGAGGAAGAATAATACGGCAATTACCATAGTGACAACGAAGCCAAAAGAATTCTACACCATACATACGCCCCAAGAGGCAACAGAAGAAACACAAAAAAGTATTTCTGAAAATTTTATTCCTCATCGCTATGCATCCTTTAAATTAGGTGGGAGAATGCAAAAGGCATCAGTGAACAAGTCATTGAAAAAAGAAGATGAAGACCGAAAGGAGTTGTTGTCAATATCCAATTGCCGAGATGAAAAAGGGAAACTCTTCTGGCTCGTTCATCGTTCTGATAAGGTGACTGTACCACCAGCTCAACCTGTTGACTTAGATGAATTGAATGATGATTTGGACAAACTATTAAATTAGTGTTTATGGACGAGAAACTGAAATCAACAATAGATAAAATAGTACAACTGAGCAAACAAAATCCAGAGTTTGACGCAGAATTGCGGAAGAGGTTAGAAATAACCTCCTCCGCAAAATCTGTATATGATGAAGAACGGATTGTACGGATTGAAAAGTATTTAGGACTTGATTTTTATGTTGATACGAAGACATCAAATGTTGATTATTCTTTTATTAAACTTCCAGATGTAAAAGCACAACTCATTTCTGACAATCGTGAAATGATGCGATTCCGGTATGGAACAAGATATCATGAAATAGACTTTGCTGAGTTCTGTAGATATGCTCATTTTCAGATAGAAATGCTTTTGAATTATTATTATGACATTGCTAATAAATCTGACTTAAATTCTATAAAGGAACAAATAAAATATTATAATCCAACAGCTAAAGGCTTTGAGGATTCTAAATCACTCGGAGCTATATCATATAACACTAAATTATGGGCATTTAATAATGAGCATAAAATTAATAGGAAATTGCGTGAAATTTGCGAAAATCTGAGAAAAGTTCGAAACGAATTGAGCCATCGTTCGGTTTCTGAAGATAAAATACGCATTGATTCATATCAAAAGCATTTAAAAGAACAAGGATTTCCATTAAATAAGAAAGGGGATGTGTTTTTAAACTGGAAAGATCAAGAAGCGGATAAGGAACTTAAGGAGTTATATAATAGTCAGATTAATAATTCTGAAGATTATAAGCACTATAAATATCTGATTTGGTATTATGGAACACCTTTTGATGATATAGTAAATGGCCTAAATGAAATATCGTGTGTTATTCGAACTGTATTACAATAATATTTACAGAAACGGTTGAGAACTTTAATCCTCAACCGTTTTTATATGTTCTCAATACACAGATTATTTTACATTGTCTTTCGCCCCAGGCATCTTCTTATACACGAATCCTTCACCACCAGGGAAGTAAGCTTCGAATACAATGCTGAGGAACTGGACTATGCTCTTACGCTTCTTGCCAATCTTGAAGAAAGCGGAACTGGCATATGCCATTAGGTCGGCTTGGCTGCATTTGGCACTGCCATCAACGACAGCGCAGCACCGACATACATAAACCTAATCTTTGCCTTGTCGCTTATGGGCGATATGCCCACAAACAAGGCAAGGACAAGCGACAATGCGCAGCAGCAGAGTGCCAGTAATGATGTTCCCATATTATTCTTATATTTCAGATTCGTCTATTTCTTTCCCGTCAAGCAATCTCTTGAATTCTTCTTCTGGAGGAAGTATCTTCTTTAGCTTCTCAGGCATTACTTTGTATGTTGCGACACCCATTGGTTGGGTGTAGTCTTGAAGAAGGTACTCAACATATGTTTTGTCGGCATCGCGGCAAAGCACTATTCCTATTGTTGGATTCTCATGGGGTTTACGTTCGTCATCATTCAGCATGCGTATATAGGCAGACAACTGGCCAAGATAGGCTGGTTTGAAAGCGCCTTTCTTTAGTTCAAACACTACAAGACATTGCAACTCTCTGTTGAAGAATAGCAAGTCAACCCAATGGTCATGTCCGAACTTGTCTATATGCACTTGATTACCCATAAACGTAAAGTCCTTGCCGAACGTAAGAATGAAGTTCTTAACATTCGCGACTATCGAATTTTCTATAATCCGCTCGTCAATGTCCTGTGGATCTCGTTCGTCAAGTTCCTCTACATTGATGAAGTCAAGCAAGTAATCGTCCTTGAACATGGATATTGCCTTCAGAGCATGACGTGTAGACGGCATGCTCTTGGCAAAATTGCTTGGCATCTGCGACTGGTGGTGGAACAAGTCAGCCTTGAGGTAGTCACGAAGAGTGTATTTATCCCAATGCAAAGTAGCTGCTTGATGGATGTAGAATACACGCTCTTCGAGAGTCTTTGTCTTTGACAATATTTCCATATGATGTGTGAAACTCAGAGAAAAGAATTCGTGCCAGTCCAAAGAGGGCGTGTCAAAACTCCCAATATAAATAACAAAAAACTCGTTGTACGTTCTTGTGTGGATGTACAACGAGTTTTTGTTTTTCTACGAAAAAGAGCCTGGTAAACAATTTGTATGGCGTTATATGGGTCAAATAAGCCCTCAAATAAGAGAAAAGTCCTCCCTTGGTCATTTTTGCCACCATTTTCTTTATATTAAAGGCAATGGCAAAGAAGGCAAAGTCCATTTTGACCTTGTCTACACCGAAATGGCGAAAACGACGATACGCCATGTTGTATTTAATTTGTCCGAAAACCGCTTCCGGCTCGATGCATCTCCGGCCTCTATGCCTTAAACCTTCCTCAGAGGTGAGCAGCTCACTCGCCTTATGTCTGTAAGCTTCCAGTTTGTGGTTCCGGTCAATCACACTTTTATCCCCGGATGCATCGAAACACAGACAGCGTAGCGGACATCCCTTGCAGTTCTGTGCTGTGTATGTTGCCCTATTGGAGACGTATCCACTCGCACTTTTCTTGTGGCTGGTTCCGGTGCGTGTCATGTGTTGTCCCATCGGACAGACGCAATAGTCTTCGTCCTTGTTGTAATAGAAGTTTTCAGAGCGGAACGGATCCGGTACATACTGCGGACGGTGCTCTATATGGAAGCGGTTGTATTTCACATAGGC
>OMBR01000050.1_pt1 | contig 60707 bp, 44 predicted proteins | sample 1674041 | NCBI WGS metagenome assembly OMBR01 (sample SAMEA103958138, study PRJEB25191) | human gut metagenome | biome: human-associated habitat [ENVO:00009003]; feature: intestine environment [ENVO:2100002]; material: feces | place: Germany | collected 2013/2015
TTTGTTTACAATATTTAAATACTCATTTGATTTATCACTAAAATTCTGTATTTGCTGCTCCAATGAAATATCTGTAACAAATGAGTATTCTAATCTTTCTCTGATTGAAAATTATATCCTGCCTACCATCGGGAAAACGGAGCTTTCCAAAATCAACGTGCATTTCATGGAAAAGTATTATAAGGAGCTGCTGAAAATGCCGGCGGTCATCAGTACCCGGAATCCTCGTGGAACAGAAATGATAACAGAGTCAACGGTAAATGATATCCATAAAATTCTGAGAAGCTGCTTCCGGCAGGCGGTGAAATGGGACCTGATGAAAAAGAACCCTACAACAGATGCAACCGTGCCAAAAGCAAAGAAGCAGGAACGGGAGATATGGACGGCGGAGATGCTGATGCAGGCAATCGAAGCCTGTGACAATAAGATGCTGAAAATCGCATTCCACCTGGCATTTACCGCGACGCTGCGGATGGGGGAGATCCTGGGACTGACATGGGACTGTGTGGAAATTTCGGAGGAAGCGGTTGCAGAGAACCGAGCGTATGTCCTTGTGAATAAGGAAGTGGAACGGGTATCGAGACGGGCACTGGAAGCATTGGATTCGAAAGATATTCTTTTGATTTTTCCCAGCCAGAGGAAAAACAATAAAACTGTCCGCGTTTTAAAAACGCCGAAAACAGAGACGAGTAACCGGAAAGTGTTCATTCCGAGGTCAGTTGCCCAGTGCCTGGCAGAAATCAAGCAAGAGCAGGAGGAGATCATAGAAGCGCTGGGAAACGAATACCAGAATTATAACCTTGTCATGGCAACAACGTTTGGTCTTCCGATTGGCGGCAGTTATCTCCGGGAGAAGATGCAGGAGATCATAGACCGGCTGGGCTTGCCGGATGTGGTTTTTCACAGCCTGCGACATACGAGCGTGACCTATAAGCTGAAGTTGAGTGGCGGGGACATCAAAGCGGTCCAGGGAGATTCCGGACATGCACAGGCGGATATGGTAACGGAAGTGTATGGGCATATCATAGATGAGGACCGGCGGAAAAATGCGGAACTGATGGAAAATGCCTTTTATAAAAAAGAGAACCTCAACCCGCAGATGCGCGGACAAGATGGGGACAGCAAGACAGTTGCAGTGCCGGATGGCGTGGACGCAGAGCTGCTGAGAAAGGTGTTGGCAAACCCGGAAATGGCAGCCCTGCTGGCATCGCTGGCGAAGACGATGAAGTGACGTGGATAGAGGACTCAATTTAGAGAAATTTCAGAAATTTATTTTCTGAAATAGATAACTCGTTTTAACTCGTAAGTATGAATTAGAAAAAAATTTTAACTCGACAAATGAGTTAGAAATGAGTTGGGATTGAATTAAACAAAGGGTTTGTAGGAAACTGTGAAAGATTGGTAGAAGGGTGACGATGAAGTTATCCTTCTATTTTACCATATGGAGGTGCTTATAGATGCTCAGTATTATTTATGGGGATGCGGAAAACAGTATTTATAATATAAAGGTTTATTTTAACAACAGTTATGATCCAGAATGGCTTGTAACGGACCTGGCGAAGAAAATGATCAAAGATGTTGATGAATCGGATATATTAAGTGGAGAATGTATTAACAGTCCTGTGTTGGGACAGATTCCACCGGAGCGGTTATCTGGTGGAGTAAAAACACTGCTGTTGATTTTGAATGAGCCGAATCGAATTTTTAACGCATCGATGTGCGACGATAATTGCGCAAAATGGATCTTGGAAATCAGTAAAATGAAGGATGTTACGATAAACCTCAGACACATGATGAGCTTTGGTAAGGATACGAAATTTGAAATAAAAATCCTGAACGGAGAAGAAGTTGTTCATTCGATGAAGGAACTGATTCCGATAGCCAGTAAGTATTTGCATCAAATGGGGTAGGAGTGAGGTATAAACAAAGTGTCCGGGAAGATCAATACTGTTCGGGGAGATTCTGGACATACATAAGCGGATGTGGGACCAAAACATATAGGCATATCATAGATGAAGAGCAGCATAAGAACGTTGGTTGCTGAAAAAGTTGATGGAAAAGACGGAGATGACCGTGCTACTGAGAAAGTCGGTAAAGTGAGTAAAACAAAGGAAAGCGATGGAAATATAAGTTAGGGTGTTTTCGGGAATTTGAGATGAAATCTAGAGAATAATATGTTAGCATATGTAATATGGGAGGTGGAGAAATGAAGTTTATTGAGCGAGTAAAGATGGTAATATCCAATGAGGAGACGCTGGAAGCTTCAAAGAATTTGCTTGAAGATGCTGTTAATGCTATTTTAGGAGATACAATGTCAGCCGCAAAGATTATTATTGCACTTGGAAAGTCGCCTTTTTTTATTCGGGAACAATTATTTTGGGGAAAGATGGAGGCATTCCTGAATGGCGTTTATTTAAATGAAGATGATAATCTTAAATTGTGTGTCAAGCTTACTAAAGATGGGGAAAAGGGAGAAAATTCTCGTCGTTTGATAGAAATTATTGATAGAGTGGAAACACAACAAAAGGTTCAATATCTAATTAATGCAACTAGATATCTTCTTGCAGATGCTATTGATAGACCGACATATTTTCGAATTTGTCACGCAATAACTCATACATTGGAAGAGGATTTAGTTTTTTTAGGTGAGCATATTTACGAAGCAAATATTCCGTACAGTTCTTTTGTACAAGGACTTTTAAACGTTGGATTGATGTATCAAAGTGTCGTTGATGCTAGTGATAATGGAGATCAGAAATATTCATTTACTCCATTTGCCCAAAATGTAAATCAATATGCGGTAAGTGACAATAATAAGATATTCTGATACTTAGTTGATATTGAAAACGAGAAAGGAAAATGAAGGTGGATTCTTTTATTTCTATGGGTGTAGAAGCAACAAAAATTGATTATAAATTAAATCTTGAGCAGGAAAAACCGAAGAGCTGGCTGAAATCAGTATCTGCGTTTGCTAATACAAGTGGTGGTCAAATTCTGTTCGGTTATACGGATAATTCGCATGAAGCAGTAGGTCTTGATAATCCACAAGCAGTAGCAAGTAAAATTTCTGAGCTAATTGAAGGAAGAATATCACCACATGTACGATTTGAATTAAATGAGATTCCGGCTACAACACAGGGAAAGCTTTGTTTGGAACTAATAATTTCAAATGGACCACATTATCCTTACTATTATTTACATGATAGAACGATGGAAGCATATATTCGACATGGTGACAGATCAGTTATAGCTACTCCAGAGGAACTAAATAATCTTATTTTAAAAGGTCAGAATAGAACATATGACTCTCTCCCAAGCAAATATAAAATCGAAGATGTGAGCTTTACCTTGTTAAAGGCAACATACAAAAAAGAAACTGGAGATGATTTTGTTTTACCTAGAGACCTTTTATCGATGGGATTTGCTGATTATGATGGGATGGTAACAAATGCAGGGTTACTTTTGTGTGACCAGGGATTTATTCATCAGTCTAAGATTGTGTGTACTCGTTGGAAAGGAACTGAGAAGGGTTCTATTGATGGAGATGCTCTAGATGATCAGGAGTTTTCTGATGCGAGCATGATTACGTTGCTCGGAAATGCTGAATCGTTTATTCGTAATAATTCCAAAAGCGCGTGGACTGTTCGAGGAATGCGGAGAGAAGAAAAAAGCGATTATCCATTTAGAGCAGTCAGGGAAGTCCTGGTAAATGCACTTATTCATCGGGATTATCAAATCATTGGGACAGAAGTTCATGTTGATATGTTTGATGATCGTCTTGAAATAACTTCTCCGGGCGGCATGATCAATGGAAGTCGAATTCAAGACTTGGATTTGAAAAGAGTACCTTCTATGAGAAGAAACGAAATTATTTCGGATATTTTTGGCAGATTGCATTACATGGACCGACGTGGAAGTGGTATTGGCAGAATAATTAACTCTTATACAGATTTTGCTGAGAAGCCCGTATTTTATTCAAATGAATTTTATTTTCAAGTTGTTCTTCCAAACAGAAGTGTTTCTATGCCTGCACAATTAGCACTTGATTTTTCAGAGAAAAGTCAACTGAGCGATGAGAAAAGTCAACTGAGCGATGAGAAAAGTCAACTGAGTGGAGAGAAAAGTCAACTGAGTGGAGAGAAAACTCAACTGGTGGAGAGAAAATTCAACTCATCACAGGATTGGGAACTTATTTATTTTCAGGAAAGAATAATTGAACAACTTGGAAAAGATTTTAGAAAGAATACAATGGAGAAGTTAGTACGATTATTTGATCGTTATCGCTATGAATATTCGTTTAATCGCCGGAATATTGCAGATCTATTTGGAATAACCGAGAACGGAGCGTCTGCATTTATCAAAAAGTGTCTTTTACAAGGTATAATAGAAAAGGAAAAGATGGATTCGTATCGGTTTATAAATTCTGCAGTTCACGACTGATTTGGAGAATATTGAGCAAATATATGAACAATATAGATAGAAAGGTAAAGGTTCAAATGATGACGATATTGTGCAGCAATAGAAGAAGCTATGCTGCATAATATCGTTGTGGCTTCATTATATAATTATGGTCCAATTACTATCGACATGCGACCATAAACACGCTATAATAAAAACAGCCTAGTAAGAAAATAGAGAAAATTGTGTTATCATAACCGCGCAGCTTAGTGGGGCGGTAGCCATTGCTCTCAAATTCATAGGAACACAATAGTTAACCCCTCAGGGTGGCAGCTGTTCAGATTTGTCAGCGAGATGTGTTTTTCTGAAACGATTTTAAGTTTTCTTACTTTGACATGAAAGGGCTCAAAGGTTGAGAAATACAATACTTTTCTTGACAGAGATTATATATAGCGAACTCATATTCGCCTTACGGACGTGTCCTCCTAAGCACTAGTTGAGGGTTCGATTCCCCCTGGGAACAGTCAAATTTTGCAACAATGATGACCACAATTCATTGTTGCTTTTTTTTATTTATAGGTGCTTACGAGCACCGAATGCCGCGACAACGAGCGTGTAACGCGAGTGAGTTCAGGGAAAAGGAGAGAATGCCTATGGCAGAAAAAAACAGACGAACGAGTTACGGATGAAAAAGTGGTAGAAATTGAAATGGAAATTTTCTAAATATGTGCCACAAATCTTGAAAAAATCTTGATTTGTGGCATAATAAATATATATTTTGATTTGGAGATGATGTTATGTATATAAAGCGTGAAAGATATCTAAGCAAAATAAGACCATTTTATGATGTGGATTTAATTAAGGTTCTGACAGGTGTTAGAAGATGTGGAAAATCTATATTGTTAGAGCAGATTAAAGAAGAATTTATTGAAAATGGGTTTGATAGAGCGCATATTATTACCATTAATTTTGAAGATTTGCAATTTGAAAAAATAAGAACTGCAGAAAAACTTAATTCCTATGTGAATGAGCAAATCAAGGATCATGACAAATACTTGATTTTTTTAGATGAGATTCAGCATGTCAGGAGCTTTGAAAAGGTTTTAGCTTCCTTTCGGGCAACATTAAATTGCTCAATTTTTATTACTGGAAGTAATTCGAAATTGCTATCCGGCAAGATGGCAACATTGTTGGTTGGAAGATGTGTTGAATTTAGAATAATGCCATTTTCCTTTGCCGAAAGCTACGAATATGCTACAGCTATAGGAAGAAATATGTCTCCGGATGAGTTTATGATTGATTATATCAATTGGGGTGGCTTCCCTTTGCGTTTTTCGTTTACAAAAGAAAGTGATATTAAGAGATATTTGGAACAGACATATGAAGGTATCTTAGATAAGGATATTATTACTGACAGATCAAAGGTTAATAGACAAAACTTTGAAAGAGTAGCAACATATATTATGGCGAATGCAGGAAAGGAATTTTCCAGTAAAAACATAGAGAACTATTTTATACATCAAAATGCAGATACTTTGGATAAAAAGACGATATACAGATATCTTGATAAAATGGAAAAGGCTTGTCTAATTGATCGTGTAAAAAGATTTAATATTGTAGGAAAACAGGCAATGTCGTATATAGAAAAGCAGTATGCGGTAGATACTGGTTTTTGCATGATAAATACAAACTTAGTAAATTTTGAGGATACCTTTTTTCTTGAAAATATAATTTATAACGAGCTAAAAGCAAGAGATTATGAAGTATTTACAGGAAAAACATATAAGGGTGAAATTGATTTTGTTGCAATAAATGGAAGAAAGAAATGTTTTATTCAGGTGGCATATTATTTGGCTGGCAAGGCAACGATTGAAAGAGAGTTTGGTGCTTTTAAGCCAATTAGTGATGCATCACCGAAATATGTGTTTTCATTAGATAGATTTGACTATTCAAGAAATGGAATTGCACATATCAATATTGTTGATTTTCTTTTGGGTAAGAAGGATATTAATTTATCATAACGCCACAAATTAAGAAAAAATTTAAAATTGTGGCATGATTAGTCATACCAATAGCTACGGCAACTTTCAATTTGCCGGACTCACAAACAATTTAATATTTATTTTACAAAGCACTTTAGCCTAAAGGTTAGGAACTGTTGTACGTCACATAGACGGTTGTAATGTTTGATATAGTTATGTCAAGAACATTGTTAATGGAGGAGATTACAATGAAACAGTTTTTATAAAGGGAGATGGAAATGCGACTCCTGCAACGCCGGAAGAAATTATTTCACTTTCAAAGAGAAAATATGGTGTAGATAATGAGACAAGCGAAGTGGCATATACTGATAATCATTGGCCAGTATACCTTAATCTTTGTAAGGAATACAGACAAGATAAATCTGCTCCAACTATAAAGACCAGCTTTCAGGAGGGGAAAATATGCAGGGAAAAGAAAGAACATTCACACCAGAAGTCGAAAAAGTCTGGAATAAGGATTACCAGTGTGAGTATTACAGAGGGGTTATAATAGATGGAGAGGACAATATAGTTGAGCGTTGCACAAGAACCCATGCAAGCTATGATGCTGCATTAGACGAGGCGAAGAAGAAAACAATAGTTATTAAAAGAAAATGGGTATTTTACAACGACCTTATGGAATATATACACAATTATGCCGATATTAGATAATAAGAAGCATTTGTAAAAATGTGGTTTCAGGGGGCAGGCATGAATATATCTAATGTAATGGGAAGCGCAGATACCAGTGTTGTTGCGGCTTCTAAAAAGAATAAATGGAAACTGACAGACTCTTTAAAAGATAAAATTGCTGAAATGGCGAAAAAAGATGCACAGAACAATGAATATATGGGAAATGAATTTAAGAGTTTAAGAAAGTCAGAAATAAGCAAGGTTGCGCCAGACAGGGCTGCTTTGATTGGAAAATTCAGCTATCTGACAGGTTCTGGCAATGCATCTGTCATGAAAGAAGTGCAGGAAGCGGATAAAAGATGGCTGTGCATGTTATTTGGAGAGCCGTATGAGGCAAAGTGTCAGGGAAAAGGCTTTGGTTCAGCAGTTCATGTATATAATGAAGATGGAGAAGAGATACTTACATATACAGGCGGTGTTGGCTGGCAGGCAAAAGAAACAAAGGCGGAGACAAAGGTTAATTCTGCTTTAAAAACAACATATTATGAAGCTTATTCGGCAGAAAGAAAGGCATTAAAGAGCAAAGAAAGTGATAATATAGTAGCAGGAGCAGATAATACATTTGATGCAAGAGCGTAGCTTATTGCAATATCTTCATAAAATATTATCGACATACGCCCATATACACGCTATAATATGTTTGCTTTAATATGTAGATATCACGAGATTAGAATAAGTAACAGAGGAAAATGTTTATGAATTATATTGTTATGGATCTTGAGTGGAATCAGAGTGCCAAGGGAAAACAATTTTCTGAGGATCATTTTCCTTTTGAGATTATACAGATAGGTGCGGCGAAGGTTAATGAGAAGCTTGATATTGTAGATGAGTGGCAGTGTACCATTAAGCCACAGGTGTATACAAAGCTGCAGAATACAGTCAAGAAGATATTAGGGATAACAGAAAATGACCTTGCTAACGGAACAGATTTCGTATCGGGTGTAACTGAATTTCTTGAATGGTGCGGTGAGGATTATACATTTGTTACATGGGGAAGCATGGATATTACTGAATTAAGACGAAATATGAAGTTTTATGATGTTCCGGAGAATTTCCCAAAGCCGCTTCTATACCTTGATCTTCAGAAACTTTACAGTATTAATTTTTCAGATGGCAAGACACGCATGAATCTTAAATCTGCAATTGATGAGCAGGGAATCAAGGGAGATGAGCATTATCATTCAGCAATGAGTGATGCAAGATATACAGCCAAGATAATGAAGAAGCTGGATTTTGACAGAGTTAAGAAGTTCTGCAGTATAGATACATTTACAATTCCAGAGTCAAGAAAGGACGAGGTATATCTTAACTTTGGAACTTATGAGAAGTATATTTCAAAGGGATTTGCGACAAGGGACAAGGCTGCAAGCGACAGAACTGTACGTTCCTGCAAATGCTTTTTATGTGGCAGGACTATGACAAGAACAGTCAAGTGGTTTGCCACTAATTCGAAATGCTATTACGGCTTGTTTACATGTGATGAACACGGACTTATAAAGGGGCGTTTCAGAGTTAAACAGACCGAAGAAGGCAGATATTATGCAGTCAGAATTATGAAGCACACTGATGAAAAGGGTGCACTTAAGATATATGAAAAGCAGATAAAAGAGAGAGAGCACAGACGCAGGCGGCGTCAGGCAGAGAAACTTTCAGAACAGAAATAATGGCATGTCAGAAATCCAACTGACATGCCATTTTAACATATTTAATATCAGAACATTAATCCATATATTACTGCAAGACCAAGAATTACCTGGATAATTGTGAATCTAAAAACAACCTGCGTATCTGACCAGTCTTTATTCTTTCTCATATGGTCGTGGATTGGTGTACGAAGGTTCTTCATTAGGTTGATGTGAAGAAATCTCATGAAAGAAACCTTGATAAGACCAAGTCCGCCATCGAGAATAATTATAAGTGCCATTGGAATATAAAGCAACGGTGCATGGAGCTTGAGGAATGTAAATGCTATAAATATTCCTATTGCTCTCGAACCGGCGTCACCCATAAGAAGCTTGCTTGGTGATGCGTTGAACCACAGGTAGCCGAGGATACACACAATCATAATAAGAACGGTGTGTCTGTAAGCTGATTCAATATTAAATGACTTAAAAAGTACATACACTGAAGCAAGTGTTACAACTGAAAGTGTACCGCATAAGCCGTCAACACCATCTGAACAGTTAGTAACATTGATACTTACCCATATAAGTATAATAATAAGTATTGCATAGATGATTGGATTAAGAGTTACTGTCTTTCCAAAGAATGCAAGGTCAAATGTGTTAGGGTTGTAATGCAGGTAAGTAACTGCCGCCATAACCGATATTGCAAGGTCAATAAGACCTTTCTTTAAATTACCCCATGGTGATGAAGCACTGTCATCAAGGTATCCGCTGAGCATTGCGGCAAGCACAAGTATAAGATAAATGATAAGCTCTGCACTTAAGTTTACGAATAATGCACATGTGACTGTGAATGTAAGAATGAAAATCATGCCGGCGCCTCTTGGCTTTCCAACTGATTTACTTCCATTAATGGCATAAGCTCTTCCGGCATCTCTTGGAAGAAGATTCTTGCCAAGAGCAATTGCAGCTATTGTAAATGCGAAGGCAAATAAAATGCTTACAAATGCTATGATGTTGGTGAAACTTTCGTTAATAATATAGTATATCATAAGAATTTAATACTCCTTTTCATCTTTCTAACTTATATAAAGCATTTGTTTCAATGCGATTTACAGTATAACATAATATATGTGAAATGAACATTTTTTTTGCTAATGAAATGTAGTAATTAATTTGCTAATGTGGTAATATACTATTAATTAATGGGATAATCTGAGGGGACCCATGAGTATCGTGTAGGATAATAATATAATGGAGGATTTTATGAAGAATATGCAAAAATACGAGCAGCTGGCAATCACAGAAGTGGATGCATATCTTTTTGGACAGGGAACTCATTATGAGATATATAACAAAATGGGTGCGCATGTTGGAGTAAAAGACGGAAAAGAAGGTGTGTATTTTGCTGTGTGGGCACCTGCTGCAAGGGAAGTCTATGTTATAGGTGAGTTTAATAACTGGAATGCATATGGTTATGATATGAAGAAGATTTCAGATGGTGGAATATATGATTTGTTCATACCAGGAGCTAAAGCAGGGGATATGTATAAGTTCCTTATTATTTCCCAGAGTGGAGAGGCTCTTTACAAGGCAGATCCATATGCTAATCAGGCACAGTTAAGACCAGAGACAGCATCAATAGTTGCCGATCTTTCAGGTTATGAATGGAAAGATTCTGAATGGGTTGAGAAGAAGAAGACAGAGAATCATCTTAAAGCACCTCTTTCTATATATGAATGTCATCTTGGCTCATGGAAGAAGAAAGATGATGGAACAGAGGACGGATTTTATACATATAGAGAATTGGCACCTGAGCTTGCAAAATATGTAACAGATATGGGATACACACATATTGAACTTATGGGAATTGCAGAGTATCCATATGATGGATCATGGGGATATCAGGTAACTGGTTATTATGCACCTACAGCAAGATACGGAACACCTAAGGATTTCATGTATTTTGTAGATTATATGCATGAAAAAGGAATTGGTGTAATTCTTGACTGGGTACCGGCACATTTTCCAAAGGATGCACATGGACTTGCTAATTTCGATGGAAGCTGTGTATATGAGTATGCAGACCCTAGAAAGGGAGAGCATCCTGACTGGGGAACGAAGGTATTTGATTATTCCAAGAATGAAGTGTCTAACTTCCTTATTGCTAATGGAATGTTCTGGGTGGACAAGTTCCATATTGATGGTTTAAGAGTTGATGCTGTTGCTTCAATGCTGTATCTGGATTACGGAAGGACAGAAGGAAACTGGGTTCCTAACAAATATGGTGACAACGGTAATCTCGAAGCAATCAGCTTTTTAAAGCATTTTAACAGCATGTTAAAGAAGAGATTCCCACAGGCAATAACTATAGCTGAGGAGTCAACAGCATGGCCTATGGTAAGTGGTGATCCTGACAATGGGGAATGTCTTGGCTTTACATTTAAGTGGAATATGGGCTGGATGCATGATTTCCTTGAATATATGAAGCTTGATCCATATTTCAGAAAGTTTAATCATAGCAAGATGACGTTTTCATTGATGTATGCTTACAGCGAGAATTTCATTCTTGTGCTTTCACATGATGAGGTTGTACATCTTAAGTGTTCTATGCTTGGTAAAATGCCTGGTGACAGGGAGGATAAGTTCAAGAATCTTAAGCTGGCATATGCATATATGTGTGGACATCCTGGCAAGAAGCTTTTATTCATGGGACAGGAATTTGGTCAGTGGAATGAGTGGAGTGAGAAGCGTGCTCTTGACTGGTATCTGTTAGAGGATGAAAGTCATACAGAACTTAAGGATTTTACGAAGAAGTGTCTGAAGCTTAATAAGAATTATCCATGTCTGTATGCTACTGATTACAGCAGTGAAGGATTCAGATGGATTAATGCCAATGATAAAGATAATAGCGTTTTATCGTTTATGAGAATCAGTCCGGATGGAAAGAAGAATCTTCTCTTTGTACTTAATTTTACACCAGTTGAAAGAGACAGCTTCAGAATAGGAGTTCCGTTCAAGACTAAGTATAAGCTGGTTCTTGGAGATAATGAAGCTGACCAGAAGAAGACTCTTACAGCCGTTAAGGGAGATTGTGATGGATATCCGCAGTCATTGCTTATTGACTTACATAAGTATGGAATAGCTGTGTATGAGTTTAACGGTGATGTTTCTAAGGTTCATGCTACGAAGATATAGGAGAATAATATAGAGAAAGGGAGCTGGTTTGGATTTTTATTAATTCTGAATTAGCTTCCTTTTTATTTGCTATAATATATCTCTCAATTATCCCACCATATCTGCCGAAATATTTATTATATGACAATGAGTGATTGTTTCAGATAGTAAATAAGAAAGGCAGCAGAATATGACATATACAGTTTCAGGCGCGAATTTTAATAAAGATGTTGCGGCACAGGGAACATCTATTAATTATAAAGAAAATAAGGCAGTTAAAAGTGAAGGTGTGGCAGGCTCATTTGCAGGAGTGGTAATCTCTGGCAGTGTGACAGCTGCAACTGAAAATACATATGAGGGACTTCTTAAGGAGGCAGATGATGTAAAGAGCCAGATTATGGCGAGTGCTTCCAGTGCAAAGATAAGCCTTAAGGCATTGATGATGAAGTTATCAGGTGCTGATGCGGTAAAATTAGATGAGGACGGCTTTAATCTTACAGATGCTACACCAGATGATATGGTTAATATTATTGAGAAAATTAAGATTGAACTTGCGATGCACTCTGATGATTATGTTAATTATGGCACAGCAGTTTCTAAGGATAAGATTGAGAGTGTGACTGGAAGTGCAGCAACAGCGGCAAGTGTCGAGAGCCGTATGCAGGGAGCAGATATAGCTGTCAATGATGAAAGTGTTGCTGAGGTTAAAGGCACACTTGAAAAGAGTAAAGAGTTAAAGCCATTATCAGAGAACACAAAGAATTACATGGTTGCTAATGGTATTGAGCCTTCAATTGCTGGAATATATCAGGCACAGGCGGCAACTTCATCAAGTATCAGTGCAGATGGCGTTACAATAGGAAGGTGTGTAAATGCAATATCTGACGCTGATTTTGAGGCTTTAAGGCCGGGAATTGAGAAGATAATTGCTTCGTCAGGACTTGAGGTTAATGATAATACACTTGCGGATGCAAGAGCATTTATTGATGCACAGATTCCTGTTACTAAAGAAAATCTTGAATATAAGGCACAGCTTGATGCGATAGATATTGAAAAGATTCAGGCTGACCCTGATGAAATGCTTAATAAGATACTTGATAACATGAAGCTTGGAGAGAAGGCAGAGAATACGCTCGTTACAGGTTCGCCAATTGATGATATAAGGACAGCTCTTGATACTATTAACAGGGCAGAGTATTCAGATGCTGCAAATGTGGTATCAAAAGGGGAAACATTTACAATAGCAAGCCTTAAGCTGGAGATGGATGCAAGAAGCTTCAGAATTGAATACAGTGCAGCAACAGTAAGCACAGGAAATAGTGAAGTTAGGAATCAGGCATCTGATGTACAGCAGGCAGCAGATAAGGCGTATGACACGCTTGTAACAGCAAGGGTTCTTATGAGTGCAAATGCGTCTATATATCTCGTTAAGAATAACATTTCTATTCTTACAACTCCGATAGATGAGCTTAATTCAATGCTTATGGAATATGAACAGGCGGATGAAATGTATGAAGAAGCGCAGATTGCATATACAGATGTTCTTGAAGCAAGAAAGACATTGAATGAGATAGTAAGAAATCCTGCGCGTGTATTTGCCAGTATGTTTGACAAGATGAATGAAACTTATGAGGCAGTCGGAACTCAGATAAGAGGCGATTTGGGTGATTCATTAAAGAAGGCAGTACAGGGAAGTGCGGATGATATTATTAGGGAGCTTGGACTTGAGGGAACTGATGAGGACAAGGAAGCAATAAAGGTACTGGCTGCTAATAACATGGATATGACAAAGGAAAATGTAGAGATAGTCAAATCTGTTAATGCAATGATTAATAATCTTATTAAGAATATGAAACCAGAGACAGTTCTTAATATGATAAAAGACGGAGTAAATCCAATGAATGCTTCAATTGAGGAAGTAAACGAATATCTTACAGAGGCTAATGATAAAGCATCTAAAGATAATGAGGAGAAGTTTTCAAAGTTTCTTTATAAGCTTGACCGTACCAATGGTATTACTAAAGAGCAGAGAAAGCAGTTTATAGGAATATACCAGATGATGAATATATTCACCAGAGATGCCGGAGTGGCAGCAGGTGCGCTGATTAAGCAGGGAGCTGAGGTCACTATGAATAATCTTATGACTGCATATAATTCAAGAAAGCATTATGACATGGACGCTGTTATTGATGAGAATACAGGAATGGCAGAGGTAAGCGGAATTGCTAACTATTACAGTGCATTATTTATGGCAAATGGTGGATTAGTTACCCCGAATACATTAAAGAATGTGGATAACTCATCCGGAATCGGAGAACAGTCCGTTGAAATGTTTATTGAACAGTTAGAGGATAACTATGATGCGGCAGCCGAGGAACAATATTATGAGGAATATCTTAAGGAACAGCAGGCAGCAGTGCAGGCAGGAGCTGATATATTGAGGCAGATAAGAAATGCAGATACAGAAATAAACAGTGGTAACATACAGGCTGTTAAAGCATTTTTAGAATCTGGACAGTTCCCGGATATCAGAGGTGTTAAGACAACACGTGATTATGCAAGGGATTCGATTGAAAAAATCGGACATAAAGAAAAACTGTCACTTATGTATGAAGAAATGAAAGATGAGACAGAGGAAGAACTTCAGGAGGTTCTTTCCAAAGCAGGAGACCTTGATACACAGATAGATGTCAATTACGAGGGATTTCTGGATTTAAGACTTAAAGACAGAACAATTGGATATATTAAGAATCTGGCATTAAGGCATGATTACAGAATACCATATATAACAGACTCAGGAAGTACAGGCATGCTGAAGCTTACTTTGGTTCAGGATGACGACAATAAAGGTCGTATATCTGTAAACATGCTAAGTAGCGTATTAGGAAAAGTTTCTGTTGAGGCTAAGGCTGACAGAGAAAGTCTTGGTATGTACATTGTCAGTGACACAGCAGTTTCAGATGAAGGAAGCCAGCTTCTTGAGGATATGGAAGAAAATTTAAAAGAAGGATTTGGATTTACAAATGTGACCGTCAACATTAGAAAATCGTCAGACGTGCCATATGTGACTTATGAAGCAGCGGCTGACAGTGTGGCAACAGATAAGCTGTATGAAATTGCAGCACAGATTGTAAAACTGCTTGCAGGCTAAAGATTTGCACAGAAAGTCCGATATATAGAGCATGAACAGGTAAATTGGACAGACAGAAAGGTTAAGATATGAGAATAGGAACTAATGTGGCAGCGATTGTTGCCAACAATGCATTACAGAAATCACAGAATAATCTGTCAACATCAATTGAAAGATTATCATCAGGATACAAGATAAATGGCTCTAAGGACGATGCTGCAGGATGTGCTATTTCTGAAAAGATGAGAGCACAGATAAGAGGTCTTAGTCAGGCCCAGAATAATACAGCTGATGGAGTTTCTGTTTTAAATACAGCAGAAGGTGCAATTACAGAAATCCAGAGTATGCTCACAAGATTAAAGGAACTTAGCGTTCAGGCTGCTAATGATGTTAATTCAGATGATGAAAGAGAAGCTATACAGAAAGAGATAGAACAGATTAATAACGAGATTGACAGAATATCTGATCAGACAGAATTCAATACACAGTCTCTTATTAACGGTAATCTTTCAAGAAGAGTATATTCAGATCTTCAGGGAGTTAATCAGATTTCTGTATCTGACAGCTATACAGCAGGTGTATATGGAATAACTGTTACTGAGGATGCAAGACAGGCTATAGCGGTAGGAGCAGGAAGTATTACCATGTCATCAACAGCTTATATAACAGAAGAACAGGCTGGAGCAATAAACATTAATGGCTACAAGATAAGCATTTCCGAAGGTGATACACTTGATAAGGTGATGGGAAAGATTATTGACGGAGTTAACATCACAGGGGGTTCTGCATTTACAGTTAAAGACCTTAATAATGATACAGCAGCTAATGGTACTGATTATGCAGGTTATGTACCAACAGCAGATTATGCTGGTTCAACACTTGTTATTATGACTAACCAGTATGGAAGCGACCAGAAGATGAATATAACATGTGATAATGCAGAGCTTGCAGATATTTTGGGAATACCACAGGCAGCAACACAAGATGGTATATATGTAGAAGGAAGCGATGTTAAGGCAGAGATTGCTACAGGAGATGATGGAAAGCGAATTGGTTTTGCTGATTCGGCAATTCTTTCAACAAAGGGAACTGTAATTACAGTAACAGATGTTAATAACAAAGAGTTTTCAATGGATGTTCCAGGTAATGCGGCAGGTACTGTATTTGACGACAGTAATAATGATGGACAGTCAGCTGCAGGTGCAGGTACAGCAAAAACTATAAGTCAGGAAGTAACAGACGTTGGAACTATGAGCATACATGTAGGTGCTAACCAGGATCAGGTAATCGTTATTGATATTCCAGCAATAACAACTTATTCACTAGGCACGGAACATATGAATGTCATGACTCAGTATACAGCATCAAGGGCGATATCTACTGTAGATGAAGCTATTAATAAGACTAATGAAATACGTTCAAGAATCGGTGCATACGAGAACAGATTTGATCATACAACTAATAACCTTGAGGTTTCAAGTGAGAACCTTACCAAGTCATTATCAACAATGATAGATACTGATATGTCAGAAGAGATGACTACTTATACTTCTGAAACAGTTCTTACACAGGCAGCTACGTCAATACTTGCACAGGCTAATGAAAGACCTTCACAGGTATTACAGTTATTACAGTAGTTTAAGATTCAATGGTTATATAGGAAAGGGATGCTATGACTAAAGAAACAATTAAGACATTTCAGTATAGAATTACACAGGCAACAGCATCACAGCTTGTTGTGATTCTGTATGATATGGCTATAGAATATCTTAATGATGCATGTGAGAGTGATAGTGCTAAGCAGGCACATAATAATATATATATGGCACAGAAGGTTATAGACCAGCTTATATGCGGACTTGATATGCAGTATGAGATATCAGCTAATCTTTTCATAATATATAATCATATGAAGAGGTCACTTATATCAGCATCTGTAAGCCTTGATAATAATGAGATTAACAGAATTACAGGGCTTTTAAAGAAACTCAGGGCATCCTTTTATGAAGTTAGTAAACAGGATGATTCTGAGCCGCTTATGAAGAATACACAGGCTGTATATTCAGGTCTTACATATTCAAGAGGTGGAATTAGTAATGAAACACAGACTGATAATATAGAAAACAGAGGATTCAGGGTTTAGCCCCGAATCCTCTGTTTTCTATAATCTGCGTCTTCTTCTGTTATAGTGTCTTCTCTGTCTTTTTCTTCTTGCCCGTTCTTCAATAATGTAGATGATAAAAAGAATAACGGCACCAATTCCAACAAGTATCCATATATTAATTCTGATACATGTTTTCGGTTTATAAGATGATGAAACATCATTATTAATGTATGGCAGCAGGCTTCCGGTATCTGTTCCGGCAGCAGATATATTAAGTGTAGTTGTGCCGACAGTATTATCGTTGTACAGGAACTTAAGATGTGTTGTCATAACACCATTATCATTGGTCATGTCATAATTATCATCGACCGTCATTGATACATTTGACAAAGAACTTTTATTAGGTATTGTGATAAATGAAGCATTTAGTCCAAAGTTTAGAGAAAGAGTTGAGAAAACAGCTGAGTTGTAATAGTTGTCATTAGAGAACATTGCTCCGAGCTGGCTTCCGGTTGTTGTTGATTTCTGGAAATTGGCAAATCCCCAGTCAAAAAGGGTTCTTGTATCAACATATCTTATCTCATCTGTGGCTTCCTTAAATACAACGCATATAAGACGCATACCGTCTTTTTCTGCAAATGTAACAAGTGTATTCTGTGATTCATCAGTATATCCTGTTTTGCCACCCTTGCAGTATTCATAATAGTAGGCACGACCCTTTAACATCTTGTGTCGGTGTCTTATTGTACGCTGTGCAGACATGTTAGTTGCAGGAATTACATATGCATCGGCAGTTGAATCAATGCTGACAAAAGAAGCATTGTTATAGCACCCTCTTGCAATCATTGCCATATCATATGCCGTTGTGTAGTGGTTGGTATTATATAATCCGCTTGCATTGGCAAAATGTGTATTCAAAGCACCAAGTTCTTTTGCCTTGGCATTCATCATATCGACAAATGCATCTATTGAGCCAGCCACATGTTCACCGAGGGCATAAGCCATCTCGTTGGCAGAATACAGCAGAAGTCCGTGAAGAAGCTGGTTGACAGTAAATTGCTCGCCTGCTTTTGAACTTAAGTTGGCATCCTCATATACATTAATTGAGTTAGCAGCTGACTGTGAAAATGTTACAACATCGTCCATATTACAGTTCTCAATAGTAAGGAGTCCTGTTAAAATCTTGGTTGTGCTGGCTGGATAACATTTTTCATGAGAGTTCCTCTCGAAAAGAATGGAACCTGTATCAGCATCAATAAGAATGCAGCTGTTTGAGTTAACATCAGGTGCATCCGGCCATACAGCCTTTGTGCTGGTTGTGTCTGTCTCACTGTAGACTTTGTTGTATGCTGCAGCCTGGGTATCCGCTGCAAAAGCTGAGAATACCAAAACAGTGGCAGATACAGCACTGGTTATCTTTATAAGTAATCCTTTTAAAAATTGCTTTTTCATTATAGAGATAATTCCTCCGATTAATAAAATATACAAATACATTGTAGCCCAGGATTGTACATAAGTAAACCCCGCTTGGCAAAAAGTGATATTTATGGTAAATAATATATAGGAAACTCAGATTTCGGCTATGTCTGTGTGCGGCATGTGCTTTCAGGATGACTTCGCTTAGCATGAGTAAATGCCGCCATTTGCAAAGTCTATTACAGTGCGTGAAATCAAACGCACTTCGTTTGGACGTGCTTTCACGCACTGAACTTATGCAGATGGTGGCGTTAACTCCTGCACAGCTTGTCATATTCAAGCGTATACCGCACACGGACATAGCCGAAATCTGAGCTAATATATAAGATAGGAGTAATGTATGAGACTTAGAAATGTACCCGGAGCAAGGGAAGTAATGATAGAGAATGAATATGTGTTTACAGAGCCAGAGGGGATGAAAGGCACATGGTCACAGGTTTTCGGTAACGATAATCCAATCCGTATAGAGATTGGTATGGGTAAAGGCACATTTATAACAACATTGGCAGCAAATAATCCTGATATTAATTATGTGGGTATAGAGAAGTATTCAAGCGTACTTTTAAGAGCTGTAGAGAAACAGGATGAGCTTCAGCTTCCTAATTTAAGATTCATCAGAATGGATGCAGAGGCAATATGTGAGGTGTTTGGAGAGGGAGAGGTAGACAGAATATACCTTAATTTTTCAGATCCATGGCCAAAAGACAGACATGCGAAGAGAAGACTTACCTCAAGACAGTTCATGGCAAGATATGACATTATATTAAAGCCGGACGGACAGGTGGAATTCAAAACAGATAATAAAGATTTATTCGATTTTTCATTAGAAGAGATTAAAGAGGCAGACTGGGAGCTTCCTGTTGTCACATTTGACTTACATAATGACTCTGTACTTAACGAGGGTAATGTAATGACAGAGTATGAGACAAGATTTTCACAGATGGGCAATCCTATCTGTAAACTTATCGCAGTAAGAAATCATTAATAATAAATGCATATACTATATAAAGGCTTTTGGAGAATTGTTGTGAAGAATAAAGCATTTGCAAGGAAAGTATCAGAAGTGATGTATGTGCATAAAGGTGCGAATTACAGAGTGGTAAGATTTAAGAATTCCCTCGACGATGTCGTGAGAATTCTTAATACCAAAAAATAATCTAGAGGTCATCGGGCGAGTCATAAGGCTGCACGGTGACTTTTCTTTTGTCCAGAAAATGCTGCACTGTAATGTTCAACAGGTAGCTTAATACGGCAAATACGGGAACTCCAAGGAACATTCCAATTACGCCAAACAGCGCCCCACCTACGGTTATTGAGAACACAACCCATACAGGCTTAAGACCTGTAGTACTGCCGATGATACGAGGTCCAATAAGCAGACCGTCAACCTGCTGGATGCAGACAATCATGATTACAAATATGATAAGTTTGATAGGGCTTGCGATAACAATAATCACACCGCCAATCACGCCACCGATGTATGGTCCGAAATACGGAATCATGTTCGTTATGCCGACAATCACGCTTATAAGAACAGCATATGGTAGCTTGAGAATCAGCATGATAATAAAGCAGATAATCATGACAATAATTGAGTCAAATGATTTGCCGATAATATAATTAATAAAAATGCTTGCACAATTCTTACAGATGATGCGTGTATTGTCTGCTGTTTTCCTAGGAAGCACGGCATATAAAAATCTCTTAAAATGATAAAAGATATTCTTATTATCAGAAATCATGTAGATGGACACGATAATTGCAATAACAAGGTTTAACACACCCGAAAGAATGGCCATGGATGTATTAAGAATGTAAGGAACCATATTGGTAAGTGCACCAGTCATGTAGTCAACAAGTTTAGGAAGAGCATCTTCAATCTTCTGATTAATGAAATTGTAATCAATAGAAGAATTGGCGTGCTTATCTTCAAACTCAGTGAACCAGTTGCGGATATTCTCGTACCATACAGGAGCCTGATTGGCAATCTCTGTAATACTTTTGTATATCTGAGGCACAACAAAGCCTATTAATACTGCAAATGCGCCAACTGCTATCAGGTAAGCAACAAGAATTGAAAGCATTTTGGCGGCTTTCTTGGACTTGATATGGCATACCCCCATGAAGAACCTGTTATAAAGGATCTTGATAAACGGATAAAGAACAAGCGCAATCATGCCACCAATAAGAAATGGTGACAGTATATGGAATATATTGCCCAATGACTTTACGGTTGCAGGCCAGTTACCAATGAACTTATATATAAGAATTGCACCTAGCACAAAAAGCAGACCATATATAACAATTGTAAAGTATTTGCTGTTAGGCTGAAATACATTCTTGCCAACAGCTTTGTCAGGTTTTGGCGGCTGTTCCTGTTCAGAATCAAGATTAATAGCCTCAATTGGAATATTGTCAACGTGTTTTGGCTGTTGTTCGAATTTTTTTAACTTCATATCAACTCTCTTTTCTTAATAAATGTATATTAAATATAAATATTTTCTCTTAAAATTGGGAATATAATAGAATTATAAGGGGTATAAAGGCACATATCAATATAAAAAACATGGTAAAATGATGAAAAAACAAGAAAATTATAAAAAAAGATAAATTGTTCTTAAATAAATACAAAAAAGTGCTTGCATTTTATTAAACCATGCTATAGAATATCACTTGTGCTTGAGACAACACAAAAGCACAGAACAAAATAAGTTATGCACCGCTAGCTCAGTTGGTAGAGCACCTGACTCTTAATCAGGGTGTCCAGGGTTCGAACCCCTGGCGGTGCACTGGAAGGTCTTATGATTTAGGGAATCCTAGGTTGTAAGGCTTTTATTTTTTTATACAGTAAATAATTGTAGTGGCAGAAGGAATATTTACACAGGAAGCGTTGAGAGTTTATTTCATTGCAGATGGTGTGAGTATTCCTTTTAGTATATATGCATATAAATATCTGTGTAGATATAGGTATGTGCGCAATACTGTCTTTCTGATAGGCGGATTTTGCATTATGAATTTGGAAATATTGAGATTTATAATATGATACCTATAGGTAGTCGGATTTTTACATTTCTTATAGGAAGATTCTGTGAGAAAATTCCGTATTTTATGAAAAATTCCTATAAGCAGTTAGCTAATGTTTGATTGATAGGTTGAATATTGGGTATTGAGTGTGTGGAATGCCTGGAAAGGGAGATTCTCTGCCTATAAGGATATAATAAATGCAAGTTTGATAGGTTGAGAGTTTCCAGAATTATAGGATAGCAGGGTTGTAATCATAAAACAATGTTAATATATTGACGAGATGATATCAAAATGATATCATACAAATATCAACAAAGACACCTTTAAAAGAATAATCGATAACAAGATGAATAATCAGAGTGTCTAGGAGGTATTTTTATATGGAAGAAAAGGTTTTGAAGAAAAGCAAGAATGGTCTTGCAATGGTTACACTGTTTATATTACTTTACGCAGCAGCCATAGCAGCAATTATTGTTGGTTCGATTATGGTTGAACAGGCAGAGACTAAAGCAGGATGGATAGTACTTATCGTTGCAGGCGGTGTATACGCAGCAATAGGCTGGATATTCTTTATTGGTCTTAAGGTATTAAAGCCACAGGAAGCACTTGTACTTACACTTTTTGGCAAGTATGTTGGAACTATTAAAGAAGCGGGATTTTACTTTGTGAATCCGTTTTGTGTTGCTGTTAATCCGGCAGCGTCAACTAAGCTTAATCAGAGCGGTGATGTGACAGGAGATGGAAATAAGCTTGATCTGGCTAGCATGGCAGGTGTTGCAGGAATGGCAATTGCAGCAGGAAATAATTCACAGTCAGCTAATAAGAAGATTTCACTTAAGATAATGACACTGAGCAACAGTAGACAGAAGATTAATGATTGCCTTGGTAATCCTGTTGAGATTGGTATTGCGGTTATGTGGAAAGTGACAGATACAGCTAAGGCAGTGTTTAATGTAGATAATTATAAGGAATATCTTTCATTACAGTGTGACAGCGCACTCCGTAATATTGTCCGCATGTATCCATATGATGTTGCAGAAAATGTAGATACAACGGGAGATGGAATTGCAGATGAGGGAAGCCTTCGTGGTTCAAGTGAAGTTGTAGCAGAAAGAATAAGAAAAGAAATCCAGGGCAAAGTAGCAGATGCCGGACTTGAGATAATAGAAGCACGAATTACATATCTTGCGTATGCACCTGAGATAGCAGCAGTAATGCTTCAGAGACAGCAGGCATCAGCAATAGTAGATGCAAGAAAGATGATAGTTGATGGTGCTGTAGGAATGGTAGAGATGGCGCTTGAGAGATTATCAGAAAAACAGGTTATAGAGCTTGATGAAGAGAGAAAAGCAGCTATGGTATCCAACCTTTTAGTCGTCCTTTGTGGAAACAAAGATGCCCAGCCAGTAGTTAATTCAGGAAGTCTTTACTAATGGCAGATTCAGGTAAGAAACAGGTTCCTCTCCGGTTATCAGCTAAACTCTATGATGCCATTGCAGCGTGGGCAGAGGACGATTTCAGGTCTGTTAATGGACAGATAGAGTACCTGCTGACCGAGTGTGTACGACAGAGAAAGAAGAACGGTGCGCCAGTTCCACACGAGCTGGATGTTCCACCAGAGTTAGATATCAGGTAGAATTAACAAAAAATAAATATATAACTATTATATATTAAAACCTCCCCATACCGACATTATAAATGCTGGTATGGAGAGGTTTTTAAAATATACAATATTGAATAAATCGGACATCATATATGCATATCCGTTATCAGAAATTCTAACCGCGAGAATTAAACTTACTTGTCATAAGTGAATATAAATCATCTGATGAGTTAGAGGCGGCACCTGATGATGTATATGAGTTAGTAACATAATTAATGTTAGCCTTTGCAAGTGATGATACATTAGAGCCAATAATTCCAAGCCTCTTTGCAAATTCTGATGATGTTCCAAATGCTTTCTTTAAAGTATCTGTATCAGCTGCTTTAAGTTTATTTTCATCAATTGAAAGAGAACCATCGTCTTTAAGCGCAATTCCTACTGCAGATAATGTTTCAGAGTTCTCTTTAACTGCTTCCTTTAAAAGGTTAGAACACATAGTGTTGATAGAACTTGATGTTTTACCAAGGGTGTTGTAGAGCTTATTATAAGAATCAACTACAGATTTGATATCCGCATATATTGCAGAATAATTACCGGTCCTTTCTGCATCAGCAAAAAGAGTAGATTTCTCATCTGTGAATTTAGCTGCATTCTCTGTAACAGAATCAGCATCATCTTTAATATTCTTGTAAGCGTCTTTCTGTAATTTCTTAGTAAGTGAAGATGTTGAAGTATCAATTTTTTTGGAAAGCAGGCTTGTAAGGCTGTCATTGTCATCATTCTGAATGTAATCAAGCAAAGTCTTTGATGAAGGCTCAATGCCTGCTTTAAGCTGGTTAGCTGCCAGCATCTGTGATGTAATCCGCATAAGTTTCCTCCTTATATATCAAGTGTGATTGAATACACATTTATCAGCTGAATATTATATCGGATAAAACCAGGTGAAACTTAACATACTACCTTCGAAAGGAGGTGGCATAATGTTTCCAGCATTTGACTATAATCATGAAAAAGATGAGTACAGAAACGGATACGATAATGGGCAGGGCGATAAAGGTTATGATGACGGTGAGAATGAATTTGCCAGCAATCTTGACGAGAGTGATGTAATGCGTCCAGTCAATTCGCTAGATGATTATACAAGTTTCCTTTTGTGGGGAACTGATTTTGATGACAAGAATAATATCTAAAAATAGTATTAATAATTTATTAATCTTTGAAAGGCTGATTGACTGAATATTTTCAATGTTATATGATAAGCGAAAATGGAGGTATGAGTTTAGTATGTATGGGTATATAGTTGTTGATCAGCCAGAACTTAAATTCAGAGAATTTGATAAATACCGCTCATACTATTGTGGTCTGTGCGATTCGCTGGCAGAAGCGCATGGATTGAAGGGGCAGATTTCCTTAAGCTATGATATGACATTTCTGGTTATACTTCTTACAGGGTTGTATGAACCGGAAACTATATACTCTGAGGAACGTTGCGTCACACATCCATTAAGAAAGCATCCTGTGAGGCGTAACGTTGTTTCAGATTATGTTGCGGACATGAATGTCCTTCTGACATATTACAAATGTATGGACGACTGGTACGATGAGAAAAAGGTCTTGAAAAGAACTTATGCCGGAGTATTGAAAAAAGATATTAAAAAGCTTGAGAAGAAATATCCGCATAAGGCAGAGATTATAAGGAAAAGCCTTTCTAAGTTGTCACAATATGAAAAAGCACAGGAAACGAATATTGACAAGCCGGCAGAGCAGTTTGGCATACTGTTAGGTGAAGTTGCTGCCATGAAAGATGATGAGTGGAGTGATGAGTTAAGGGTGCTTGGCAATAATCTTGGCAGATTCATATATCTGCTGGATGCATATGATGATTTGGAAAAAGATGAGAAAAAGAACAATTATAATGTATTTAAGTATCATAAGGATGTAGAGGATTTTGATACATTTGCAGAAAACATACTTAAAGCATATATGGCAGGATGTGCAAGGGCTTTTGAGAGACTGCCGATTCTTGCTAATGCAGAACTGTTAAGAAATATCATATATTCAGGTGTATGGACAAAGTTCTACGCCGCCAGAAGAAAAAGAATTGACACTGCCGGTAAGCAGTTGGAGGAACATAATGACAGATCCATATAAAGTGTTGGGAGTATCAAGGGATGCTTCCGATGATGAAGTGAAAAAAGCATACAGAACACTGAGCCGAAAGTATCATCCAGATGCTAACATCAATAATCCTAATAAGGATCAGGCAGAAGAGATGTTTAAGCTTGTACAGCAGGCTTATAACCAGATAATGCGTGAGCGTGAGGGCGGATACAGTAGTCAGTCATACAGCCAGACAAGATATGGAACAGGACGTTCAGACCATTATGGTTATGATGGTGATTATCAGAACCAGTCACAGGGCGGATATGGAGATTTCGGAAGCTTCTGGGGATTCGGGCCATTTGGATTTGGCGGATATACAGGAAGCTATGGTGGCAATGGATATGGCAGTGATAATCTCAATGGCAATGATCCTACAACAGTGCATCTGAGGGCAGCAGCTAATTATATTAATAACTCTAGTTATGATGAAGCTATTAATGTGCTTAACAACATAACTGACCGGGATGGAAGATGGTACTACTATAGTGCATTAGCACATCTTGGAAAAGGAGAAGAAGCAACTGCGTTGGAAGATGCCAAGCGTGCGTTGGATTCTGATCCTGACAATATGCAGTATCAGCTGTTGTATCAGCGTATCGCAAGCGGTGGAAGCTGGTATGCAGGAAGAAGGACACAGTATCAGGGACCGTCATCTACAACATATTGTACAGGCTGTGCTCCGTGGGTTGCACTCTGCCTGTGTTCAAATATATGTATGCCTATGTGCTGTGGCTATGGTTCAGGCGGCTATTATCCGGGTGGAAGCATATAATAATCAATTAATAAGGGATGTTACCAGACTATTGTGTTAAGGTAACATCCCATTTTTAATGTTATTTTTCTTTTTTAATCCATGCATCAAGGTTGTTAAATAATATATCAAACTGCACAGGACCCATGTCGAGTATATATTGATGAAAATTTTTAAGATTGAATTTATCAGAAAGCTCGCTTTGAGCCTTAGTCTTTAACTGCTCAAATCCTAACATTCCAAGAACGTATTTGCAATAATTGCCCGGGTCAGAGACAAATGCATAATACATTTCGTGGGCGACTGATTTATCATCAAAACCATACTGGCTGATGAATCGGTAAACATCATCTTCACTCCATCCATAGTAATTAACGCCAATATCCCCTTTTGCATAAAGGCACAGGACAGTGGCATAATTAGCAGCATACATTTTGTTAAGTGCATCGTTGTCAGTCTGTGCATAATTATAAGAAAGAACTTCAACATATGATGCCCAGCCTTCAACATATCCGCCTGGTGCAAGAATGTATCTTATCCAGTCAGGATTGGTTGCGGCAAAATACTGCGTCTGGTACATGTGTCCCGGATAACCCTCATGTGCAAGTGTAGGATATAATTCACTCGCAGAAGTGCCAGAAGAATTGATGTATATTGAATTGACATCAAGGTTATCTAGCTGCGGAATAAAGTACATAGCCGGACTGGTGTAGTCCTCAAGCGCCTTTGACACATATTTGATATTATAATTCACATCTGGAATCTCAGGAAAATCATCGGTTATTCTTTTCTTAAGGTCGGTAAGAATACCAACCGGATCTGTCATATTGAATGAAAATGTGTCAAATTTATCAAGAATAGAGGAGTCTTTAAGCGCAAGTGACTGCATTTTAAGCATATATTTCTTGAGGTAAGAATCAACCAGCTTATCATATTCGTCAACAGATTTGCTCCAGCCAAGTGTTGAAGAGAGTATATATTCAAAATACCGTGAACCATCAGGATAATTGCATAAACCGCCTGAATATCTGTTAGAGCCTTTCAATGAAGTAAGCGCATTTACAAGGGACTGATATCCTGGAATTACATGTTCATTGACTGCGGACACATTTTTAGCTTTATAATCTGCAATATCCTGTGAAGAAAGTCCGTCAACAGAAGTAAGCTTTTCGTTAAAGGTTGATATCATTGCACCATCTTCTAAACCGGCAGTTTCAAGGAATGATTTGCAGCTTTCAATTACCTCATCGGCAAGGGTATCTTCCATAAAATATCCGTTGTCAGCACGAAGCTTCTCAAATGCAGCCATATTTTCAAAATATCCGTCAACATCACATAGAAGCTCAATATATTCGTCAATATCCTTCTTTTCTGCAAATGTGTATTCAGCAAAAAGCAGTGGCAGCTGGACATGAATACCTGTAGTTGTCTGAAGCTGTGTATTAAACATGTACAAATCACTGTATTCCAGCTCATTTTCCATATACATAAGAAGCTCATCAAGCGTAATCTGCTGTTTTGCGGAGAGTGTGCTTCTGTCAAATGATTTAAGCGTTGATATTATGTCGGTGTAATCTGAGGTGTCATCGGGATTGTCAAGGTCGTAGCGGCCAAGAGTAATCTCATAATCGTTAATTCCGAAATCCTTGGGGTGTTCGACATAGGCATGCAAAGATACCATGTCGGCACTTAACAGGTCAGCAAACAGGTTGTTTACATATTCCGTGAAATCAGCATTATCCTCGGTGCCAGATATAGTAGTTTCTGATATCTGCTTCTGATTCCAGGGCAGGCTGCAGCCAGACAGGGTAATTACTATTATAAAAACTATCAGCAGGCTCACAGCCTTGTTAAGAAATTGATGTAAAAGGCAAAATTGTTTATTATGCATACTAATCCTCATTTCTGTCTTAATTAATATTATAAGAAATACTGATTTATTATTCACATATTGTATCATACTTAATACAGACTTGACACTTATTGTAAATTTTTCTATGATAAAGTTTACGGATAAATGATTCACACTACATTTGCGTTATAGCGATGAATTAAAATAATAGATTATGGAGGAAATGATATGCCACAGAGTAAAGGTCCATTTTATATGACAACAGCTATTGCCTATACATCAGGCAAGCCACATATCGGTAATACTTATGAAATCGTTCTTGCAGACAGTATTGCAAGATTCAGAAGACAGGAAGGCTATGATGTATTTTTCCAGACAGGAACTGACGAGCATGGTCAGAAGATTGAGCTTAAGGCTGAAGAAGCTGGAATTACACCTAAGGAATTTGTTGATAATGTTTCAACAGAAATCAAGAGAATCTGGGATCTTATGAATACTTCATATGATAAGTTCATCAGAACAACAGATGATTACCATGAGAAGCAGGTTCAGAAGATTTTTAAGAAACTTTATGATCAGGGAGACATTTATAAGGGTTCATATGAAGGCATGTACTGTACTCCATGTGAGTCTTTCTGGACAGAGAGCCAGCTTGTTGATGGAAAGTGTCCTGATTGTGGACGTGAAGTTAAGCCAGCTAAGGAAGAAGCTTATTTCTTCAAGATGAGCAAATATGCCAACAAGCTTATTGAGCATATCAATACACATCCGGAATTCATCCAGCCTGTTTCAAGAAAGAATGAGATGATGAACAACTTCCTTCTTCCTGGACTTCAGGATTTATGTGTATCAAGAACATCTTTCAAATGGGGTATCCCGGTTGACTTTGATGACAAGCATGTAGTTTATGTATGGCTTGATGCCCTTACTAACTATATCACAGGTATCGGATATGATGCTGATGGCAATTCTTCAGAGCAGTACAAGAAGTTCTGGCCAGCAGACCTTCACCTTATCGGTAAGGATATCATCAGATTCCATACAATTTACTGGCCAATATTCCTTATGGCACTTGGTGAGCCACTTCCTAAGCAGGTGTTTGGACATCCTTGGTTATTACAGAATGATGGTAAGATGAGTAAGTCTAAGGGAAATGTTATCTATGCGGATGACCTTGTAGACCTCTTCGGAGTTGACGCTGTACGATACTTCGTTCTTCACGAGATGCCATTTGAGAATGATGGTGTTATCTCATGGGAGCTTATGGTTGAGCGTATGAACTCAGACCTTGCCAACACACTTGGAAACCTTGTAAACAGAACAATTGCAATGTCTAACAAGTACTTTGGCGGGGTTGTTAATAAGACTGGCGTAGAGGATGCTGCAATTGACGGTGACCTTAAGGCTGTTGTAACAGCAACAAGAGATAAGGTTCAGGCTAAGATGGCTACACTTCATGTAGCAGATGCTATTACAGAGGTATTCACACTCTTTAAGAGATGTAACAAATATATCGATGAGACAATGCCTTGGGCTCTTGCAAAGGATGAGGCACAGCAGGACAGATTAGCAGAGGTTCTCTACAACCTTGTTGAGAGTATTACAATCGGTGCTAATCTTCTTAAGTCTTTCATGCCAGAGACTACAGATAAGATTCTTGCACAGCTTTACCCAGCTAATCCAGAGGCAGGAGTAAGAGATTTTGATGACCTTGCAACATTTGGCTTAAGAGAAACAGGACTTAAGGTTACTGAGACACCAGAGATACTTTTCGCAAGACTTGACTTTGAGAAGGACCTTAAGGAAAAGGTTGAAGCTATTCAGGAAGCACAGAAGAAGGTTAATGGTGTTACAGAATATCCACAGGTTGAAGTTAAGCCTGAGATTACATTTGATGATTTTGAAAAGGTTCAGTTCAGAGTTGCCAAGGTTCTTACATGTGAAGCTGTTAAGAAGACAAAGCTTCTTAAGTTCGAGCTTCAGATTGGTGATGAGAAGAGAACTATCGTATCAGGTATCCAGAAGTACTATAAGCCAGAAGAGCTTATTGGTAAGAAGTTAGTTGTATGTACTAATTTAAAGCCAAGAAAGATCTGTGGTATTGAGTCACAGGGAATGATTATCTCAGCATGGGATGATAAGGATAACTTATCAGTACTTACACTTGAGAAGGATATTATTGAAGGCGCAGAGATTGGCTGATAGATATGAAGATATTTGAAACTCATGCTCATTATGATGATGAAAGATTTGATGAGGACAGAGATGAACTTATAAGCAGCATGCTTAGTGATACAGGGGAGCTTGATTACATTGTTAATGTAGGTGCAAGCCGTCGGGGCTGCGAGGCTTCCCTTACACTTGCTGCACAATATGAAAAGGTATACGCAGCGATTGGTTTCCACCCGGAGGATATTGTCAGATTGAAAGAATCGGACATTGAATGGCTGGAAAACATGCTTGGTGAATCTAAGGCAAGAAAGATTGTTGCACTTGGAGAAATCGGACTTGATTATTACTATGTGTCAGATGATGCAGATATGGCGGCGGCTGAGAAGAAGCAGCAGCGTGAATGGTTTGCAGCACAGATGAATGTAGCGTACCGTACACGCATGCCGGTAATGATTCATTCAAGAGATGCATGTCAGGATACAATCGACATATTAAAGAGTAATCACGGACAGGAGACAGGTGGAATAATTCACTGTTATTCATACAGCAGGGAAGCCGCAAGAGATTTTCTTAACATGGGCTTTTCTATAGGAATCGGCGGTGTTCTTACATTTAAGAATGCCAGGAAGCTTGTGGAAGCAGTAGCGTATATACCAATGGATAGAATTGTTTTGGAGACAGACAGTCCATATATGGCACCTGAGCCTAACCGAGGTAAAAGAAACGACAGCCGCAATATAAAATATGTTGCAGAAAAGCTGGCGCAGATTAAAGGGCTTGATACGCAGGAGGTTATTGATGTTACTAACCAGAATGCGAGAAGGCTGCTTTTTGCGGAGTAAGGTTTCGAGGACTTTGCCGGCATGGCAGCCCTTTCTCTTGTGTAAATTGGGCTGAAACCTATAAATTATAATAAAACGGCTATTTAGTAGGTCTTTTAACGTGGTTTTTATTGATAAAGCCATGAAAACACCTACTAAATAGCCGTTTTTTGTTGTTGTATAGGTCTTTAGTCTAGAAGTAACCTGATTTACGTGAATTTTGCTGCGAAAACACCTACTAAAGCAGTGAAAATGCGACTACTTATAGGTATCACGTTATTTAGCACAGCAGATTGCTTAATTGTGCAAACTGCTCAAGTGTAAGGGCTTCGCCGCGGATGGTAAGCGGAAGTCCCATAGTTTCTAATGCGTTGGTAAGAGCTTCTTTCGTGATGCCGATGCCGGAATTGCCGACGCTGTTAAGCATAGTCTTTCGGCGCTGGTTAAATGATGCTCTTATTATCTTGAACATAAGATGTTCATTCTTAACATCAACAGGTGGGGTTTTGAAGCGCTCAAGACGGATAACCGCTGAATCAACATTAGGACGAGGCATGAAGCAGCTAGCAGGCACATTAAGCACAACCTTAGGCTTGGCGTAGAACTGTACAGCAAGTGAAAGTGCGCCATAATCTTTAGTTCCAGGACCACATTGCATGCGGTCAGCTACCTCTTTCTGAACCATGATAGTTATACTGTCTAATGGTACATGGCTCTCAAAAAGTCCCATAATAATAGGTGTTGTTATATAGTATGGAAGGTTGGCAACAACCTTGATTGGTCTGCCTTCATTCTTCTCATCTGCAAGCTTCTTGATATCAAGCTTTAAGATATCTTCATTGATTACTGTTACATTGTCATAATAAGAAAGTGTGTCCTCTGTAAGGATAGGAATAAGCTTCTTATCAATCTCAACGGCAACAACTTCTCTGGCATTCTCACACAGAATTTGAGTCATTGTTCCGATTCCAGGGCCGACTTCAACAACGAAATCGTCTTTCGTAACGCCTGCTTCACGTACGATTTTCTCAACAACATTTTCATCTATAAGAAAGTTCTGACCGAACTTTTTCTTGAAATCAAAACCATATCTGTTAAGCACGGCAATCGTGTTAGTTGGGTTGCCGAGGTGCATAACATTATTATATTTATTATCGCTCATATTGCCTCCAATCTATAAGAATAATGTTATGAAACTTAATAAAAAATGTCAAGCTGCAATAAAAATGTAGTGCAAAAGTAGCTTTTGTATGATACTATAGTACTACTTACAATCGAGAACATATTATCAGGAGATATCATGAGCATTAATAAAAAAGAATTTAATCTGGAACAGGTTGTTAAACTATGCGTGGTTGTTAACATATCGTTGTTTTTATTTGTTGCATTTATGCTGATATTGTTTGTATATTTTAATATAACACCAATGATTTATTACAGTGTAATAGCAATGATTGGTTATGTGTTATATTTTATGCTGTTAAAAAGGCAGAAAGTGTGTGCATATATGTGGTGTGTGTATGCAACAATTATAATTTATATGGCTATTGCAACAATATGTCTTGGGTATAAATGTGGATTTAATCTTTATAGCATGTCATTAATACCTATAATATTTTATTCACAATACATATCAACCAAGACTGATACAAAAGACCCGAATCCACTGGCTGTGTCGATAGCAATAGTTGCTGTAAGTATAATATCATCAGCAATAGCTATAATTAACGGACCATTGTATGAAATTAATAAAACAATTATATCTGTGATGCTTGCATGTAATGCAATAAGTGTATCAGCATTTTTAATATATTATACTAAGGTGATAGTCGATCTTGTTATTGAGTCTGAGAAGAAGCTTAATTCAATTGCCAACATTGATCTTCTGACAGACCTTTACAGCAGAAGATATATGATTAATTATCTTGAAGAATATGATGCGGACGATGAAGGCTGGCTTGCAATGGCAGATGTAGATGATTTCAAGAAAATAAATGATACATATGGACATAATTGTGGTGATTATGTGTTGAATTTCATTGCACAGAAGATGAAAAATATATGCAGTAACTGTGTGATTTCAAGGTGGGGCGGAGAAGAATTTCTTATACATAATGGAACCCACGACAGCACACATGAAGTATTAGAAAAATTGAGGAGAGAAATAGAAAACTCTGAATGTATTTATAAACAGCAGAAGATAAATATATCACTAACAATAGGAGTGGCGCAGAGAAATGCCGATGGTGATATAGAAGAATGGATAAAGCGCGCAGATGACAGGCTTTATTACGGAAAAAATAACGGAAAGAATATGGTGGTAGATTAAGATAAAACCTCCCTGATGGAATATTTTCTTAATGCATGGCATAAGGTGCATAAGAGAGTTAATCATCAGGGAGGTTTATTGTGGATTATCAGCGTCTTGTTTCATACATATATTCATATCCGGAGGGAGTAAAGGGCAGAAATGCAGGCTTTGCAAAGGCATTAGTTCATCAGGGGCAGTTCAAGTTAAGCATCAGTTTAAGAGGCGTTAAAACAGACAGTCCGGAAATGTTTGGAATATATATGATGGTTACTGACAGCGGCTACAGGCTTATAAAGTTAGGGGAATGTCTTGTAAAAATGGGACAGATGGAATACAGTGGTGTATTTAACCCTGATAATATAAATGACACAGGTTACAGCTTCAGGGATATATGCGGACTTGCGGTTGCAATGGAGGACGCAAGATATGACTGCATGCTTTCAATGTGGAAAGATGAAGATGTAACTCCTGATATGCTTGTGTTCTCAGGAATGGACGCAAAGAAGCAGGCTGAGGCCGAGATTGTCATAAAAGAGCGCATGCGGCAGAGTGATGAGGAAGAGAAACGACAGGAGACAGCAGAGTCTTCGGTGGTCAGACAAGAGATGGCTGGATACAATGCAGCAATGAAGGAACGGGGACAGTCAGAATCAGGCGGACAACAGCCGGTTCAGTCAGAATCTGCAATGTTGGCGGGAAAATCAGAAATGGTTCAGACGAAACAGATTGTGGTGGAAGAACAGCAGATAGTTCAGACAAAACAGGCAGAGGTGGCTGCCGAAAGTGTAACCATGCCGGAGAATATAAAAGCTGATGGAGCAGCAGCTAAAATACCTGCGGAAACGCAACATTTGCAGCAAAAAGCACACAGAGCCAATGCAACGCAGACGGATCCTTTTGAAAAGCTTTTTGTGCGGGCTGATTATATAGATGCATTTGACGATGATTACTTCTATGATTGTATAGAAGTGTCGCCAGAGAAGTTAAAGTGTCTTAACCAGAATGAAATTGATATCGCGGGAAACAGCTTCCTGCTGCATGGCTATTATAATTTCAGACACATACTTTTTGGAAGAGTGCGCGATAACCTTGATAATACTAAATATTTCGTTGGCGTTCCGGGAATGTACTGCAACCGTGAACGTTACATGGCTTCAATGTTTGGCTTTAATAATTTTAAGAAGAGTCACAGGAGTGACTATGCCAATCCATATTTCGGATACTGGTATCAGGAGATATAGACGAATCTTAAATGATCCTGCCATGAGCCGTTTAGCTTTACATAGGAGTAGGCGGTTCCTTCAGATATAAAGCCAAGAGATTTGACAAGATTAATAGAGGAGATGTTTTGAGGGTGAATGTAAGCTTCAATCCTGTGCATCTCCTTTTCGTGTGTAAGAATCTCAAGCATATGTTTAACCATAAGGCTTCCAAGTCCTAACTGGCGGTAATTCTTATCAATCTTATATCCTATGCGGCAAGAACGGTTAATGCTTGTAACACCAAAAAAAGATACAGAGCCAAGAATTTCACCTGGTAAGTCGTCAGAGAAAAGAAAGAATCTGCCGAATTCACCTTTAAGTAATGCAGCATATTCAGCTTTAAGTGTGGCTGCAATATATTCTGTTGTATAGAAATTATCAGGCTTGGAAGCTTCGTATCTGTCGAATTCCTCACGGTTACGGCTGTAAAATTCAAGTACTTTTCCTGCAAATGTTTCATCAAGTACTTTAAGCTTCATGCCTTCAAAAGTGTATTCAAATTTCATAATTATTCTCCATCAGTAGTGACAGCAGTATTCTTTTTCTTGCTTTTACGCAGCTCCTTGAAAAATGTTGTGAGCATTTCTGAACATTCTTCTTCACATACACCTTTAGTAATCTCGCACTGGTGATTAAATGTCGGAATCTGTAAGATATTAAGTATAGAACCAGCACATCCTGCTTTAGGGTTCATCGAGCCGATTACAACGCGTGGAATTCTTGCCTGAACAATAGCACCGGCACACATCTGGCAAGGTTCAAGCGTAACATATAAAGTGCAGTCCTCAAGACGCCAGTCACCCATGTAGCGGCTGGCTTTCTTAATTGCAGTAATCTCGGCATGACCGAGAGAAGTTTTATCAGTATTACGGCGGTTGTAGCCTCTTCCTATAACCTTTCCATCATACACAATTACACAGCCGATAGGCACTTCATTGAGTTTATAAGCTTTCTTAGCCTGTGTGATTGCCTGTTTCATATATCTGTAATCATCTTTTTCAAAAACCACCTGAGTATTCTCCACTAGATTATCCTCCACTAAATATTATAAAAATTTTAACTTTTTTGTGAAAATGCGTCAACTTATCAGCAACATTTTTCGTATTAATAGTAAAAGGAGGGAACGCGTGTTATGAAAAGAATACTATTATTAATGGGAATTGTCCCAATTCTTATGTCTTTAGCATCATGCGGGAAAAAGGAAAATGTAACTGTTGAGGAGACAACAGAAGCGTGGGAGGAGCTTTCTTATCTTGAACTTGATAAGACATTTACAGGCGAGGAGTTTATTGGAACATATGATACGGGCTGCATGGGAGCCGGCGGAGGATATGGCAAAGGTGAAGTTCCGCCATATTATACGCTGGGGATTGTCATGGAATGGCCGTCGCTGTATGCAGATAAAGATATATCAGCAATTACGGCAACGGTGTATAACACTACCGGATTTTTCGATGATTACAAGACGGACGAGCATGCATATTATAAAAGACGCAATTACAAAACCGGGGAGAAGAGGATAGTTGGAAGTGATGAAAATGCTTTAAGGCTTATATTTATGCTTGACATACCGACAACGCGGGACGCATGGAACAATTACATGCAGTCAATAGCAGAAGAATACAGATATACGAATGAGTGCATTAATAAAGCTGTAATAGAGATTAAAGCAGAATATCAGGATGGAAGCAGCGGAACAGATTATTACAGAATTGAATTGTACAATCAGTACAGTACGGGCAGGATAAATATATATAAGCTTTCAGAAGAATAGGGGGATTGGTATGAGGGAAAATATTATTAAGAAAGTGATGGTTCCAGCAGGGTTTCTTGCCGTGGTAATCATTGCAGTTGTTGTCTATGTGGGATTACATAGGAATAAAGAGGCATCGGCACCGCTTAATTATTCTGGAATTAAGGGGATGAATCTTGAAAATGTACCGCCTAATTACTGGAATACTGACGCAACACATAAAATAGCAGCAGCCGAGAACGGATATTATTATATTACAGATGAAGATATGCTTGTGTATTTTGATATGGATAACAAAGAGGAAATCCCTGTCTGCGCAAGACCGGACTGTGCACATAATTCAACAAGTTGTGATGCATGTCTTAAGGGTTGCGTTGTATACAACATTTATTATTATAATGGCAGCCTGTATTATATGCCGATAGAAAATGATATGGCAAAATTGTGCAGAGCAGACCCTGACGGCGGTTCGCGGGAGATTATCGGTGAGCTGCTGCCATGTGATAACTCAAGTTCAATTCATCTGGCATTCCTTGGTGATTATGTGTATGCATTTGATAAGGGAACACATCTTGGAAGTGATGTGGAGTATACGGAGCAGATAATAGAGTTGTCATTGAAAGATGGCAGCAGAAATGTTGTCTATGATGTTTCCGGAAAGTCAATATCGGTTGCTAATGTTAAAGGATTTGGCGACAAGGTGATGTTTACTGTGATAGAAAGCAATAAGGACGATAAAGGAATTATCAGGGTAAAAAGCAGAGGGATTTTTGCTTATTCCCAGAGCGGGGAAAATGTTTCACAGATAACTACAGAAGATGTTAATGACTATTATTTCGATAATAATGGAGACACATTTTATTATTATGTGAATGGTCAGGGATTGTATAAATCGGACATTAATAGTGAGCAGACAGAACTGATATTTAAAGCTGATAAATACTGTGATTTCTGTAATGTTTCGTCAGATGGCAGATACATATATCTGAATAATGATATGTATTGTAATTATTTTCACAGCATTATAGACAATGAAGCAAAGAAGTATGTTGTGCTTGATAAAGAAGGAAATGTTGTTAATGAAATACCGTGTCCGGAGGCACTGGATATGTTCTTTGGTGATGAGAGATATCTGTTCTGCCTTAATATGGGAGAGGACAGGCTTATGTATATAGATAAGCAGAATATTGAATCAGAGACAGAATGGAAAGATGTGTTTGACGGACCTATATATCTTCTTGACTGGAAGAATATTAATAAGTAGAAGAAACGAGGGGGTATTATGCAGGAGTTAAAGAGGGTTATTAATTATAAAAAACTGATATTGATAGCTGTAATCGCGCTTGTCAACATAATATTTTTCCTGTATGCCAACAGACCGGTAACTGATGAGGGGATTCTTGATTCAGAGAAAAATATACATGCAAGATATCTGGAGGAGTATTCGAACAGTGTTAATTCAGTAATTGACAATGCGGACAAATTAAAGAAATACAGTATATTTACTAAGGCAGGGTCATTCTCATATGCCAACATTCTGCAGACGGCAGATGATTTCAGGCGGGTGGCTGATGTAAATGTATTTGAGGACGAGTATAAGGGTGTAAAGAATTTTACAGGATATTATTACCAGTACTTCTTCTCGATGGCGTTAATGCTGATTGTGATATATGACCTGTTTGCACAGAGAGACAACGGAATGTGGCAGCTTACATATGGAAGTTCTAAAGGGCGTTTCATTCTTGCGATTAAACAGACTGGTGTAATTGCTGTTGCTGCGGTGCTTGTCCATACGGTAATGTACTGGACAACATTTATTGCAGCAATGATACAGAGCGGAGGCTTTAAGGATTTAGCCAATCCAATACAGAATATTGATACATTTGCAAAATTCACATATCCATGGAGCAAGATACAGTATATAATGGTTTTATACGTTATATCACTGATGTGCATAATGGCGCTTGCACTGATAATATGGTCGGTGTTCGTATTGTTCAGAAACCGCAATCTGGCTATGGTTGTATTTCTGATATTTGCGGCGGTTGAGCAGTTTATATATTCGCATATTGATGTTCACAGCATATGGAACGGGCTGCATTACATTAATATAATCAGCATAGTTAATATTAATGCTACATTTTCATCATACAGGAACTGGGGCGTTGGAACATTTGTGTTCCCTGTGTTCTCGGCGAGTCTGTTCGTGCTTATAATTATTACATGCATAATGACTTATATTGCGATAAATGTTTTTTCAGTAATGAAGCCTTACAGGAACGCATCACTGATAGCAAGGCTTACAGACCGTGTATCAGCAGGATATCAGAAATTACTTTTTAAGTTTCCTGATGTGGTTAAGGAGGTTCATAAGCTTGTATTTTCTAATAAATGTGTATGGGTAATAGCTGCTATGTTCGTGGTTTCGGCATATGTGTGTTCATCAGGACAGTACTATTATACTGATGATAATAAGCATATGGATGAAGAGTATATCCTGCATGGAGGTGCGGATTATACATATTTTCAGGATTATCTTGATGAACTGCAGAAGAAATATGAAGCAGTTGAAGAGGAGATAGCTAAATATGCCGGGGAGTCATACGAGAATGTAGACCCTGTTATGTTCATGAATCTTAAGCAGAGAGAACAGCAGATAGTAAAAGAACGTAAACGTGCGCAGGAGTATTCGGATAAAATTGAATATATCGGACATATTAAAGAAGATTATGGTACGCAGGCGTGGTTCATATCAGACAGGGGATATGAGGTTATCTTAGGTGACAAGGGCTTATACCGCAGAATTATGATTACACTGGCACTGATTAGTGGTATAATGATTATATCAGCAGGCAGTGAACGTATAGAATATAAGTCAGGAATGATTCTGTTGGAGAGAAGTTCTGCAGATGGACGAAAGAAGATAGTAAGAGATAAATATATTGCCAATATTATATTAACGGCAGCATTAGCAGTGATGATTCATGGGATGGAATTAATATGGCTTAGGAATATTTACGGAATGCCGTATCTTAATGCACCGATAGTAAGTCTTACATTTATGGGAAATGTACTGGGGAATGGAGCAGGCAGTATCGGGATTATCAAAAGTCTTATACTTCATGCATCGGTAGGACAATTCATGGTTGTGCGCTATATGACAGAGCTGGTATGTGAGTTTGTAATTATGCTGGTTATGATGAAGGTTGGAAAATCATTAGGAAAGAGAAGGTACAGGGTATGAAATTAGAGGTAAGGAATTTAAAGAAAACTTATGGTACAGTTCAGGCACTGAAGGGGATTAATTATACATTTACATCGGGAGTATATGGTATTCTTGGTGCTAATGGAGCAGGAAAGAGTACGATGATTAATCTTATCACTGATAATGTATCAAGAGACAAGATGAATGGCGGAAGTATTCTTTTTGGAGAGGACAGTGCCGAGGAAGATATATTAAAGCTTGGCAAACAGTTCAGGGGTCTGGTTGGATACATGCCGCAGCAGCAGGGATTTTATGAGGATTTTTCGCCTAAAGCATTTCTTAAATATATGGCAGAGATTAAGGGGGTTAAGAAGATTAAGACTACTGATGACAATGGCAATGAGGTTGTTAAGACAGTCAACCAGCAGATTGACGAGCTGCTGGAGGTAGTTAATCTTACTAAGGTTGCATATAAGAAGATTGGAGGATTTTCAGGAGGAATGAAGCAGAGAGTGCTGCTTGCGCAGGCACTTCTTGGTAATCCTAAGATTCTTATACTTGATGAGCCGACAGCAGGACTTGACCCTAAAGAGAGAATTTCAATCAGAAACTATATTGCAGAGTTGTCTAAGGACAAGATAATTCTTTTTGCAACTCATGTTGTAAGTGATATTGAATGTATTGCTGATAAAGTACTTCTTCTAAAGAGCGGAGAGATAATTGCTACAGGAACACCTGTTGAGCTTATTGAAAGCATGGCTGGAAAAGTCGGTGAGATAACATGCACGCTTGACGAGGTCGGAGAGCTGCAGAAGGAATACAAGATTGGCAATATCAGACAGAGAAAGAACGGTCTTGCGTTAAGAGTTGTAGGTGATGAGCTGCCAGAAGAAGCAGTAAAAGTTGGAGATAATATTGACCTTGAGGATGTATATCTGTATTATTTTGAGTAGATTATCAGATTATGAGTTAGTCGGAATAACGGAATATCAGATTGTCAGGGAGAAATATCATGGAACTTATTAAAGGAAGACCTGCCGATGAAACAGGAAGATTAGAAAAAGAAATCAGAGTATATGATTTGTTGGACAAGCTTGGAATGGAATATTACAGAACAGACCATGAGCCTGCTACAACAATGGAAGTGTGTAATGACATAGATAAGATTCTGGACACACTTATATGTAAGAATCTTTTCTTATGTAACAGACAGAAGACGAATTTTTATATGCTTATGATGCCGGGTGACAAGCCATTTAAGACAAAGAATCTGAGTAAGCAGATTAATTCAGCGAGACTTTCATTTGCAGATGAATCATATATGGAGGAATTCCTTGATATAACACCGGGTTCGGTATCCATAATGGGACTTATGAATGATACGGATAACCATGTGCAGTTACTGATGGATAAGGAAGTGCTTGAGGGTGAATCTCTCGGATGTCATCCTTGCATTAATACATCAAGTCTTAAATTAAAGACTAAGGAAGTGATGGAGAAATTCCTTCCGGCTGTTCATCATGAGGCGGTGATAGTTGAGCTGCCGAGGTATGAAGAACAGGAATAATATGTTTGGAGTAATACGTTTAAGGTAATGGTTTAAGGCAGCTTCTGCGTGGATTGCGGAGGCTGTCTTTTTTGTGTGAGGAGATTGTTAATTTCGTGGGGGTTGATGGTTGCAGCGTGTTGAAGAGGGAAAGACCTACGCAAGCCTCACAATATGCAGAATGGGTGGGTTGAAATTATGAGAAAAAGACGTGTTGGGAAGAGAAAAACCCACTAATCAAGCTAATACAGTGGAGGTAGTAGGTCTTTGGAGAGGTAAGAGTATCATTAAATAGAAGAAAGTTGGGAAAAAGACCTACGAAAAGGCAAGAATATAATGATTGAGTAGGTTAGCAAGAGGGGATGACAGTCTCACAGTGCTTGAAAAGACCTACGCAATAGCGAAGTTGATAGAGGATAGTAGGTTTTGGCAAGTTTCTGGTGATATTCGGGAGTGGTAAGAAGTTGGTTTTGCCGCCTGTTCTGACAAGGATTGCTAAAGCCAGTCCTTAGGAAATGATTCTTAGGGCCTGGCTTATTTAGCTGTCTTATTTTGTCAACGCTTCACACCTTGACAACAAGCATATATAACAAGTATAATTGAAATACCGTGCAGCCGGGGTAGTAGCGGCACCTTGAACCTGCAATCCGCTATAGCAGGGGTGATGTTCGGCAGAGGGCTGATATTTATGGAGCAGCCCGGTGTAAGTGGTGTTGACATTTGGGTCTTTCACGACGGAAATCCACGAACCATGTCAGGTCAGGAATGAAGCAGCATTAAGTGGGACCTTCCGGGTGTTGAAAGGGTGCCTGGATCGAGCTAACTGCATCGGTAACGTCTGTGGATATCAGTTCGAAGCCGGACGCACGGCTTTTTTCGTAAGCAATGAGTCATGCAAACAAGAAACAAGCGTGCTTGGATTCTTGTTTATCTGACGAATGCCCGTAATGAACAACGAAAGGGCGGAAGCCCGGGAGTTGTGAATTACCAAGGCTTGGGAGTGGCGAAGCCACGGAAAGACTTGGCTTACGAAATAGTAGAGGAAAGAAACATATAGCGCAGAGGGAGGTAACCATGTCATATCAGGCTTTATACAGAAAATGGCGTCCAGACAATTTCAATGATGTCAAAGGACAGGATACAATAGTAACAACTCTGCGAAATCAGATTAATGCAGACAGAATAGGCCATGCATATCTGTTCTGCGGAACGAGAGGAACTGGTAAGACATCAGTTGCCAAGATATTTGCGAAGGCAGTTAATTGTGAGCATCCGGTTGATGGCAACCCTTGTGGGGAGTGTCCGACATGCAAGGCGATTGCGGCTGGAACAAGCATGAATGTAATAGAGATAGATGCGGCATCTAACAATGGTGTCGATAATATAAGACAGATAAGAGAAGAAGTACAGTACTCACCAACAGAAGGAAGATTCAAAGTCTATATAATTGATGAGGTTCATATGCTTTCAATAGGAGCGTTCAATGCATTGTTAAAGACATTGGAAGAACCTCCTGCATATGTAATATTTATACTGGCTACTACAGAAGTGGCAAAGATTCCTATTACAATCCTTTCAAGATGTCAGAGATATGACTTCCACAGGATAACAATAGAGACAATTGCCGCAAGACTGTCAGAACTTATGAAGGCGGAGGGGCTGAATGTAGAGGACAAGGCAATAAAATATGTTGCCAAAGCTGCAGATGGTTCTATGCGAGATGCGTTAAGTCTGTTAGACCAGTGTCTGGCATTCTATCTGGGAAAAGACCTTAAGTATGAAAATGTATTAGATGTACTTGGGGCAGTTGACACGGCGGTATTTAGTAAAATGCTTTCAACAATTCTGTCAGGAGATGTTGCCGTGTGCATGTCACTTATGGAAGATTTGATAATGCAGGGAAGAGACCTTTCACAGTTTGTTACAGATTTTATATGGTATCTTAGAAATCTGCTTCTTATTAAGACAACTAAAGATGCAGAAAGAATTGAAGATGTAATAGAAGTATCGGCAGATAATCTTGAAGACCTGAAGAAGGATGCACAGAACGTTGATATAGATACACTTATGTACTATATAAGAGTGTTGTCAGAATTATCGAATGACCTGAAGTTTTCTACACAGAAGAGAGTTAAAACAGAGATAACATTTATAAAGCTGATGCGCCCGGCAATGGATAACAGTCAGGATATCGGCGATGTTGTAAGCCGTGTGACAATGCTTGAAGGGCAGTTACAGAAAGTACTTGAGGATATTAAAAGCGGCAGACTTGTAAATGCAGGTGCTGCGGGAGGCCAGGCAGCAGTACAGCAACAGACACCAAAGAAGCCTGTAGTTAAGCGTGTATATGACGCTGTTCCGGAAGATGTTAAGGCAATTGCGGCAGGCTGGAAGGATATCATTGCAACGATAGATGATCCGGTTAATCAGACATTTTTACAGGCTGCACATGTTACATTAGCAGAAGATGGAATTAGTCTTGAAATTATGGTAGAATCACTTAGTGCCTATAATTCACTCAGCAGACAGGAAGTTATGGAAAGCATAGAGAATGTAATTGAGGAGAGAACAGGAGTAAGGGTTTCAATTAAAGTGACTAAGCTTAACGATGATGAGGATTTCCACAGCAGATTCGTGGATCTTAAGGAACTCGTAGGCATAGATATAGAAGTAGATGATAAGGAGGAACTTATATAATGGCTAAAAGAGGTGGTTTTCCAGGAGGAATGCCTGGTAATATGAATAATCTGATGAAGCAGGCACAGAGAATGCAGCGTCAGATGGAGGAGCAGCAGGCAGAGCTTGAGAATAAGGAATTCAGTGCGACAGCAGGCGGCGGAGTAGTTGAGGTAACTGTTACAGGTAAGAGAGAAGTATCTAAGGTTAAGATTGACCCTGAAGCAGTTGATCCAGATGATGTAGAGATGCTTGAGGATTTAATCGTAGCAGCTACTAATGAAGCTTTAAGAAAATGCGAAGAAGAGTCACAGGCACAGATGGCTAAGATTACTGGAGGACTTGGAGGATTAGGCGGAGGCTTATTCTAATGGACATCTACAGTGGTCATATTAACAGATTAATTGAAGAATTGTCGAGATTACCAGGGGTTGGGGCGAAGAGCGCCCAGCGCCTGGCATTTCACATTATAAACATGCCTGAGTCTGAGGTTAAGAGCCTTGCAGACACAATGATTGATGCAAAGCAGCATATTCACTACTGTAAGGAGTGTTTTACACTTACAGATGAAGAACTGTGTCCGATATGCCGCGACCAGAAAAGAGACCATAAGACAATTATGGTAGTTGAACATACAAGAGATATGGCGGCATATGAAAAGACAGGAAAGTACGAGGGCGTATATCATGTTCTTCATGGAGCAATAAGCCCGATGCTTGGAATCGGACCGGCTGATATCAGGTTAAAGGAGCTTATGGTAAGGCTTCAGGGAGATGTTGACGAGGTTATTATCGCAACTAATTCCAATCTGGAGGGTGAGACAACAGCAATGTACATAAGCAAAATGATAAAGCCAACAGGAATTAAGGTGACAAGAATTGCAAGCGGAGTTCCTGTCGGCGGCGATCTTGAATATATCGATGAGGTTACACTTTTAAGAGCATTAGACGGAAGAACCGAGCTTTAAATTTGGTGAAGAACCAAGCTTTAAGCTTAATGCCCTGGCGCACCGGGCGATAAGACAATATGTGTAAAATGCGTGCGCAGAAATGAAGAATACTATGGCAGAGAATATGACAGGTGATATCATATCGGATCACCGTGAACGAATGCTTAATCTGAAGAAATATTATCCTTTCTTCAGACTGATAGACACATCATTTTCTAATTTCAAGGATGGCAAATACGAAATCCTTGATATGGGCTATATAGTTATGGCGGTTCTCCGTTTCTTTATAGAGGAGAATAATTTTAAGGAAAAGGATGTTACATATCCCGAATATCTCGATTTCTTAAGGCTGATACTTAAGAGAGATTTCGGGCTTGATTTGAATGAACAGGACAGCAAGGAGATTGCTGATTATATATTTGACAAGATAAAGAATGATGGCAGGCCATTTGAATTCTCGTATTTTGATCCGGTGGACAGGAAAAAGAGAGTATCAAGAATGAAGATAATCGAGAGTTCTATAAGAGACAATACCGTGTGGTATTCGATAAGCCCTGATGCTATTGAATTCTATCTTGATACCAAGGAAATCAAGGACGAGAGCAGGATAAGCGTATCCCAGCTTCTTCTTGAAAAAATGATTAATTCACAGAACTTCCGTGGCGGAGTTGAAGTGGTTGAAAGAATTAACGAAGAGGTCAACCGCCTTAAGTTAAAGAAGAATGAAGTGCTGACAATATTGTCGGGCGATGTATTTGCAGGAATAGAGGCTTATGAGGAATTTGTCAAGACAGGAATGAAATGGTTTGATGATGAAGAAAAGCTTTTTAAGAAGAACCGTGACCTTATTGCAAAATCAATCGAGAAGCTTAATGCATCGGGCAGCACAGGCGAAGGCTATTACAGGACGATGAACGAAATATACAGTCTTGAGACTCAGCTTAAGCAGGCAATGAACAGGCACAGCGAGCTGTTAAAGGATTGTACAGAAATGCAGAAGATGACCGATGACGCAGTAAGACGCGCCAAGCTTGGCAGATTAAGAAGCCATATGGATTTCACATCGGCACTTTCAGATATGATTAAGAGGGACAATGCAGATATATTAGTCACAATGTTAAGTCCGCTTCTAAAGCCGAACATAAGAAAGACATTTGACCTGATAAGCATTGATGATGCGCTTATGGTGAAGCCTCCAAGATATGAGGAGAAAGAGCTTATAAGCAATGAAAGACCGGAAGATATTGAATTCGCAGATGAGATTGAAGAAAAGAGAATTAAGGATAATTATGTATTCCTTATGAAAAATCTCATTGTGTGTTTGAAAAAATCGGACATTATAACACTTGGTCAGTTTGCAGATGCAATGAAGAGGGCGTATGGTGAGCAGGTTTTAAGAAATGCAGATTTCTTCTCTTTCTTTGTTAATCTGTGCCAGAAGGATGAGTACCAGCTTGGCGGTAATGCGGGAGAAGATACATTTCTTGATGCATACTTAGGGGAAGGCTTTAAAGATACGGAAAGCTTTACATTTGCAATAAGAAAAGGGCTTGGCGGGCAGGTTATATTGTCGGATAACTGTATGATGGCAGATGTTGAATTGGTACGAAAGGAAGCACATGGAGAATAGAAATCTAGATAAGGCGCTGGACATAGTTTCCAAGCTTATCACAGGGGAAAATGTGTCTGAGAGGGGCGAGAATGCAGCTCTTTATCAGGAATACAATAATAATGCAGAAGTGTATGACATCGTTCATATGTCACTTAAGAAACTTAATCTTAACATATATGAATATAACAATGGTCTGTATGTGAGTGCAGGTGATAATAACAGGGTGTTTGGATATTCCAACGAGGAATTAAGAAATGTACTTGGATTAAGAGTTAATAAAGAATTATATCTTGCGTATTTCATAATCTACAACATAATAACAGAGTTTTATTCAGATACAATGAGTTCAACTTATGCTGAGTTCATAAGACTTGAGGACATCATTAAAAATGTTGATAAGACAACAGGTGGTATTGTCGATAAGAGCGCAGGGCTTGTGCTTGATGAGGTTGAGGAGAACAGCTTTAAGCAGATAGCACTTACATGGGACGAGCTTCCGGTGACAACAGTAGAGGATCAGACAGGAGCGAGAGCAGCAAGAAATTCAAAGTCGGGTATGGTAAAGCTTGTGCTCAATTTCTGCGTTGCGCAGGAACTTTTAGTTGAGAGTCAGGACAGATATTATCCGACAGACAGATTCAGAAGTCTTATAGAGAATTATTTTGATGATTACAGAGGACGATTTGCCGAACTTATGAATGGAGGACGCGATGCCACAGATTAACAGAATCAGAGTTAATAATGTTAAATATAATTTCGGTACACAGGTGTACGACGATTTCGTGATGCGCTTCAACTGCCAGAATACTATATATGACCTTGCCAATGGCGGTGGTAAGAGTCTGCTTATGCTGCTTCTTATGCAGAATATGCTTCCTAACTGCACACTTGATGACAAGCAGCCTATTGAGAAGCTTTTCAGACAGGGAAGCGGTAATACATGTATTCATTCTTTGGTTGAGTGGAAGTTAGATCCATGTTATCAGAAGGATGGTTTCAGGTTCATGACAACTGGTTTCTGTGCAAGAAAGGGAAGAGGCACAGACGATGAGAATCAGGATGGACAGGAACAGACAGCTGCACCTACAGCAAGTGTTGAATACTTTAATTACTGCATATTCTACAGGGAGTTTGGCGATAACGATATTAAGAATCTTCCACTTGTAAGTAATGGAGAGAGAATTACATATAACGGACTTAAGGCTTATCTTCGTGACCTTGAGAAGGGCGGGTACAAATATGTTGTTAAGATATTTGACAGAAAAGGTGATTACCAGAGCTTCATAAGCAACTACGGAATATATGAGAGTGCATGGGAAATTGTGCGTGGAATTAACAAGACAGAGGGACATGTAAGAACATATTTCGAGTCAAATTATAAGACAAGCCGTAAGGTTGTTGAGGATCTGCTTATAGAGGAGATTATCCAGAAATCCTTCAATAACAAGTTGTCAGTTGATAATGATGAGGGCATGATGGCTCAGACTCTTATGGATATTAAGGACAAGTTAGTGGAGCTTTCAAAGAAACACTCACAGCTTGGAGCATATGACAGCCAGATTGCAGCTATCGACAGTTTTAAAGAATATCTGTCGACATATGAAGCATTTTACAACAGAAAAGAAGAAATAGAGAAGCAGCTATATGACCTGCTTCTTGTTGCTATGCGGGAAAGTGATAAGAAGGATAAGGAACTTAAGAGTCAGGATGACCTTATCACTAAGATGTATGATGAGCTTGCACACGAGAAGGAAGCTATAGCAGTTGCAGAGGTTATGTCTGAAAAGAATTCGATGGCAGGAGTTGAGAGCCTTGTTAATGAGACAAGAAAGGCACTTGAACTCAAGAACGCTGCAATTGAAGAGGCAAGAGGAAAGCTTTCTTTGATGGAGTCTGCGGGTGATTATAAAGATTATGCAGAATACGAGAAGTCCTATAAAGGACTTCAGATTGCGATAGATAACAGATTAAGAGAAGATACTGATATAACAGCAGAGTTAAAGATACTTGCTGCAGGTTACAGAAAATTCTATGAGACAGAGACCAGAAGACTTAAGGAAAAGCTTGATATAGCAGCTAACCGTGTTAAGGCTCTGGAAGTCAGATTATCAGAGGCTAAGGATAATCTTAGAAATGCTGACAAAGAGGCGGCAGGTCTTGGCAGTCTTTCTGATAATCTTGAGAATGAGATACAGGAATTACAGGCACAGCTTGGAGCATCTTTATCAGAGGCGGGAACTGTCGTATGTGAAAATGTGTCTGAAGAATATGATAAGTCATTCAGGGATAAAGAACTGTTAAAGAATGAAGAGACAAGAATGTCCGAAAAATTCAATGATGTGCAGCAGCAGTTAATGTCACTTAATGAGACAATATCTGCCAATAAAGCACTTATTGATATATTCACAGAGCAGTCAGAAAAGCTAGAAAAGGCTGATGAAGCTGGTAATGCAGATGCCGAGTGTATGGGCAAAATCCGTGAAATATATAGTGCAGATAATGACGAGGCAATGCTTTCGGTTATTCTTGAGACTTACCAGAAGATGCGCAGTGAATATACAGAAGAGTGTAAGGCAGCACAGGAACTTGAGAACTTTATTGACAATGCAAGAAAGGGAACATATATCTGTAAGAGTCCTGAAAGAGACAGGCTTAAGGAATACCTTGAGAGCCAGTACGGTTCAGATGTTGTTGAGGGACATGAGTGGTTTGCAGCCCTGAATGCAGGACAGAAAAGAGATGTATTAAAGAGAACACCTTTCATTGAGTACGCATTTATAATAAAGAACGATTTCGAGAGAATCAAAGCAGATGAGATGCTTAAGGATTTTGGCAAGGGTGCGGCTGCTTATCCTGTTATAAGCGAGCAGGTGCTTATTGATACTAAGTTAGAGATTAACAAAGACCTGATTGTATTCGCATTAAAGGATATGTCGTTCCTGCGTGATGAGGCAAAGCTTGAGACACAGATTAAGCTTGCACAGGAGGAGCTTGAGTCGCATAAGGCGCAGGCAGGAAAGCTGGCCGATAGAATGGAGCTTGTGTGGAATGATTATACATTTGCACTTGTATATAATGCTGCGTCTGGAAAGGTGGATGCGTCCGAGGCAGAAGCAATCAGATTAAAGATTGCTGACAGCGAGGCTGCAATTATTGAGGCTGAGAAGAAGAGAAGTGTGTTAAATGAGGTTAAAGAGCAGCTTTCAAGGAACCTCGCACAGACAAGAGATGATATAGAAGAGAAGGAAACAGCATGCAGCCTGCTCTCGCGTATTATGGAGATGAATACTTCTATAGATAAAAAGTATGAGCGCTTAAAGGGACTGAAGGCTGATGTGGACAGTGCAAGAAACCGCATATATGAGTGCGAGGAGGCAGCAGCTTCTGCTAATTCTGAGTATGATACCGCGAGAGATTTCGAGGACAGTACAAGAAAGGCATATGATGAAATCATTAAGTCATGGGAGGAGCAGTACGCACCTTATTATGATGAAAATGTTTCAATAGAAATCGATGACGATACATACCGTCTTGATAAGGATGAAATAGAGAGCAGATTCACCGGATTAAAGACAGCACTTTCACAGAAGAACAGTGACTTTGCAGATAAGCAGGCGCTGATGAACCATCTGTCTGCATCTATGAACAAATGTCGTGATGCAATAGAGTACAGAGGTTATACATTTGACGATATTAAGGCAAAGTATGAAGCCGGTGAGATTATGGCAGCAGGTTCACAGCAGTTAAGGAATGCCAAGGATGCTCTTAATAATCTTGTGAAGAGCAGTGATTCTGTAAGGGAAGAGCTTGAGTCACAGGAAGCACTTCTTAATAGGCTTGAGGGAAGTATCGCACATGGTATTAACCAGATTGAGAATAATTATGGAAGCTTTAATGAATTCCCATGCGATGACCCGGATGAATTCATTACACAGCACAAGGTACTTATTAAGAAGTTAGAGGATAACACCAAGGTTCAGGAAAAGACACGCAGACAGATGTCTGATTCATTAAAAGACATTCTTGTATGCAGAAAAGACCTTGAAAGAATCGTGTCTGATGCGGGCATGCATGTTCCAGAAGAATTCCGTCCTGAGGATGCACAGGGAATTACAGCTAATCTTACAGAATATGAGGCTGTTCATAAAGAATATGCTTCAATTACCAGATTAGAGTATAAGAAGGTTGATGAATTTAATAAGAATAAATCTAAGCTTATTGACCTGCTTAACGGATTTAATGCAGTCGAGCTTGCTGATGAAGTAAGGATATCACTTAATGTTCCTGAAAATGTGGCTAAGACAAGAAGTATGATTGAATCGTTAAATGAGATGAACACATTTATACAGTTAGAAAAAGACCGCATTGCCAAGGGTATAGAGGATATGCAGATGATTAAGGATAACTTTGAAAATCGTTGTATCCAGACATGCAGTAATATTAAGACTGAGCTTGACCGTCTGCCACAGTTGTCTAATATCAATCTTGACGGAGAACAGATTGCAATAATCAGTTTGCAGATTCCTTATATAAAGGAAGAATTATATAAGGAAAAGATGTCTGAATATATTGATGAAACTGTTTTTATGGCGGAAAGTTTTAAAGAGCCTGCGGAAAGACTCAAGTATATAAGAAACAGACTGTCATGGAAGAGACTTTTCTCAGTTATTGTCACAGATATGAATTCAATCAGAATTAATCTGTATAAGAGAGAGAGAATCAAGGACCAGAGCCGTTATTTAAGATATGAGGAAGCGGTTGGCTCAACAGGACAGTCACAGGGTATATATATCCAGTTCCTTATAGCGATTATCAACTACATATCTAATATGAATTCTTCAGGTAATGAAGGTGTTGAGGGTAAGACAATATTCATAGATAACCCATTCGGTGCGGCAAAGGATATATACATATGGGAGCCAATATTCAAGCTGCTTGCAACTAATCATGTCCAGCTTATTGTTCCGGCAAGAGGAGCAACTCCTGCTATTACAGGAAGATTCGATGTTAATTACATACTTGGTCAGAAGCTTGTTGATTCAAGGCAGCAGACTGTGGTTGTTGATTATTACAGCAGCACGAAGGAATCAGAATTGGAATACACGAGAATGGATTACGAACAGGCTACATTTGATTTTTTGTAACATATTTGTAACAATTCTGTGAACTTGGTTTACAATGAACTTAGGCTGTGCTAAACTTTAATGAGTTGTAAAATGCGATAAATAAATTATTCACAACATTCATCAAGTAAGCATTGGAATGAGGAATATATAATCATGAATAAATACGAATTAGGAATTAAGATAGACCAGATTAAGAAGCTGGCAGCGAAAAAGGAATACACGGAAGCGGCAGCCATAGCTAAGGATATTAACTGGACTAAGGTTAAAGACTGGCAGGCACTTGCCACAGCCATTAATGTGCAGGAAGCAGTCGGGGACTATGAAGAAGCAAGAGACATGGCAATTCTTGCTTATAACAGAAACCTTGGCGGAAGAAAGCTGGTTTATAAGCTTACTGAATTCTTTATTAAAGTTGGAGATTTTGATAATGCTAACGAGCTTTATGAAGAATACAGCAAATCTTCACAGCATGATGTGAGCAGATTCATCCTGTATTATGACCTTAGAAAGGCACAGAATGCATCAGATAATGAACTTGTAGGAATCTTAGAAGATTACAGGGATCATGAGATTGATGAGAAGTATATGTATGAGCTTGCAAAGCTGTATTATAAGACTGGAAGAAAAGAAGAATGTATTAAGACATGTGATAATATCGTTCTGTGGTTTCAGGATGGTATATACGTTGAGAAAGCAGTACAGTTAAAGGAAAAGCTTGGTGTTGTTCTTACTAAGACACAGAAAGGTATCTTAGAAGATGTAAGAAAAAGAAAGGAAGATATAGAGGCAACTAAGGAAGTGCTTTTTGCAAAGCAGAAGGAACTTGCTAATCTTAAGAGAGATGAAGTTGAAGATGTTTTCCGTGAAGAAGATGAGAAAGAACAGAAATCAACTGGTAAACAGCCAGTGCCAGAGGTAAGTCTGAATGTTCCTGAGTTTGCTAAGGAACAGGAGGAAGGACCTCTTTCAATAGACCTTGTACAGAACGACCAGAATGATGATATCAAAGCATTTTTAATGAAAGCTCTGAATAAGGATGAAGATGCAGATAATACTAAGGACAGCTCTGTTGTTATGTCTAAGATAGAGACTCCTCAGGTGGAGAAGCCAGAGGTTTCTGAGACACTTAGCAAAGATGGAGAGAAGAATTTCTCAAGCGAGATTAATAAGGCAAATGTCTCACTTAAGGAGCTTATTGAGAATGCAAAGCAGAAGTTAGCTGATAACTATGAGCAGATCAATAAAGAAGACGAAGTTGAACAGAGAAAAGAAGCTGAGGAAAGAATCAATAAGGAAGCAGAGAATATAGATATTAATGTTCCTGTACCTGAATATAACAATTTATATGATACAAGAAATCTTCAGGAAGAGCTTGCTGCCAAGATGAGTGACTTGTTCGGTGATGAGGAAGAAGATGCCGATGTTAAGACATTTGTACCAGCTTCTAAGAATAAGGAAGAACAGCCTGCAGAGAAGGTTAAGACTCCGGCTCCTGTAACTGAACAGATTGTTAATCATGATGCAGAAGTTCAGGAAGATGATGACCAGATTGAAGGCCAGATGGATATAACAGAGTGGATGCAGTCTGTAAGAGAAGAAAAGTATGGCAAGCAGGATACTAAGGAATTTTCCAAGTCAGAGCTTGAGCGTTATCTTGATGAGAAAGACGAGAAAAGTGCAGCTTATGAAAAGCTGGTAGAGCAGAAGAAAGCAGAAGCACTGGCTGATGGTAAGGAGATTGATAAGGAAGAAGCAAAGAGAGCAGCTCTTGCACAGATGGCAGTTGATTCAGCGAGAATGGATCTTGCAATAAGAACAGGTAAGGCTGCAGCGAGACTAGAGCAGGCAGCAACTGCTATAGAGAATGAAGATATTCCTTTAGTTACAGCACAGATACCAACTGTGTCAGAATCAATGATTTCAGATATCAATTCAATTATGAATGAAGATATTGATAATAAAGACAATAAAGAAGAAGGTGAGGAGGCTGTTGTACTAGATGAGGTAGCTGCAGGTGTTGAGCCGGAAGAAACAGTAATTCCATTCACCAGACAAGAAGAAGAACAGCCATTGACTATGGAAGAAGAGATTGAAGAAACTGAGCAGATAGAGAAGAAGCTTACAGGAGAGCTGGCAAAGATATTCAGAAAGTACAGAGATATGCCAGGACTTGAGGAACAGTTAGCTGATCTTTTCGATACAATTGACGATGAAATGCAGATGAATTCATCAGCATCAGGAAATATTCTTATTTCTGGTAATTCAAGTTCTGATAAGACAGACCTTGCAAGAACTATAATAAGAGCTATTAATACTTTATATCCAGACCAGCCAAAGAAGATTGCTAAGACATCAGGAGAGAGTATTAACCAGAGAGGTATTGCCAAGGCAATGGGAAGACTTAAGGGAACAGCTCTTATCGTTGAAGGCGCAGGAACAATCCAGCCTAAGAGAATTAATGAACTGCTTAACTGTCTTGAACAGGATACAGGAAGAATGATTGTCATATTTGAAGATTCAGATACAGACATGAATGTTCTTATCAACTTTAATCCTGAGCTTACCAAGACATTCAATCACAGAATTGTTCTTAAGCAGTACACAGTTAATGAGCTTGTTGAGATGGCGAAGAGATTCGCAAGAAAGAGACAGTATGAGGTTGATGATGATGCATTACTGGAACTGTATCTTAAGATTGACAAACTTCATAATGTGAATGATAATATTAAACTTGATGATATCAAGGAAATAATCAATCAGGCAATTGTCAACTCTGAAAGAAGAGCATCAAGAAGATTCTTTGGTGGACTTAAGAAGAAGAGAAGCGAGAATGGTGATGTTATATTCTTGACAGAGGCAGATTTTAAAGACAGATAACTTATAATATTATGCACAGATGTGCTTACACAGGGAGGAAAATATGACTAACATCGATGAAATGTCAATTAATGCAATCAGGGTATTGTCAGCAGATGCAATCCAGAAGGCTAATTCAGGACATCCTGGACTTCCACTTGGAACTGCACCAACAGCTTATGAATTATGGACTAACCATATGAATTACAACCCGGCTGATCCAGAATGGGAGAACAGAGACAGATTCGTTCTTTCTGGAGGACATGGTTCAATGCTTCTTTATTCATTGTTCCATTTACTTGGAATTGGTAATCTTTCATTAGATGATGTAAAGAATTTCAGACAGATGGGTTCTAAGACACCTGGACATCCAGAGTATGGTCATACAGTTGGTGTTGAAGCAACAACAGGACCTCTTGGACAGGGTATGGCTATGGCAGTAGGTATGGCTATGGCAGAAGCACATCTTGCATCTGTATTTAATAAGGAAGGATACAATGTAGTTGACCATTACACATATGTACTTGGTGGAGACGGCTGTATGATGGAAGGTATTTCATCAGAGTGTTTCTCACTTGCAGGAACATTAGGCCTTTCAAAGCTTATTGTATTCTACGATTCTAACAATATATCAATTGAGGGAAGCACAGATATTGCATTTACTGAAAATGTAATGAAGAGATTTGAAGCATTTGGCTTCCAGACAATCGAGGTTGCTGATGGCAATGATATTGAAGCTATCGGTAAAGCTATTGAGGAAGCCAAGGCAGATAAAGAAAGACCATCACTTATTAAGGTTAACACACTGATAGGATTTGGCTGTCCTGCAAAGCAGGGTAAGGCAAGCGCACACGGTGAGCCTCTTGGTATTGATAATGTTGCAGCACTTAAGGAAAACCTTAACTGGCCATGCAAGGGTGATTTTGAAGTACCACAGGAAGTATATGACCATTATAAAGAGATAGCTGCAAGAATGGCTGAACCGGAAGAAGAATGGAATAAGCTTTTTGCTGAATACTGTGAGAAGTTCCCTGAGATGAAGGAACTCTGGGATAAGTACTACAATGGATGTGATATGTCCGATTTGTTCAATTCTGAGGAATACCTTGCAAAGCCAGAGAAGGCAGAAGCAACAAGAAGTTCAAGCGGAACAATTCTTAACATGATTAAGAATGTAATGCCTAACCTTATCGGTGGTTCAGCAGATTTAGCTCCATCTAATAAGACTAATATGAAGGATGCAGGAGATTTCTCTAAGGAGAATTACGCAGGAACTAACCTTCACTTTGGCGTAAGAGAACAGGCTATGGCAGCAATTGGCAACGGACTTGCACTTCATGGTGGGTTAAGACCATTCGTTGCAACGTTCTTCGTATTCAGTGATTACACAAAGCCAATGGCAAGACTTACATCACTTATGAAGCTGCCACTTATATATGTATTCACACATGACAGTATCGGAGTTGGTGAGGACGGACCTACACATGAGCCAATTGAGCAGCTTGCAGCATTCCGCTCAATGCCGGACTTCACAGTATTCAGACCATGTGACAGAACAGAGACAGCACTTGCATGGGAATATGCTATTGAATCTAAGGACGAGCCAACAGCTTTAGTTCTTACAAGACAGAACCTTCCACAGATGGCTTGCTCATCAAAGGAAGCACTTAAGGGAGCATATATTCTTGAGGATTCAGATAAAGAGACTCCAGATGGAATTATTATTGCAAGTGGTTCAGAAGTAAACCTTGCTGTATCAGCAAAGGCAGAGCTTAAGAATGCAGGAATAGATGTAAGAGTAGTAAGTATGCCATCTATGGACGTATTCGAGAAGCAGTCAGAGGAATACAAGGAATCAGTCCTTCCTAAGAGTGTAAGAAAGAGAGTTGCAGTTGAGGCACTTTCAGACTTCGGCTGGTACAGATATGTAGGACTTGATGGAAAGGTTATCTGCATGAAGGGCTTCGGAGCTTCAGGTCCGGCTAACCAGTTATTCGAGCATTTTGGATTCACAGTAGAGAATGTAGTTAATACTGTTAAGAGCCTTTTCTAAGAAGATATAACAATATAAGAAAATCAATATTAATGATGAATTAATATAATAAAATCAGGGATTTCGGTTATTAAATATAACTGGAATCCCTGATTTTTTACATTGTCAAGTGCAGAATGTGCCATATATTACCGAATGTGCCAAAACTACCCGATACTAATGTGACGTATATTACCGAATATGCCATATATTGCAGAATATGCCAAAACTATTGCATGATGCCATCGTAACTGTCAACAATTCTTTTAATGCTTCGTGTTCCAAGACCATGATTAATAGTGTCCAGTTTGGTTGTGTACGCTTGACATGATATCTATAGTTAATTAAACTAACTATAGATGTCATAACTTTAAGGGGGATTACAATGAGAAGAATTGCAGCAGGATTAATGGTTGTAATGTCAGTTTTGCTTGTGTCGTGTAAGGGGAAAACAGGTAATACGATAACCGTAGGAAGCGATAAGCTTGATAATACGCAGTCATACTTTTCTGAAAGCATGCATACGGTGGCAAGATGTGATACAGGATATTATTATCTTGATAAATGCAGCGCATCAGATGATAATCTTATGTTTTATGATGATAAGTCGGAAGAAAGTATTGTGTTATGTAATAAACCACAATGTGGGCATGATGGAGAAGAGTGCATGGCATATATTTCAGGAAGCGAGTTTAAAAGTGAGTTGTATTACTATAATTCGTACATATATATGATAAGTTCCAAGGGAAATCTTGTACAGATAAGTGCTGACGGAACACAGAGAACAGACCTTGGAAGCATATGCGTCCTGAGTGGACAGGATAGTGTGTCAATGTGCTTCAATGATGGATATGCATATGTATCTCAAGAGATAACGGGAGATATAGAAGGTAATGTAACAATAAGGCTGTACAGATTTAATCTTGATACGGGTTCGAGCGATAAAATATATGAAGAAACGGGATATGGTATAGGAATTAATTCACTTAAAACATATGGCAGCGACACATTTTTTTTAAAGACATCTGTTTCAAAAGATGATAAGGGATTATATTCGTTGGAAGGAAAAGGAATATTCAGAATTGCAGGGGAAGATATTGAATGTCTGCTTGACAAGAATGTGTATAGTTACTGTATAGATGCAGACAATAACAAGCTGTATTACAGTGGGCTTGGAGATGGAATGATATATGAATATGATCTTGGCAGCGGTAAGTCAGAAAGCATATATGAAAGTGATAATGATACAGGATATTTTTATATAACATTTGACGGAAATTATATCTGGATGGATGATGAAGGATATAAGAATATGGCAATGTATTTTAACAAACAGAGCAATTCACTTGATTATACATTATATCAGTTAGACAGAGATGGAAAGCTTGTAGCAAAGAGGACAATTCCAGACGAGGAAAAGATATTTTCAATTATGCATGGGGATAGCAGGAGAATGTTTATGTTCTCATTTGTGAACAACAGAATTGTATATATTGATAAGAGTAACATTGAAAAAGGGGATATTAAGGAACTTAGGTAGATGAAAGAACTGGGGAGACTGCTTAATAGAAAAACAATATTGCTAATTCTGGCTGCGGCATGTATATGTGTCGTGGTTGTTTTTGCAAGGGACTTTTCAGACTGCGGAATAGATAATTATAAGATTAAAGTAAGAGAGTACAACTGGCTGATTAATGGGCATACAGATGAACAGATACAGCAGCATGCTGACGAACTGGCACAGGATGATAGAAGAATATTTAAGAGACTTGCAAAGGAATACAAGGAAAAGTCTGATTATATTGATGGATATACAGAAAGTGTCAAAGCAGTTATTACAAATGCCTCGAATATGAAAAAATTCAGTGTGTTTGGTACATCAGAATCAATAGCCAATATCAATAAAACGGAAAATGATTATAAAAGGATTGAAAATGTACAGATTAGGGAATTAAACAGCAGGGCAGTTGAGCAGTTTCTGAAGAATGATATTTCTATCTATATCGTTCTTGCGTTGATGATATATATTATTTATAACATTTACGAATACAGGGATAATGGAATGTGGCAGATTATCTATACTGCTGTCAATGGAAGAATGAGAATTGCAGTTAAGGACACTGCTGCAGTCGGATTGAGTGCTTTATTTGTATCACTGATTATGCAGTTATGCGGTCTTGTCTCTATGCTTGTGGTGTATGGTGGCTGGGATTTTCTTACCGCACCTGTACAGTGTCTGACAGGGTATAATAATTTCACTTATCCGATAAGCGTAATGACATATCTTTTCATAAGATATATGATTATATCTTTGATAGTTATTGCAATAGTGCTTGTTATATCACTGGTATTTTCGTTATGCAGGAAAAGAATCAGTTCAATTGTGCTGGTTGGTATAATTGCCGGAGCGGAAGCATTTGCATACCAGAATATATCAATGCAGGGCAGATTAAGAATTTTCAAGAAGATTAATATAATAAATGTGATGAATGTAAGCAAGATACTTAGGAAGTATGATAATATCATGATAGCAGGTGTTCCTGTGAGCATGGTAAATGTGCTGTGCATGGTGTGTATTATTATAGCTGTAATATCAGCAATATTTCTTGTATTACTTGGTAAGATTATCCGTCCGGGAAGAACCGCTGGCTTTATAGGAAAAATGATTGAAAAAATCGGACATGGAGTTCAAAGGGTTTTGGACAGACTTCCGCATTTCTGGAAAGAAATGTACAAATTTTTAATAACAGCAAGAGGCTGGATTGTAATATGTGTTGTTGTGTTTATAACAATATTTATATGTAATAACCAGAAAATAGCATATTCTGAAGATGAAAAAAAGCGTGATGAATATTATCAGCAGTATGGTGGCAGGGATTACAGTGGATTTACCAGTCTTATAGAGCAGAGACAAAATGATGTTTATGAGGCACAGGCAAAGCTGGATACTGCGAGAGAACAGTATGAGCGGGGAGAACTTAGTGAGGATGATGTAAGCAGATATGTGTACAACCTCATGGATGCTACGAGACTGCTTGATAACATGAGCGAATATATGCAGCAGATTGAATATGTTTTACAGATAAAAGAGCAGTGCGGAATAGATGCGTATGTTATGTCACAACGGGGATACGACCAGATATTTGGCAGTAAAGGAGCAACGAGAAAACTGCTTATATATATTATACTTGGATTTGGAGTTGTTCTTATTGCAGAGACTGAAAGCTCAGTGGAATATAAGAACGGAATGAATATGCTTATTGGCTCGTCTAAGAGAGGAAGAAGATGGGAAAATACAGTTAAGGCTGCTGCTGTCTGCATATTGGTGGGGGTAAGTGCATTTTTACTGTATATAATCGAAATGATAATAATGTATAAGGCTTATGGTATGCCATATATTAATGCACCGCTTATAAGCCTTACTTATATGAATACAGCAAAGGTATTCAGGAATATAACGATAAGCCAGTATATGCTTATTCTCATGGTAGAGGAGATACTATTCGCAGTAGCGGTTGGACTTGAAACAGTATTCGCTTCAAGGCACATTTTTAAAAAGAATTCGGGGAAAGGAATACCTCTGATTATAGTTATTAATACTGCTATATTATGTATTATTATGTGAGGGGGATGTATGAGAATCAAACAGTTTGTGATAATGATGATGATTATATGTGGCTGTGTATCAGTTGGATGTAAGAATAAAGAAGTACAGGAGAGTGACAAGACAGCAAGTGAAAGCAGCCGTTTAGCCAGACAGGAGGTGGAGTATCCCGAAAAAGAAGATACATATGGAGACTGGGCACAAGTGGGTGAATTCAAAATAAACAGCAGGTCTGTAGAACAGGATGTACATGACACAGATACATCATATCTTTATATAATGGGATTTTCGTGGCCAGTGCTGTATGATAAAGAGTCTGTAAAGTTTATAGAATACACTGCGTATAATGCACGTGTGCAGTTTGAAAAGAGAGAGGTGCAGCTTAAGGAATTCCTTGATAAAAAGGTTATTAAGACGCAAAGTAAAAAGATATCGGGAGCAGAGCAGGAAGAACTGGATTTAATATTGTATATGGAATTTCCAACAAGTACATACTCATGGTATATGAATAAACAATCACCAGATACGGTACGCAAGGAAAGAAATGACATGCTTAACGCCATACTTATAGAGGCAGAAGTTATATATGATGATGGAACAGAGGAGACTTGTTATTATAAGATTCAGACTGGAACAGCAGACAATTATGTGTTGTTTGAGAGAAACTTGTAGTTGAAAATAAAACTTTTTTGAAATGCTTTTCGCATTCTGGCAGTGTCAAATAGCATATGAAACCAGTGCATAATTTGGTGAAAAGCCTACTAA
>OMBR01000067.1_pt1 | contig 54710 bp, 43 predicted proteins | sample 1674041 | NCBI WGS metagenome assembly OMBR01 (sample SAMEA103958138, study PRJEB25191) | human gut metagenome | biome: human-associated habitat [ENVO:00009003]; feature: intestine environment [ENVO:2100002]; material: feces | place: Germany | collected 2013/2015
CCTGTCGGGGGCTACGCCCCTGCGACCCCATTTTTAAAAATTATATAGGTTTTTCTACAAACCGAAAGCACCCCGACACAGCGGGGTGCTTTTTATTATCATAGCATCATTATGCAAATCTCCGGCAGACACACCATAGATCAGAGCGTGTATTTATCACCGTTATTCTTGATTTTACCATCCGTTACCGCCTTATCGACTGCGAACTCGACTGTAGAGGTCATCACCGTACCAAGCCTTGTGTAGCCGAATTTCTTTGCGGTCTCACGGATAAGGTCGGCCCTTGAAAGCCCAATCTGCTCTGAAAGCACCTCCGTCATAGCGGAGATTATTTCTTCCGACGGGATTTCCGTAAGCTCCCTTTTGTTGCCCTGAATATCGGCAGGACGATAAATGTCATAAGTATCGGGGTTTTGCTTGCCGAGCCAGAAGAAAGCATTGTTCTCATCAATCGTTATACGCTTGTCGATCATTCTGAACACATCGGCAAGCACCTTGTCCGTACGGTCGCCGCTTCTTGTTATGCCCCACGCACCTATCAGCTTATGCACAAGAGCGTTACGGCTTATCGGCGCTTCTGCCGACAAAATAAGCACTGCAAGTGACTGTATAACAGGAACCGTTTCGGGAAGATAAAACTGTTCGGGCGTTCCGACAGGCGCTATATCTGCCGTTTCATACAGCGTTGCCTTATTCGGCGCAGGTGTTTTCTCGACCGTTTCAAATACCGGTGCCTGCTTTGTCTTTACTTCCCCGACAGGCTTTTCCTGCGGATGCTGTGCATTTTCAACAGCCTGCTTTATGTGCTGTAAAACTCCGTTGCTGTCGTCAAGCCAGTCGAGCGTCCATACACGCATTACACTCCAGCCAAGCCCCTCAAGCACGCCAGGCTGAACCGCAAATCTGTCCCTTGCGGTTGCGCTTCTGTGGCAGTTTTCACCGTCAAGCATAATACCGAGAATATATGTTTCGGGATTTTCGGGATCAATTATACCTATATCCATTCTGAACTGCGAACAGCCTATGTTGCACCTCGTCTTATATCCGAGCGTTTCAATGCCCTTCGCTATCTCGCTTACAAGGCTGTCATCCGCTTTTGCAAACATATCCGTGCGTCCTGCGATAACATTCGTACCTCTCGTTGCAAACTCAAGGAAGCCCTTAAGCCCCGCAACACCCTCCGAGCGTGTTCTCGTAAGGTCTATCTGCTCAGGACGCAGAACGGAATAAACTATCATTTCCTTCCTTGCCCTTGAGATTGCAACATTAAGTCTTCTCCATCCTCCGTCACGGTTAAGCGGACCGAAGTTCATCGAAACCTTTCCGTTTTCATCAGGACCGTAGCCAACCGAGAACAGTATAACGTCACGCTCGTCACCCTGCACGTTTTCAAGATTTTTAATAAACACAGGCTCATCACACTTTGCGTCAAAATCAGCTATATCCGGGTTCTTTGCAAATGCATCAACCAGCATATCGTCGATAAGATTCTGCTGAACAGAGCTGAACGTTACTACGCCTATGCTGTCATTCCTCAGCTTTTCATCGCTCAGCCTGCGGATGATTTCATTGACTATAGCCTCCGCTTCAGCCTTGTTCTGCTTTGTCTTGCCCTTGTCATAGAAGCCTTCCGGACGGATAAGCCTTACCTGCGATACAAGGTCGTTCGGTGACGGGAAAGTATACAGCTTATTGTCATAATACTTCATATTGCTGTATGCGATAAGGCTCTCGTGCCGTGAGCGGTAGTGCCACTTGAGATACATCTGCGGCATAGAGATTGCAAGGCAGTCGTCAAGCAGGCTCTCCAGATCCTCAAGCTCGCTGTTGTCCTCATCAATACGGTTGCTTGTAAAGAATGACGTAGGCGGAAGCTGCTTCGGGTCGCCTACTATAACGACATTCTCGCCCCTTGCTATAGTACCGACAGCCTCGCTTGTCGGAAGCTGTGACGCTTCATCAAATATCACAAGGTCAAATTTCGGGAATGACGGGTCGATATACTGTGCCACTGAGATAGGGCTCATAAGCATACACGGGCAGAGCCTTCTGAGCAGTGTCGGTATCTGATCGAACAGCTTTCTGAGCGGCATCATTCTGCCGTTATTTTTTATAGCCTTCTTCAGTATTCCCATCTCGGAGGATGCGGCGCTCGTACCGTCTGATACGGGTATATTTGCAGACAGCCTTGCCGCAAGCTCCTGCATAGTGAGCCTCTGATATTCCTTTATCGTTCTTCTGTATTCGTCAATCAGAGCGTCATACTGCTTTCCGTTGAAGGAGGCAAGCCGCTTGTCTGCGGCGATAGTCATAAGCGCCAGCTGATAATAAAGCTCGCAGTGATAAGCCGGTCTTATATTATCTGCCGATACAGTGCCGTTTTTATAGGCACGGCTCACAGCCGCAAGCCCTGCGTCACAAAGCCGCTTATCCGCCAAGTTGAACGCCGCCTTGCTCTTTACAAGCGAAATATTGTCCGAAATCGCCTTAAATACCGAGTTGACGCTTGTAAGCCAATCGGCGCTTTCTTCAAATTCCGTGTTCACCGAATAAAGTTCAGCAAGTCTGTCGGATTTTTCCGTATAGCTTCTTACCGCCTCGAGATTTTTCGCACATTCGGCAATTTCCTGCGGTGAACATTTCACGAACACGTTCATAATATGCTGTTTTTCGCTGTTGCTGAATCTGTCTGAAGCCGCCGCCCCATAAACTGCCTCTGTCTTATGCACCGCCCTTGAAAGCATATCCCAGTCGGTCGCCATACCGGACAATATTCCGCCCGTTATATTCAGCGCCGGGATTATCTGCCCCATCTGCTCCGATTTTTCCGCCAGTTCAATCAGCCTGTCATATACTCCGCATACATCACTCTTTTTAAATGCGGCAGGATTTTTACTGTAGACTTTAAGCTCCTTATACAGCCTGTTCTGACCTATCAGCTTCGGTAAAAACCACTTAGCCTCCGCCTGTTTCCATTTCACCCTTGCACTTTGTGCAGGATATGAAAGCACAGCCTTGTCAAAGCCGTTCTCGATTTCGGCACAAAGCGCATTGTATGCTTTTCCCGTTTCACACAGCGTTTTCAGCTTTGAAACGACAGCGTCAAAATCCGCCGTACCCAATATCTCGTTTATTACAGGTGCGTCCTCGCCGCAAGCGTCTATTAGACCCGATACGGCGTTCAGCTTTTCACGGCTGATATTTCCGTCAAGGCCGACAGCAGATGCTATAAGGTTCAGTGCCTCGTCTGCCCTGCCGTATTCCTCTGCAAGTCTGTCAAGGCCGTTTTTGAAGCTGTCACGCATTTCTGTGGAATAATCACATCCGCCGTATCTTATAAGCGGATGCTGTGCATAAACGCCTATCTCGGATATTGCGACAACATATTCCGATATAATTTCCTCAAATCGTGCGATAGTGCCTTCGTCGGCATTTTGCAAAGCATCTCTGCCGATAGATATTTTTCCCTTTTCAGCCATACACTGCTCATAGCGTTCGATAGCCGTATACAGCGATTCACCGAAATTGCGCTTTTCGTGCAGAGCCTCTATCACAAAGTTCAGCTTTGCCTTTTCCTGTGCCAGCTTCTGTGCAACTGCGGCGTGTTGTTCGGGAGATTTTACCCTTGCCGTTTCAAGCGACTTGTTAAGTTCCGCTAAAACAACGGATTTACTTGTCTTGTTGGAGTGAAGCTCAAGGCAGAACGGGTCAAGCCCGATATTAGCAAGACGCTTCTGTACAACGCTCAGCGCCGCCATTTTCTCCGCCACAAACAGAACGCTTTTTCCGTGATAAAGCGCATTCGCTATCATATTGGTGATGGTCTGCGATTTACCCGTTCCGGGAGGGCCGTGAAGCACAAAGCTCCTTCCTGCCGATGCTGCAACCACCGCACTCAGCTGTGAAGAATCTGCGTCAACGGGGACAGCAATATCCGTAAGCGATATTTTGCTGTCAATATCGGTATCCGCAATAAAGTCCCCCGTCAGTGCGTCGCTTGTCGCACCTTCCATAAGGCAGGATACCACCTTGTTGCTTTTAAGTTCGTCACTGCGGTTTCTTATATCGTTCCACATTACAAACTGACCGAAGCTGAACAGCCCGATAAAACTGTGTTCGATAATATTCCACGTTTTTTTGCCCATTATCGCCTGTCTTACGGTATTGAAAACAAGCGGCAGGTCAATGCCATGCTCGTCTTCGGGCAGAGGATCAAGACCGTTTATCTCAATGCCGTGATCCTGCCGTAAATACTCTATCATCGTTACGTTTATCTGAGCGTCTTCCTGACGGCTTCTGATTATATAACCTTTGTCACGGACATTTCTGACTATATCTATCGGTATAAGCACAAGAGGCGCATATCTCGCCTTTTCCGACATTTCACTTTCAAACCACCTGAGCATTCCGAGCGACAGGAACAGCGTGTTCGAGCCGTTCTCCTCCATGCTCACCTTAGCCGCACGGTACAGCTTCTTAAGGCTCTCCTCAAGCTCTGCTGCGTCCATGAACGTCCTTATCCTCTTGTTTTTCAGTTCCTGTTCGGCTATATTCCTTACAAGGTCCTTATCGGTTTCTATCTCAAACGTTTTAGCATCTCGCATAGAAACCGTCCACTCTGACGGTGCCTCAAGGATTCGGAAATCCGTTCCGTCAGACAGCTTATCTTCAAGAAGCGACAGATCCGACACCATAATTTCGACCGTGCTTTTATTTATTCTGAAATTCAGCAAAGAATTTCTCAGCGAAAAATCAAGCAGCTTTCTTTCCCATATTTTCTGCTTTGTCATAGGCTCGTTACTGCCCTGCGCCACTTTTCCGTACAGCGACATATCAAGCTCGCTCGGTGCGCTCATTCTTATACGCCTTGTGCCGTCGCTCTCTGTGTTTTCAGCCGTCAGAGCCTGTTCGAGTCTCAGCGGTATCGGACGGATACCGCTTCCTCTTGTACGGGCAATATCTACCGCACATATAAAGCCGCCCGGTGTATTCATATGATCCCTGCCGTGCTTCAGCGACTTGTCAAAGTCAACATTCTCCTTTGTCATATCCGTGCATTCCACGAGCAGAAGCTCCTCCGCCCCTGCCGCAATACGCTTTTCTATAGCCGACACATCATCGGTAGCGCAGTCCGCAAAGGTTTCCTCCTCAAGATGACAGCCGCAGAAAGCGTGACCCTCTATGAATATAATGATAGGGTTAAGACCTACAGCCTCAAGGCAGGACGCATACAGCACCGCAAGATCAAGACAGGTGCCTTGCTTCTGCTCCAGCACGGTATTCGCAAGACGTATCTTCTGCCCTATATATTCAAAGCTGGCAGGCGGCATATTGTACGCTATCCTTCTTGCGCACAGCGCCGCATATAAAGCCGCCATCTGCTGTTTTACGAAGTTCGGATTCTGCCGCTGATATGCGCTGAAGGCAGTAGTATCCGCCCACTTTTTAAGGTAGACCGATGCCTCTGATATGACTTTCGCTATCTCCGGGTGATTCGGTGTCACAAATGCCGCAATAAGCTCCGGGTCAAACGCAATACCGCTCCATTCGTTGAACGCAAGAAGCTGAACGGGAATATCCTTTTGGTAAAGCTCTTTTTCGTCTTTTGAAAGCGAAAAGCTTACAGTACCCGACACCGCCTCCGTCAGTGAAAACAGCATTTCCGTGCTGAGAATTATCCTCAGCGGCGAAATTTCAACCGACTTTCCCGACGGCACACAGCTTATATCATATGTGAAGGTCTTTGCAAAAGCCGGGTCAAAAGCGATAGTAAGCCTTACATCGCTTATATCCTCATCGCCCTCGTTGCCGACGGTAAGGTTTCTTATGAAAGGTATGTAATTCTGTTGCATTGCGAAATTGATTTTCGGTATCATATCGCAGCCCAGTGTCAGTACAGCGCCCATGTAACACCATCCTTGATTCAAAATAGTTTCCGCTGTTAACGGTATCAGTTAAATTATACTACTATATTCAATACCTGTCAATAAAACATCGACCCCGACAGAAAACTCTGTCGGGGTCGTGCTATGCCAAAAAAAACAATTATTATTAAAGTTGAACATCTAAACGTACTGCCAACACCGTTTAAAACATTTTCCGTACCGATAAGGCATTAATATTTTCGTGAGTGTATCAGTGCAACTGCTCTGACATTGACCTTTCAAAAAAACGCCACTAGCCTTAGATATATGTACTAACCTGCGGACGTGTAGCGTTAAGCGTCCCTGCACTTACAGGATATACAATGTTTTGGTGGTTATTCGAGTTTTGCCAACACCCCGACGGGGTGTGGGTATGGGTAAGGAAAGAGGGAGCCAAGAGGGAGAAAACCTAAGGGACAGGGAGAGGGGCTGTCAAGTCCCTTGTCCTGATCCCTTTGGTTGTCTCCCTCTTTCATATTGACAAGTGCATTGATTCGAATAGCGAACTCGAGAAGTGCTGTCCGACAAAAAGAACTATCGGTGGCTTGCTATCGTGGTCTAAGCTGAATGATATTGCAGAAGTACATCAAGCAAAAGACTTTTTTACAAGCTGAGATTTTAATAACCCCACACATCTTAAAAATCCGGCTCATACCACAATCAACGCAAAAAGAACCATTGTCTGAGCAGCCGATCCGCAATGTAACGTATTACAGAATATAAAAAATTACCCATTTGTGTATTGCACGACCTCAGGTTATATGATATACTGAATACATCAGTATGATACTTACCAAAAACGAAAGGAAGTTACATTATATGGGAGCTATACTTGAATACAAATGCCCGTGCTGCAGCGGACCGTTGCAGTTCGATACCGACGCACAGAAAATGAAATGCCCCTACTGCGACAACGAGTTTGACGCAGAAACCCTCAAAAGTAACGATGACATCCTTAAGGAAGAAAAGCCCGATATGATGGACTGGTCAAGCCAGCCCGGCAACGAGTGGATGCAGGGAGAGCTTGAAGGGCAGAAGGTCTACCTTTGTAATTCCTGCGGCGGTCAGATTGTTTGTGATGACACCACAGGAGCCACCGACTGCCCCTATTGCGGAAGCCCAGTAGTAATGGTGGGACAGTTCGCAGGCGACAAGCGACCCGATATAATAATCCCGTTCAAGCTGGATAAGGAAGCGGCAAAGAACGGATTTAAACAGCACCTCTGCAAGAAACGCCTCTTGCCAAAGGCATTCAGAACAGACAGCTACATAGACGATATAAAGGGCGTTTACGTTCCCTTCTGGCTCTATGACGCCCACGCCGATGCACAGGCATATTTCCACGGAACCAAGGTCAAAAGCTGGAGCGATGACAAGTATAACTACACCAAGACATCGCACTACAGGCTTTATCGTAACGGCTCAATGGACTATGAGAGAGTGCCGGTCGACGGCTCAAGCAAGATGGCGGATGACCTTATGGAGTCGCTCGAACCGTTTACGGCAGACGGCGAGGTGGCTTTCCAGACCGCATATCTTTCGGGCTATATAGCTGACAAATATGACGTTGATTCCAACGAAAGCAACGCCAGAGCCAACGAGCGTATCAAAAAGAGCACGCTTGACCGCCTTACAAGCACCACCACCGACTTTTCATCGGTAACCACCGAAAGCTCCTCCGTACAGCTTGATAACGGCACTGTGAAGTATGCCTTATATCCCGTATGGCTGCTTACAGCCAAGTGGAACGGCGATATATACAACTTCGCAATGAACGGACAGACAGGAAAATTCGTAGGAAATCTGCCGCTCGATAAGGGCGCATACTGGCGCTGGACGGGACTTATCGCCCTGATAGCAACTGTTGCAGCACTTGCCGTTTCCGCATTTGTATTACTGAATTAAGGGGGCTTATATATGATGAAGAAAAGAATAACAGCCATACTTGCGGCGGCAGTAATAGCAGTCGGAGCATCGGTTCCTGCTTTTGCCGACAGCGATTTTTACACTGCCGGAAACGATGCACAGGTACTTCTGACAGCACAGGAAGCGCAAGCCGATACCGCTCTCGATACTCTTGATACAATAAGCGACGATTCTGCGGCAGTAGTACTCAGCGATAACTATGACACCGCCGCAATAAACGAAACCGGCGAAACAGAGGGCGATGACAGCGACAAAGCTCCCGTAGCGACCCGTGATATTATTATTGCGGTCTGCATCAGCGTGGTTGTCGGAATTATCATCGGCTTCATCGGCTCGGGCATTATGAAGTCAAAGCTGACGAGCGTCAGATACCAGTCCGGAGCGGCTGATTATATGGTACCCGACAGCTTCAAGCTGAATGATTCCCGTGACGTTTACCTTTACTCTACCGTAACAAAAACCGAGCGGCAGACCGACAAGGACCGATAATGTAATAAGGCAACAGATACTAAAAAACACAATATGCCGTGCAGCCGCCTCCCGAAAATCGAGCATCAGGCTGTACGGCATTTTTTTATCGGAAATGCCGAATAATTGCCTGTACGGTTGGCTTAATTTTGCGTTACAGGCTCTTGACAAGAGGCGAGGATAAAGGTATAATTAAATTAATAATAAGCGTCTGCTGTAGACAATTTAAACCTGTCGATGATACACAGTAGACTTAATTTTTATCGCATATACGGAATACTCTGAGGCAAGCAGTCTTTTAAGCAACAAGCGGTTAAAGTTCGCTTGCCTCAAAGCTATTCCGGAGTGCGTAGCACTGAAGTGCAAGGAAAGGAAAGGTAAAATTATGGCTTTTATTTACTCTGAGCCCTCACACACATTCGGCGAGTATCTGCTCGTACCGGGCTATTCTTCTTCTAAGTGTATCCCCGCAAATGTTTCTCTGCGTACACCCGTTGTAAAGTTCAGAAAGGGCGAGGAAAGCTCTATCTATATGAACATTCCTCTGGTATCCGCTATCATGCAGTCTGTATCAGACGATAAAATGGCGGTTGCACTTGCCAAAGAGGGCGGTATATCTTTCATCTACGGCTCACAGTCGATAGAGGACGAGGCGGCAATGGTAGCAAGAGTAAAGAGCTACAAGGCAGGCTATGTAAAGAGCGACTCCAACCTTGCTCCCGATATGACCCTTGCCGATGTGCTTGAGCTTAAGGCTAAGACAGGTCACTCGACAATGCCCGTCACAAGCGACGGCACAGAACACGGAAAGCTGTTAGGTATTGTAACTAGCCGTGACTACAGAGTTTCAAGAATGGCTACCGACACAAAGGTATCTACATTTATGACTCCTTTTGAAAAGCTCATTACCGCTCCCGCAAGCACAACGCTTAAGGAAGCAAACGATATAATCTGGGAGCATAAGCTCAATTCACTCCCCATAGTTGACGATGACGGCGTTCTTATGTACTTCGTATTCAGAAAGGACTATGAGCAGCATAAGGAAAACAAGAACGAGCTTCTCGACAGCAAGAAGCGTTATATAGTAGGCGCAGGTATCAACACAAGAGATTACGCAGAGCGTGTTCCTGCTCTCGTTAACGCAGGTGCTGATGTTCTGTGTATCGACAGCTCCGAGGGCTACTCCGAGTGGCAGAAGCTGACTATCGACTGGATCCGTGCAAACTACGGCGACAGCGTAAAGGTCGGCGCAGGTAACGTTGTTGATAAGGAAGGCTTCCGCTTCCTCGCTGATTGCGGCGCAGACTTTATCAAGGTCGGCATCGGCGGCGGCTCTATCTGCATTACCCGTGAACAGAAGGGTATAGGCAGAGGACAGGCTACAGCACTTATCGAGGTATGTGAGGAGCGTGACAGATATTTCGAAGAAACAGGTATTTATGTTCCTGTTTGCTCTGACGGCGGTATCGTTCACGATTATCATATGACGCTTGCTCTTGCTATGGGCGCTGACTTTATGATGCTCGGCAGATACTTCTCACGTTTCGATGAATCTCCCACAAACAAGCTGTTCGTTAACGGTAGCTATGTTAAGGAATACTGGGGCGAAGGCTCTAACCGTGCAAGAAACTGGCAGAGATACGATATGGGCGGCGACAAGAAGCTCTCATTTGAAGAAGGCGTTGACAGCTATGTTCCTTACGCAGGCAGCTTAAAGGACAACGTTACACGTTCACTGTCAAAGGTACGTTCAACAATGTGCAACTGCGGTTGCCTTAATATCCCCGACTTCCAGAAGAACGCTAAGCTCACTCTCGTTTCTTCTACAAGTATCGTTGAGGGCGGCTCACACGACGTTATCCTCAAGGAAAACCGTGGTGCTCGCAGCGAATAATTGCGGTCATTTGTGTCGCTGCGTCTTTGCCTCGTCAGCCATTGGTGCCGTTGCATCGTGCAACGGCTTTGTGTGGCTGACTTTATGCATCCTTGCATAGCGACTTTGTGTGACCGCTGCCAAGCATCCATGCTTGGCGGCGTGGTGCCGTTTCAAATTCGCCGTTCTGAAAGATGGCGATTTGTTTCACTTTCGTTACCGGCGGGTATTAACGAAGCCGAAAATCAATAATAATTACAGCCACAGCGAAAGTTGTGGCTGTTGTTGTCAATATAGCTCTACACATTTCACTCAAAAAATTTTCAAAAAGGTTTTTCTTGTTCCTCTATTACTACTAAACTCAAAAACGTTTTTAGCCAAAAAATTTCGTACAAATTGAAGTTTTTTCATTGACTTTTAGGACAATAAAAGTTATAATTGAATACAAGGATGTTTTGGGATGTTAGAGGTGCAATTATGAGATTTATAGGAAGTAAAACAAACTTATTAAAAAATATTGCTATGGTTATATCCGAAAACACAACAGGAAACGAAGATATCTTTTGTGATATTTTTTCAGGAACGGGGGCTGTTGCGCGTTATTTCAAACCCAGATATGAAGTATATTCAAACGATGCACTGCATTTTTCGTATGTAATACAAAAAGCAACAGTTGAAAACAATACAAAACCATCATTTTCAAAACTAAAAAATATAGGTATAGGAGACCCATTTAATTTTTTAGAAGAAACACAAATACGAATGCTTGACTATAACAATAGCAATTATTTTGTAACAAAAAATTATACACCTCACGACAGTTGTAAAAGAATGTATGTATCAAACAAAAACGCTGTGAGAATAGATTTTATACGAAACACAATCGAAGCTTGGAAAAACGAAAAACTGCTTACAGAATTAGAATATTATTACTTACTTGCCGGATTAATTGAGGGCGTTCCGTCTGTTTCAAACATTACAGGTACGTATGGCGCTTATCTTAAGCACTGGGATAAGCGTACTTTTAAGGATTTGGAAATGGCAAGACTTGATGTTATTGACAATAAGAGAAATAATAAAAGTTATAACAAGGATTCAAATAAATTGATTGAAGAATTAGAAGGTGACATTCTATATTTAGATCCGCCGTATAACTCCAGACAATATGCCCCTAATTATCATTTGCTTGAAACAATCTCTAAGTATGATTATCCTGAAATTCACGGAGTAACAGGAATGAGACCGTATGATGATTTAAAATCTCCGTTCTGTATAACAAGCGAGGTTTATGACGCATTTGAAGATTTAATCAGCAAAGCAAAATTTAGCAATATAGTAATGAGTTACAGCAACAATGGGTTAATGACTTCTAATGAGATTGAGAGAATATTAAAAAAGCATGGAAAAGAAGAAACGTACAAGATGTATTCCATTCCATACAGACAATATATGAGTAAGAAAACAAAGCAAACAGAATGTTTGCATGAGTACATTTTCTTTATAAAAAAGGATCTTCCTCAAAAATTAACAATCGATTTTAAAGGCACAACTAACGGAATAAATGCTATTGTTTCCGATACTAAAAAATATATAAAAAGTCCTATGAACTATATAGGTGGGAAATATAAGTTGCTTCCTCAAATTTTACCAAATTTCCCAAATTATATAGGTACTTTTGTTGATTTGTTTTCAGGCGGTTGCAATGTGTCTATAAATGTAAATGCAAACAGATATATTTGTAATGATATAAATAAGAAGATAATTGAACTGTTTGAGGCGTTTAAAAACATGGAATTATCTGAAATACTGCATCAAATAAAGCTGCGTATTGCGGAATACAACCTTTCAAAAGAAAACGAGGAGGGATTTAAAAATTTTAGGGATTTTTACAATGAAACGCAAAACCCGATTGACTTATATACATTGACTTGTTATTCGTTTAATTATCAATTCAGGTTTAACAATAATTTAGAGTATAATAATCCTTTCGGTAGAAACAGAAGTCAATTTTCGGAAAATATGAAACATAATTTAATTGCATTTGTATCAAGGCTGAAAAAATTGAATGTAGAATTTTTATGCAAAGATTTTGCTGAGATACCATTGGCTGATCTTACTCCCGAAGATTTAATATATAGCGACCCGCCTTACTTTATAACAACCGGAACATATAATGATGGTAACAGGGGGTTTAAGGATTGGAAATCCGAACAAGAGTATGCTTTGTATGATTATTTGGATAAGGCAAATGAAAAAGGAATTAAATTTGCCTTGTCGAATGTTATAGAACATAAAGGTAAAACCAACGAGATATTGCTTGAATGGGCAAAAAAGTATAAAATCATTGAGTTAAACTATAACTACTCAAATTCAAGCTATAATACAAAGAAAGGAGACAGCAGAGAGGTTTTAATAATAAACTACTGATTGCTGATAAAAATATGATTTCTGTAATTCCTACACATAATAAAAATTTCCGTGCTTTTGGTTGGGTACAAGATCCAAGCAACTTCCGCAGTTTGTGTGATGTCGTTGCTGTATTTGATTCAAATTCACAAACGCATAAAAATTTAATACGCGTCGTTATCCCTAAAATTATTGAAAAACGGGACGGTAGGGATAAATTGATAAAAACATTGCAAAACACTCCGCTTAAAATTAAATACGCAGAACTTGTAGGAACATCCTTTACACCGAGAAGTATGTCAAGATGTAACGGCATTATACAAGCAACCGTTAAGGGGCAAGGAAGAGATTTTATTGGAGATTGGCCTGCTGATAATTATGTGCGCTGGGCTCATTGCTTTGGTTTAATTAAATACAATTACACAGATGATACTTTTGAAATTACCGACAAAGGGCTAGAACTTGCAACCGCAAGAGAAACAGGCGAAGATTTGTCAAATAAAGAAAAAGAATTGCTTGTTAACGCTATTTTGGCATATCCTCCGGCTATAAGAATATTGACATTGCTTTCCGAAACGGAGGATGCTCATCTTACAAAATTTGAAATAGGGCAACGATTAGGATTTATAGGCGAAGATGGCTTTACAAGTATGCCTCAAAAAATATTTATACGTTCGCTGGTAAATGCAGAACCCAAAGAACGCAAAAGCATGAAAGCTGATTGGGAAGGTTCTTCAGACAAATATGCAAGAATGATCGCAAGTTGGCTGGAAAAGCTTGGTCTTGTTGAGAAAATGCCAAAAATGATTACTGTTTCAACTGCCGGAAAAGAATATAAAGAAACAATAGGTCAAGCATATGTGATTACTGCAAATGGGATTACCGCATTAAGACAGGCTGAGGGAAGAAGCAGACACAAAAGAATTGCAAAAAATGTATGTTGGGAAATGTTTTCAACCAAGGGCAGAGATAGGGAATATTTGCGTACTCGCCGTGCTTTTGTCTTAAAATACTTATCTGAAAACAGAAAAGATGTTTCGGCTTTGGACATTACAAACTATCTCAAAACTGTTAATCTTATTGAAAATGAAAAAACGGTATCGGATGATATAAAAGGATTACAAAATATAGGTATAAACATTACAGAGAAAAACAACAAATTTAAGCTTGATGATATGATAAATGATTTTATAATTCCGCTTCCTCAATCACTCGCAAAATCAGATTTGGCAGGAACAAAAGAAGAGGTTAGAGAGAAGCTGTTAAATCTATCTCATGAGTATTTAGCCCTTATAGACCTTGCCTATGATAGCAAACAAAACCGATTATTTGAGATGAAAACTTTAGACTTGCTGACAGAAGAATGCAATTATCAGGGACTTCATCTTGGTGGAAGTCGCAAGCCGGATGGCATAATTTATACAAGTGAGAATAAATGTAAATATGGTGTTATAATAGATACTAAAGCATATTCTAAAGGGTATAATTTACCGATATCGCAAGCCGATGAGATGGAAAGATACATTGGCGAAAATCAAACAAGGAATGAAAAAGTTAATCCAAATAAATGGTGGGACAATTTTGGTGTTGATATAAATGAGTTTTATTTTATGTTTGTTTCCGGTCACTTTGTAGGAAATTTCAAAGCTCAAATTGAGCGGATAAGCAGAAATAAATCCGTTAATGGGGTTGCCTTGGCTGTTACAAATCTTATATTACTTGCAGAGGCCTACAAAGCCGGTCGGTTTACACACGAAACAATTAAAAATGAGATATTCAATAACTCAGAATTTATATTAGATTAACAAAAAGAGCAGACTCATTACGGGACACCATATGAGCCTGCTCTTTTTATGTTAGGTCAATTAAGAGGATTTAAGCCGACAATAAACTTAAATCTCCTTATCACTATCCGCCAAAATCCACAGCGGTTTTTATTCTTATTTATTTTCATAAATCGGGCTTTCAAGCCTTGACGCAAACTCCGATTCGGGCAGGGGCTTGTCGAAATAGTAACCCTGTATGATATTACAGCCCATATTCCTCAGATTATCAACGATATTCTTATCCTCAACGCCCTCACAGACGGTAGTCATGCTAAGCTCCTGCGCCATATGCAGAATATTTTCAAGCACTACCTGACCTCTTGCGTCATCGTCCGCTCCTGCAAGTGATTTGTCGAGCTTCAGTATATCAAAGTCGAGATCCTTCAGCAGAGCAAGCGAAGAATAGCCTGTTCCGAAGTCGTCCATAGAAACCATCAGACCGTAGCTTTTAAGGTCGATTATCGCCTGCTTTATTGCGTTGAAATCGTCTGTATATGCAGTTTCCGTAAACTCTACCTCAAGATAATGCGGTTCAATCCCGTAACGGTTTATAACATTCATTATCTTTTCCGCAAGGTGAGGGAAACGCAGATGTATCTTTGAGAAGTTCACCGACACCGGAACTGTGCGCTTACCGCTTTCCTGCCACTGCTTTATCATCGCACAGGTATGCTCTAAAACAAACATATCCAGCTTCATTATAAAACCGGTTCGTTCTGCTATCGGGATAAAGTCGGCAGGCGAAATAATCTTGCCGTCACGCTTCCATCTTATAAGCGCCTCAGCACCTACAAGCGTTCTTGTATCCACTCGTACCTTAGGCTGAAAATAAACAACGAACTCTCCGTCCGCCAAAGCCTGCGGCATACCGTTCTCAAGCAGGGTAAGCTGTTTTTCACGGTTGATTGTATCAAGATCGTAATAAACAAAATCCCCATCCGCACGGCGCTTTGCAATATCAATGCAGGTTTCTGCACGGGCAAGAATAGTGTCAATATCGTCTGTGCTGTCGTCAAGCATTACTATACCGGCTCTGAGTGCTATCTCATACACTGTCTTTTCCTTGCCGTAATAGAAGTTGACAGGTGTCTTTGCAAAGTTCTTAAGGTGAGCTTTAAGGTGGCTCTTTTTGACCATCAGACAGAAGTTATCACTGCCTGAGCGGCTGCATATCTCATCGCTGTACATCGTTTTGTTAAGCGCTCTAGCAAATCTCTGGATTATCTCTGTTGTTGCCTGATAGCCGAAGATGGTGTTTAGGGTATTACAGCCCTTGATATTTGCTCTTATGACCGCATAGTCTGAGAGAACTCCGTTTTCCTTTACTTCCTCAATAAAAGCACGGAAGCCCTTCGAGTTGGGTATTCCGCTGTCACGGTCAATATGGTCGATCAGTTTTTCAACGTGAATATTCAGCGTGCAGGTGCAAATGATAGCCAGAAGATTGGTGATATGCTCAAATAGCTGTTCCTGCTCATCTGTAAGAGTTTCAAAATCCACATCGGTATAAAACTCATAAGTCAGACTGCAGCTTGTGTTTTCACGCTCATATTTCTTATTGTGTAAAGGGTAGATAGAGCTGTCTTTATAAATAAGAGTTTCGTTCAATCTTCCGCCGTAGTTCAATGTACGAACAATTCTCGAAATATGCAATGCTTTTGCAGCAGGAGCAAATTCGGTAATCTGCTGAAGGTCATCATAACGTTTTGTAGCGATGGCATCTATCATATCGGAAAGATACCCTCTGACCTCTTCAACCATTTTCCCGCCTCCTTTTCCTATTCCCATTTTCCATATAAGTTAATTTTATCACATTTTATGACCGTCTGCAAGCAAAAAAACTATTAAAAGGTCAAAAAAAGCTCACAATTTCAAATTAAGAGCAGAGTATACAAACATGCTTTTTAAAAGCTGTGCATTATCACAAGTCAAACCAGCAATACCTCGCTTTTTCGCTATTTTGGGCAGTGAAATTAAGTAATTAAAGTTATAACCTTAATACACAAAACAGGTCATTATACGGCCTTTTCTGCTTAATTTCAGAATTAATTAAAAAAACAGGAAAACCACTTGAAAACCTACTAAAAATATGGTATTATAGTATTTAGAAATGACGGTCAGATTTCGGTATTGTAAAAAAGCGATAAAGAAAGGACAATAATATGAAGATTTCGACAAAAGGACGTTATGTATTAAGAATGCTCATTGACCTTGCCGAGCATCAGGGCGACGGGTACATTCCGCTGAAAGAAATAGCTCAGCGACAGGGCGTTTCAAAGAAATATCTCGAGCAGATTGTTCCGATGCTCAATAAGTCGGACATACTGCGTACCAACAGAGGCTTTCAGGGCGGATACCGTCTTGCTAAAGCTCCCGACAAATACACCGTAGGAGATATATTACGGCTTACCGAAGGCTCTCTTGCACCTGTTGCCTGCCTTGAAAGCGGAGTAGTTGAATGCGACAGGAGCGAGCATTGCGCCACATTATCGTTATGGCAGGGGCTGTACAAGGTTATAAACGAGTATCTTGACAGTGTGACATTACAGGACCTGATAGACAGCGATATGGAGAATGCGGCGGACGATTACGTTATATAATCCGCATAAGCGGATTATCCCGTGCATAAGCACGTTAAAGTGTTCTGATAGGGACAGAGAATGCTCACTGCTTTATAAAAAACAGACTTCCCCCCAAGCTGAAAAAACCACGATTCCGCAAAAAGAATCGTGGTTTTTTATATCCTGTTTACAGCTTGAAATTAGCTGTATTTATTCTGTTTATAGCCCTTTTGAGCTTATACTCGGCAATATCAAGAGCTCGCTGATCTTCCTTGTACTGCTGCATACGCTCCTCTGCAAGAGCCTTTGCCTTTTCGGCACGTTCAACATCTATCTCGTCCGCCCATTCAAACGATTGAGCCAGAATAGACGTCTGATCCTTTGTGACCTCTACAATACCCGAAGACACCGCACCTATACGGACAGTACCGTTAATGCGTATCTTTGCCTGTCCTATGGTAAGCGCCGCAACATAAGGCTCATGCTTTGCAAGTATGCCCTTGTCACCGACGGTAGTACGGACGATAACGCTTTCAGCCATACCGTCATACACCACTCCCTCGGGGGTAAGGATCTTCAGTTTGAATTCAGTCATATCATCTTTTCCTTTCCTGAGGAGTTAAAGGAACAGTACCGCATCCTCGAAATCATCGCCGGCTATATTTGCAAGCGCCGAAAATTTACCGTCCGAAAACGCAACGGAATAATCCTTTGTAAAGTAGGATACCTTGCTGACGTTGCCGTTCTTCGTGCTTATAGTTACGATGAAATGCTCATCGGCAGGTACACCTGCTTTTTCTCTGACCGCATCGGCGGTAAGATTATCGCCGTTGTCACGGTACAGACCGAGTGCGGCCTTTTCCAGATTTACAGCCTTATCCTGCACGCTTTTTACCGTTTCGCCGCTGACTACAGCCGCAGGGGCTGAGGGCGTTGCCGCCTTGCTTGTGGCAACAGACGGTTTCGGAGATACATCGGTACGCTTTTTCGTAGTTACTGCTACAGGCTTCTGCGTAGGCACTGCGGTGATTTTTGAATCCTCCGTTATCGTCGTTACCGTTGATTCGGGGGTCGGCAGAGGAGTAAGAATATCCTCGTCATTTACGGGTCCGTTCATTATAAACGGCAAACCGAGCGCAAGCGCCGCAAGGAGCAGGGCCATAATTGTAGCGGGGCTGAAATAGCCCCTTTTATTATGCCTTTTCATTCTTAGCCTTCTCGACAGCCTCGTCGATAGTGCCTACGAACAGGAATGCGGATTCGGGAAGATCGTCGTGCTTTCCTTCGATGATTTCCTTGAAGCCTCTTATCGTTTCCTTAAGCGGAACATACTTGCCCTTCATACCCGTAAACTGTTCTGCAACGGAGAACGGCTGAGATAAGAAACGCTGAATCTTTCTTGCTCTTGATACGGTCAGCTTATCGTTGTCGTCAAGCTCGTCCATACCGAGGATAGCGATAATATCCTGTAACTCGTTATAACGCTGGAGTATCGACTGTACCTGTCTTGCAACCTCGTAATGCTCCTCGCCGACGATTTCGGGAGTGAGTATTCTTGATGTACTGTCAAGAGGGTCAACAGCGGGGAAGATACCCATTGATGAAATGTTTCTTGAAAGTACCGTTGTAGCGTCAAGGTGTGCGAAGGTCGTTGCAGGCGCAGGGTCGGTAAGGTCGTCCGCAGGAACGTAAACCGCCTGTACGGATGTGATAGAGCCTTTCTTTGTAGAAGTGATACGCTCCTGCAAAGCACCCATTTCAGTCGCCAGTGTAGGCTGATAACCAACGGCTGAGGGCATACGTCCGAGAAGGGCGGAAACCTCAGAGCCTGCCTGCGTGAATCTGAATATATTGTCTATGAAGAGCAGTACGTCCTGACCTTCTTTGTCACGGAAGTACTCAGCCATCGTAAGACCTGAGAGGGCTACTCTCATTCTTGCTCCGGGCGGCTCGTTCATCTGACCATAAACAAGCGTTGTCTTTTCGATAACGCCGGACTCGGTCATTTCGTTGTAAAGGTCGTTACCCTCACGGGTACGTTCACCGACACCTGTGAATACCGAAAGACCGCCGTGCTGTTTAGCGATGTTGTTGATAAGCTCCATAATAAGTACGGTCTTACCGACACCCGCACCGCCGAACAGACCTATCTTACCGCCCTTGAGGTAAGGTGCGATAAGGTCTACGACCTTGATACCCGTTTCAAGTACCTGTGTTGAACCCTCCTGCTCCTCGAATGACGGAGCGGGACGGTGGATTTCCCATTTTTCTTCTGTTTCGGGCTGGGGCTTGTTATCAACAGCCTCACCGAGCAGATTGAATATTCTTCCGAGGGTCTGTCTGCCTACGGGAACTTTTATTGATGCGCCCGTATCTACTGCCGGAAGTCCTCTTACAAGTCCGTCCGTACTGCCCATAGCAATGCAGCGTACCGTATCGTCGCCGATATGCTGTGCTACTTCTACGGTCAGCTTTTTGCCCTCGTGTTCTATCTCTATGGCGTTAAGCAGGTTAGGCAGATGCTCCGGGGGAAACTTTATATCAAGTACCGCACCGATAATCTGCACAACCGTGCCGATATTCTGTGGCATAGATCAGTCCTGTCCTTTCTTATTAATTCAGCGCATTAGCACCCGATACGATCTCGTTCAGCTCATTCGTGATCTTTTCCTGTCTTGCACGGTTGTACATAAGTGACAGGTTTGCGATCATTTCCTCCGCATTGTCCGTTGCGTTTTCCATAGCTGTTCTTCTGGCGCCCAGCTCCGATGCGTAGCTTTCGTTTACCGCACACATGATAAGGCTCGTTATGAGCTTTGGTATCACACGGTTGAAAACCGCCTCGGGACTTGGGTCATAGGTAGTGCCTGCCTTGTTTTCGGGTACTGCCTTGCCTGTCGGAGCGTCTATGGGGAGAACGGGCATACGGGTAGGGGTCTGTACAAGAGGAGATACGAACTGCGTAAAGAACAGCTCTATCTCATCGACCTCTCCCTTTGTGAAAAGATCTGTCGCTATCTGCGCTATATCGGCAGCGTCTGCCGTTTTGATATGCTCCGCAATGCCGGGGAACTGCGCCACTACGTCATATTCGTGCTTTGTAAAGAACTCCGCAGACTTCTTGCCGACAGCTATTATCTTAGGCATATATTCATCGCCGTGAGTCTGCTGTACCAGCTTCAGTATATTGGAGTTGTAACCGCCTGCAAGACCTCTGTCGCCCGCAATTACAATGAACAGACGGTTCTTTACCTCTCTGTGTCTTGTATATACGGTGCTTAAGTTCTCCGTTTCGCCTGCAATGCGGCACATTAGGGAATACTGTGCATCAAAGAACGGACGTGCGTCTTCGGCACGGAGCTTTGCCTTTCTGAGTTTGGAAGAAGCAACAAGCTCCATAGCCTTCGTTATCTGCATAGTGGACTCAACGCTTTTTACTCTGCGCTTGATGTCCTTCATATTTCCCGAAGCCATGCAAAGCCTCCTTTATCGGATATTATCACTGTCGATATAAGTCGTCTTTTTATAGAACAGCTCTAAAACCGTGAGCGCAAGGGTGAGTGCGGATATGCTTAAAGCAACGATGCTCAGTACAAGTGATGCCTTTTTCATAACTATTCTTCCTTTCGCTTGATTCTTATATCTTAGTCTTAAACGTACTTCTCCGAGAAATCCTTAAGAGCCGCCTTCAGCTTTTCTTCGTTATCGGGAGTGAGTACCTTTTCTTCTCTTATGCTTGCTGTAATATCGGGGTGAGCTTCTTCCATATGCTTGTACAGGTCACGCTCAAAGTCGCCGACCTTTTCAAGCGGAATGTCCTTAAGATAGTTGTTGATTACGGCATAGATGATTATGACCTGATTTTCAACAGCTACAGGGGAGTTCTGTCCCTGCTTCAATATCTCAACGATACGCTCGCCCTTTGCAAGACGTTCCTTTGTATCCTTATCAAGATCCGAGCCGAACTGCGAGAAGCTCTGCAGCTCTCTGAACTGCGAATATTCGAGCTTCAGAGTACCTGATACCTTCTTCATAGCCTTTATCTGAGCGTTACCGCCGACACGGGATACCGAGATACCGGGGTTAACCGCAGGTCTTACACCTGAGTGGAACAGCTCTGTTTCAAGGAATATCTGACCGTCGGTTATCGAAATAACGTTGGTCGGGATATATGCAGAAACGTCGCCTGCCTGTGTTTCGATTATAGGCAGTGCTGTGAGCGAACCGCCGCCGTAGTCCTCGTTTAAGTTAGCGGCTCTTTCGAGCAGTCTTGAATGAAGATAGAATACGTCGCCGGGGTAAGCCTCACGTCCGGGCGGACGCTTGAGGAGCAGAGAAAGTGCTCTGTAAGCCACAGCGTGCTTGGACAGGTCATCGTAGATTATAAGTGCGTCCTTGCCCTTTTCCATGAAGTATTCACCCATGGTGCATCCCGAATAGGGAGCGATGTACTGTAAGGGCGCAAGCTCACTTGCGGTAGCTGAAACTACTATTGTGTAGTCCATAGCGCCTGCGGCGGTGAGCTGTTCAACTACGTTTGCAACCGTAGAAGCCTTCTGACCTATAGCAACGTATATACAAATTACGTCTGTTTTCTTCTGATTTATGATCGTATCAATCGCAATGGCAGTCTTACCTGTCTGTCTGTCGCCGATAATCAGCTCACGCTGACCTCTGCCTATCGGTATCATGGAGTCGATAGCCTTGATACCTGTCTGAAGCGGAACGTTAACAGATTTTCTCGTAATGATACCTGGTGCGATCTTCTCGATCGGGCGTGTTTCCTTTGCGAGTATAGCGCCCTTGCCGTCGATAGGCTGTCCCAGTGCGTTTACTACTCGTCCGAGCAGTTCCTCGCCTACGGGTACAGATGCGACAGAGCCTGTACGCTTTACTGTATCGCCCTCTTTGATCTCGGCGTCTGAGCCCAGCATAACCGCACCGACAAAGTCCTGCTCTAAGTTGAGCGCCATGCAGCGAACGCCGTTCTCAAATTCCAGCAGCTCGTTCATCATACACTTTTCAAGTCCGTGTATACGAACAATACCGTCACCTACAGTTACAACAGTACCTGTATCTTCAAGACGGATTTTTGAGCCGTAGTCCTTGATCCGGGATTTAATTATGCCTGTTATTTCATCCGGGCGTAAATCCATTGGAGGTTCTTCCTTTCGTATTTTTTTACCGTCTGACGATTTTTATGTCAGTCGATAGTTTCGGCAATATCAGCCTTAAGCTGTTCGAGCCTTGCTTTGACGCTTCCGTCGATAGTCGTATTGCCGTAGCTGATAACAACGCCGCCGATGAGCTTATTATCGGTTTTCAGCGTCATATTAACGGTCTTACCCGTAATCTCAGCCATTTTTGCTCTGATCTTTTCAGCCGCCGTATCCGAAAGAGGCATCGCAGAGGTTACAGTAACATCCGCTATACCGAGCTTTTCGTTATACAGCCCTGTGAAGTATGCCAGTATCCGCTCAAAGTCGGGCAGCCTGTCGTTTTCGGTAAGAATGCACAGAAAGTTCACTACAAACTTATGCACCTTTCCGTCAAAGACCTCTTTTACAAGTGCCGTCTTTTCTTCAATCGGGATTGTAGGAGTACGCAGCAGCTTTATAAAGTCCGGCTCGGCGGCAAATACCTCCGAAACGCCTTTAAGCTGTCCGAGAATGTCGGGCAGAGCCTTTTCATCCTCTTCGGTAACAAGAGAGAACAATGCGTCGCCGTATGTCTTGTCAACAGCAGCCATTTCAGTTCTCCTTTCCTATCTGCGACAGAACCGAGTCGATTATCTTCTCGTTGTCCTGTGCGTTTATCTCCTTCTCGGCAACCTTTGAAGCCGCCATAACTACCATATCGGAAATTTCTTCCTTTATCTCGTTTACCGCACGCTTCTTTTCACGCTCGATAGATTCTTCCGCACGCTGTTTCATAGAAGCGGCTTCTTCATTAGCGGCAGAGATGATTTCGTCCTCTCTTGCCTGTGCCTTCTTCGTAGCGTCGGCTACAATGCGGGCAGCCTCTTCCTTTGAGGTTTCAAGGCGATGCTCGTAGTCTGCCTTTACTGCGGCGGCCTCTTCCTTCGCCTTCTGTGCGTCGTCCATATCCTTGTTTACTGTCTTTGCACGCTCGTCAAGAATCTTGCAGACGGGCTTGTGCAGAAAGAAGAAATAAAGCAGAACGATGATGAGCGTGTTGATCAGAGTGAAGACTATAGTGTTAAGATCTATGCTGACCAGAGAAAACTTTGCCTGCTCGGCGGCTTCCTCGGCTATTCTCAGCATATCCGTCATTTCACTTCAATCCTTTCGTGTTGTAGTCTGCCAGAGATTAAAGCTGGCTGATGAAGGGGTTTGCGAACATCAGCAGCAGAGCGATAACGAGTGAGTAAAGACCTGTGGTTTCCGCAAGAGCGTCACCGATGATCATTGTTCTCGTGATTGCGCCTGAAGCCTCGGGCTGTCTGCCGATTGCTTCAACAGCCTTACCGCCGCAGAAGCCTTCACCGATACCGGGGCCAAGACCTGCGATCATAGCAAGACCTGCACCTATTGCAGATGCGCCCAGTACGATTGCCTGTGATAAGTTTTCCATATCAAAGTCCTCCGTCATTTTATTCTACCTGTCGGTAGATTATTGTTATTTATTACACCACAGTTTCCTGTGGGGGTAAACTGATTAGTCATCTCCGCATTCTGCCATTGAAACGTAAGCCATTGTCAGTGTGCAGAAGATATAAGCCTGAATGAATGCCGAGAACAAGTCAAAGTACAGCGAGCATACAGCCGGTATACCGATAGACGCAAGACCGTTTGCGACCTGTCCTAAAGCAAAGTAGATAAGTCCTCCGATTACAGAGCCTGCAAGGATATTTGCAAAGTGACGCAGTGTCTGTGAAACGGGGTTTGCTATATCACCGATTATATTGAACGGGAGCATGAAAGGCATAGGCTCGATGAAGCCCTTAAGATAGCCCTTGATACCGCCTGTTTTCAGCTTGTTCCTGAGTGTCAGAACGAATGTCGTGATGCCCCATGCGGCTATTACGGAAAGGTCCGAGGTCGGACATCTGAAGCCGAAAAGACCCATAAGGCTCGAAAGAATCGAGAAGCAGAAAAGTCCGCCTATATAGGGGGTATATTTTCTGTATTTTTCGCCCATGGTGTCACGCACCATATTGTTGAAGAAGTTTACAAGATACTCAGCCGCCATCTGTCTGCGTGAGGTCGATCTCACCTTGAGGTTTCTGCCGAGTATGAAGAACACGATGCCGAGCACCAGCATTACTATCCACTGTACAACGATGCTCTCGCTGATTACTACGTTGTAGCTTCCTATATCAAAGCTGATTGATTTAAGCGGTCCTTCGACGGAGAATTCCGCCATAGGTTTTATAAGGTCTGTCATTTTCTAATGCTCCTCCCTTATTTTTACGGGTCGTTCCCGTAATGAATATTTTATATCTTTATATAAATTTAATGTTAAGTCAGCAGTTGTAAATTTGCTGTCAGAAATTGCTTTTCTCCTTGAATGCCGTCACGGTATACGCAATTTTCGGCACGAACAGCGGAAGTACGGCTGTGACGGGATTGATGATTTTAAAGAACATCAGCACGCCGAGAATTATAAATGTGCCGATATACCTTGCTCCGTAGCTGCCGTTCATAGCGAGCTTTGCGGATTTCTCGGTCAGAGTTATCGCTTTTTCCGCACTGATTGCCATAAGAACAAAGTTCAGTGCCGAAACCGCAGTTCCTGTTGCCGCACCCGTAAGCAGTGTATAGTCGCCTATTCCCGAAATCATCAGGATAACGCTCACAATCCCAAGCAAAACAAGCGCACCGATATAGTACGGCAGCAGTGCCATACATTCCTTGAATGAGGTCGTTTCGGTAATTTTCTTTTTCATATTTACAGCTTCCTGTCACGGCGGTCATCGTCGTAATAGTCATTGTCACGGCGGTCCGAAAGATACTTGTAGGTTTTCTTATCATCTTTTCCGCCGTACATTTTTATAAGGTTCTTAAGATAAGTTCCCACTCCCGAGATCATCGTGATTATTCCTGCAAACACAAGCAGAATCATCACCCACGACGGCAGAGAGAATTTATTTACCAGTACACTGCCGCCCCAGATAAATATCAGCAGGGGAGTGATTACCAGAAAGCCTATCTGACTTACGACAGCATAGACTTTAAGAGGGTTGTCCTTTTTGTTCATTTATCAGTAAACCAGCTTCTGAAGCCGCCACTGACCGTTTACCTTGAGCATATTGGCGGTGATTTTCTTTGTATTACCGCTTTCCGAGCCGGAAGAAGTGTCGGCAGACGAGGTTTCTTCCGCAGGGTTAAGCTCAACTATTATATCGCACTCGGTATTTGACTTGGGGTGAAGGGTAAATTTTGCGTTTGACCAGGTGTAGTCATAGGCGATAGCCTTGAATCTGCCGTTCTCGTCCACCATTTTTATGTCAAGACCGATGCCCTTGTTTCCGTCGTCGTCCGTTTCCTCGGCATAGACCGCAACATCGTCGCCGTTTATGTTTGTGAGGATACGCTTTGCCTCTTTTCCGACAAAGGTCGAATTTACGAGCGTTTCAATATCTGAGAAGGTCTTGTAGCTGTCGCTTTTTACAGTGTAATATCCGTCCTCGGGAACATTGTTATACGGCTCTGCCTGATGGGGAAGACCGTACTGGAGATAAATTCTGAACACCTCGCAGTTGTTCTTGATAAGAGTAACCGCATTCATATTCATTTCTTCGTTTACCTCGTCTGAGGGAACGTAATTATACTGATTTTCCTGTATCTGCTGCTGTGAGGTCTGGTACAGCAGGAATAAAGTCGTTGCTATGGCAAGGACAGCTACGATTATTGTAGCTATGGTAGCCGCTGTGTTTTTCTTACTCATGGACGCCTCCGTAAAAGTGGTTTATACTTAATTATACAACTTATATCTCAAAATTTCAAGCGGTTTCACAGGATTTTCGGGTTATACAGTTTAACTGTGAATCGCCGTTAAATGTTAACGGCGATTAATATACATCCCTTTTATTTCGAATTCGGCTTTCTGCCTGTAAGGAACGAAACGCTTCTTTCTATAGATGTGCGGACATGTTCCATTTCTTCGCTGTGGAGCTTGCCTGCATTACGGTAGTCAAAGCTGTTGCAGAAGTCGTTTACATCGCTGTTGAGCTTTGTTATATATTCCTGCATTATCGTATCCATAGCCTTTATGAACTCGGCTCTGTCGTTTTTTGCCATCTTTGCTTCGCTCATCTGTACAAGATAGTGGTAGTGAGGCATACAGAAGCACTCCTGCGACTTGAACAGGTTCTTGAACTTTCCGTCCTTTGCGAACATTGTGAATACCGTTTCGAGCATATGGTCAATGCCCCACTGTACCTTTGAGCAGACAAAGCAGGTATCGCCTATTGCACCTGCCTTTTTAGCCTTTGCGTCCTTGGGCGCAAATAAACCCTTTTTCTCAAAAATATTGCCCCTCAGCTCCTCAAGATGACTGTTGAGCATAAGACCGAGCGACAGGCGGTTGTTCTGCATCATAAGCTGCTGATAGTGCGTAAAGCAGAAACCGAGCCTGTTGGTATCCTGCCTTACGTCAGGCTCCATCATAGCCGCTCCCATTATATATTCGCAGATATGCTCCTCAACCGTATCTCTCATACGGCAGATAGGACAGCCCTCACGAGGCTCGAACACTTCGTTTACCGGTATTGTAAGTATACTTTCTCTCACTTTTTTCGTTTCCTTTCAGAAAATTCGGCATATGCGGAAAACACCGCAGAATTTAAAAGCCGTGTCGGTTTATAGGGGGATAAAAGAAAAATTTTTTCACGTCGGACTTGTAATTTCCCTGTTAATATTGTATTATATATAACGGAAATAATCAAGACCAAATCAAAAATTTTTCCCTACAAAACAGATAACGGCAGATGATTATATGGATTACACATTCACTTGCGAACGGTTTGATATAAGGCGCACGCTTTTCTGCGGGCAGGCTTTCCGCTGGAAAGAGCTTGACGGCAGATTCTGCGGTATAGCAGGCGGCAGATATGCCGAAATATCCGACAACGGCGACAGCACTTATACTGTTCACAGCATAGAAAAAAGCGACATTTCTTACTGGCAGTCATACTTCGACCTTGATACCGACTATGACGCATTGATAAAACAGTTCTCCGAGGACGAGCATATGCGCCTTGCCTGCAAGGAAAATCCGGGCATAAGGGTACTCAGGCAAGAGCCGTTTGAAACGCTTATCAGCTTCATAATCTCGCAGAACAATAATATCAAGCGTATCACCGGTATTATTGACAGGCTGTGTGAGAGCTTCGGCGAAAAGACGGACAGAGGCTATATGTTCCCCACACTTGAAAAGCTCGTCGGCGTTACCGCCGAGGACTTAGCGCCGCTGAGAGCAGGCTTCAGAGCAAGGTACATAGTTGACGCAGTAGAAAAGCTGAGCAGCGGCGAGGTTTCCCTTGACGGTATAAAAGCTATGGATACCACAGCGGCAAGGGAGGAGCTTAAAAGGATAAAGGGTGTCGGCGATAAGGTAGCCGATTGCGTACTGCTTTTCGGCTATCATAAGACGGACGCTTTTCCGAGAGATGTATGGATAAAGCGTATCGAGCAGAAATTATACCCCGACGGCCTGCCGGAATGTATAAAGGGCAACGAGGGGATAGCACAGCAGTTCCTGTTCGATTATGCGAGAACGCACGAGATCTGACGGAGAAACAAAAATGGTTAACATAGGCAACGAATGGGACAGTCTGCTTGCAGACCAGTTCCGAAGCGAATATTACAGAAAGCTGAGAGCTTTTCTTGTCGATGAATATAACAGATACAATGTATATCCCCCTGCGGATTGCATTTTCAATGCACTGAAATACACGCCCTACTCAAAGGTAAAGGCGGTGCTTTTAGGTCAGGACCCGTATCACGGTCCGGGACAGGCGCACGGACTTTGCTTTTCGGTAAAGCGTGGAGTTATGCCGCCCCCGTCGCTGAAAAATATCTTTACCGAGATACACAGCGACCTTGGCATAGACTTTGATATGTCTGTGGGCGAGCTTACCGACTGGGCAAGGCAGGGAGTTCTTATGCTGAACACCTCGCTTACCGTCCGTGAGGGTATGGCGGGAAGTCACAGGGGAAAAGGCTGGGAGATACTGACCGACAGGATAATCGAGCTTTTAAACGAGCGTGATGTGCCTACGGCATTTATCTTATGGGGAAACAACGCAAAGTCAAAAATGCCGCTTATCACAAACCCTAAGCACGCAGTTTTCACAGCGGCGCATCCGAGTCCGCTGTCGGCATATAACGGATTTTTCGGTTGCCGTCATTTTTCAAAGGTGAACGAATTTCTGAAAAGCAACGGCATAGAACCGATCGACTGGAGCATACATTGATCGTAAATACGGATAAAGACAATAAGAGAACGGAAGAAGGATATAGCTTATGATATGTGTTACAGGCGACCTGCACGGCGATATAACACGATTCAGGTCCCCGGTGCTGAAAAAGCTCAGACGTGGCGACGCACTGATAATAACGGGCGATTTCGGCTGTATTTGGGACGGCAGTAAAAAAGAAAAGAAAATGCTTAAAAAGCTCGGCAAAAAGAAGTACAACGTGCTTTTTGCGGAGGGCGTACACGAAAATTTCGACCTGCTCGAAGAATATCCCGTAGAGCAGTGGTGCGGCGGTAAAACAAGGCTTATATCTGGCAATCTGCGTCAGCTTATGAGAGGGCAGTATTACACGATAGCGCAAAAGAACGTGTTCGTTTTCGGCGGCGGTCAGAGCGAGGAAAACAACAGCTATCTTGAGCCGGATGAAGAGAAAAGCTGGATAAAGGAGCTTCCGACCGATGAGGAGCTTGAAGAAGGGCTTCGCAACCTTGAACAGCATGGCAACGAGGCGGATTTCATAATCAGCTATGAGCCGCCCGCAAGAATGATAGAGTTCATCGACATAGGCAAAACCAGCCGCAACCATATAAATACATATCTTGACAAGGTGCTTGATACGGCAAAGTTTAAGATGTGGTATTTCGGTAAAAGGCATATAAACAAGCTGATACCGCCAAGATACCGTTGTATATTCGATGCGGTCGATGTAGCGGACGATACACGGCTTCCGAAGCAGAAAAAGCAGAAGCCCGAAAAGGTGAAGAAAGAAAAACCCGAAAAGAAAACAAAAAAGGATAAAACAGCAGGAGAAGAGGATTAAATCCTCTTTGATATAAGGCAACACCGCACAATTAACGGCTATCGCCTTTGCCGCACGCTAAGCTTGCATATTTTCCGCCATCTTGCACAAATTTCGCTTGACAGGCGTCAGCCTGCCCGCACTCAATTTATACAATCTGACGAAAAATCTGACTAAGCAATCGCACGACAATAATTATGCGGTATTGTCATAAAAACAAATCTCCGTAAAAGAAAGGAATCAAAGGATATGGCAGAATTCAAGTATGAAATAACACAGGAGCTTGGCGTTATCAGCGAGGGCAAGTACAACATTGAGCTTAATATGGTAAGCTGGAACGACAGAGAGCCTAAGTACGACATTCGTTCGTGGGCGCCCGACCACAGCAGAATGGGTAAGGGCATTTCGCTCACAGAAGAAGAAATGGAGCGTCTGGTCGAGCTGTGGAACACAAGAAACGAAGAGGACAGCTTTGAAGAATAATTACTGAAAGGAACGGCGAAATGGAAAAGTTACTCGGAATGACGCCCCCTATGGGCTGGAACAGCTGGAACACGTTCACCTGGGAAATAAACGAAGAGCTTATAAAGCAGGCGGCTGACGCCTTCATCGAAAACGGCCTTAAGGACGCAGGCTATGAATATGTTGTTATAGACGACTGCTGGAGCGAAAAGCAGAGAAACGAAAAGGGCGAGCTTGTGCCTGATCATTGGAAGTTCCCGAACGGCATCAAGCCCGTTGCGGATTACGTCCACTCAAAGGGTCTTAAGTTCGGCATCTATTCGTGTGCGGGCACGCATACCTGCGCAGGTCACCCCGGTAGCTTTGAGCACGAATTTCAGGACGCAGAAACATTCGCAGAGTGGGGCGTTGACTACCTGAAATATGACTATTGCTATAAGCCTGTGCATATACCCGGCGAGATACTCTACAAGCGTATGTCTACCGCCCTCAGAAACTGCGGCAGACCGATAATGTTCTCCGCTTGCAACTGGGGCAATGACGATATATACAAGTGGATAAGAGAAAGCGGAGCTCATCTTTTCCGCTCGACAGGCGATATTCAGGATAACTGGGAGTCGATAAAGCGCCTTGCGCTGTCGCAGATGGGCAACGAGTGTTACGGCGGCTGTTTCTGTCACAATGATATAGATATGCTCGTAGTCGGTATGCACGGCGGCTCGAACAACCAGTACATAAACGGCGAGAGCGACGATCAGTTCGGCAATAAGGAAGGCAAGGGTCTTGGCGGCTGTACCGATACAGAGTACAAGACACATTTCTCACTGTGGGCAATGATGAATTCACCGCTTATGATGGGTTGTGATATCCGTCATATGACCGACAGGACAAAGGAGATACTGACCAATAAGGAAGTTATCGCAATAAACCAGGACATTGAGTGCAGAGGACCCTACCGCATAAGCCAGTGGAACAACCCCGAAAACGTATTCTCACTTGTAAAGCCGCTCGCCAACGGCGACTACGCTATAGGTATGTATAACTTCAGCGATGTTCCTGCGGAAATGTCGTTACAGTTCTGGGATATAGGTCTCAGCACTGCGGCAGGCAGAGGTCTTGAAATGCACGATTGCTGGTCGCACGAGGATATAGGCAGATTCTCCGAGAGATATGTAACTACCTTACAGCCTCACGACTGTGCGGTATATACTGCAAAGGTAGTAAAGCTGTAATGGCAAACTACAAGACCTGCAAGAAGTGCGGCGCTTTGCTTGGCGGCGATGATATAGCGATTTACAGAAAGCTGGTCACACGCAATGCCGATGAGTTTTTCTGCATAGATTGCCTTGCGGAGTATTACAACACCACCCGTGAGGTAATAGAGGAACGCATAGCGTATTACAGGAAAAGCGGAGAATGTACGCTTTTCAGATAATTCGGAATAAAGAAATAACGGAGCATATCTTCCTGATATGCTCCGTTTCAGTCTGTCGATAAACTGATTGTTATTACAAAGCCACACAGTGAAACATATCGCCAACACCGCTTAAAACAGTTTCCATATCGACAAGTTATTAATAATTTCGTGAGTGCATCATTACAACTGCTCTGACATTGACTCTTCAAAAAAACGCACTATCCCTCGAAAAGCACCACCACACTTGCCTCCCTTGTCAAAGGGAGGTGGATTGACGGCAAGGCACAAGCCTTGATTTTATTGCTTTCTGCTTGTGATATGTCCACCCTTTTTATGCTGCAAACTTTTCTGCCGTCAAGACGGAGGGATTGCCTCCCGTTGCACCGAATATTGCTGCCTTCACAACCATTGCAAAAGGACAACACACCCTCGCTCCGTACTAAACTTGCCTCGCCAAAGGTGAACTTCTGTTGCTCGGTCAAGCCGAGCCAACTACAGTGGGGATTGTAGTTGCTTAGAAGTTGTTTCCCTAATCGCTTTGGTTCTTGTTCTTTCCCTCTTTCATATTGACAAGTGCATCGATTTGAATAGCGAACCCGAGAAGTGCTATCCGGCAAATAGCACTATCGGCAGCTAATTTACTACAGATAAATGCTAAATCTCACTTTAACACAGTTTTTTACCCTCCAACGCTTGCAAATAGACTCGCAATGTTGTATAATAGTTAAAGTATAACTATAATGGGTCAGTAGGTTCTGCCACAAACGGCAGAAAAAGCCCCGCAGGAAAGGAATGACGGCATAATGGATATAAAGACCATTGACCATCTGTGTAATCTGAGCAAGCTCAATTATACCGATGAGGGTAAAGAAAAGGTAATGGGCGAAATGAGCGCAATAATCGAGCTTATGGACACCGTAAAGGAATTTGACGTAGTTTACGATGATACCAAGGATAATAACAGCATAAGCTATGACGAGGTAAGAAAAGACGTTGCAAAGCCCTCATTCCCCACAGAGAAGCTGCTCAGCAACACACAGCCCAGCGGAAACTGCTATGTAGTTCCGAAGATGGTAGACTGATAAACGAGCCGAAAGGATAAGAGAATAAATGGAGCTTAAAAAACAGACGCTCGGCTCTCTGCGTGAAATGCTCGATACAAAGCAGATAAGCGCCGCAGAGCTTTGCAAGGAATATTCAGACAGCATAAAGGCTAAAGATTCCGATGTACTCGGATATATCACAGTGACCGAAGACGAGGCACTGAAAAATGCGGAAAAGGCGCAGGAGATTATAGACAAGGGCAAGGCAAAGGCACTCACCGGTATACCTCTTGCAATAAAGGATAACATCTGCACGGACGGAATAAGAACGACCTGTGCGTCAAAGATGCTCGAAAACTTTGTACCGCCTTATGATGCAAACGTAATAGAAAAGCTGAAGGCCGAGAATTATGTGCTTCTCGGAAAAACAAGTATGGACGAATTTGCAATGGGCGGCTCTACACAGACAAGCGCATTCGCAAAGACAAGAAACCCCTTCGACTTATCCCGTGTACCCGGCGGTTCAAGCGGCGGCTCGGCGGCTGTAGTATCTGCAGGACTTGCACCTGCGGCACTCGGAAGCGACACAGGCGGCTCTATAAGACAGCCTGCCTCATTCTGCGGCGTTACAGGCCTTAAGCCAACCTACGGCAGAGTATCACGCTACGGTCTGGTGGCATTTGCAAGCTCGCTTGACCAGATAGGACCTATCGCAAACAGTGCGGTTGACTGCGGTACTATACTGAACGTTATCTGCGGCAAGGACAGCCGTGACGCAACAAGCGCAAACAAGCCCGCCGAGGACTTCAATGCCAAGGTCGGCAAGGATATAAAGGGAATGAAGATAGCACTCCCCAAAGAATTCTTTGCAGACAGCACAGACGATGAAGTGAAGAATGCGGTTCTTGCGGCGGCTAAGAAATACGAAGAAATGGGCGCAACGCTCGTTGACTGCTCGATGAAGAGCCTTAAGTACGCAGTATCGGCTTACTACCTTGTGGCAAGTGCCGAGGCGGCATCCAACCTTTCACGTTTCGACGGCATCAAATATGGGCTTCGAGGCGAGGGCAGAACCTTTGACGAAATGATTCGTGACAGCCGTACAAGAGGCTTCGGTGATGAGGTAAAGCGCCGTATACTTCTCGGTAATTACGCACTTTCAAGCGGTTACTATGACGCATACTATTTAAAGGCGCTGGCATTAAAACAGCAGATTATAAAGGAATATAACGAGATATTCGAGAATGCGGACGTTATTCTGACCCCTACCGCTCCTACAGTAGCATATAAGATAGGCGAGCAGGAAACCGACCCTGTAAAGATGTATCTTGCAGATATATGCACCGTAACGGTAAACATCGCATCGCTCCCGGCAATCTCCGTACCCTGCGGATATAACGCAGACGGTATGCCCATAGGAATGTCGCTTGTCGGCAGAAAGTGGGACGAGGCTACGCTGATACAGACGGCAGACGCCTTTGAAAAGACGTTTGAAAGACGTTACAGCGAGGTTTAAGAAGGGACGGTAACAATATGAAATTATATCCTACCATAGGACTTGAAATACACGCAGAGCTTCTCACAAACTCAAAGGTGTTCTGCACCTGCTCGGCTGAGTTCGGCGGCGAGCCTAACTCCAGATGCTGTCCTGTCTGCTCCGGACTTCCCGGAACGCTCCCCGTGCTTAACTCAAAGGCTGTTGAGTACATTATAAAAGCAGGCTACATCATGAACTGTGAAATATCACGCTTTACAAAGTGGGACAGAAAGAATTATTTTTACCCCGACCTGCCCAAAGCATATCAGATTTCGCAGATGCCCCGCCCCGTGTGTCTGGGCGGTCACGTTGACGTAACGGTTGACGGCGAGCAGAAGACGATGAGAATAAACCGTATACATCTTGAAGAAGATGCAGGAAAGCTCGTTCACGACGACATCGAGCGTGTCAGCCTTGCAGACTATAACCGTTGCGGAATTCCGCTTATCGAGATAGTTACCGAGCCTGATTTCCATTCAGCCGCCGAGGTCATAGCGTTCTTTGAGAAGATAAGACTTATGCTCCAGTACGCAGGCGTATGCGACGGTAAGCTTGAACAGGGTTCTATGAGATGCGACGTTAATATTTCGCTTGCCGAAAAGGATTCAGACAAGCTCGGAACAAGAACAGAGGTAAAGAACCTTAACTCCACAAAGGCTATACAAAGAGCCATCGAATACGAGATATACCGCCAGACAGAGCTTATCGAGAACGGTGAAAGAGTAGTACAGGAAACGCTTCACTTCAATGACGCTACGGGCGAAACAAGCTCGCTTCGTTCCAAGGAGGACGCACACGATTACCGTTATTTCCCCGACCCCGATATACCGCCGATAATCTTCACGGAAGAAGAGCTTGCGGCTATCAAGGCTGACATTCCCGAAATGCCCGAGCAGAGAGTAGCACGTTACACAGGCGAATACGGCATTTCTGCGGCTGACGCAAAGGTGCTGACAGATTCAAAGCGTGTCAGCGACCTGTTTGAAAATGCGCTGAAGGCATATAATAATCCCAAGCCTATAGGCACGTTCATAGTGGTTGAGCTTATGAGAAGAATAAATCTCGGTGAGCTTGATCTTGATAATATGAAATTTACCGCAGAGGATTTAGCAAAGCTGATAGAGCTTGCCGAAAACGGCAAAATATCAAAGGATAACCGTAAGATTATCCTTCGTGAAATGCTTGAAACAGGCAAGAAGCCCGAAACCATCGCTGAAGAACAGCAGCTGTGGATAAAGGAAGACAACGCACTGCTTGAAAAGACGATAAACGGCATAATGGAGGCTAATCCTAAGGCTGTCGAGCAGTACAGAAGCGGTGAAACAAAGGTGTTCGGCTTCCTTATGGGACAGTGCAACAAGGCACTCAAGGGAGCGGCTTCACCCGCAAGTATAAAGGCAATGCTTGAAGAAAAGCTCAAGGGCTGATTATAAAGAAAGAAAGGCAAGAAAGAAATGTTTTTAGAGAACAAGTACCGCACTCATACCTGTGAAATGCTGAGCGAAAACGACATCGGCAAGACCGTCCGTGTTGCAGGCTGGGTAGAGAACATCCGTGACCACGGAGGAATCAAGTTTATAGATCTGCGTGACCATTACGGCTATGTGCAGATTACATTCCAGAAGAACGAGGGCCTTCTTGAGGGCGTAAACAAGGAGTGTGCCGTTACAATAGGCGGTACGGTAATAAAGAGAACAGAGGGTACTTACAACGATAAGATTTCCACGGGTACTATCGAGATAGTAGCCGAAAGTCTTGAGGTACTGGGCAAGGTAACTGTTGAACAGCTCCCGTTTGAAGTTCCCACCTCGACAGAAACAAAGGAAGATATACGCTTAAAGTACCGTTATCTCGATCTGCGTAACAAGAGAATGCACAACAACATCGTACTGCGTTCACAGGTTATCTCATTCTTACGCAGTAAGATGACCGAGATGGGATTCCTTGAAATACAGACCCCCATCCTTTCAACAAGCTCACCCGAGGGAGCAAGAGATTACCTTATCCCCAGCCGTAAGCACCACGGAAAGTTCTACGCTCTGCCGCAGGCACCGCAGATATTCAAGCAGCTGCTTATGGTATCCGGCTTTGATAAGTATTTCCAGATAGCACCTTGTTTCCGTGACGAAGACGCAAGAGCGGACCGTTCACCCGGCGAATTCTATCAGCTTGACTTTGAAATGGCATTTGCAACACAGGAAGACGTTTTTGCAAACGCAGAAGAGGTTTTATCCGCAGTATTTGAAAAGTTCGGCGGTAAGCCCGTATCTCCCGCACCCTTCAAGCGTATCCCCTACGCCGAGTCAATGCTGAAGTACGGCACAGACAAGCCCGACCTGCGTAACCCTCTTATTATAACAGAGCTGTCCGACTTATTCGTTGACAGCGACTTCAAGCCTTTCGCAAACAAGTGCGTAAGAGGTATCAGAGTTCCCGGTATGGCAAGTCAGTCAAAGGGCTTCTTTGAGAAGATGGAAGCATTCGCTAAGGAAATCGGCATGAAGGGTCTTGGATATGTCAAGGTAGACGAGAGCTTCAAGTATCTCGGTCCTATCGACAAGTTCCTGAATGACGAGCAGAGAGAAGAGCTTAAGAACAGATGCGCTCTTGAAGTGGGCGATGTTCTTTACTTCATAGCCGATAACAAGAAGATGGCGCCCAAGTTTGCAGGTCAGATCCGTACAGAAGTCGCAAAGCGTATGGATATGATTGACTATGACAGATACGAGATGTGCTTTATCGTTGACTTCCCGATGTACGAGGAGGACGAGGAAACAGGCAAGACTATATTCACGCATAACCCCTTCTCAATGCCGCAGGGCGGTCTTGAAGCACTTAAGACAAAGAATCCGCTTGACATACTTGCATACCAGTACGATATTGTCTGCAACGGTGTTGAGCTTTCAAGCGGCGCTGTAAGAAACCACGACCTTGAGATAATGATAAAGGCTTTCGAGATTGCCGGCTACACAGAGCAGGACGTTGCCGAGAAGTTCGGCGCTCTTTACAATGCGTTCCAGTATGGCGCTCCGCCCCACGCAGGTATGGCGCCCGGTGTTGACCGTATGATAATGCTCCTCACAGGCGACGAGAGCATAAGAGAGGTTATCGCATTCCCGATGAACTCTAACGCACAGGATCTCCTGCTCGGCGCACCCACAGAGGTAACCGAACAGCAGCTGCGTGAAGTACACATAAAGGTACGCCAGAAACCCACCGTCTAAGGTGGCAACGCCACCGGTAATTCCGCCTTTGGCAATAATATTGTTATGCTGAACGTAGCGAAACGGCGGGAATTAACGGTATCATAAATTTTATAAGCGAATTACGGCAGATATGCGAAAGCGTATCTGCCGTTGTTGCGTTTAAACATTTTAATCATATTGCAATTTTGCACTGAACCTTATCATTTCACAATAGTTATAAATTATCACAAACCGTTCGTCCTGCACCAAGCCTCTTGGCTCCCTTGCCAAAGGGAGCTGGATTGCGACAAGGCTATTTCTTATCATAAATTGCCATACTTTGCGTTTTAAGTATCTTAAATATTCACTCAAACCTTTATGTCGCAAGACTGAGGGATCGTCGCATCGAATACAGCCTTCCCACAAAAGCCTCACAAATAAGATTTTTAACAAGCCGATTAAATCCCCCCCACATCGCAAATTCTCATTTCCGCTATTGTAATTTCACTCGGATTGGTGTATAATAAATAATGTATATTTATATACTGAAATTTCTATCGGAAGGAATGTAAAAAACATGACTATCACAAAGGATTCAATAATCGGCGATATTTTAGACGCATACGGAGAGGTAACAGCCCCCTTCTTTCTTGAAATGGGTATGCACTGCTTAGGCTGCCCTGCGTCAAGAGGTGAAACTGTTGCACAGGCGTGCGATGTTCACGGTGTTGATGCGGACGAGCTGGTTAAGAAGCTGAACGAGGCTGTCGGCAACTGATGCACGAGCCGATACTCTCGCCAAGACTTGCGGCGGCGGCAGGAATGGTGCGTAAAGGCGGAGAGATCTGCGATGTCGGTACGGATCACGCCCTGCTCCCTTGCAGGCTCTATCTTGACGGTGAAAGAAAGCTCACGGCTGCGGATATAAACAAAGGCCCATTGCTTTCGGCAAAACAGACGGTAATGCACTACATAGGAAAAGAAGATGCGGTGCGTCTTGTGCTGTCGGACGGACTTGAAAAAATAGATTATGCCGACGATGTGATAATCGCAGGTATGGGCGGCGAGCTTATAGCAAGAATTGTTCTCGGTTGCCGTTTCTTAAGCCGTGATACACATTTTATCCTCCAGCCTATGACAAAGGCTGAGATATTAAGAAAAGAACTGTACAAAAACGGCTTTTATATAGAAAAAGAGCTTACCGCAAGGGAAAACGACAGAAATTACGTTATTATGTCGGTGTACTATGACGGCGAGAGCCGTGAGATAACCGATGCTTTTGCATATTCCGGAAAGGTAACGGACAAGGAGTATCTGAGCCTGGTGTGCCGTAAGCTAAGACATGCAGGAGAATGCTGCTCATCGTCCGATACGGCAAAAAGCGAGAAGCTGTGCAATACAGCACAGGAAATAGAAAATATAATATCAACATTATGATTTTTTGGGGTGAAGGTTATGAAAGTAAGCGCTATCTATGATTTTCTGAATGAATACGCACCGTTTTCGGTGCAGGATAAGTTTGACAACAGCGGATTTCTTGTCGGTGATATGAATGCCCCGGTTAAGGGCATATGCCTTTGCCTTGACATAACCAACGCTGTGATAAAAGAGGCAGTGGCGAACAAAGCCAATCTTATAATATCGCATCACCCTGTTATTTTCGATCCGCTGAAAAGTGTTACGGAGGGTATGCCGGTTTATGAGCTTATAAAGAATAAGCTGAACGCTGTATGCGTTCATACCAATGCGGATATGACCAAAAACGGCGTTACCGATATTATGCTCGATCTGCTCGAATTTGAGCGCTCCGACAAGATATTAGAACCCGTTATGCCCGATGGAACAGGCTACGGTAAAATATGCGAACTGCCTATAGCCACTCACGCCAAGGCTCTTGCTGAGTGTTGTAAGAAAGCGTTTGACTGCACGGTGGTACGCTATACCGAAACCGACAGACCGATAAAGCGTGTAGCTGTCTGTTCAGGCGCAGGCGGAAGCACCTTGCCGCTTGCCGCTGCCGCAGGCTGTGACGCTCTTATAACGGGCGATATAAAGCACGATGTGTGGATAGACGCTGTCAACAGGGATTTCTGCCTTATTGACGCAGGTCACTTCCATACGGAAAATATACTATGCAATTATCTTTGCGGTGTTCTTAGCCGCAAATTCCACAATACACAGATATTTGTCGCACAGAGCAGTAAAGACCCCTGCTCATATATAATTTAACGTGTGACGGAAAGGACTGCCGATGTCACTTGACGGCACTTTTCTTCACTGCGTGGTATCCGAAATGCTGTCGGCAGGGCTTGTCGGCGGAAGAATAGACAAGATCTATCAGCCCTCCCGTGAGGAGATAATTATTTCGATACGCAGTGCAGGAAAGCATAATAAGATACTGATAAGCTCAAATTCAATGTCGGCACGGGTGTGCATGACAGAGCGTGCGGCGGAAAATCCGTCCGCCCCTCCTATGTTCTGTATGCTTCTCAGAAAGCACCTCAGCGGAGGAAAACTGCTCGATATAACGCAGGACGGACTTGAGCGTATAATAAACTTTGATTTTGAGTGCATGAACGAAATAGGCGATATGGTAGTAAACCGCCTTACCGCCGAAATAATGGGCAGGCACAGCAATATAATACTTATGGCAAAAAAGGACGGCGTGTACCGTGTTACCGACAGCATAAAGCGTATCACGGACGATGTTTCCTCGGTAAGACGTATACTTCCGAATATCGTATACGAAACACCGCCGAGAGATCTGACCCGTGTAAACTTCCTTATTTGTTCGGACAGCGAGTTTATAAACGCTGTAAAACAGGGCGAGGGAAAACGGCTGTCAAAGCACCTGACCGCCTGTCTTGAGGGCATATCCCCCGTATTTGCGAGGGAGTGCGCTTATTATTCGTGCAGGGATACCGATTTTGCGGTTGACGATATGACGGATGATAACTATGACCGCCTGCTGTTTTTTATAAAACGTGCAAGAGAATATGTGACAGATAAAAACGGTTTTACGATTCTGCGTGACCTGAACGGCACATATAAGGATTTCTGCTTTATGCCGATAGAGCAATACGGCACGCAGATGCTTGTATCCCACGCAGACGGCGCAAACGCACTTCTGGATATATTCTACGGCAGTAAAGCGGAAAACGAACGTATGAAACAGCGTTCAAGGGATTTGCTGAAAATGCTGATGAATACCTATGAGCGAATAGCAAGAAAGCTGGAGCTTCAGAAGGGCGAGCTTGCACAGTGCGGAGAAAGGGAGGTATTCCGAGTCCGTGGCGATGTTGTAAGTGCGAACATATACCGTATGGAAAAAGGTATGACCGAGCTTACCGCCGAGGATTACAGCACGGGCGAAACCGTGACCGTTCCGCTTGACGTAAGGCTCACCCCCTCGCAGAACGCCCAGAAATACTATGCGGAATACAAGAAGCTCGAAAAAGCCGAAAGAATGCTTACAAAGCTGATAGCAGACGGCGAAAACGAGCTTATATATATCGACAGCGTATTCGATGCCGCATCCCGTGCCACCTCCAATGCGGAGATAAGCGAGATAAAGCAGGAATTAGCGGCAAACGGCTATATCCATACGAATACCGTCAATAAAAAGACGCAGGTAAAACCGAAACCTCCTATGCACTTTGTGACCGATGACGGTTACGATGTGTATATAGGCAGGAACAACATACAGAATGACAAGCTGACCGTAAAAACCGCCGAGCCGGACGATATGTGGCTTCATACGAAGAATATAGCAGGCTCGCACGTCATAATAAAGGCGAAGAACGGCGAAATATCGGATAATGCCATTCTGCAGGCGGCAAGCCTTGCGGCATACTGCTCAAAGGCGCAGAACAGCACAAAAGTGCCTGTTGACTACACACGGATAAGATTTGTGAAGAAGCCCAACGGCGCAAAGCCGGGTATGGTGATATTCACAAACAATTACACGGTGCTTGTAGACCCCGATGAACAGCTTTTTGCAAGGGTAGAGGCGTGAAAATAATCGGGTAATCAAAGAAAGGATAAAAATAAAATGAAGAAAGAACTCGCAAAGACCTATTCTCCTAAGGATTTTGAGGACAGGCTTTATCACGAATGGGAGGAAAAGAAGTACTTCCACGCAGAAATAGACCCCAAGAAGAAGCCCTATACGATAGTTATTCCCCCTCCGAACATAACCGGACAGCTTCATATGGGACACGCTCTTGACAACACATTGCAGGATATTCTTATCCGCTATAAGAGAATGCAGGGCTACAGCGCACTGTGGCTGCCCGGCACAGACCACGCTTCTATCGCTACAGAGGCAAAGATAGTAAACGCTATGAAGAAAGAAGGTCTTACTAAGGACGATGTAGGCAGAGAAGGCTTCCTCGAACGTGCGTGGGAATGGAAAAAGGTTTACGGCGGACGTATCGTTCAGCAGTTAAAGAAGCTCGGCTCATCGTGCGACTGGGACAGAGAACGCTTCACTCTTGACGAGGGCTGTTCAAAGGCTGTACAGAAGGTATTCATCGACCTTTACAACAAGGGCCTTATCTATCACGGCGAAAGAATCATCAACTGGTGTCCGAACTGTAAGACATCAATTTCCGATATTGAATGCGAATATGAAGAACAGGACGGCTTCTTCTGGCATATCAATTATCCCCTTTCAGACGGAAGCGGCAGTGTAGAGATAGCTACAACACGTCCCGAAACACTGCTCGGTGACAGCGCTATAGCCGTTAACCCCGATGACGAAAGATACAAGAGCATAGTAGGCAAAACAGTAAAGCTCCCTCTTACCGACAGAGAGATTCCCGTTATTGCCGATGAATATGTTGATATGGAATTCGGTACAGGCGTAGTTAAGATCACACCCGCACACGACCCTAACGACTTTGAGGTAGGCAAGCGCCACAACTTACCTATCATTCATATGATGAACGATGACGCTACTATTATGGACGGTATCGGCGGCAAGTACGCAGGTATGGACAGATATGAAGCAAGAAATGCTATGGTAGCCGACCTTGAGGCACAGGGCTTACTTGTAAAGGTCGAGCCTCACAAGCACAATGTAGGCTGCTGTCAGCGTTGCGGTACTACCGTTGAACCGAGAGCAAGCTATCAGTGGTTCGTATCTATGAAACAGCTTGCACAGCCCGCTATAGACGTAGTAAAGAGCGGCGAGCTGAGATATATCCCTCAGAGATTTGAAAACGGCTATCTTTACTGGATGGAAAATATCCGTGACTGGTGCATTTCACGCCAGCTCTGGTGGGGCCACAGAATCCCTGCTTACTACTGTCAGAATAAAGAATGCGGACACACAGAGATTACTCTTGACGGTATAGACACCTGCCCCAAGTGCGGCGCACCTATGAAGCAGGACGAGGACACTCTCGACACTTGGTTCTCATCTGCATTATGGCCGTTTTCAACGCTCGGCTGGCCTGAAAAGACAGCAGATCTTGAGTATTTCTATCCTACAAATACGCTTGTTACTGGCTATGATATAATTCCGTTCTGGGTTGCAAGAATGATATTCAGCGGACTTGAGCATACAGGTCAGAAGCCGTTCAAGGATGTACTTATACACGGTCTTGTCCGTGACGAGCTGGGCAGAAAGATGAGCAAGTCGCTCGGCAACGGCGTAGATCCGCTTGAGGTCATCGACAAGTACGGTGCAGACGCACTGCGTCTTACTCTTGTTACAGGTAACGCACCCGGTAACGATATGCGCTGGACAGAAACAAAGGTTACAAATTCCCGTAACTTTGCAAACAAGCTGTGGAATGCTTCAAGATATATCCTTATGAATCTTCCCGAGGATATGCAGGGCGCAGTTCTCCCCGAAAATCTTCCCATCGAGGATAAGTGGATATTATCGCTGTACAACGACCTTATAAAGAACGTTACGTCAAATCTCGACAGCTACGAGCTTGGTGTTGCGGTACAGAATCTGTTCGACTTTATCTGGGATGTTTACTGCGACTGGTACATCGAGCTTACGAAGCCCCGTATCGCAGAGGGCGGAGAAACAGCCCGTGCCGCTCAGAACGTACTCGTTTACGTTATGCAGGGCATCTTAAAGCTGTTACACCCCTTTATGCCGTTCATCACAGAGGAAATATGGCAGTCAATGCCCATAGTTGCCGATAAAGACAACAATCCCGAAAGCATAATGATTTCGGCTTGGCCGGTATATGATGAAAAGCTTCACTTTGCGGCTGAACAGACAGACTTCACAAAGGTCGTTGACGCTATCCGTGCTATCCGTGTACAGCGTAACGAGCTTAACGTACCGCCGTCAAAGAAGGTAACAATGTACATTGAAACCTCCGAAACGGCACTGTTCGAGGGCGCAAAGGCATTCTTCGAGCGTCTGGCAGGCGCAGGCGAGCTGACAGTATCCGAAAAGGCAGAAACAAGCGACGATATGGTAACAATCGTTACCGCAAACGCAAGAATATTTATGCCTATGGGCGAGCTTGTTGACAAGGAAAAGGAGCTTGCAAGACTTGAAAAGGAACGCAAGGCGGCTCAGAAGGACATCGACTTCCTTTCGGGCAAGCTCAGCAATCAGGGCTTCCTGTCAAAAGCACCCGCACAGCAGATTGAAAACGAGCGTGTAAAGCTTGCAAAGGCACAGGAAAAGATGGAAAAGATAATGCTTTCTATCGAGAAGATGAAGTAATAAGCCGATTATGGCTTTCACATTTCCCCCGGTTTTTATGACCGGGGGATTTTTGTGTATTCGGTAACAATGCACAAAGGTTCAAGGTATTTGTGTGAAAAATATACAAATTTGTATTTTAGGAATTGAAAATATGAGCTTAGGTATGTTATTATCAGATTAAGGAAACTCTGTCGACAAGGAGATAAAGAAAAATCTGCCGGATTATCAGGTGTGTCAAGAGTAGGCTGGAGTGACTGGGGTACTTGTAGAACGCTTTTGAAATTTAAACAAAAAAATGTGCTCAACAATCACGGAATAACACTAAAAGGTAGATAATTTCGGCAAGTATTGAAATGCGTGATCTTATGTGTCAGAGTGACGAAGTGCCGGTGTGTTGCACTCAATTTGCAGGAAAAAGGAGGAACCTATTATGAAAAAAATCACAGCACTGTTTCCTTTAACTCTCACTTTATCTTTGGTTATGCTTATTACGTCTTGCTCTCAGAACAACGAGTTAAGTTCCGACAGTACAGAAAGTCAATATGAATTTGAGGACAAATATGATGTTGTTCTGTACGGCAAGTATCTGCCAACCGACATTGCGGATATTAATAAGCCCGAACAGTTGATAGACGATAGCCTTAATTCCGGGTTCGATCCCGATTCTGTTCAGAAAATTGATTTCCTTGGGAAAATCTATAATGTAAAGTATGATGATGATAAACACGCAAACGGGGTATATGACTATTATCTTTACGGCTATTCGGTGACTGATATCAATTCCGATGTATGGAAGTTTGCGCTTTCATCAGACGGCGGGAAATTTGCTTATGCAGTTATGCTTGGTGAAGATATTGAAACATTATCCGATGCAGGTACTGAAAAGCGCACGGAAAAGGTGAAAAAAACAGCTGAAAGCCTTATAGATATCAGTCAGTATCGTTTTGATGGAGAAGAAAAGATTGTACTGGGAACTCATAACTACGAAAGCGATAAATCTATTGACGAGATAAGATACGAATACAGGTATATCAGATACAGCGGAGAGGTAAAAACCGATGAAATGCTATATATTTTGACAGATATAGAAGGTAACCTACAAGGCGTTACACAAGTATATATCGGTGAGTTCAACGACGACAGCGTAAACGCCTTTGACGTTGACCGTTCTTTAGAAGCGGCAAAAGAAAAAATCAAACAGGTAGATAATAACGATATATATACCGTTACGCAGATCGACGAACCGGTTCTTTGCAGATATCGTGGCAAAAATGCACTGAGAGTCAATTTTAAATATGATAATACGACCGACAGCGATTATATTTCGCATGAAGAGGGTATGGTAATTATAGTGCCCAAAGAATAGCAGAAACACCGCCGTGATGAATTTACATCACGGCGGTGAGTTTTATTATATTGTATTATTTTTCGCAGAACGAGCGTTAGCGTGCCGATATGATTTGGCGTTCGTACTATAACATTGTCCTTTTCGTATGGCGAGCGTCTGTGCGTGCTTATACGGTTTCGCATCCGCACTATCCCACTCGCTTTTCGTAGGGGAGAGGTCTTGCCTCTCCCGTTGCACCGAATATTGCCATCCCCACAACCATTACAAAAGGACGATAATCCTTCGCTCCGCACTGCGTTCTTGCCTCCCCTTTTTCGAGGGGAGGTAAGTGTGATAATTATTCGACAGAACTTTCATCAAATCTCAAATCAATCCTGCACCATCGCTAAACCCCGACCGTTTCACTATCCCACAAAAATCCGCAACATTATCAAAGGTCGGAATTTGCTGCGGCTCACAGCCGCAAGGGCGGAATTTGCTACGGCTCACAGCCGCAAGGTCGGAATTTGCCACGCCCCACGGGTATTATTATAAACAAAAAGCACCATCGCTAAACCATGACCGTTCCGTTATCCCTCAAAAATCCGCAACATTATCAAAGGTCGGAATTTACTGTAGCTTTCAGCTACAGTTGTTCGGCTAAGCTGTAGATGAGCTTTTCTGTCTTTTCCCAGCCAAGACACGGGTCGGTTATCGACTTGCCGTAAACCGCATCGTCTGTGCTTTGGCTTCCGTCCTCAATGTAGCTCTCTATCATAAGTCCCTTGACAAATCCTTCAAGATCCTTGCTGTGACGGCGGCTGTGCAGAATCTCATTTGCGATTCTTACCTGCTCTAAATACTTCTTACCCGAATTTGAGTGGTTGGTATCAACGATAACCGCCATATTCTGAAGATTTTTCTTGCAGTACAGTTCATACAGCAGTGACAGATCCTCATAGTGATAGTTCGGGATAGTCTGACCGTGCTTGTTTACAGCACCTCTCAGTATAGCGTGCGCAAGCGGATTTCCGCTTGTGACAGTTTCCCAGCCCCTGTATATGAAAGTATGGCTTGCCTGTGCCGCACGGATAGAGTTCAGCATAACAGACATATCGCCTGCCGTGGGGTTCTTCATACCGACAGGAATATCCATTCCGCTTGATGTAAGCCTGTGTTGCTGATCCTCGACCGAGCGAGCGCCGATAGCAACATAAGATAAAAGGTCTGACAGATAACGGTAGTTTTCAGGGTAGAGCATTTCATCCGCACAGGTAAAGCCCGTCTGCTCGATAGCCTTTGTATGAAGGCTTCTTACCTTGATAAGTCCCTCGAGCATATCCTCTTTCTTTGTCGGGTCGGGCTGATGTATCATGCCCTTGTAGCCTTCTCCTGTTGTACGGGGCTTGTTCGTGTATATTCTGGGAATTATCAGTATCTTATCCTTTACCTGCTCCTGGACGGGTACCAGCCTTGAAATATAGTCAAGGACAGGCTCCTCCTTGTCGGCAGAGCAAGGTCCTATTATCAGCAGGAACTTATTGCTCTTTCCCGTGAATACATCGGCTATTTCCTTGTCACGCTGTTTCTTTGTTTCCACTATCTTGTCCGACAGAGGATACAGCTCCTTTATCTCCTTGGGAGTTGGGAGCTTTCTTATCATGTTCATACTCATGGTTTTTCTTTCCTTCCTATTGCGTATCTTAGTTATACATCACACTCGACGTTTTTTGAGCTTGGATACACTTTATAATAAAATCAAAAACCGCCCTCAGGTCATCTCTGATCTGAGGGCGGATATATATCCACGGTACCACCTCAATTCACCGTACAGGTGCACAGCACTGGTATACGGTCTTTAAAGCTGTAACGGGCTTACCCGAATGGCTTACAGGCTCTGCGCTTTCGGCTCATCTCTCCGGAATGAATTCAGGCTTTATATTCTGTCGGCTCGCACCTAATCCGACTCTCTGTGAGAAATCTGCCGCCTTACTTTTTTCCATCTGCGATTTGTGGTGTATATTCGGTTTAATACCCGTTTTTTTGGGTACACTGTAAGTATACCACGGCACTCGGTATTTGTCAATAGATTTTTTACTCAATTTAAAGCGGAAAAGCGTTAAAGCGGAAGATTTTTCTGAAAAATGCGTATAAAACGGAAAATAACGTTAAAACTACAAATGCAGTAAAGCATAACTTGAAAGGAAAAAAGCTATGGATAAGATAACTACCGGAAAGATAAAAAAGTTTTTCAAGGGCAAAGGTTTTGCGGGAGCATTATGTCTGAGCGTTGTTGCTATAGGAATATCAACATATCTGACCTACGACAGCACATTAAAGACAATAGCCGACGAAGAACCTCAAAAGCCCGATTCTGCCGTATCGGCAGAGCAGGTGGACAACACGCAGAGCGGTATACCTAAGGACGAAACCTCAAAGAGCAAAGTTGACAGCTCAGCCGCACCTGCAAATAACTTTGTAAGAAGCACAGCAAAGCGTGTAATGCCGATTGAGAATGAAGTTATATGGGAATACAGCAACGGCGAGCTTGTAAAGAGCGAAACTCTCGGCGTATGGAAGACCCACGACGGAATGGACATCGCCGCATCGGTCGGAACGGATGTAAAAGCCGCCTGCACGGGTAAGGTCAAGGAGATAAAGGACGATCCTCTGTGGGGAATATGCGTTGTGATAGATCACGGCGACGGATACGAAACGCATTACTACGGACTTGACAAGTCGCTTGAGGTCAAAGAGGGAAGCGAGGTCGAATCCGGTCAGAAGATAGGCGTTACAGGAACTATCGAATGCGAGTCGAAGCTGGCACCTCATCTTCACTTTGCAGTAAAGCAAAACGGCAAGTGGGTATCTCCAAAAGAGTATATCAACGGTTAGGATTAATCGGGTACGGCACAGTACCCGATTTTTTCTGTTGCAGTGCAGAATATAGACAACAGATAAATCGCCCACCAACCCTTGCCCCACACCAACACCCTTGCCTCCCTTGTCAAAGGTAAGGTGCTGTCGCCGAAAAAATTCGGGCGACTACCGGAGGGATTGCTAGCCCCCCTTCGCTTCGCACCACATTCTTACCGCCCCTTGTCAAAGGTGAGGTGCTGTCGCCGAAAAAATTCTGGCGACTACCGGAGGAATTGCCGCACCAACCCTCGCCCCGCACCAACCCTTCCAAAAACCGCACTATCCCACTCGCTTTTCGTAGGATGAGTGTCTGTGTGTGCTTGGTTGGCTTTGCATCCTTGCAAAGCACTTGGGCACACACGCTAAGGCATCCTTGCCTTGCTTGCTCCTCCCGTTGCACCGAATACTGCCATTCTCACAACAATTGCAAAAAGACAATAATCCCTCAAAAATCGCCATCACACTTGCCTCCCTTGTCAAAGGGAGGTGGATTGACGGAAAGGCACAAGCCTTTATATTGTTGCTTTCTGCTTGTGCCACGTCCGCCTTTTTTATTCACCAAACCTTTCTGCCGTCAAGACGGAGGGATTGCTACATCCCCTCGCTTCGCACCACATTCTTACCGCCCCTTGTCAAAGGCGAGGTGCTGTCGCCGAAAAAATTCGGGCGACTACCGGAGGGATTGTCACACTTACCGTACCCTTTCCGTTTCTCTGACACCTCCGTTAACAATCTCTCATTCCACACCCAACCCTCGCAAAACCGCACCATCCCATTCGCTTTTCGTGTTGCGAGTTCGACAGCCCCACTTCCCACAAAAATAAAATCCGCCCCCGTTTTCACGGGGGCGAACTCATCAAGTCATTAATTTATAAATATTAAGCCCTGAAACTCACGCTGTTCTCAGATTACTGGAGTAACTGGAGAATAGCCTGAGGCTGCTGGTTAGCCTGAGCGAGCATAGCCTGAGATGCCTGCTGAAGAATGTTATTCTTAGTGTAGTTGATCATCTCTGTAGCCATATCTGTATCTCTGATCTGAGATTCAGCTGCTGTCAGGTTCTCGTTTGTTGTTGTCAGGTTGTTAACTGTGTACTCAAGTCTGTTCTGAAGTGCACCAAGACCTGCTCTCTGCATAGATACTGTCTTAACAGCAGCGTCTACCATGTCGATAGCAGCATTTGCAGAATCCTGAGTAGAAACATCAGCATTAGCAACACCTATAGCAGAAGATGACATATCGTTAACGTTCAGCGTAACTCTCTGATCCTCAACGCCGTTAGCACCGATCTGGAATGTAAGACCCTTACCGTTGTTAGGAACTGAATCCTTACCAACACCTGCACCGTTTGTGATAGCTACTTCTGCATCACCCTTAACGTTGAAGTAGATCTTACCATCTGCATCGCCATCGGTGTTTGTAGTATCTTCAAGCTTAACGCTATAGTCATAGCCTGCTTCCTTAAGGATGTTTTCAATATCCTTTTCTGTGTATGTCTTACCCGTTGAAAGGTGGAGCTTTATTTCAGCGGCTGTAGCCGGATTACCTGCAGCTGCGTCTGCAGGCTTTGCGGCTTTAGTTACCTCAACATTTTCCTTGCCTGCTGCTACATCTGTAGATATAGTAATCTTAGAAGCCATACCTGTATCGTATGCTTTACCATATGAATTAGCAGTAAATGTTACCTGGTCAGATGAACCGTGAGCACCGCTCTTTTTATCACCGACAAGCTTGATAACGTCAGCTGAATTTGAACCTGTAGCACGAAGACCTGCTACTGTAGCATCTGTGTCACCTGCCTTAGAAGCTGTCATAACACCGTTTGCAAGCTTAATAGAAATTTCTGAGGGCGCCTGTGTCTGACCGCCATCCTTAGACTGTGTAGCGTTAGCGATCAGGTTATCGATATCCTTCTGAGTGTAAGTTTCGCCGGCAACAAGGTTCATAGTAAGTGTCTTACCATCAGCTGACCAAAGAGCATTTTCGCCGCCCTTACCTGATGCTGCATAAGCTGTTGTAACCTTAACGCCTGCTATATTAGATGTGATTGTAGCACCGACAAGATCAGTATCTGCTGTTGAAACGGCACCGTACTTAGCGCCGAATTCTGTAACAGCCTTTGAGCCGCCGAGTGAACCATCGAGGAGCTTCATGCCGTTGTACTCTGTAGAAGAAGCGATTCTGTCGATTTCGCTCTTGAGTGCGTCAACTTCGAGCTGGATAGCTTCACGGTCTGTATCATCCTGGTATGTACCGTTAGCTGACTGAACTGCAAGCTCTCTCATTCTCTGAAGAATTGAGTGAGTTTCGTTTAAGCCGCCTTCAGCTGTCTGGATAAGAGAGATACCGTCGTTGGCATTCTTTGTAGCCTGTGAAAGGCCACGGATCTGTGAACGCATCTTTTCAGATATAGCCAGACCTGCAGCGTTATCGCCTGCACGGTTGATCTGATAACCTGAAGATAACTTCTCAGTTGCCTTCTTTGTACCTGAAACGTTGATGTTCATCTTGTTGTTAGCATTGATCGCATTTAAGTTATGCTGTACTACCATACCTGCCATTTTGTTTTCCTCCTTGAATGTACTCCCGAAATCCTTTTCGGAAGTCGTTGCCCTTATAGGGACTTGTTTTTTGTTAGTGTGACCTTGCTTTGCGCTAAGCTAAAGTCATTTGGTGTTTGTTTTGCAAAACACTGCGGAAGTTATCTCCGCCTCCGCACAGGGCTCTGTGACCCTTACATTTATTATATCGGCACTTGTTTTTCTAAACTTTAGCCTTTTTGAAAACTTTTTTATAATTTTGCTGAGAAATTTTATAGGGAGTTTGTGTAAAATTTACAATATTAACTGTCGGCTTTGCAATAAAGCAAAAACCGCCCTGCGTCACAGAGCGGTTACAGTCTGTCGATAAACCTCTTGTAAATATTGAAATGGGGTCGCAGGGGCGAAGCCCCCGACAGGGTCTAGGGGCGGTAGCCCCAGCAAAATAGCCCCTTCCCGAGGGGAAGGGGTTTGGGGTTAGGGATGGAGAATTTGCTCTATTTTATAAAAAACAGACTTTTTCTACAAGCAAAAACCCGCCCTGCGTCACAGAGCGGTTATATAACTGACTTATTTTACGATAAGTGCAAGGTGACCTGCCGAATAACAGTTTATCTCCTTTAAGTAATCTATTATCATTTTCACTCTGTCAGGATTATGACAAAGCAGATGAGAAGCAAGACAGACCGCTGTTTTAAACCTCTCTAATATTTCGTTTGGATTATCACTGCCGGTTGCAGCGGCAGCACCGAAAAAGTCTATAAGTGCTACAGATGCACAAAAATATGCGTAGTTATCAAAAATATTATAATTATTATCTGAAAACGGCATAAACTCACACATATAAAGACATCTTACTATGTTTCTTATCATAAACGGCTTAGTTGAACATATTTTACAGAACTTTTCGAGATTAGTTATATATGTTTGTATTTCAACGGAAAATTTGCCTTCGATGTTCTTTTTTCTGATTGACGACAATATTTCTGACAGTTTATCACCTACAGCTGTACCGTCAAGCATACACTGCACAGCGCCAAGCTTAACCTTATAATTCGGTTCAATATCCGAAAGAGATTTTACAAGTGCCGGGCTGTTTATCTGTTTTGATAAAGCAGTAATACCCTCCGGTATCCTGTCCGGCGATGAATTTTCAAGCTTTGAGAGCGTTTGAGCCGCAAGTGTTCCTATAATCATCGATGTATGTATATCACGTTTTTTATCACTAAGTATGCCGTAGAAAAAATCAAAAAGCTGATTTCTGTATTTAAGACCCGGATTGCTTTTTACGTCGTCGATTGTATCGGGTTTAAATATCAGAATGGTTTCCGGTTCATAGTCTTTACCGTAAATATAAACGTCACAGGATTTTTCGTTATTTGCAATAATATCAAATACAGCAGGACAACTCAAAAATCTGATTTTTGTAATTACGTTATTATTTATAGTACCGCTTATAGGATAATTCCGACATACAGCAGAAAGGTATTCTGCCCCAAGTTCTTTCTGAATTTTACAAAGTCTGTCTTCTTTATCGTGAAAAGGACAATCACCGTCATCAGACAGCTTTATCGAATTTGTTATTCCGTCACACTTCAAAAATGATCTTTGAATAAGCTTGTCAAGGCTTTCAGAATGTTTGGAATTTTTCAATTTTTCAATTTCTTCGTCTGTCCATATTATATCCCAATTCCGGCAACAATCCATCGTGCACTTTCCGCCTATACACTGAAAATCGTTGACGTACTGTGCTGTTTTAAGTATATATCCCATATCTTTACCCTTTCCGGAATCTTTTCCAAAAATAATATCTTTATTATAGCACCGAATTGCAGGAATTTCAACCTGTAGCAAAAGGAAAGGAGGAGCGTGAGAGCATAGCAAAAACCGCCCTGCGTCACAGAGCGGTTTTGCTTGAATAATAGAGAGGTATATATGAAAACTTTCGTTGTACTTAGGCGGAGCATGTATGGGGCGGCTGTTGCCGTCTTGCCGGCTCCTGTTATGTTAACCGTGCTTGTCGGCACGATATTTTTCAAGCCGAAACCTATCGGCTGATTTCGGTCGTCGGAATCCTTTCCTCTGACTGTGCTTATAGTATACCCCCTTTTTATGAATCATATAATAACGGGCGATGAAAGAAATGTGAAAAATCTTGAAACGCAGGTGTATGTATCGTGGGTAATGTCCTACAAGGACGGGCAAATTTCATCACAAAAAGCAAATCAGCAGCATACGTTGCTATCCGCCGATAACGGAGGCTACACAAGGCACAAACAATCAGAACGGCGAATTTGAAGCGGCACACTGCCGCAAGGCGAATTGTCAGCTATATATTTACTGACGTTAATCACAATCACTTTTTCCTATTTCTGCTCAGAAGAAACGTTAAAAGGGTGTGACCTCAGTAAAGCAAGGAGGCTTTAACAGCGGTCACACGAAGTCGCTGCAAGGACGCAGCGGCGCAAATGACCGCAGTCACTCGCCGGTAACGTAACTTACGCAATCCGCCAACAATCAGAAAGGCGAATTGTCAGCGGCAACTTGCCGTGGAAAAGCCCCTTGTACCTTAGGGGGTGGTACAAGGGGCTTTCCTTTGGGTTATAATTCAGAGGCTATATAAATAGATGAAATCGAATTTAACAGCTGCGATCTCAGAAATATCAGAAATCAACTTCTGTATCGTAGTAGCAGCACTTAAGCAGCTTCTCCATCTCTTCCTGTGTAGGAATACGAGGGTTAGAACCTGTGCAAGCGTCTGCGATAGCATTCTTAGCGATCTCAGGTAATCTCTCCAGGAATACGTTTTCGGGAACGAAACCGTTTTCTGTAGGATAGCTGTCTGCGCCGTAGTTCTTGATGCAGTGAGGAATCTTCAGTTCGTCATTCATCTTACGCAGATAAGCGATGAGGAGCTTTACCTTTTCGTCGTCATTTGCACCGCCAAGACCCATAAAGTCAGCGATTACACCGTAACGCTTCTTAGCTGTTTCGTCCTTTGCGTTGAATGCGATAACCTTAGGAAGATACATAGCGTTTGCGGCACCGTGTATGATGTGTGCGCCGTAATCAGCAAATGCGGCACCTGTCTTGTGAGCCATTGAGTGAACGATACCGAGCAGAGCATTCGAGAATGCCATACCTGCGAGGCACTGTGCGTTGTGCATTGCATCACGCTTAGCCATATCGCCGTTGTAAGAACCAACGAGGTCGTTCTGGATCATCTTGATTGCGTGAAGCGCAAGAGGATCTGTAAAGTCGCAGTTAGCTGTTGAAACATATGCTTCGATAGCGTGTGTCATAGCGTCCATACCTGTATGTGCTACGAGCTTCTGAGGCATTGTTTCTGCAAGGTCGGGATCAACGATAGCAACATCGGGAGTAATCTCGAAGTCAGCGATAGGATACTTGATACCCTTGTGGTAATCTGTGATGATTGAGAATGCGGTAACTTCAGTAGCTGTACCCGATGTAGAAGAAATAGCGCAGAAGTGAGCTTTCTTTCTGAGTTCGGGAATACCGAATACCTTACACATATCTTCAAATGTGCAGTCGGGGTACTCGTACTTTATCCACATAGCCTTAGCTGCGTCGATAGGAGAACCGCCGCCCATTGCTACGATCCAGTCGGGCTGGAACTTGAGCATTGCGTCTGCACCCTTCATAACTGTTTCAACAGAAGGATCGGGTTCTACATTCTCAAAGAGCTCAACCTCCATGCCTGCTTCCTTAAGATAAGCCTCAGCCTTCTGTAAGAAGCCGAAACGCTTCATCGAACCGCCGCCAACGACGATCATTGCCTTCTTGCCCTTAAAGCTCTTTAATGCCTCAAGTGCGCCCTTGCCGTGATAAACATCTCTTGGTAATGTAAATCTCATGTGAAATTCCTCCTGTTCGGCTTATAGCCGTTATTAATCTATATTTAGCTGTTATCATCGTGCGCCCTGCGTTATGTATTTGTGTTGCAGGACTTCTTTCTTTTGTTCGTTATTATTTTAACACACTGAGTCTGAATTGTAAAATATATTTTAGGAATATCGGTATATAATTATCTATATAACAGTATCGAATAAAATCCGCACAATTCCGCTTTGTGTCGCCATTTGCCGTAGTAAAGCCGTTTGTGAGCCTTTTGTAACAAAATTGTGAAAAGTGCGTAAAAAGCTAAATGTCAATATATGGCTGATTTTTTAATGGATAAATATTGCATTACTGGAACTTGTCAAAAGGTCTGCCGCACCTGCTTACTGCATAGAACCGCTTTGAAAAACAAAGAACGCAGAGCATACACCCTGCGTCCCTGCTTTTTGAAAAAGTCTGTTTTTTATAAAATAGAGCAAATTCTCTATCCCTAACCCCAAACCCCTTCCCC
>OMBR01000083.1_pt1 | contig 50815 bp, 38 predicted proteins | sample 1674041 | NCBI WGS metagenome assembly OMBR01 (sample SAMEA103958138, study PRJEB25191) | human gut metagenome | biome: human-associated habitat [ENVO:00009003]; feature: intestine environment [ENVO:2100002]; material: feces | place: Germany | collected 2013/2015
AAGGACTTTTTCAGTGCCCTCCCTGGGCTAGGAGCTTCTGCCCTTTCAGGGCGTGTGAAGCTCAACGTTAGGGCGTCTGGAGCTAGATTGCTATACACTATTAACTATAAATTAAAAACTATTATTCAACTTTTGCCTTCACGCTGCCCTCGGCAAACCTCGTTTCAATGATGTCGCCAGACTTCAGTTCTGAGGCAGAACGGATGCTTTTGCCATCTTTCAGCGTGATACTGTAGCCACGTTTCAGCAACAATTCGGGGTCTTGTGCCTGGATGCGCTGGGAAAGAAGCTGTAGACGATGACTCTCGTTGAGCATCTTCCTTTCCAATATCGGCTGAATATTCTGAGAAAGAATCTCGAAATGGCGCTGGGCTTCCGATAGTTTCGACTGGACATTTGTGCTTAAACGGCTCATCAAGCGGTCGAGATAGGCTCCCTGCTTCGTCTTCACCAGTGAAAACTGAACAGGAATCGTGTTGCTCAGTCTGTCGAGCCTCATCTTCTCTACCTGCAGACGGTGCTTCACATTCTGCACGATAGCCTCTTGTGCATTCACCACACGGGCATAAACCTCAGTAAGATGATTAACGAGGAAGGCGGCAGCGGCTGTCGGTGTCTTTACACGCTGGAAAGAAATCATATCCAGCACACTCTCGTCCCTTTCATGTCCTATTCCCGTGATGATAGGCAGCGGGAAGTTTGCCACATTCTCGGCAAGCGCCAGGGTGTCGAAACCCGAGAGATCGCTCGTAGCGCCACCGCCTCGGATGATGACTACGCAGTCAAACTGTTCCCATTCGGCATTGATACTGTCGAGGGCAGCTATCACACTCTGCTCTACCCCCTCGCCCTGCATCGTAGCCGGAAAGAGGCGGGTTTGAAACTGCAGACCATAATCGTTATCGGCAAGCTGGTTGCAGAAATCACCATAACCTGCTGCCGTAGCACTGGAAATGACGGCGATGCGCTGGCAGAACATCGGGAGCGCCAACTCCTTCTGCAGTTCGAATACGCCCTCTGCTTTCAGCGTATTGATGATTTCCAGCCGCTTGCGCGCCATATCGCCCATCGTATAGTTAGGATCAATATCGTCTACTATCCAGGAGAAGCCGTAGTTTTCATGAAACTGCGCGTGTACCTTAAGCAGCACTTTCATTCCGGCATGAATGCGCTGTCCGGTGATGCGCTCGAAATTCGGTTTGATGAACATCCATCGGTTTCGCCAGCAGGAGGCATGCGCCTTGGCCATGGGCGTATTAGACCGCTCATCCTTCTCGATGAGTTCCAGATAGCAGTGCCCGCCGTAGCCCTCGCGAGCCTCGGAGAGTTCCGCTTCCACCCAATAGCTGTCGGGCAAGGACATCGAAATGACGTCGCGGACCATGGAGTTTAATTCATAGAGAGAAAATCTTTGCTTCATACTCTTATATTTTTGGCACTGATTTTTTTAGGCACGGGATTTTTTTAGGCACGGATTACACGGATTACACGGATTTTTTATCAGAAAACAAGGGCGCGAGCCTCCGTGTAATCCGTGTAATCCGTGCCTTATTCTTTTTTCTCCGTGCCTTATTTTTTCTCCGTGCCTACTTGATCGCTTTTCCCGTCTGATAAGCCTTCCAGAAATCAGGCACACCATATCCGAATACATTATCGGGATGATGCTGATTATTACCAGCCAATCTCACGAGTTTCATAATCTGCTTAGCCGTCTTCTGAGGCAAAGCCTGCCAGAGACACGCTACCATTCCGGCGATGAGCGGAGATGAGAAAGACGTTCCGTTATCATTGATGATATTTCCACGGCCCGTAATCACACAGGTAGGACTTCCGTAAGCCATCACATCAGGCTTGATTCTGCCGTCAGCAGTAGGTCCCACGGCACTGAAAGCCGCATTCTCGCCCATTTCGTTTACGCTGCCCACGGTAAGGATATTGCGTGCATCGGCAGGGAAATTGATTTTCTTCCAACTTCCCATTCCGTCGTTTCCTGCAGAATTGACACAGATGATTCCCTTGTCAGCACACATCGAAGCGGTGCGGGAGATGAGGGTAGAATTACCGTCCTGCTCATAATAATGATGGTTGGTAGACACATCATCGAAGCCATGATAGCCTAACGAAGAGTTGATGACATCCACGCCGCAACTGTCAGCATATTCAGCCGCAAAAGCCCAGTAATCCTCTTCTGCCAGACTCTCTGTGCGCTCATCTTCACAGCGCACCAGCAGATATTGAGCCTCTGGCGCCACTCCCACGAATCTTTCGGGTTCGTTGGCAGCCATCGTAGAAAGCACCATCGTTCCATGCTCCATCTCGGCAAAAATATTTTTGGATTGAGGAACCACAAAGTCCTTAATGCCCGCCAATCTGATATTATGCAGCGCCGGAATCTTATCCACATTCATGAATCCGCCGTCGAAGACAGCAATCATCATTCCTTTGCCCAAATGTCCGGTTCCATGCAGCCGCTTGCCGTTGAGCGACTGAATCTGCGCATCGGCAGCACCATATTCGCCTACTCCACCAGTCCAATCGTTCAATCCCCTGCGAACGCTACTTCTGACGCGCTGACTGACAGAATCGGGAGCAGTGAAGACCTTCAGCTTCCGGGTGATGAAATCGAGATCATCCAGTTTCCGTAGTTCCTTCTCCTTATGAATGCGGACCAGCAGGGTATTGTTCCACTTGCTTTTGCCCACAATCTCGATGCCTGCCTCGCTTACAGCCTGCTCATAAGCAGGAGCCACAGGCAAATCGGTAACATCGATGGGCAGATTCTGTCTCTTTCTGCGCTCTATGGAACGGGGAGAGAGAAAATCTGCAGGGCGACTTACCGAGAAGGGAGTGTGACTGAGGTCTTTGTCTCTGAGATAAAGACGATACATCATACACTTGCCTCCCGGATACGACACCATATCGGTTTCGGCGATGCGGGGCAACCGCATCAGTTGCTCAAAATTGCTAACCCTGTCTTCGCGAGCAAACAAAGAAAGAGCGGTCATTAAAAATGCATAAAGCATCAAATATTTTTTCATCATTATATCGGTAGTCCGGTTTGTTATTGTTGTTGCTGCAATATTTTTGTATTGCATTTATTAATCAGTTGAATTGTTTATTCTGAAGTGCAAAAGTACAGAAATTGTACGAAAACGCCAAAGGAAAAGGGAAGTTTTTATCATGAAATGCAAGTTTTTCTCATATATATAATAAGGTATCAGATATTTTTTGTACTTTTGCAGACAAGTAGCCGCTGCAATTGCATTCTGAAAGAAGCTGAGCGAGCGTCTATGAGGAAAAAACAGATATAAATGGAAAATAAACAAGCGACATTAGAATTAGGTACGAAGCCGGTGGGCAAGCTGCTCGTTCAGTACGCCCTGCCAGCGATGATTGCGATGACCGCCGCCTCACTCTACAACATCGTTGACCGAGTATTCATCGGTCAGGGTGTGGGAGCCATGGCCATCTCAGGTCTCGCCATCACCTTCCCCTTCATGAACCTCACCGCCGCTTTCGGAGCCGGTGTGGGCGTAGGAGCGTCTACTGCCATCAGCGTGAAGTTGGGACAAAAAGACTATGCCACAGCGCAAAACATTCTGGGTAACACGATTTCTCTGAATCTCATCATCGGTATCGGACTGAGCATCATCTGTCTGCTCTTCCTCGACCCTATCCTGAGATTCTTCGGAGCCAGCGACCAGACGCTCGTCTATGCACATGAGTATATGGTCATCATCCTGCTGGGCAATGTGGTGAGCCACATGTATTTCGGCATGAACGCCCTGCTCCGAGCAGCGAGCAAGCCCAAGCAGGCGATGTACGCCACCATCTTCACGGTGGTGATGAACGTGATACTGGATGCCCTCTTCATACTCGTCTTCAAATGGGGAATACAGGGAGCCGCCATCGCCACCATCCTTTCGCAGCTGATGGCGCTGATGTGGCAGTTCAAGCTCTTCAGCAACAAGAGCGAGCTGCTCCACTTCAAGAAAGGCATCTACAAACTGAAGAGGAAACTCGTGGATAATATCCTTGCCATCGGCATTTCGCCTTTCCTGATGAACGTGTGCGCCTGCATCATCGTCATCTTCATCAACAACCAGCTGGTGCGTTTCGGAGGCGACCTCTCCGTGGGAGCCTACGGAATAGCCAATGGTATTGCGATGGTGTTCGTGATGTTCGTATTCGGCGTAAACCAGGGAATGCAGCCTATCGCCGGATACAACTATGGAGCCCAGAAACTGGACCGACTGATTCGCGTACTGAACCTGAGCATCCTTGCCGCCACCGCCATCATGGTAACGGGCTGGCTGATAGCGATGTTCCTGCCTTACTACTGCGCGAGAATGTTTACTACCGATAAGCAGCTGATAGACCTGGGCATTAAGGCAATCAGAGTAGTGATGTTCTGCTTCCCGGTCATCGGGTTCCAGATGGTTATCACCAACTTCTTCCAGTGCATCGGAAAGGTGAAGATCAGTATCTTCCTCTCCTTGTCGAGACAGTTGCTCATCCTCCTGCCGCTTCTGGCTTTCCTGCCGATGATATGGGACATTGATGGAGTATGGTACAGTATGCCTATCTCCGACTTCGCTGCCGCAGTCATCGCCGGAGTCGTAATGATGTGGTACATGAACAAGCTGAAAAGACAACACCAAGAACAGCTAAAAGTTAATAGTTAATAGCAGCTTTGCCGTTTAGCAAGATTGCCCTATAAACTATAAATTATAAACTATAAATTATGAATAAGATTATCATAAACGTGGGTCGCCAGATAGGTAGCGGCGGCCATATCATCGCCGAGAAGTTGGCGGAGGATTTCGGTTGCAAATGTTACGACCGTGAGCTGCTGAATCTTGCCGCCAAGGAGAGTGGATTCTCTGAGAAATTCTTCGAGCAGAACGATGAGCAGAAGGGATTCTTCAAGTCTCTCTTCCATACCCATCTGCCTTTCCTGAGCGATAACAATTTCTATCACAACGACTTCTCGCAGGAAGGTCTGTACAAGTTCCAGAGCGACGCCATCAGAAAGGCTGCCGATGAGGGCAACTGCGTGTTTGTGGGCAGAACCGCCGACTATGTGCTGCGTGATTACAAGAATGTGATCAACATCTTCATCACCGCCAACATCGACGACCGCATCAAGGCAGTGTGCAAGCGAAAGAACATCGACAGAGCCAGCGCCCGCAAGTTTATCGAAAGCCATGAGGAGCAGCGCGCCTCTTACTACGATTACTATACAGGCAAGAAGTGGGGACACAGCGAGAGCTACGACCTCTGCATCAACAGCAGCCATCTGGGAATCGAAGAAACAGAGAAGTTTATCGCAGAATTTATCAGAAAGAAGTTCGGACTTAGTGATTAATTATTAGTGATTAGGGATTAATTTTAGGGACATAAAATATAAAACATCATATAAATGAAGAAGATTATGCTTTTGGGCTCAGGCGAACTGGGCAAAGAATTTACCATCGCCGCAAAGCGAGCAGGACAGTACGTCATCGCTTGCGACAAGTATGACAATGCACCAGCCATGCAGGTAGCCGACGAGCGGGAAGTATTCTCGATGCTCGATGGCGACGCATTGACCGCAGTGGTAGAGAAACATCACCCAGACATCATCGTGCCTGAGATTGAAGCTATCCGCACCGAGCGACTCTTCGACTTCGAGAAGGACGGCATTCAGGTTGTGCCTTCTGCACGTGCCGTAAACTACACCATGAACCGCCGTGCCATCCGCGACCTTGCTGCCAAGGAACTGGGTCTGCGAACCGCCAAGTATTTCTATGCCAAGACCTTCGAGGAGTTTAAGAACGCTGCCGATGAAATCGGTTTCCCATGCGTAGTGAAACCTCTGATGAGTTCAAGCGGCCATGGTCAGAGCTATGTTCACAACGATGATGAACTGAAGGAGGCTTACAAGGAGGCAATGGAAGAAGGTCGTGGCGACGTGAAGGAAGTAATCATCGAGGAATTCATCGACTTCGATTCTGAGTTCACCCTGCTCACCGTCACCCAGAAAGACGGTCCTACCCTCTTCTGTCCACCTATCGGCCATGTACAGAAGGGCGGCGACTACCGCGAGAGCTGGCAGCCATTCCAGATTCCAGAGGAGGCTTTGAAGAAGGCTGAGCACATTGCCGGCGAAGTAACCAAGGCATTGACAGGTGCCGGTCTCTGGGGCGTAGAGTTCTTCCTGAGCAAGCAGGGCGAGGTTATCTTCTCTGAGTTGAGTCCTCGTCCACACGATACAGGTATGGTAACCCTCGGTCACACCACCAACCTGAGCGAGTTTGAGCTCCACTTCCGTGCCGTGATGGGCTTGCCTATCGCCGGAATCCATCTGGAGCACATCGGCTGTTCTGCCGTCATCCTCTCGCCAGAGGAAAGCACCGAGCCATTAAACTACAATATGCTCGATGTCCTGAAGGAAGACCACACCCGCATCCGTATCTTCGGCAAGCCAGAGGCTCACGTAGGTCGCCGCATGGGCGTCGTACTCTGCTACGGCGAGAAGGGCGATGACCTCAATCAGCTCCGCGACAAGGCAAAGCGCCTGGCAAAGACTGTATTGGGAACCGACCCATACATGAAGAAATAGACATGAAAGAATTAGGAAGAATTATCACATTACCCAAGATATTCGACCCTAGAGGCAACCTGACAGTGGCAGAGGGAGAAACGCATATTCCCTTTGCCATTGCCCGTACCTACTGGACCTATGATGTTCCGGGCGGAGAAAGTCGCGGTGGCCATGCTCACAAGAAATGCCAGGAATTCATCATAGCAGCCAGCGGTTCCTTTTCGGTAACACTGGATAATGGAGAACAGAAGAAGACCTATCATCTTAACCACCCTTGGGAGGGACTGTTCGTAGATGTCAATATCTGGCGAACACTGGATGATTTCTCTTCCGGCTCATTGTGTCTGGTTCTGGCTTCCCACAAGTTTGAGGAAGAAGACTACATACGCGAATATGACGAATATCTCAGATTCATCAGTTCATCACAAAGTCCTAATCTCTCAAAGACCGAGAATCAATAACGCTAAATATCATGTTTGAGATCAGAAAATACAACGATGCAGACAAGGAAGTCTGGAATGCTTTTGTAGACCAGTCACGCAACGCCACCTTCCTTCTCAACCGCTCGTACATGGATTATCACAGCGACCGTTTCACAGACCATTCTCTGATGATATGGAAGGACGGAAAACTATACGCCATACTTCCCGGCAACCAATCGGGAAAAACTTTTTATTCCCACCAAGGGCTAACTTATGGGAGTCTCCTTACAACCAGCAAGGCTTCGGCAAAGGATGTTTGCGACATATTCGTTGCCATCAACTCCTACCTGCAATCAGCAGGTTTCCAAAAAGTAGTCTATAAGGCAATACCCTGGATTTACCACCAAATACCATCAGAGGAAGATTTATACGCCATCGTCAAGGAATGCCATGCGCAACTGGCAGTACGCAACATCGCCTCCGTCATCGACATGAGTCACCCTCTGAAATGGAGTCGCGACCGGCACTATGGAGCCAACAAGGCACGAACAGAGGGCATTATCGCCGAAGAAAGCAACGACTTTGCGGCGTTTTGGAAGATATTAGAAGATAACCTGATGCAGACCTATCAAGCCAAGCCCGTGCATACTTTGGAAGAAATGTTGCTGCTGAAATCAAGATTTCCAGAACAAATACGTCTTTATGTAGCCAAATTGGGAGAAGAAACCCTAGGCGGTTCGTTATTGTACATCACGCCACAGGTGGTTCATTCCCAGTACATATCAGCCACACCAAAAGGCAAGCACATGCATGCTATTGATGCGATATTCAGAAAGATTCTTCAAGAAGACTACAAGGACTGCAAATACTTAGATTTCGGTACTTCAAATGAAGAAGGAGGAAAGGTGCTCAACACCAGCCTCATCTATCAGAAAGAAGGTTTCGGAGGAAGAGGCGTGGTTTATGATACTTACGAATGGAGATTATAATAGTTGATAGTTTAAAGTTGATAGTTTATAGCAATCTTGCGAACGGCTAAGCCCTATAAACTATCAACTTTTAACTATAAACTAAATCAATATAACTGTCACACCACGAGCAGCTTGCGCACCCATAACCAGTGCCTGCTCAATATCGGCAGTCTTGGAAGGACCACTGATGAAAGTACCGAAATTGTACTTCGGATCCATCTCAATACGGGCATAAGCCTCATGCATATTGTTCACAATCTTCTCTTTATCGAGGAATATCACAAGGTATTCCGAGATGAAAAGCACCGCCTTCTCCTTCATAGTCTGAGGAATCCAGACGCAGCCATTCTCGGCAACACCCACTTCACCACGAACAATACCCACATCAGTACCATTCAGGTCATTAGCCTCAGCCACCGTATCAGGATTCTTCTGGGCAATCGTGATTTCTGGCAGATGAGAGGCAAAGACCTTGGCTTCCGGATAAGCCTTCTTCACCAGCTCATCCAAACTCTCACCCTCCTTCGCCTCTATCACATGGCCACCTACCGATTCCGTCATCTCAATAAACTGTTTCAGCGTATCCTCATACTGGATACCCTTCACATCAACGGCAGGCATATCGAATTGAACATGCGTATTCTTACGCAACTTGTTCAGGAAATCTTCTTTCTTCATTTTACTTTTCCCTCCTTCCATAATTGATGAAAACTCTTCTTTGCAAACTCAGGCATGGCGTGACCGATACCCCAGGCATTCCAATTGCTGAAGTGCGTGCAGCATTCAGGAATCAGATTGGCGAGTGGCGCAAACTTCAGGGCTGTGGTGTAGAGCGCAGGACGGTCGAAGAGATACTTCATACCATTCGACATCGCCTTCTTCACAGGATCTGCCTTGCCCAACTTCTCCAAACTCTGGCGCCATACGTAAATCTGCGAACCCGGTCCTACCTTGGAAGGACAGACATTGTCGCAAGACAGGCACAAGGTGCAGGCAGAAACATTGTCGCTGTACTTCTGAGGATTCTTCAGCATACCCAGGTTCACACCAATAGGACCCGGAATAAAATAGGTGTAACTGTAACCGCCTGAACGACGATAAACCGGACAGGTATTCATGCAGGCACCACAGCGCATACACTTCAACGTCTGCCAGTGGTCCTTATCAGCGAGAATGTCGCTTCTGCCGTTATCCACCAATACTACATGCATCTCGGCACCCGGACGAGCCTGGCGGAAATGAGAAGTGAAGGCGGTGGTAGGCTGACCGGTTCCGCAGCGGCAAAGCAGGCGCTGGAACACAGCCAATGACTTATAATCAGGAACCAGTTTCTCAATACCCATCGCTACGATATGGAGCTTAGGCATGGAAGTGGTCATATCCGCATTACCCTCGTTGGTGCAAACCACGCAATCGCCGGTAGCAGCCACACCGAAGTTACATCCGGTCATACCTGCTCCAGCTTCCATAAACTGGTCGCGGAGATGATGACGGGCACAGCGGGTCAGGTAAGTAGGATCGTAGTTGCCGATTTCCTTGGAGATACCCTTCTCCTCGAACATCTTACCTACCTCCTCACGCTTCAGGTGAATGGCAGGCATCACGATATGGCTAGGCTTCTGATGCAAGAGCTGGATGATGCGCTCACCCAGGTCGGTCTCTACCACGTCAATGCCGTGCTGCTCCAGATACGGATTCATCTCGCACTCCTCGGTGAGCATCGACTTCGACTTCACCATCTTCTTCACGTTATGGTCTTTCAGAATACCGAGCACAATCTCATTGAATTCCTGCGCATCCTTTGCCCAGTGAACCTTCACCCCACGGCTCTCCAGATTCTTGGAAAACATATCGAGGTAATCGGCAAGATGGGTGATGGTGTGCATCTTGATTTCAGACGCATGCTCACGGAGATCTTCCCACTCAGGAAGTTCCTGCGCCATTTTATCTCTCTTCTGACGAACAGACCAGAAGGTAGCGTCGTGCCAGGTGGTCTTCTCTACGTTCTGCGTAAACTTCGCAGCTCTTTTGGAATGTTCTGTACTCATAGTCCTGCAGCTAATATTTGAACAACATGAATAAACTTGATCGGCATCTTCTCTTTCTTGGCGATTCCCGCCATGTGCATCAGGCAGGAAGAATCCGGACCCGTTACATACTCGGCACCTGTAGCCATGTGGCGCTTGATCTTGTCCTCGCCCATACGGGTAGAAACGGCAGGTTCCTCAATAGAGAACATACCGCCGAATCCGCAGCACTCATCCTTGCGCTCCGGTTCGTGGATAGTAATGCCTTCCACCATATTTAATAAGTCGATGATTTTGTTGAAAGGCTTGATGTGGCGCTCAGATGGAGACGACAATCCCAGTTCGCGCACACCGTGACAACTGTTGTGTACACTCACCACATGCGGGAACTTGCCCGGCACATGATCCACCTTCAGCACATCGTGAAGGAACTCCACAACATCCATGATTTTCTTTGAGGAAATACACTCGTGCTTACCCTCAAAGATTTTAGGATAATACACCTTTACGTAAGCAGCACATGAGGCAGAGGGAGCTACGATATAATCGTAATCCTTGAACAGCTCATCAAATGTCTCTATGACCTTCTCCGACTTGTACTGAAAACCGGCATTAGCCATTGGCTGGCCGCAGCAAGTCTGTTTTTCGGGATAACCCACGTCTAGTCCATAATGCTTAAGCAACTTGTATGTAGCCACACCCGCTTCAGGGTAAAGGGCATCCACATAACAAGGGACGAATAATCCGACTTTCATTGTTGTTATATTTATCTTGTTTTCTATTTGTTTATTCTTTTTCTACATGACTAAAAGCCGCTGCAAAAGTAACAAAAAAATAGTAAAAATAAAAGATTTTATGGAAGAAATTATAAGAATTGATGTTATTTAACTGTAAAGAATTGCAGAAAATTTGGAATAATCAAATAAATAGCGTAACTTTGCATCTAGAAATAGAGTGTCTACCATTTGTGAACTAAGCCAAATGCAGTTTAGTTGCTAAAAACATAAATAACAAGACATATAAAGAACAAACTTATAGTTATATTTAATGATGAAGAAACAGCTTAAGAAAGTCCTCGTTCTGGGTTCCGGTGCTTTGAAGATCGGCCAGGCAGGTGAGTTTGACTATTCCGGTTCGCAGGCTCTCAAGGCTTTGCGCGAGGAGGGTATTAGTTCCGTCCTCATTAATCCAAACGTTGCTACAATTCAGACAAGTGAAGGTATTGCTGACAAGGTTTATTTCTTGCCGGTGACACCTTTTTTTGTAACTGAAATTATCAAGAAGGAGCGCCCAGACGGCATCATGCTCGCCTGGGGTGGCCAGACGGGTTTGAACGTTGGTACAGAACTTTACCTCAACGGTGTGCTCAAGGAGTACGGTGTAGATGTGTTGGGTACTTCGGTAGAGGCTATCATGAACACGGAAGACCGCGACCTCTTCGTAAAGGAGCTTAACAAGGTTGATCTCAAGGTTCCTGTAAGCCACGCTTGCGAGAACATGGAGGAGGCTGTGGCTGCGGCACGCAACATCGGCTACCCTATCATGATCCGTTCTGCCTACGCGCTGGGTGGTCTCGGTTCTGGTGTCTGCAAGACCGAAGAGGAATTTAAGGAGATTGCTGAATCTGCCTTCACTTTCGCACCTCAGGTACTCGTTGAAGAGAGCCTGAAGGGATGGAAGGAGATTGAGTTTGAGTGCATCCGTGATGCGAACGACCGTTGCTTCACCGTTGCCTCTATGGAAAATTTCGACCCACTCGGAATCCATACAGGTGAATCTATCGTGGTGGCTCCAACCTGTTCTCTCACCGACGAGCAGGTGAAGATGTTGCAGGACATCGCCGTGAAGTGCGTCCGTCACCTCAACATCGTGGGTGAGTGCAACATCCAGTATGCTTTCAATGCTGAGACCAACGACTATCGTATCATCGAGATCAATGCTCGCTTGAGCCGTTCTTCTGCCCTCGCATCTAAGGCTACCGGTTATCCGCTCGCCTTCGTTGCAGCCAAGATTGCCCTCGGTTATACGCTCGACCAGATTGGCGAGATGGATACTCCTAACTCAGCGTATGTGGCTCCATCACTCGACTATATGATCTGTAAGATTCCTCGTTGGGACCTTACCAAGTTTGTCGGTGTAAGCCGCAAGATTGGTTCTTCCATGAAGTCTGTAGGCGAAATCATGTCTATCGGCCGTTCTTTCGAGGAGATGCTCCAGAAGGGTCTCCGTATGATTGGTCAGGGAATGCACGGTTTCGTAGGCAACGACCACACCAAGTTTGATAACCTGGATGAGGAACTTTCTAACCCTACCGACCTCCGTATCTTCGCCATCGCCCAGGCTTTGGAGGAAGGTTACACCATCGAGCGCATCGAGGAGTTGACCAAGATTGATCCTTGGTTCATCGAGCGCATGAAGAATATCGTAGATTACAAGCACAAGCTTTCTGAATATAATACGCTGGAGGAGATTCCAGCCGAGGTATTGCGCGAGGCTAAGGTATTGGGCTTCTCTGACTTCCAGATTGGCCGCTTCGTATTGAAGACTCAGAACACCAATATGGAGAAGGAGGTACTGGCAGTTCGTGCCCTGCGTAAGAAGTTGAACATTCTGCCTGCCGTAAAGCGCATCCCTACTGTGGCTAGCGAGCATCCTGACCTCACCAACTATCTCTACATGACATACGCTGTAGAGGGTTACGACATCAACTACTACAAGAACGAGAAGTCTGTCATCGTTCTCGGTTCGGGTGCTTACCGCATCGGTTCTTCTGTAGAGTTCGACTGGTGTTCAGTAAACGCCATCAATACAGCCCGCAAGTTGGGTTACAAGTCAATCATGATCAACTACAACCCGGAGACCGTATCTACCGACTACGATATGTGCGACCGTCTCTACTTCGATGAGCTTTCATTCGAGCGTGTACTCGATGTCATCGACCTGGAGTCACCACGTGGTGTGATTGTTTCAGTAGGTGGTCAGATTCCAAACAACCTGGCTATGAAGCTCCATCGCCAGTCTGTGCCAATTCTGGGTACATCTCCTGTCAACATCGACCGTGCTGAGAACCGCGGTAAGTTCTCTGCCATGCTCGATAAGTTGGGCATCGACCAGCCTAAGTGGAGCGCCCTCACATCAATGGAGGATGTTCAGAAATTCATCGACGAGGTTGGCTATCCTGTTCTCGTTCGTCCATCTTACGTTCTTTCCGGTGCAGCCATGAACGTTTGCCACGATGATGAGGAGTTGCGTCGCTTCCTGGAGGCAGCTTCTGAGGTTTCTAAGGAATACCCAGTAGTTATCTCCCAGTTTATGACAGAGACCAACGAGATTGAGTTCGACGGTGTGGCTCAGAACGGTGAGATTGTAGAGTATGGTATTTCAGAGCACGTAGAGTATGCAGGTGTTCACTCCGGTGACGCAACCATGACCTTCCCTGCCCAGCAGATTTCCTTCGCTACAGCCCGTCAGATCAAGAAGATTTCACGTGCCATCGCCAAGGAGCTCAACATCTCGGGTCCTTTCAATATCCAGTACCTGGCTAAGGGTCGCGATGTAAAGGTAATCGAGTGTAATCTCCGTGCATCCCGTTCGTTCCCATTCGTGAGCAAGGTATTGAAGCGCAACTTCATCGAAACGGCTACCCGGATTATGCTCGATGCTCCATATCAGAAACCGGATAAGTCTGCTTTCGATATCGACCGTATGGGTGTAAAGGCATCCCAGTTCTCATTCGCCCGCTTGCAGAACGCCGACCCAGTTTTGGGTGTGGACATGAGTTCTACCGGTGAGGTAGGCTGTATGGGTGATACTTTCGAGGAGGCATTGCTCAACTCATTGATTGCCACCGGCTACAAGATTCCTTCTAAGGATAAGGGCATCATGCTTTCAAGCGGTGGTGCTAAGGAGAAGGCTTCTCTGCTCGATGCAGCCCAGGCACTGGTGAAGAACGGTTACACCATCTACGCTACAGCCGGCACAGCGAAGTTCCTGAACGAGAACAACGTGAAGGCTACAGCCGTAGGATGGCCTGATGAAGACCACAAGGATCTTCCTAACGTGATGCAGATGATTGCCGACCACAAGTTCGACCTCATCGTCAACATCCCTAAGAATTACACCAAGCGTGAGTTGACCAATGGTTACAGAATCCGTCGTGGCGCCATCGACCACAACATTCCTCTGATCACCAATGCCCGTCTGGCTTCCGCCTTCATCGAGGCATTCTGCACAATGAGCCAGGATCAGCTTCAGATTAAGAGCTGGCAGGAGTACGAGTAATCTCACGCGGGAATAATTTTTATCTCACGCAGGAATAATTTTTCTCACGCAGATTTCGCAGATTACGCAGATTTATACGAATACGCCCTGAAAGGGCAGAAGCTCCTAGCCCAGGGCAACACCCTGGGTTAGATAACAATCAGCAAGGTCGCCCTGAAAGGGCAAAAGCTTTGAATGCAAGAAGCTTTTGCTCTTTCAGGGCGACCTTTTTTGTGGAATATTTTATTCCCCGCCATGAGAAAAAGAAGCAGAAATGATGGCTATCTCATTATTTTATTGTACCTTTGCAAACAGAAAATAAGAATAAAACATGATAGTTTGTATAGCAGAGAAACCGAGTGTGGCTAAGGATATCGCCCGAATCATCGGGGCTACCACGGCACGCGACGGTTATATGGAAGGTAATGGTTACCAAGTAACATGGACCTTCGGCCACCTTTGTGAGCTGAAGGAACCGGATGATTATACTCCGATGTGGAAACATTGGAGCCTTGCGGCGTTGCCGATGATTCCACAGCGTTTCGGTATCAAGCTCATCAACGATGAAGGCATCAAGAAGCAGTTTGCTACCATCGAGAAACTGATGCAGGCTGCCGACAGCATCATCAACTGCGGTGACGCCGGACAGGAAGGAGAGCTCATCCAGAGATGGGTGATGCAGAAGGCACAGGCGAAATGCCCCGTCAAGAGACTGTGGATTTCATCCATGACCGATGAAGCCATCAAGCAGGGTTTCCAGGAACTGAAAGACCAGGGGGAATATCAGTCACTCTATCTTGCCGGACTTTCCCGTGCCATCGGTGACTGGATTCTCGGCATGAATGCCACCCGACTTTATACATTGAAATATGGTCAGAATCGACAGGTGCTCAGCATCGGCCGAGTGCAGACCCCTACCCTTGCCCTCATCGTAAACCGCCAGAAGGAAATCGACAACTTCGTTTCCGAGCCTTACTGGGTACTCGCCACCATCTACCGCGACACCCAGTTTACCGCTACCAGCGGCAAGTTTACCAGCAAGGAGGAAGGCGAGAAGGCTTTCAGCACCATCGCCGGCAAACCCTTCACCGTTACCGATGTAAGCAAGAAGAAGGGAAACGAGGCGCCGCCTCATCTCTACGACCTCACCTCGCTGCAGGTGGATTGCAACAAGAAGTTTGCCTATTCAGCCGATATTACGCTGAAGCTCATCCAGAGTCTCTACGAGAAGAAGTATACCACTTATCCTCGTGTAGACACCCAGTTCCTGACCGACGATATCTATCCGAAATGTCCGCAGATTCTGAACGGAGTAAGTCAGGCAAAGATCATGAGTCAGCAGAAATACCTCCCGCTCATCCAGCAGCTCGCAACAATCAGCAAGAAATTGCCGAAGAGCAAGAAGGTTTTCGATAATAGCAAGGTAACCGACCACCACGCCATTATCCCAACCGGTGTTCCGCCAACCGGACTCACCGATATGGAGGCAAACGTGTATGATCTCATCGCCAAGCGCTTTATCAGCGTGTTCTATCCGGACTGTAAATTCTCCACCACCACCGTTTTGGGCGAAGTCATCAACGAAGACGGACCGAAACCGGAGAAGATAGAGTTCAAGGTGAGCGGTAAGGAGATTCTCGAACCAGGCTGGCGAGTAGTCTATGCCAAGGATGTAAAGAATGCAGATGACGATGATGCTTCAGATAACACCAACGGAAATGCAGACTCAGGAAACGGCGCCAAGAAGGAAGTAGTAGAAGAAAGAACCCTCCCATCCTTCACAAAAGGCGAATCGGGAGAACATCAGCCTACCCTGACGGAGAAATGGACCACGCCACCTAAGTATTATACCGAGGCAACCCTGCTGCGTGCGATGGAGACAGCCGGTAAATTCGTAGAAGACGAAGAACTTCGTGCTGCATTGAAGGAGAACGGAATCGGCCGACCATCCTCCCGTGCCGGCATCATCGAGACCCTCTTCAAGCGCCACTACATCCGTCGCCAGCGCAAGAATCTGATGGCAACCCCGACAGGCATCGAACTCATTGACACCATCCATGAGGAACTGCTGAAGAGTTGCGAACTGACCGGTATCTGGGAGAAGAAGCTCCGCGACATCGAGCACAAGACCTACGATCCTGCCGACTTCATCAACGGACTGAAAGAACAGATCAACAAGATAGTCATCGATGTGTTGTCAGACAACAGCAACCGGAGAGTGACCATCATGACAGAGGAAGACCTCAAGAAGAAACCGGCTGCCAAGAAAGCACCAGCCAAGAAGATGCCAGCCAAGAAAAAGGATGAAGCTACAGCACAAAATGTAGATGCACAAAATGCAAATACGCAGAATGCAGCAGCACAGCCAGTTTCTGCTCCTCAGGCTCCAGCCGACCCAATGGTAGGCAAGCCATGCCCGCTCTGCGGCAAGGGCGTCATCATCAAGGGCAAGACCGCCTATGGATGCAGCAACTGGAAATCAGGCTGCCAATATCGTCAGCCATTCTCGCAGATGTAATAAGATATAACTCAAGTTTCACATATAAGCTCCACACGCCCTGAAAGGGCAGAAGCTCCTAGCCCAGGGCAACGCCCTGGGTCATTATGGACGCAAACCTGTCGCCCTGTAAGGGCAAAAGCTTCAAAGAACAAGGCAATTTATAAGGCTTTTGCCCTTACAGGGCGACTTGCAGACTGCTACTATACCCAGGGCGTTGCCCTGGGCTAGGAGCTTCTGCCCTTTCAGGGCGTGTGGGAGAGTTGCTTGCGAAAGTTCAGTAAAATAATTAAGTTGTTCCTGTATGAAACAAATAAGATTTTATCAAATCATAACAGCAATCAGCTGCCTCTTTCTGATAAGTTGCGGCATTGAACAGAACCTGAAGAAAGCAGACAAGCATCTTTCTTTAGGCGAATACTACGATGCGGCAACCCAATATAAAAAGGTGTACACCAAGACACCTACCAAAGAGCGGGCTGCCCGGGGCAAGGTGTCTCTGAAGATGGCACGCTGCTATGATAAAATCAACAGTACGCCGAAGGCATTGGCTGCCTACAGCAATGCCATCCGATACAAGCAGGCAGACCTCAACGACCGCCTGGCTTACGCCCGGCTTCTCCTGAAGAACGGAAGTTACAGACAGGCTGCCAAGGAATTCGAATTCCTGCTCGATTCCATGCCCGACAACATGCTGGTAAAGAACGGACTCGAATCGGCACGAAAAGCCCCAGTCTGGAAGAAGGAAGGAAGCCGGTACAAGGTAAAGCGGATGGATGTTTTCAACTCCCGAAGAGACGACTATTCGCCTATGTTCCTCAGCGATGACTACAGCCAGCTCTATTTCACCTCAACCCGCAACGAAGCCCAGGGCAGCGACCTGAACGGAGTGACGGGAACGAAATCTGCCGACATCTTCTTCTCTGAAAAGAACGACAAAGGCAAATGGAGCAAGCCGGAAGCCATCGGAACCGGTCTCAATACCGACTACGAAGAGGGCGCATGCTGCTTTACCCCAGACGGCAAGCAGATGTACCTCACCCAGTGTGCCACCGATCCCACTTCGCCCCGCTTAGCCCAGATAGTAACCTCCAACCGCTCGGATGCAGCCTGGAGCAAGCCTGCAAATTTGGAAATCAGCAAAGATACGCTCAGTTGTTTTGCCCATCCAGCCATCTCTCCTGATGGCGAATGGCTCTATTTCGTATCAGATATGCCGGGCGGAAAGGGCGGTCTCGACATCTGGCGAGTGCGCATCACTCCTGCCGGACTGGGCGGCGTAGAGAACCTGGGCGAACCTATCAACACCCCAGGCGATGAGATGTTCCCTACCTTCCGTCCTAACGGCGACTTCTATTTCAGCAGCAACGGTCATGTAGGAATGGGCGGACTCGACATCTATATCGCCAAAGTAAATTCCATCACCCGGAAATATGAACTCACCCACCCCGGCTATCCGCTGAATACAGAAGCCGATGACTTCGGAATGACTTTCGAGGGTCTCCACAACCAGGGTTTCTTCTGCTCCAACAGAAAAGACGGAAGAGGCTACGATCATATCTACTCCTTCGAGAATCCGGAGATTGTTACCACGATGAAGGGATGGGTCTACGAGAAAGACGGTTATGAACTGCCTGCCGCCGAGGTGAGAATCGTAGGCAACGACGGAACGAACAGGAAACTATCCGTCAAGGGCGACGGTTCGTTTGTCCTCCCTATCAATCCGCATGTCGACTACCTGGTGATGGCATCCTGCAAAGGCTACCTCAACCACAAGGAAGAACTTCGGGTTGATTCGGCTAAAGAGAGTAAAGAATACGTGCTCCAGTTCCCGCTGGCTTCCATCACTGCCCCTGTACTCATCGACAACATCTTCTACGATTTCGACAAGGCAACCCTTACCGAAGCTAGTACAACAGCCCTCGACCAGCTGGTAACGCTGCTGAAAGAGAACCCGCACGTTACCATCGAACTCAGCGCCCATTGCGACTATAAGGGAAACAGCGAATATAACAAGCATCTCTCTCAGCGCCGCGCCCAATCGGTAGTAGACTATCTGATAAAACACGGCATAGAGAAAGAGCGCCTCACCCCTGTGGGCTACGGTAAGGAGAAGCCGAAGAATGTGCGCAAGAAACTTACCGAGAAGTATCCTTGGCTCAAGGAAGGCGATGTGCTCAGCGAAGAGTTTATCCTGAAGCAGAGCAAGGAGCATCAGGAAATCTGCAACCAGCTGAACCGCCGAACCGAGTTCAAAGTGCTCCGCACTACCTATAAATTGTTTTAGAAACCGATATCATAAGCATAGGTGCTCTACTGAAAAAGTAGCAGCACCTATTTGTTTTTCTATATTCAGCAATATTAAATCTTCGTTCAAAGACATTGAATGTCCGTTCAGCGACGTTGAATGTCCGTTCAGCGACGTTGAATGTCCGTTCAGCGTCGATGAACGGAGATTTCAAAGGCATAAAGATGATATTTATAGTAATAAAAAACTCTTTCTATTAGCACTAAAAACTATTCTGCTAATAGAAAGAGTTGATCATTCATACAATTGATATCAGGGAAGAAGCCTACTGACGTGCATCAGCCAGTTCATTATATCCCCAAACCATGATGAGGACAACGAAGCCTGCCAGCACCATCAGGAGATTCTGAGAGTGGGCGATGGAATCTGCCACATGCGTAAGGGCACGCGAACCGGAGAGGAGGAAATCTATCTTCATAGAGAAAAGCCACCCCTGAATCTGTTCCCATCCCTGACAGACCACCGCTATGATGATGCCTGCTGCCACACAGGCTGCCGTCCATAAATGTTCCAGGCGCTGGCGCTTAACCAGCGACATCGCAGTATCAGTTTCGGGTAAAGCCGGCAAGGCCTGCATCACCCTGTCGGAGAATCCGTCATCAGGAATCTCTGACATCTGGCAATCGGAAAAGAACATCTGCAAGAGTTCTTCATCCTGAGGGTTCAATGATTCCCCTTTCATGCTCTCCAACTTCTTATCATTTATCTTATCGGTCATAACCATTCTGTTTTAAGTAACTTGCAAGTTTCTGTTTTCCTCGAGAGAGATGCGACTTGATGGTACCTTGCGCCAATCCCGTCACCTCTGCAATCTTATCTATAGAGAGTCCATCCATCAGCTGCAGCGTGATGCATGTACGTTCATTTTCGCTCAATATCTGTAGTGCCTTGAGCAAATCCATCTTTAATCCGGCATGGGCGCCCTGTGCATTCTTACTGGAAACGGCAGGCGTATCGATGTCCTGCGTTTCCTTATGACTGCGGGTATAATCATACCATACATTATAGGCGATGCGGTAGAGCCAGGTGGAGAAAGAGGCTGTACCCCTGAACCCGGACAGATGGGTATAGGCCTTGACAAAGGTATCCTGAGCCAAGTCGTCACTCAGCTGCGCATCCCCCAGCGTCTGCCGCAGGAAGAACCCACGAATGGGTGACTGATACTTCCTGACCAGCAGGTCGAACGACTTGCGGTCATGAAGCATCACCACCTTCGTGACGAGAGAAATATCGGATAACTTTTCCACCTTATATATATTAACTAATAATTGTTGTTCTTTTCCTTGTGACTTCCCCCTCCTATTGAGAAGCCATGATATATTGAATGTCGGCAGCTAGACCGGAGTTCCATTATATCCCGTGCCCTGATCGCCGTGACGGTTCTTCCACCAGTCCTTGATGGCAGGAAGCGAGCCGATAACGGTCTGACCGATGCCATAGAAGAAGACCAGGGCTCCGATGCCAGCCAGGAAATCAGCATCCCACCAGGCAAACATGGCACACAAGCCGGCTCCCAGGAAGGCATTTCTCAATCCACGCTTTACCAGATACTCATCGCTCTGCTTGTCTATCGGCCGGTCGCTTTCCGGAACATTGATGCCCTTTTCCATCGCCATCTCCGCCAGTTTCATCCGGTCGTTGTGTCTTCGCATCAGATAACGGACGATGAGAAAGACGATAATTAAAGGGGCAAAGACGAACAACAAGCCGAAAATGATGCAGAAGACGATGATTAAAGCCAGCGCTCCGCCACCAAATACCGAACCGATGAAATCGAAAGGATCATCATAGTTCTCTAAACTGTATTTAGAATGAACAGACTTATTATCATTCTCATCATAATCATCATAGTTAGCCGAATCTGTACTGGTTGTATCAGAATAAGCCTCCAACGCCTCGTCGTCTTTATCCTTCGAAGCAGATGGCTGTGCGGCAGATGCAGGAGCAGCCTTTGAATCTACCTGTTGGGTAGTTGGATGATAACGATGTTTTGGAGCAGAAGACGCCAAAGACACTTGGGTGGCTCCGATGCTCATAACGAGCGCTAATGCCAATATTGCTTTCTTCATATCATTATTTTTTATTGTTTTACCTTGTTATTTGAAAAATTTCTGCTTCTTAGACGCATCTCTTCGCTATTTAGTTGCAAAGAAACGAAAAATTTCTTATTTTTGCAAACAAATTAAAGAAAAAGAAACAGAATGAAGACATTACCTGAAGATTTCAGAATATATACGCAGGCACTGATGGGCGAAAAGCTGTATCAGCGTCTGGAGCATGCTATCCTTGAAGAGGAGGCACCAACCAGTATCCGCATCAATCCTTTTAAATGCAAGGATGCTGATGGCGAACCGATTCCCTGGTGTCCGGAATCCGGACGTTATCTCTCTACGCGTCCCGGATTCACCTTCGATCCGCTGCTGCATGCCGGTTTATATTATGTACAGGAAGCCTCATCTATGTTTGTTGATATGGCTATCCGACAGTTCGTAAAAGAACCGGTGATGATGCTGGATCTCTGTGCTGCCCCTGGCGGAAAGTCGACTGCCGTAAGAGCTGCCTTGCCGGAAGGGAGTCTGCTCTTCAGCAACGAACCGATGCGCACTCGCTCGCAGATTCTAGCCGAAAACGTACAGAAGTTCGGTCATCCGGATATGATTGTTACCAACAACTATCCCCGCGATTACAAGAAATCGAAATTGCAGTTTGATGTGATCCTTACCGATGTTCCCTGCTCCGGCGAAGGAATGTTCCGCAAAGATGAAGGGGCTATCGGCGAATGGAGTACCCAGAATGTGAACAACTGCTGGCAGCTGCAGCGCGAAATCGTATCGGATATCTGGAACTGTCTGAAGCCAGGCGGTATCCTGATTTACTCTACCTGCACCTTCAATGCGCACGAAGATGAGGAGAACGTGGACTGGATATGCGAAGAACTTGGCGCTGAAGTGATGGCACTGGAGGGTGTAGAAGATGCATGGAACATCACCCGCAACCTCACGGGCACCGACTTCCCTGTTTACCGGTTCATTCCTGGCGTTTCGCGAGGCGAAGGGCTGTTTATGGCGATTCTGAAGAAAGAGGGCGAATGGGAAGCCGGTTCTTCAGCCAAGGAGAACAGGAAGGATAAGAAGAAGAAAGACAAGAAGGTGGCTAAAGGAAAGGGACCGGAGATTCCGGACGGCTGGCTGAAGGCTGATACGGAATGGATGCCTGCAGAAAGCAACGAGACGGTTTACGCCATTCCGGGCAGATGGAAAGACATCTACGACCAGGCTGAAAAGAACCTGAAGGTGCTGCATGCAGGTGTGAAACTGGGAACAGACAAGGGAAAGGGGCTCATTCCCGACCAGGCTCTCGCTCTCTCTACGATGCTCAACAAAGATCACTTCCCACAGGTGGAGTTATCCTACGATGATGCCATCCGCTACCTTCGCAAGGAGGCTGTGAATCTGCCTGCCGATACGCCTAAGGGTTATGTTCTGATAACCTACAGACAGGTTCCGATAGGCTGGGAAAAGAACATTGGCAACCGTGCCAACAACCTCTATCCGCAGGAGTGGAAGATCAAGAGTAGCCACGGGAAGGGAGAGCTGTTTATAGTTAATAGTTTATAGTTTACAGAACTTTCGCATGTGGTTTAAGTACGGGCTGAAGGCCCAAAAGCTCCTAGCAGCCACACGCCCTGAAAGGGCAGAAGCTCCTAGCCCAGGGCATCGCCCTGGGTATAATAGCAATCAGCAAGGCGCCCTGTAAGGGCAAAAGCTTTATGTTTTGCCTGGAGTTTTAAAGCTTTTGCCCTTACAGGGCGATAGGCTAGCGCCCGTAATAACCCAGGGCGATGCCCTGGGCTAGGAGCTTCTGCCCTTTCAGGGCGTGTGGGGCAAATCTTGCGAAAGTTCAGTTAACCAAGAATGAATAATTCAACATTCAACACTCAACATTCAACATTAAAATAAAAAATGCTCAGCATCATCGCCTGTATATCAAAAGAGCATAGAGCTATCGGGTACAAGAACCGGTTGCTCTACGCCATCCCATCGGACATGACCCGATTTCGTATGCTCACAACCGGACATACGATCATCATGGGCAGGAAGACATTTGAGTCGCTGCCGAACGGAGCCTTGCCCAACCGCCGTAATATTGTTATCTCGAAGACAAGAGAGCAGATAACAGGGTGCGAAGTATACACCTCTCTGGAAGAAGCGCTGGCAGCAAGGAAAGAAGAGATTGAAAGCAAAGAAGCTTCAGATGAATGTTTCATCATCGGAGGAGCCAGCATATATGAACAGGCTTTGCCTTTTGCAGACAGGCTTTATCTCACAATCGTAGAAAAGGAACCTGAACATGCCGATACCTTCTTTCCGGAAATCAATCCGGCAGAATGGGAAGTGACAGAAAAAGAAATGAGGAATGAAAACGGCTTACCGTTCACATTCCTCACCCTTTATAGAAGGCAGTAATCCCGCAGGGAGCTACTGCTTTTTTTCTTTTTATATCTTATTTCTCTGCTGCAGCCTCCTCATCAGTTTCCTCTTCATCATCGTTGAAACTCTTGAGATCCTGCATAGAAAGCTGACGGTTGATAGATGCATTGAAAGAGATGATGGTCTCGCTGCGAGACAATCCCAGTGGCTGCAACTTATCATGGATGATTTCCAGGAGATGGTGGTTGTTCAGCGCGTAAATCTTGATAAACATATCAAAACCACCTGTAGTATAGTGACACTCTACAACCTCAGGAATCTTCTTCAACTCCTCTACAACCTGGTCAAACTTCTCAGGCTCCTTCAGATAGAGTCCCATATAAGCACAAGTTTCGTAACCTATCTTTTCTGGGTCAATGATGAATTGTGAACCCTTGATGATACCAAGATTTGTAAGTTTAGCAACACGCTGATGAATGGCAGCACCGCTCACGTTGCAAGCGCGTGCCACTTCCAAAAATGGAATACGGGCATCCTGAGAAATCAGCTTCAGAATCTGCCTATCTAATGAATCTAAAATTTGTTTTGACATAATACTAATAATTTGCTTGCAAAGATAATACAAAAAATTAATAAAAGCAATTTTTTAAGAGAAAAACATGATAAATTAATATTATTTTCCTTTTTCTGTGGCAGAATAACTGATTTTTAGTGCTTTTGCCTGGCGCAAAGCCTGCTTTACGTCGGTTATCACACCCATCTTGGTTTCCTGATCTGCTTTGATTGATACGGTCATCAGCTTCTGGTCTTCCGGCGACATACGCTTCTTTTCTGCCGAAATGTAATCCATCACTTCGGGAGCCGAAGCAAACTTATCATTCAACTGAATCTGGGTACCGGTACCATACTTTGCCTGCATCTCTTTGGTTGGCTTACCTATATAAATATGGCTCACCGCCGATTTCTTGGTCAGGCGGGTGAGTTCCTTGCCTTGTGGCAAACGGCAGTCTACCTTCAAGGTAACCTGGCGCATGTGGGTAACAATCATAAAGAAGAACAGTACGGAGAAAATGAGGTCTGGCAGAGAAGATGTATTCAACCCTGGCACTTCATGCGATTTCTTATGAAAATTCATCATTGTTTACCTCCTTTCTGCTGTTCTGTAGCTGTTTCTGCCGCTTTCTCTTCTCCCTGCTTTTCTTCAGCATTGGCATCAACACACTGGTCGGCATGAGTCATTGCGTTGGCATACGACTCTGTGATGCGCTGCGGACAGATGTTGCGCACCTGTTCTTTCTGGTCATTGTTCAAGAGGGCATAATCCCTGTGATATTTCTTCTGAGCTGTTTCGTTGCGTAGCTGGCTATATGCTTCCATCAGCTGATTCTGCATCTGGAAATAGAGATTATAGTCGGCATCGCGGTCACTCTCGATAGAGATGAGATGTTTCTTGCCCAGGCGGTGTACAAAGCGGATGGTTTCTTCCTTGAGCTGGCTCACCTGCATCGGCTTACCGTTGACCAAAAGCGTATCGCCAGCCGTCAGGCGCAGCTCCATGAGGTTAGCCTTGTCTACCACCGACTGCTGCTGTTCCTTCTTCTGCGGTTCAGGTGAAGGGAGTTGGCGCAACAGTCCCTTATCCACATCCATAGATGTGGTGACAAGGAAGAATATCAACAGCATGAACGAGATGTCGGCTGTAGATGTGGTATTCAGTCCCGGGGTTTTGTGTTGCTTCCTTCTAATCAGCATATTTAATCCTTATTTATAGAATAGAGAGCCTAAAGCACTCTCTTTAGTTTTTCTTCCGAATATAACGTGTGGCACCGAAACAGACGGCACCGATTCCTGCCACCAGCATCAGGAGCGATGTGATGACAAACATATCAGAAAGCTTGAGCCAGAGCCAGTCGGCATAATTCTCGCCATTGATGAGCATCGGAGCAGAACCGCCCAAAAAGAAGGTAAGCAGCAAAACTGCCAAAGTTCCGATCCATGTGATGCGGAAGATGCGACGCACGGGAATGCCATTCACTACAGCCTCCGACTTGCTGCTGCGATAATCTCTGATCATCGAAAAGACAGCCAGACCTGTACCTCCTATCAGGAAGAGCCACATCAGCAGGATGAGCACATCGGTAAAGAGAGGCGCATTAAAGTCGGGGTTCTCTTCGAAAGGCAAATCGTAGCCTACCAAAAAGAACAGACCGAAAACCAGCACCGCCAGTCCTATCATGATATAGAACACCTGCTGCGATATCTTTTCGGCCGACTTCGTCTTCTGCTTTGAAAATTGAAATTTAACCATTTCTCTCTTCGTTTATTTATTCTTGGCAATAATATCCATTAAAGTAACCGCCGACTCCTCCATCTGGCTTGTCAGGTGCTCCACCTTAGAAAGGATGTAGTTATAGAAAACCTGAAGGATGAGGGCTACGATGATACCGAAGATGGTAGTGATGAGCGCCACTTTCATACCCGAAGCAACGATAGTAGGACTGATATCGCCCGCCTGCTGAATCTGGTCGAACGACATGACCATACCGATCACGGTTCCGAGGAATCCGAGCGATGGCGCCATAGCGATAAAGAGTTTGATCCAGGAGCAGCCCTTCTCCAGATTAGCCGCCTGAACGGTACCATATCCGCTTACCGAGCGCTCGATGTCATCAAGACTCTCGCTGATATGCATCAAACCCTGATAGCAGATAGAAGCCACCGGTCCGCGGGTATTCCGGCAGAGCGTCTTAGCCCCTTCCACATCTCCCGCCGACACCTTCTGGTCGATATCCTGCATCAACTTCTTGGCATTGATTTCAGAGAGACTCAGATAGATGATGCGCTCGATACAGAAAGCCATACCCACAATGAGGGCGATGGCAACGAGAGACATAAATCCCGCATTACCCTCTATAAACTTTGTCTTAAGAGCTTGATGAAATCCCATGCTCTCTTCTTGAGCCATCATAGGCAGAGAACACATCCATGTGAAAACCAATATTGCAAAACGTGCAATAGCTGTATTTTTCTTCATATACCTTATTATATATATAAAAGCGGAAAGAGGGGGATTCGAACCCCCGAACCGGTTTTGCCGGTTACACGCTTTCCAGGCGTGCCTCTTCAGCCACTCGAGCACCTTTCCATATTCCGAAGAACTCTTCTTAATCGCCGCAACATGCTGCTGCAACAATTTCGAATTGCAAAATTATTGCTTTTCCTCCGAAATACCATAACTTTCATTGTTTTTTTATGTTTATTTAAGGAGTTTTGAACGCTTGCGTCCTATACTTGCGATACGGATAGCGGAAAAACCCGCTCTACATTGAGGTTGGTCTGTCGGGCAAACTCCTCTTCGCTTATGCCATAAGCCTTGGCGAGCGTCTTCATCACTTCTACCACGAAAGCACTCTCGTTACGCTTGCCGCGATAAGGAACAGGCGCCATATACGGACTGTCGGTCTCCAGAACGATGCGATCCAGAGGAACTACAGCAGGGAGGTCTTCACGCAGATGGCTGCTCTTGAAAGTAGATACGCCACCGACGCCCAATACAAACTTATCGAAGGAGAGCAGTTCTTCGGCTTCCTTCTGATTGCCCGTAAAGCAATGGAAGACGCCACCCGGCAGTTCTTTCTCATACTTTCTGAGCAGATGCACCATCTCGTTCTGCGCCTTGCGGCAATGAATCATCAGCGGGAGCTGGGTTTCTACCGACCATTTTACCTGTTCCTCGAAAGCCTCGAGCTGCTCGTTTTCGAACTCACGGCTCCAGTAATAATCAAGTCCTACCTCTCCGATAGCAATCAAGTCTGAAAACTGAGGAGAACCACCCTTCTGACAGGCATTACCAGTCATGCGATGCTCCTCCAGTATCTTTCGGAGTTCAGCCAGCTGTTCCTTCCAGTCAGCCTTCACCTCTTCAGGATGCAGACCAATCATCGGATAAGCATAGCCCGGATATTCCTTAGCCAATGCCAGTACCGCGTGTGTGGTCTTCACATCGATGGCAGGCAAGAACACCTTGCCTACCCCCGCTTCCTTGGCACGGGCGAAAGCCTCCGCCCTATCCTCATCAAACTCCTCCGCATCGAAATGCGTATGTGTATCTATTACTTTGAACATTGCCCTATCAACTGTCAACTATAAACTATTAACTATCAACTAGTACTGGCGCTTCATCATTTTCTGAGCATACTTTGCCAATTCCTCCTTACGCTCAGCAGGCACATTCACGGCATCCAGATACTTCTTGCTCTGCTCGAAATAATAAGCAATCTTATCCTGCGCCATTTTGTCGATACCTATCTCGTTGTATAGACGGGTAACGGCAGCCACCTTCTCCTTGCGGTCGAACTCCTCGGCATCCACCCACTTCTGCAGTTCTGCACGCTGAGCGTCGTTGGCATGGTTGAAGGCATTGATGAGCATGTAAGTCTTCTTGTTGGATGTGATATCGCCACCAATCTCCTTACCGAACACCTTGGTATCGCCGTAAACATCGAGGTAATCATCCTGCAACTGGAACGCCAATCCTATCTGCTCGCCAAACTTATACAGGTTCTCTGCATCCTCATCAGAAGCATCGGCAAGGATAGCACCCATCTTCAGGGCACAAGCCAGGAGAACGCTGGTCTTGAGGCGGATCATCTCGATATATTCCTCCTCCTTCACATCGTTACGGTTTTCAAACTCCATATCAAACTGCTGACCTTCACCAATTTCCAGAGCAGTGGTCGTAAAGAGTTTCAACACCTTGGCAAGATGCTTTTCATCACATTGAGCCATACGTTCATAAGCCAGAACGAGCATGCTGTCGCCCGAAAGGATTGCCGTATTGGCATCCCATTTCTTATGAACCGTTTCATGACCGCGACGCAAATCAGCATTGTCCATCAGGTCATCATGCAGCAAAGTATAGTTATGATAAGTTTCCAGGGCAACGGCATTCATCAGAATCTTCTCAGGATTGTCCTTGAAAAGATTGTAGCCCAGAAGCATGAGCGTAGGACGAATACGTTTGCCACCCATAGAAAGTACGTATCTGGTAGGCTCATAAAGAGACTTTGGCTTTCTTTCGTAAGGCAAATTAGCCAGAAACTCATTTACCATGCTTAAAATTTCATCTGCTGTCTTCATAATAATGTATAATTTATAATGTATAATTTACAATGAACAATTTATAATTTATAGCTGGAACACTACCGGGATGGCAATCATCGTGCGACAGACCTTGCCTTTATCGATGCCCGGTTTCCACTTCGGCATCATCTTCATCACCCTCAAAGCCTCGTTGTCGAGCAATGGATCTACCGAAGTGCTTACCTTGATATTGGCAACACTTCCATCCTTGTTTACGATAAAGGATACCACTACGGTTCCCTGAATCTTACTCTTCTGGGCAGCTACAGGGTACTTCAGGTTCTTGGTAAGCCACTGCATGAAGGCAGACCAGCCACCAGGAAACTGCGGTATCTTCTGCACGACGGTCAGTTTGATAGGAGCCTCAGCTCCCGGATTCTCAATGGGAGTTTCAGGAACCGCTTCCTTCACCTCTGCTCCATCCACTACACCAGAGCCGTCGCCGATAACCAGTTCGCTGGTTGTAGAACTGATTTTCTGCGGTGCCTTCTGAGTCTGTTGCTCGGCAGCCTTCACTTCCTGAGTAATTGACTTAGAAGCAGGAGCCGAAACAGCCTCTGCACTCACCATATCTTTCAGGTCGGGACGAGCCGACATTTCCAGATCCTGTGAAAGATCTTCCATCGATTCCGACAAGTCATCATCTCCCTGCGGACCTCTCTGATATTGGAGTCCTACGAAGATGAAAGTAAAAGCCAGCAGCAACCCTAGCAGGAAAAATGTAACCCGCTTATCTTCCAGTTGTGCGCTATTTGATTTCTTAATTTCCACAATAAAAACCGTTTAAAATCGTTATTTCCTACGAAAACATTGCAAAATTACTTCTTATTATTGAAAAAAGCAGTATCTTTGCCAAAGAATTAGAAAATTTAAATGAAAAAATATGTAATTTCCGCAATATTGACGCTTTTTGCGACAATTATTGATGCTCAAGAGAGCCAAACGGGGTATAATTTCCTTCGCTTGCCGGTGAGTGCTCATGCAGCTGCTCTGGGTGGCGACAACATCACCTTGATAGAAGATGATGAGGCACTCATATTCCATAATCCGGCTCTCCTGTCATCAGTAAACGACAAGACGGTCAATCTCAATTATATGAACTATATGTCGGGGGTGAACACTGCCTCGGCTAGTTTCAACCGTATTGTCAACGACAAGGCTTCGTGGGCTGTTTCGGCTCAGCTTGTTGACTACGGCAAGATGAAAGAGACGGATGAGAACAACATCCAGATGGGTGAGTTCTCTGCAAAGGATATTGCCATTGCGGGTTACTTCTCTTATATGCTCGGTGAGAAATTCGCGGGTGGTATTGCCGCCAAATTCATCACTTCGTATATTGGCGATTACAATTCTATCGCTGTGGGAGTGGATCTGGGTATCAACTATTACGACCCGGAAACGGAATGGTCGGCTTCTTGCGTGGCAAAGAACCTGGGTGGACAGCTGAAAGCTTACGACAATGAATATGAGAAGATGCCGATCGACCTGCAGTTGGGTGTGACGAAACGCTTCGCCAACGCACCGTTCAGGGTATCAGCCACACTGGTCAACCTGAACCATTGGGACAGCAGTCTTCGTGATCATGCCGTAGTAGGTGCCGACATTCTGCTTTCGGAGAGCCTGTGGATAGGTGCCGGCTACAACTTCCGGAGAGCCAACGAGATGAAAATCAGCACCTCAGAAGATGAGGAAAGCAGTCATGGAGCCGGTTTCTCTGTGGGTGGCGGTATCAACCTGGAGCGCTTCCATCTGAACGTTGCCTACGGCAAATATCACGTCAGTAGCAGCAGCCTCATGCTGAACGTAAGTTACAGATTATAAATTGTACATTATAAATTATACATTAAAGTTAGTTCGAAATTATGAAGAAAATAACAATAGCAATAGACGGATACTCTTCTTGCGGTAAGAGTACGATGGCAAAGGATCTTGCCAAGGAAATAGGTTATGTTTATGTAGATACGGGCGCCATGTACCGCTCGGTAACTCTCTATGCGCTGCGTCATCAGCTCTTCGAAGCAGATGGAGCCGTAAAGACTGAAGAACTGCAGAAGGAGATGAAGAACATCAGCATCTCATTCAAGTTTAATGAAACAACCGGTCGCCCAGACTGCTATCTGAACGGCGAACTGGTAGAAAAGGAAATCCGTTCATTAGAGGTTTCCAACCACGTGAGTCCGATTGCCGCCGTTCCTTTCGTCAGAGAGGCGCTGGTAGAGCAGCAGCAGAAGATGGGCGAAGACAAGGGTATCGTGATGGATGGTCGCGATATAGGTACCACCGTGTTCCCAAATGCCGAACTGAAGATTTTCGTTACAGCCAGCTCACAGGTGAGAGCACAGCGCCGTTTCGATGAACTGAAGGAGAAAGGAATGCCAGCCGACTTCGATGCGATTCTGAAGAATGTAGAGGAGCGCGACTATATCGATACCCACCGCGAGACTTCCCCACTCAGAAAGGCTGATGATGCCATCACGCTCGACAACAGCAACATGACCATTCCTGAACAGAAGGCATGGCTGATGGAACAATATCAAAAAGCAATAGCAGAATAAGCTACAGAAAAGAGACTGCCGGGTTATTAATGCAAAAATACGTTAAACATACTACTTTTGCCGATAAATTTATTTTATTCGATGAAAAAGATTTGGAAGAAAAACTTCAATTAAGTATCTTTGCAACCATATTAACAAGGTAGTAATGATATAGATTATAAATTTTGAGTTAATTACTGTTTTTTGAAGGTGATAGGTCTTCGGGAGAAGATTTATCACCTGTTTTATTTTCAGACAGTTTATAAAAGATGCCCCCTTGCTACCGCAAAACGCGGTAACAAGTGGGTTAACAAACTAACAATCAACGCATTAACTCTTACTACAAAAGAGCAGAACTTTCCTTGATAATCTTATCCTTGCACTCTTCCATCAGCCACTTCGGCGTACTGGTAGCACCACAGATACCTACCGTTTCCACATCCTTGAACCAGTTCATATCTATTTCGTCGGCACTTTCTATCTGGTAGCTATTGGCATTCACGCTCTTGCATTCCTTGAAAAGCACCTTACCGTTCGAACTCTTTCTGCCACTCACAAAGAGGATGACATCATGCTTGCTGGCAAAGGCAGCGATGTTAGGCATGCGGTTAGCCACCTGACGGCAGATGGTATCGAAACTCTTGAAGACAGCGCCCTCAACAATATGCTCCTGGCAGTATTCGATGATGCGGTGGAACTCATCGAGACTCTTGGTAGTCTGGGAGTAAAGATAGATATCTTTAGAGAAATCCAGCTGACCGGTTTCCTTCAACTGCTTCACATCCTCAAACTTCTCTACCACGATGGCATGACTCTCCGTCTGTCCCACCAGTCCGAGCACCTCAGCATGCCCATTCTTGCCGAAAATCACGATCTGTGCCTCCGGATTGTTGACATACTGCTTCTTGATGCGGCGCTGCAACTGAAGCACTACAGGACAGGTAGCATCGATGATTTCGATGTTGTTTCGCTCGGCAAGGGCATAAGTTTCAGGCGGTTCACCATGAGCACGGAGCAAGACCTTTACGCCCTGCAGTTCCTCCATCTGCTCATGGTCTATCGTGATGAGTCCCGCTTCATGCAGGCGCTCCACCTCCATACCGTTATGCACAATATCGCCCAGGCAGTAAAGTTTACCGCCCTTAGCCAACTCCTCTTCAGCTTTCTTGATGGCAGTGGTGACGCCAAAGCAGAACCCACTGCCGTTATCTATTTCTATCTGCACGATATTCGTTTTTAATTCATTGTACATTAATCTTCACCACCACCTTAGCATGGTCAGGGTCATTCGTAATCATGAGGATACGAGGGTGTCTGACACGCGATTTCTTCAAGTCGGCAGCCACAGCCGTCACCTTCATCTTAACGGTCTCTCCTGGCTGAATCTTACTCTTCTTCAGGTTCACCTGCAAGCCCATCGTAAACATCTGCATGCTGCGGATATCCAGTTCCGACTTACCCTTATTGGTAATCAGAATCTCACCCTTCAGCTTCTTCTTTCCATTGAAACTACCCAGATTGAGATCGGTGGCAGACATCTCTATCTTCGGAGCCAGTGCCTTCTTGGCTGGAGTCATGTTCTCAAAACCAGGAAGAAGAACGGCTGATACCACGATTTCCTTCTCAGGCGCAATCCTATCGCCAGGACGCTCACCGAGATAAACCGATGTCTGGTTCAAGCCCAGGTCGCGCAGTTTCTTGGAATCCAGCACGAAACTGATTTCGGCAGAATGACGCGGAGCTACCTTGGAAGGCGATACGAAAGCATGAAGATAGGATGGCAGATGCATCACTACCGGCTCCAGTAATTCGTCGGTAGGATTGAAGATATGGATGCGCTGAACCGGACGGTCGCCACGGTTCACGTCATCAAACTCCACCTCCTGGGCATCACTCTTGATGACACCCAGCATCTCATCGTAAGAACCAGCGAAATCTACTACGCTGCCCACTACCTTTCCCCTCATAGAGAGGATGAACGGCTCTTCATCCGCATTGGTATAGAGGCAAACCTGCTTGGTGAAAGTACCCATCTGCTTGGCATCGTATACCGCCTTGATGACGAAACTTTCGCCGGCAGCTATGCTCGTCTTCGGATAATCTACCTCCGTACAACCGCAGCTTTTCAATACATTGTTGATAACCAACGGCTTGTGCCCGTCATTCTTCAGCATGAATTCGGCAGTTACAGGCTTGTGGAACACCACCTGTCCGCAGTCTACCACCTCGTGCTGGGTTGTAATCTTCTGTGCTGATGCAGGCAGCGCCAACAGCGCTGAGAGCATCCATATATTCATCCGTTTCATACTATTCTATTTTAAATTATCAATCTATAAACTATTAATTGTTAACTCTCAACTCATACGCCTCTGTGCGGCCACCAAACTCCGGACTGTAAGTACACTCAGCGGTGCAAGTTCCGCTTTGATAGTCGCCCTTTCTATCCACGTAATACTCCATTTCTACGATGTGCATACCTTTAGATAAACGATCGAAATAGAAATTTGTTGCATGATCTCTTGGAGAAACATAGCAGCCTATGCCCCACTGATAACCACTCTTCTGGTTGACCGGTTCCAGACATGCCGCACGCTTATCCGTAATCTGCACAAAGTCGTAGTCGCGGTCAGCGGTGATGAGGAGCGTTACCTTCACCTTCTCGCCTACCTTCGCCTGTGCCTTGCCCTTACCCTCAGATTCGGCTGGAACGATGACACGGCGAATCTTGATGCCCGACTCCATGGAACCGATTTCGCTGATAGGCTGCTTAAACTCTGCATAGACGGCTCCCCAGCTGGTATAATCGCTCTTTTTGTCGATGCTCAGCTTAGATGCCTTGCCCGTCTTTTCGGTCTTCACATAGCCCAAAGTAGTGGAATCCTGCGGCATCGGCAGCAACTTGCCGTCCAGTTTCAGCACGGCATTCTCAGCCTTCCTGCTCCAGTTGCTCTCATTGCCCTTCATAAAAGCATAGACAGCATCTATGGTGTTCACCGGCGTATCCCAAACCTGGGTGCGTTTCGACATCAGGAGCCAACGCTGCAGTTCCTCGATGGTCTGCTTGTCGTTCGGTTTCAGCATCTGCAGCGCCTCTATCACGGATACCTGGGTAGGAATCTTATAGTTTCTCCAGCTGTAGAGTGCCTTGCGGGTATCGTAGTAGCGGCCCATCTCTTCGCGGTAAACGGCATATTCGTTCACGCTCTGCAGATATTCGCCTGCCTTCTCGCGGTAAGCAGCATTCTGCTGGCTGTTTCTGGCGAGTACCACGGCAGCACGCGCCTTGCCATAGATGGAGAAATCACCGGTCATCTTCGACATCTTTTCCAGGAGATAAGCCTTGTCAGCTTCCAGATTCTGCTTCATCTTTCTGCCATCCATCGAAAGGATGTAGAGATAATGCAGCGCCTGTTCGCTAGGACTCACCTTCTGCTTTTTCTCCTCCTGCTTCTTCATTTCTCTTACTTCCTGTGCTGTCTGCCAGGAGAGATAATCGATGGCGGAAGTCAGCATCTTGGCGGTGGATTTCTGAACACCGGCAACGGCATTCAGACGAACCATCATTTCGGCTACCGACGTTGTCATATATCTGCTGCCCTTCATGCCTTTCCACCAAGAGAAGGAACCGTTAGGGTTCTGCAACTTCTTCAGCTTCTCCACCTGATTCTGCAAGCGGATGCTCTCCTGAGAGAGATTCTTCTGAGAATGATTATCCAAAGAGAGAGTCTTCTGGACATGGGTGGTGATGGTATTGGCGTAGATGGCAGACATCAGCGAGATGGCGTTCTCCTCATCCGGATTACTGATAGCTGGCAGCGCCTTCACCATCAGCCAACTAGGATTGTTGGTGTATTCGATGGTTACCTTGGCATCTTCAGTGCCCTTCGCCTGCTTGCCCTCCTTGTTCAGGAAGAGTTTGCTCAGGTCGAAGTTCTGCTCACCCTTCTGATGCAGGGTGATAGGCAGGGTGTTCACCACGAGTTCACGGTTGCTCAAAACCGGCAGATAGTGCTGTTCACCATCGCTATAGCCATTACCGGCAGCCACCACCTTATTAATATATACGCCTTCTTTCAGTCCCTGGACATCAAAGGAGATGGTAGCAGACCCCTCGGCATCGATGCTGTAGTTCTGCGTTTTCTGCCAAACCACCTTGTTGGTCTCCGGGTCGAGAATCTGCATACGGGCGTTGCCGATCACCTTCTTGTCGGAAGTATTGAAGAGTTTCACCACGATGGTGCTCTTATCGCCCTCACGCAGGAAGCGAGGCATGTTAGGCTGCACCATCACGGTCTTCTGAGCCACAGCCTCATCCACCAGCAAACCGTTGCGCATTTCCTTGTCATGAGCCAATCCCATGAACTTCCAGGTGGTCACGCTTTCCGGCAAGGTAAATCTGATGGCTACGTTGCCATTGTTGTCGCTCTCCAAGGCAGGATAGAAGAAGGCAGTCTCGTTCAGGTTTTCACGCACCTGCACTTTGTCAAGGTACTGTCCTACGTCTGAGCCAGAACCACCTACAAACTGCGGCATCTCCTCTACTACATCAAAAACCTTGTTGGCAGATGGAGCAGCCGCTGCAACACGGGTCATCTTAGAGCCACGAATCCTTATGACTTTCGCTTCTTCCTGAACCAGCTCGTCTTTCTGTATACGAACAGACTCAACGGTTCTGCCAGAAGAACGTTCCAACTTGCTCAGCTCTACCGCTTGCATATAAGTATAATAGCTAAAGAATTTGCCATCAAACTTATCCACATCCAATTGCTTCTCATCATAATACTTGGTAGGATAAACACCATTCAAGTATAATGAACGGAAACTGAGGTTGTGCTTCCAGTAACAGTTTGGCAAACTCTGATAGAAGCCCAGGGAGAAATTCCAGGAATGCGGGGCTATCTGGTCGAGCGACTTGTCATAGAGTACGCTCATCAGCTGCGCCTTGGCTGGCTTGCCGTCAGGGGTGGTAATCCTCAGCGTCCACTCCTCCTTCTGTCCAGGGGTCAGACGGTTGCGGAAGGTTTTCCAGGCGATGTTCAGTTTCTTCTCAGGCAAAGGACGGGCGATGCTCATCATTCGGGTATAGCACTTGCCTTGCTTCACGAAACTATAGTTCAGTACGATGCCCGACGCATATTCCTCCTTGTAGGTGAAAGGCAGAGTCACGATACTGTCGCCCAACTCCCAGGCGCCCTTCTCCAGCAGTTTGTTGCCGGCGATGATGGAATATACGATGTGCGCTCCGTTCTCCGAAGAGCCCACCTGGATATAGACCGGCTTGCCATCACGAGGGAAGGTCTTCGCCGTCTGATAATACCATTCGGTAGTTGGCTCCACCGGATGGGTATCCTTCATACTGAAGAGCGTGAACTTCTGCTGCAGGGTATCCTGTCCGCAGATTGCCTCCAGCTGATGAACGCCAGATTTCCAAACAAAGGCAGAAGATGCAGAAGAAGCATATTCCTTGATAGAAACCGGTGCATTCGCCTCGGCATCCTTCCATTCGCCCTTATCAATTCGATATTTCAACCTGCTCGAAATCGGCATACCACTGGCATTGCGGTAAGCGAAGGTCACCGTCTTCAGACTGTCTGTCTCGATACGCTTAGGAAGATTCACCGTGAGGATGGTTGGCTTGGTGCCCAGAGGCAGACTCATCACACCCTCGTGGCTCTCGCCGCTGATGTCGGTAACGATGGCTGAGACCTCGAAGTTGAAGAAACGGGCTTGGCGCATGAAATCGCTCATATCAGCCTCGTCTTTTCCTGACAAGGAAGCCTCCAGCGGAATCTCTACGTCGAAGGTTCCGTCCTCACGAGTCACGCAACTGTCAGTCTTCACCAACTGTCCGGTAGAGCCTGCGCCCCACCACCAGAGCTGGTTTCTGCGAGTCACCTGATACGTTACCTTGGCACCCTGTACAGGTATACCGGCATAGGTCTTGGCTGAAGCTTTCACCACTACGGTATCGCCCCAGTTATATTTCTCGTTCACCTTCGGGAAGGTAATCTCGAAGGTTGGACGCTTGTATTCCTCCACACGGAAGAAGCGGTTAGCTCGGTCATCCACGGCTACATGATACATACCAGTCTGTCCGCCCTGAGGCAATTCGAAATCCACCGAAGCCGTGCCATACTCGTCGGTCGTAGCCTTCTGCTCAGCCACCTGCTTCAAGTTGGCATCTCTCAGGATAAACTTCAGTTCCTTGCTCTTGCCTGGCACATTGGCATCCAAGCCCTTCTTCACGATGTAGGAAATGGCTGTGGCATGCACCTTCTGTCCCGGGCGATAGAGAGCTCGGTCGGTATAAACCTGATATTTAGTCTCATTATCTTTCTGTTCATAATAGCGGGTACGGCTGAGATAGATGTCCCTGGCTGGCGTAAACTTGTCATTGTTGGTAGAAATCAACACCATTCCATCCACATTCTTGAAGTAAGCCTCACCGATCTCATCGGTTGTCAAGCGGGCATGTACTGTTCGCTTGTTCTTCTTCGTCTTGAAATCATACCGCCGGTCATAAAGTTCTATCTTCGCCCCGACGATAGGCTGTCCGTCGGTAGCATTCACCACCACATAGCGATGCCTGTCATCCGGCAACTGCTGGATCATCACCGCCAGATTGCTGACATAGAAGAGTTTGCGCTGCGGAGCTATGCCGGTATTATCCGAAGTTACCTCCATCAGATAGGCACCCAGCGGCAGATTGCCACCGATTTCGATGGAATCCTTCACCACTTGATAATCCGGACGACCATAGTAATTCCTGCTGTAATCCTTCTGATGCAGCTTCGTAGTCTTCTTCAGGAGCATCTTATAGGTAGCCTCATTCTGCGCATTATAATCGTTATCTGCCGTAATATTGAGGCGGGAGATGCTGATTTTCAGGTTCTGGAGATTACGCACATCCAGCTGCACCCAAGCCTTCTCTCCAGGTCGCAACACCTGCGGCATATCCTTCACCCGGAACATCGGTTCGGTGAGTCGCTTCTGCGCATTTCTCAGTTCGTTCATTCTCGACCATCCACCCCAGCGGCTCAGCGCATAGTTGATATAGTTGAGCTTATCCTGCGGTTTGGCATCGGTAGCACCTTCCATGAAGCGGAAATGCTCCACGGCAAGTTCGCCTGCCTCCGGAATATCCTGATAAACCTGGATGAGCGAGTCGATGGTCTGCAGATACTTCGATTTCTTCACCTCTCTCACGTCGTCCTGGCGGTATTTCTCGATGAGCTTATAGGCACAGAGACAAGCCGCCCCCCGATTGCCCACCTTATTATAATAAGAGTACAGCTGCAGATACGCCTCCTTGCTGTCTGCCTCGAATCCGATGAGATGCAGCAGATCGTTGTTGAAGGAACTGCCATCCACGCCCTTCTGCGTCAATGGAACATACTCTGTAGATGTATGTCGGGCAAGAAGTTCAGTCTGTTCCAAGGCCTTCTTGAAGAACTCCTGACTTTTCATTTCGTTCATATCACTGTACACCTTGCCCAACACGGCATATCTCACCGCCTTCAATGCGGGGTCGTTCACCTTCAGCACCTCGGCTTCCATCCGCTTCACGTTAGGCATCAGCGAGTCAGCCGAAATCTCATTCCAGAGTGTCATCTGTCTTATCTCAGCCGCCAGCAGCTGCCCGTAATCTTTGGCAGCCGAAGCCTTGGCGATGATTTTCTTCATCACCGCGATTTCGCTCTTAGGCTGGTCCTTCTGAGCATTGATTTCAGCTTGCTTCCACAAGTTGTCGTATGTCTGAGCCGCTACCTGCATCGTAGCAAAGAGGGCTATCAGAAGTGATAAAATGTTTCTTTTCATAAGCCAACTGTATAAAATGTTTATAGAATGATGATAATCATCAAACTTTTCATTGCAAAAATACAAAAAAAAACTGTTTTCTAACCCCGAAAGTGAAACTTTTTACTATCTTTGCACCAAAATCGTATATTTTACCAAGAAATAACATTAAAAAAACAATGGCAGAAAAAAAGTATGGTCATTTTGATGACGCCAATCGCGAATACGTGATTACTAACCCAAAGACCCCATGGCCTTGGATCAATTATTTGGGTAACGAGGATTTCTTCTCGCTCATCTCAAACACAGCAGGTGGTTATTCCTTCTACAAGGATGCCAAGTTCCGTCGCATCACCCGTTATCGCTACAATGGTGTGCCAATGGATAATGGCGGTCGCTATTTCTATATCAAAGATGGCGATACCGTATGGAACCCGGGATGGAAACCTTGCAAGACACCGCTCGACAGCTACGAATGCCGCCACGGCATGAACTATACCCGCATCACGGGCAGCAAGAACGGCGTGGAGGCGAGTGTGCTCTTCTTCGTACCGCTCCATACATGGGCTGAGGTGCAGAAGATGACGCTGAAGAACCAGACTGAGGAGGAGAAGACCCTCAAGGTGTTCTCCTTTGCAGAGTGGTGCCTCTGGAATGCTGCTACCGACATGGAGAACTTCCAGCGCAACTTCTCAACGGGCGAGGTGGAGGTAGAGGGTTCTACTATCTATCACAAGACCGAATACCGCGAGCGCCGCAACCACTATGCTTTCTATACAGTGAATACCGAGATTCAGGGCTACGATACCGACCGCGAGAGCTTCATCGGACTCTACAACGAGTTTGCCGAGCCTGAGGCTGTGATGGAAGGCAAGCCACGCAACAGCTTTGCCCACGGCTGGAGCCCTATCGCATCTCATTATATCGAGGTTACCCTGCAGCCAGGCGAGAGCCGCGACCTCATCTTCCTGCTGGGCTATGTGGAGAACGAACAGGACAAGAAGTTCAGCGCAAAGAAGGTAATCAACAAGGAGAAGGCTCATCAGCTTATCGCCAAGTTTGATACCACAGAAAAGGTGGATGCTGCCTTCGCAGAACTCAACCAGTACTGGGATAACCTGCTGAACATCTTCACCGTGAAGAGCGGCAACGACAAGTTAGACCGCATGGTGAACATCTGGAACCAGTATCAGTGCATGATCACCTTCTGTATGTCGCGTTCGGCAAGTTTCTTCGAGAGCGGCATCGGTCGAGGCATGGGCTTCCGCGATTCCAACCAGGACCTCGTAGGTTTCGTTCATCAGATACCTACCCGTGCCCGCCAGCGCATCATCGATATCGCCAGCACCCAGTTCCCTGACGGTGGCTGCTACCACCAGTATCAGCCGCTCACCAAACGCGGCAACAACGATATCGGTGGCGGTTTCAACGACGACCCTTGCTGGCTCATCTTCGGTACCGTAGCCTATATCAAGGAGACGGGCGACTTCTCTATCCTCGCTGAGCAGGTGCCTTTCGACAACCAGCCAGGCACAGAAGTAAGCCTCTTCGAGCACCTCAAGATTTCGATGAACCATGTTATCAACAACCTGGGTCCGCACAAGTTGCCACTCATCGGAAGAGCCGACTGGAACGACTGTCTGAACCTGAACTGCTTCTCCTGGGACCCTAACGAGAGTTTCCAGACCACCGAAAACAAGGGCGAAGGAAGCAAGGCAGAGAGTCTGATGATAGCCGGTCTGTTCGTTGTTACCGGCAAGGATTATGTGGCTCTGTGCAAGCAGCTTGCCAAGGAAGCTATGGAAAGCAAGGAGGGCGAAATAGCCGGTCTTGCAGAGGAAGATTATTTGACAGAAGCTGAGCGCATGCAGCAGGCTGTAGATGAGATGAACGAGGCTGTAAAGCAGCATGGATGGGATGGTGAATGGTTCCTCCGCGCTTACGATTTCTTCGGCAACAAGATTGGTAGTGATGAGAACGAGGAAGGCAAAATCTTCATTGAGAGCCAGGGCTGGTGTACGATGGCTGGTATCGGTCTGGAAGAAGGACTCTGCGATAAAGCACTGGACAGCAGTAAGAAACGATTGGAATGCGAGCACGGACTGGTGCTAAACAACCCAGCCTACACCACCTATCATGTAGAAATGGGTGAGATTTCTTCTTATCCTGAAGGCTACAAGGAGAACGCCGGTATCTTCTGCCACAACAATCCTTGGGTCATCATCGGAGAGACTGTAGCCGGTCGAGGCAACGATGCCTGGAGCCATTATACCAAGATTCTGCCTAGCTATGTAGAGGAAAAATATCAGACACTTCACAAGGTAGAGCCTTACGTAAACTGCCAGATGGTAGCCGGTAAGGATGCAGCCAAACCGGGCGAAGGAAAGAACTCCTGGCTCACCGGTACAGCGGCATGGATGTGGTATACTGTATCTGAATTCATCCTCGGCATCAAGCCAGATTATGAAGGTTTGCTCATCGATCCTTGTCTCCCAAGTACCGCTAAGGAGTATGAGGTAACCCGCAAGTTCCGTGGTGGCGAATACCATATCACAGTAAAGAATCCTAGCGGAAACCAGAAGGGCGTGAAGCAGATTACAGTGGATGGCACTCCTATCTCAGGCACCATCATTCCTTGCTCTCAAGGCAAGCATGAAGTAGTGGTTGAGATGTAAATCAGCCAGATTTCATCAAATTACGATTTGAAAGTTCAATGTAACGAAACTCCTTTTCATACCCATACGTCGTGTTTCACGACGTATGGGTATCACAATAAACACTTGACGCCCTATTTTAGGGCGTCAAGTATCTTATCTATCTGATAATCTAATACTTAACTTTTAATACAAGCACATATTCAACAGTATCAAGAGTAAGATTCTAAGTCTCTATCATTGACTCAGTTCCTCAGTTCCTCAGTTTTTTTCTAGGGGGTATATAGCCCTTATAGTTCAAAGTTGTTTTAAATTGTTATATAATATTTATATAATAAACTTCTAAATAAGGGAAAAAGTGAAGGGTCAGAGAAAAACTGAGGAACTGAGTCATTGCAGTAAAAACCTCATAACCCTCATAAACACCTGATTTACTGCTTAACTCTATACTTTAAGAGAACAAAGCTATGAGATGCTACCCGTAAAACTATGAGTTGTCACCTGCAAAACTATGAGTAAGGAAGTTTAACTACTTTCAATCTGAAAGCATAGTTCAAACATTTCCTTATCACACCCCCAATTTTTGCAGTATCAGAGAAAATTCGTATCTTTGCACCGAATTCTATCCATTCCTTCCATATCTACCATACCTTCCAACTCCTTCCATACCGCTCCTTCCATGCCATCCCCACAACTTCTTCCGCCCAGCTTCAGCACGCGTCTCTCCATCCGAAGTATTAAAAGGAAAAAGATAAAAAAGGTATGGCTTTTCGAGTTATTTTTTGTACTTTTGCAGCCGATAACGCATTTTGCGAACAAAACAGGATTCTTTAAAGAAAAGAAAGGAAATAACAATGAAGAAAATATTATACTTTGTGGCAGCCCTGGCTGCTGCATCCTTTATCACTACGATGGGTACCAGCTGCAAGTTTGCACCCGACCAGCATGACGGCGACACGGTAGCTGCCAGCGAGTTTTACCCGATAGATACCTCTGCGGCTCATGCCAAGAAGATGGCGAAGATTGCTGCCATCAAGAACGGAAAAGACAGTGTAGGTATCTATTATGTGGGCAGCAATTCTACCAAAGACCTCATCGAGCTCGTATCCTATCCTTCACGCCGCGACACGATGATGTACAGCAAGACCCGACACATAAAGGTGAAGGGCAATGCCGACATCAACCACGTGGTTCGTGTAGACTTCTATCTGCATAACGGCAAGGATTCGCTGGTGAAGTATGTAGAGGAGGTGGTGCTTTAGTCAATAACCAAAAAAATCAGCACAAAAAGGCTAGCATGCAAAAACGCACGCTAGCCTTTTTCGTATTTTATCTAACCTGAATTTCAAATCACTTAATAGCCTATAAACTATTAACTAATCATAGAATCCCGGCTGCTTATACTCAATACCCAGTTCATCATCTACTGTTGCGATGACACCCTGAATCTGACCCATGGCAAACATACGGCCAAGGAGAGTGTAACCGGCATTGTGACCATGATTGCTCTCATCGAATACGCCACCCGGCTCATCAGTGAAGGTCATACCGTGGTCTACTCGCATAGGCAAACGACGACCGGAATTGCACTTGCCTTCCTGCTCAGCCTTCTCGAAGATGCGGCAAAGTTCTATCAGATGGCCGCGACCACCCAAGTGAGAAGCCTCTGTAAAGTTGCCGTTAGGGAAGATGTAGCAGGAGCGCAGATGAACAAAGTGAGTGCGGTCGGCAAACTGCTTAGCCATTGCCACACAGTCGTTGTGCTCGCCGGCAGAGAATGAACCTGCACAGAAAGTCAAACCATTGTGCTTGTTTGGCACTGCATCCAACATCCACTGGATATCCTCGGCACGACCGATGATTCTTGGCAAACCGAATACAGGATAAGGAGGATCGTCTGGGTGAACACACATGTTGATGTCGTACTCATCGCAGATAGGCATGATAGCCTCCAGCCAGTACTTCATGTTCTCCTGCAACTTCTTCTTGTCGATGCCATCATAAAGCTTCAACAGGTCGCGGAACTTCTGGACAGGAGCAGAATCGCCCTCGCTGAAGTTACCCGATACGAAACCCTGGGTCTTGATGATGATATTCTCTACCAAGGCATGATCCTGCTCTGGTGTAGAAGTCTTCTTGATTTCATCAGCCTCAGCCACGAGGTCTCTGCCCCACTTGTGCTCCTTAGAGAACTCAGCCCAATCCTCACGAGCGCCTTCACGCTGCAGGATATAGATATCAAAGTAGGCAAACTCGCCCCAGTTCATATAGAGGTTGTTGGCTCCGTTAGGATTGTCGTGAGACAAATCGGTACGAGCCCAGTCTAAAACAGGCATGAAGTTGTAGCAGATGCATTTGATACCTTCCTCGCCCAGGTTACGGAGACTTTCCTTGTAAACCTCAATCTGATGGTCACGGTCAGGACCGCCATATTTCAGGGTTTCAACCACAGGCAAAGACTCTACCACGCTCCATTTCATACCATAAGACTCGATGTACTCCTTAAGTTCATGAATCTTCTCGCGTGTCCAAACCTCACCCAGAGGAACATCGTGCAATGCAGTAACAATGCCCTCAACACCAATCTGCTTCAACTGTGCAAGTGTAATCTTATCTTTCTTGCCAAACCAGCGCCATGTTCTTTCCATATATATTATATAATGTATAAGTTTAAAAATGAATTATCTTGCAGAAACATATTTATGCAATGTCTGTCTTACGGCACCCTTACCGGCGAAGAGTTCCTTCACCATGCCCTCAATCTGCTCGCCGAAGCCAGCCTCGTAGAGATCGAGTCCGAATACATCCTTGCGGGAATAGAGATTCTTCAGGCAAGAGTAGTCCTGATCTGCCTTGCCTACCTCCAGAGGAGCCACGATGGCCTGCAGTTCTGCCAATAATGGGTCAGAAGATGGCTCGAATGGCTTCAGGTTATCATCCAATGCCTTGAGATAACGGGCATAACCTGCCAATACCAGAGGAATCAACACAAGATTGCTCTTGTCGAGACCACGGTCGATGTACTTCTTGATAGTCTCACCGAAACGGATAGAGAGTTTCTGGCTGGTATCGGTAGCGATACGCTGAGGAGCATCTGGCATGAACGGGTTAGGCAGACGCTTGTTGATAACGGTGCCGATAAACTCGTATGGGTTCAATACACCTGGATCTGTAACCACTGGCATCGCCTCGATATAACCGATCTTCTGGATGAAGGCACGAAGGTCCTCATCAGCCATCTCGGCAGAAATCAAGGTATAGTCGAGCATGCAGCCATAGATAGACATCGCTGTATGGAGAGGGTTCAGACAGGTGGTTACCTTCATGGTCTCAACCTCATCCACGGTCTTGCGAGTGGTATAGAGCGCACCGCCCAACTCCAATGGCGGACGACCGTTGGTATAAGTATCCTCGCAAACAAGATACTGCACTTCCTCGGCATTTACGAAAGGAGCGGTGAAAGTATGTTTCTCGGTGATAATCGTATTGTTATCCTCGAAACCATCCTCAGCGAGCATCGCCTGTACCTTCTCGTGTGGACGAGGAGTAATCTTATCAATCATAGACCAAGGATAGGTAATCTTGCTGCTGTCATTGATATAATCTACGAAACCAGCCTCTACGATACCATCCTGTGCCCAACGCTCAGCATAAGCCTTTACGCCAGCCTTAACATGGTCGCCATTGTGAGAACAGTTGTCGGTAGACTGAAGAGTAAGTGGCAACTTGCCAGCCTTATAACGCTCATAGAGAAGAGCGGTAAGCTTACCCATAGCAAATACTGCATCAAGACCACGTGCCAAATCGGCATCATTATAAGAATATCCCTTCTCTGTGATGGTGAAAGTTACCATCTGCAGACTTGGAGCCTGGAAAATCTGGACCAGACGCGCCCAGTCCTTACCAAACTGTTTATCCGCCTTGAGGCTTTCTGTGATAGAAGCGATGACCTTCTTCTCGATGGTTCCGTTGCTCTGGAGGCTTACGAGAAGAGAGAGATTATTGTAAGGGCGATAAGCCTTGTCGATAATTTCGTAGTCGAAGCTTTCAGCAACAATAACACCACGATCGTACTTGCCGGTGTTAAGTGCATCGTTAAGAATAGCAGCAGGGAACGCACGGAAGATGTTACCTGCACCAAAGTGAACCCAAGTAGGCTCGTCGTGAGTCTTCTTAGCTACGGCTGCGATGTCATACTTAGGAAGCTCATAACCCTTAGCTTCCCATTCTGCAGCATTAAAGCTGTCTGAAAGAATTTCGTTCAGTTTCATGATTAATAATTATTGATGTTGTTTTATGTAAATTTTTACCTTTTTATAAGCAATACAATGATTTCTTTTCTGTTGAGTCGGGGCAAAATTACGAATTTAATCTGAAATACCGCTCCTTTTTAGAGATTATTTCAAAATATTGAACAATTAGAAACTTAAATTGAACAATTAGAAATGTTTCGGTAACAAAAAATACTTTTCGCCCTGTTTCCCTTTTTACCGGTAGTAGACTATCAGTATACACTTTACAGATTATCCAGTTCCTTGATCTGCTTTTTCGGTGTTACTCCAAGTCCCTTCAGGCTCTCTACCCTTCTCATTACATTGCCGGTGCCGTCATAGAGTTGCTTCTTTGCCTTATCAAAAGTACCCGAAAGGCGGGTTATCAGATCACCCACACTCATAAAGGTATCTTCGAAGCCTGCTACCTTATCATACAGGTCAGCAGCCGTCTTCACGATTTTCTCCACATTCTTGTTCTGCCGGTCGTACTGCCAGAGATTATAGGCAAGCTGCAACGCCATGAGCAGATTGCTTGGTGAGATGATGATAATCTTCTTCTGATAAGCATAACGGCTGAGATCAGGCTGCTGCTTCATCGCTGCGATATAGCTGGTTTCGTTAGGGATGAACATCAGTACGAAGCCGATGGCATCATCCACCAGTTTGGAATAGTCTTTGGCTGCCAGTTCATCGATGTGCTTTCGTACGCTCAGCGCATTCGCCTTCATCAGGCGTTCCTGTTCAGCCTCATCTTCAGCTGCCAGAGCATCGGAATAGGCGGTAAGCGAAACCTTGGAATCGATGACCACACTTCTGCCTTCCGGGAATCGGACGATGACATCCGGACGATAGTTCTTTCCCTCTTCATCTTTCGTATTCTCCTGAATGAAGAATTCCTCATTTTTACGAAGTCCGCTGTTCTCCAGGATGGTTTCCAGCACCATCTCGCCCCAGTCGCCCTGCATCTTGCTGTCGCCCTTCAATGCCTTGGTCAGGTTGGCAGCATCGGAGCCAATCTTCTCGGTCTGCTCCTTCAGGTTCAGAACAGCCTGCTGCTGTTCCTGCTGGAAGAGTTTCATCGTTGCCTCGAAGGTGTTCTGCAGTTCCTTCTTGTTCACCTCGTTCTGGGTTTTGCTCTCCTCTACCGATTTCTTGAAATCAGCAAACTGTTCCTTGATAGGTTTCAGGAGTTCATCCATCTGCAGACGGTTGTTTTCCTGCAGAGCCGACTGCTTGGCAGCCAACTGCTCAGCTGCCACCTTCTGCTGTTCTATCGTCATTCGCTGCATTTCCTGCTTCAGACTCTCGAGTTTCTGTGCCCACTGCTGGTCGCTTTCCGCCCTGAGTTTCGCCGCATACAGCCGTTCGTTCTCCATTTGAGATTTCATTGATTGAACCTCAGAAGCATGATGCAGTTTTATCTGTTCGATGTTAGCCGCCAGCACCTGAGCCTTCGCTACGAGCTGGGTTTTCTCCTCTCCCGCACTTTTTGCTTCCATCAGTTTCCCCACGAAGAATCCGATGGCAAGCCCTATGATGATTCCAATTACGATTTCCATTTATCCTTGTTTTGAATGATTCTGTAAATCTGCAAAAATTATGATTTGCAAAAGTAATCATTTCAAGACATACCACCAAACATCATGGGGGATTCTTGTAGATATTTAACTCTTCTGCATTTTACTATGCAAACAAAAAGAGCGCACCACTCTTGGCACGCTCTTTTCTTTAAATCATCTTTTAAATATACATTATCGGTTGGCAGTAGACCACTGATAAGTATCAGTGCAATGGATATCGGCACTCTGGTCGGCAATCATCAATTTGAAGTCGCCTTCCTCCAATCTCCATTTGCCATTCCAACCTACGAAGGCCAAATCGTCTGCCTTTAATTCAAATATCATGGTCTTGGTCTCACCAGGCTGAAGTTCCACCTTGTCGAAGGCACGGAGACGACGGCCATCAGGCACCATACTAGCGATGAGATCGCTACTGAACAGGAGAACACTCTCCTTGCCTGCCACCTTTCCCGTATTCTTCACATCCACGCTCACCTTGATGATGTCGCCGTGGCGGAAATCCGACTGAGAAACCTTCAGGTTGCTATATTTGTAAGTGGTATAACTCAAACCATATCCGAAGCCCCACTGCTGGGTAATCTTCGCATTGTAGTCGTAAGCACCTTCCATCGTACCCACCTCCTCACTCTTCTTGAAGTCATAGTTGGCGAGCGAATTAATTTCCTTAGGATAGGTGTAAGGCATCTTGCCACTGAAGTTTGACTTGCCCGATACCAGGTTTGCCAAGGCATCGCCGCCCATGTTGCCAGGGATAAGGATGTTGATGATGCCCTGTGCCAATGATTCGATGTCAGCGATGAGACGAGGACGACCTTCATTCAGCACCAAGATGACAGGCTTGCCTGTCTGAGCCAAAGCCTTGACCAGATTACGCTGGTTCTCTGAGAGCCAAAGGTCGGTCAGGTTGCCCGGAGTCTCTGTATAGGAGTTCTCGCCAATGCAAGCCACGATGACGTCGGCATCCTTCGCTGCAGCCACTGCCCCCTGAATCTGAGGTTCGTTCTCCTCCCAGTATTTTCCCTTCTCATTATAGGTAACACCCTGGTTCAAGATGACATTCTCCTTGCCATACTCATTACAGAATGCCTCATAGATGGTATTGTACTTGCCGGCAAACTCATCGGCACGATGTCCCTGCCAGGTATAGCTCCATCCACCGTCCAGACAACGCATCTGATTGGCATTAGGACCTGTAAGGAGAATCTTCTTGCCATGCTGCAAAGGAAGGATATTACCCTCGTTCTTCAGGAGCACCATACTCTCGGTAGCTCCCTCCAAGGCGAGCTTGGCAAACTCCTCACCACCAAACTTAGGATAATTCTTCAGTTTCTGGGTTGGGCTCTTGAAGAGGTCGAGACGGTACTTCATGCGAAGCACACGGCGACAGGCATCGTCGATGCGACTCATCGGAATCTTACCTTCCTTCACCAGTTCTACAAGATAACCACAAGCATCGCAAGAATAAGGTTCCATAATCATGTCGATACCGGCATTGATGGCGATGCGGAGCGCATCCTTCTTGTCCTTTGCCACCATCTCACGAGTATAGAGATTGTTGATGTCTGCCCAGTCGGTGATGAGCACACCATCCCATCCTGTCTCTTCCTTCAGCCATCCTGTCAGGATGTCCTTGTTGGCATGCATCGGCATACCATTGACGGAAGCGGAATTCACCATCACGGTTAAGGCTCCAGCCTGCAGACCCGCCAGGAAAGGAGCGAAGTGCTTCTCTCGCAAGTCGGCTGGAGAGATATAGGCTGGCGTACGGTCTTTACCGGTCCAAGGCACACCATAGCCCATGAAGTGCTTCATTGAAGTGGCAATGTGATACTGGTCGATGTTGTTTGGGTCCTCGCCCTGGAAACCATAGACCATCGCCTTGCCCATCTCAGAACTGAGGTAGCAATCCTCGCCAAAGTTCTCCCAGATGCGAGGCCAACGGACATCACGACCGAGATCAACGGTAGGGCTGTAAGTCCAAGGTATGCTCACCGCACGAGTCTCATAAGCGGTAGCCTCAGCCGAACGGCGAGCAATCTCACGATTGAAGGTGGCAGCCACATTGATGTTCTGCGGGAAGAGGGTTCCGCCCTGTGTATAAGTAGAACCGTGGTTCTGGTCGAGACCGAAGACACAAGGGATGCCGATGCGCTTCATCGAGATCTTCTGAATCTGAGAGATGTACTTCTCCCACTGCTTGGCGGTTGGTGCGCAGGTATTTGGAGCGTTGAGGATCGAGCCAATCTTATAGCGGGAAAGGATAGAATCGGTCTTGTGCTCGTCGATATAGAACACACCATTCTTGTCGTTGGCACCAAAGAGGTCGGTCACCAATTCCATCATCTGACCTATCTTTTCCTCCAAGGTGAGTTTCTTCAGGGTTTGTTCTACCTGAGCCTCAATCTTAGGGTCGCTCTTGATAACCGGAACATTGGCACTGGCTGTATAAGCCAATGCCAATAATGAAATAGATAATAAAATTTTCTTCATAAACAGTAAAGGTTTGACGCTTTATGATAAAAGCGGAAATCTTTCTAATATATTATTCAATAGTTACTTTCTTTACGGTGTAACCATCACCCACGAGGAGGAAACCATTCTGCTCTGTCAAGAGTTGGATAGAGAGGTCGGTCAGTTCAAACTCCCATGTAGCAGGACCAGTCACCATGAAGTCATTACGCTCAGGGTCGCCCTTACCAGTAAGGATGTTGTTCCACCAAGCTGTGGTAGCGGTACCCTGACCGTTTCCATCTACATAGACACGGAGAATAGTACCCACCTTCACCTTTGAGAGGAAGGTATCCTTCAAGGCATCGAATGGTGTACCCCATGTCACGGCAAACTCACCTTCCCAGAGGGTATTCTCCATAGATGGACGTGGCTCGGTGGTTACCTTGATGATTCCGCCAGAGAACTGGTTGCCCTCACCATCTACCAAAGTGATATCATAGTCACCATTCTCCAAACCTGTAGGAGCTGTGAGCTTCAAGGCTGTGCCCTCTTCGAGAACCTCGAAGTCTACTTCCTTGCCACCTACCATTACTTTAGTTACTGTACCGAGATTCTTGCACTTATGGATAGTGGTCTCAGCACCTGGAGCTACCCAAAGCTCGATGGCATTGGTACCCAGGGCTGGATCATCGGCAGCAGGAGTCACGGTAACTTTCAAGGTGCGGGATGTGCTCTTGCCTTTGGTGGTGGTTGCCACAATCTTCAGTTCATGATTACCTACAGGCAAAGTCTGGTCGATGGTGGTACCTTCATAAATCTGAGTGCCATCGAGCAACCATGTCACAGTGGTGTAGTGAACAGGAGTCACCTTGATTTCCATCT
>OMBR01000114.1_pt1 | contig 45421 bp, 43 predicted proteins | sample 1674041 | NCBI WGS metagenome assembly OMBR01 (sample SAMEA103958138, study PRJEB25191) | human gut metagenome | biome: human-associated habitat [ENVO:00009003]; feature: intestine environment [ENVO:2100002]; material: feces | place: Germany | collected 2013/2015
AAACGAAGTTTCTCAGGTCGCGAGTAGCGAAGCAGCTCGCAGGAACGCTTGAGAAATACCGCGAAAACCTGTGAAACGAAGTTTCTCAGGTCGCGAGTAGCGAAGCGGCTCGCAGGAACGCTTGAGGAGCACCAAAAGTATAAAAAGGAGAATGAAGATGAGCAGCAAAGGAAAGTTTTACATGACCACCGCGATTGCCTACACATCAGGTAAACCGCACATTGGAAACACTTATGAGATTGTACTGGCAGACGCAATCGCAAGATACAAGAGACTGGAAGGCTATGATGTATATTTCCAGACCGGTACCGATGAACATGGACAGAAGATTGAATTAAAGGCAGAGGAAAAAGGAATTACACCGAAGCAGTTCGTAGACGAAGTTGCCGGAGAAGTAAAGAGAATCTGGGATTTGATGAATACTTCTTATGATAATTTCGTGCGTACTACCGATGAAGACCATGAGACACAGGTTAAGAAGATTTTTAAGAAACTTTATGATAAAGGTGATATTTATAAGGGTTCCTATGAGGGACTTTATTGTACTCCATGTGAGTCTTTCTGGACGGAGTCCCAGTTAGTAGATGGAAAATGTCCGGACTGTGGTCGTGAAGTGCAGCCGGCAAAAGAAGAAGCATACTTCTTTAAAATGAGCAAATATGCAGACCGCTTAATCGAGCATATCAACACTCATCCGGAATTTATTCAGCCGGTATCCCGTAAAAATGAGATGATGAACAACTTCTTACTTCCGGGACTTCAGGATTTGTGCGTATCCAGAACCTCATTTTCCTGGGGAATTCCGGTAGACTTTGATCCAAAGCATGTAGTATATGTATGGCTGGATGCACTGACCAACTACATTACCAAGATTGGATATGATGCAGATGGCAATTCTTCCGATTTATTCAAAAAGAACTGGCCGGCAGATTTACATCTGATTGGAAAAGACATCATCCGTTTCCATACTATTTACTGGCCGATTTTCTTAATGGCATTAGACCTGCCACTGCCAAAGCAGGTATTTGGACATCCATGGCTCTTACAGGGTGGCGAGAAAATGAGCAAATCCAGGGGAAATGTAATCTATGCTGATGATATGGTAGACCTCTTTGGTGTAGATGCAACCCGTTATTTCGTATTGCATGAGATGCCATTTGAAAATGATGGAATCATTACCTGGGAGCTGGTTGTAGAGCGTTTCAATTCCGACCTTGCCAACATCCTTGGAAACCTGGTAAGCCGTACCATTTCTATGAGCAATAAATATTTTGACGGTGTCGTAAAGAGCACCGGAGTCACAGAAGAAGTAGATAATGACTTGAAGGCAGTCGTAACCGGCGCAAGAGATAAGATTGCAGATAAGATGTCTGGACTTCGTGTGGCAGATGCCATTACAGAAGTATTTAACGTATTCCGCCGCTGCAACAAATATATCGATGAAACAGCACCTTGGGTACTGGCAAAGGATGAAGCAAAGAAAGACCGCTTAAGCGAAGTGCTTTATAATCTGATCGAGTCCATCGCTATCGGCGCAAGCCTTTTAGCAAGCTTCCTACCGGAGACTGCAGAGAAAATCGCAGCGCAGCTTAATACAGGACTGCGTGGATTTGATGAGCTGAATCAGTTTGGACTTTATCCGAATGATAATAAAGTAACGGAGAAACCGGAGATTCTCTTCGCAAGATTAGACCCGAAGGAAGTAATGCCGAAGGTAGAAGCAATCCGCGCTGCCCAGAAAGCAGAATTCGAAGCAGAGCAGAAAGCATTAGGTAAAGAAGTTGAGACAGAAGTAAAAGCAGATGCCGCTGTCATCGACATTGAGCCAAAGGAAGAAATCACTTATGATGATTTTATGAAAATGCAGTTCCAGGTTGGTGAAATCATCGAGTGTAAGGCAGTAGAGAAATCCAAGAAATTACTGTGTTCACAGGTAAGAATCGGAAGCCAGATAAAACAGATTGTATCCGGTATCCGCAAACAGTACACACCGGAAGAAATGGTCGGTAAGAAAGTTATGGTATTAGTAAACTTAAAACCGGCAAAACTTGCAGGTGTATTATCTGAAGGAATGTTACTTTGCGCAGAGGATGAAAATGGAGAATTAGCACTTCTGACACCGGAAAAGGATATGCCGGCAGGAGCAGAAATCTGCTAATTATAAGATTTTCAGATTAGCTATATAAAGAACCCCCGGAAGAACCATTGCAAATTGGTTTTTCCGGGGGTTCTATTATGCGTTGCGGCTGCGTTTCTGGTATTTGCTGGAAACCAGATAAATACAGAATATTGCGACGAAGAAGCCAAACTGGATACCGATAAAGCACCAGTATTTTGCGGTGGTAAGTATTTCATCCGATATACCGCCCAGCATGGAATTGAGGCGGATATACCAGTAGGTTGGAAGAAAATGCGCCACAGCAAGAACACCTTTTCCCAAAAGGTATTGCGGAACGAAGATTCCGGAGAGGAAACTCAATCCCAGGGAGGCAACATTTGCAATCATACTGAGGGACTGCTGTTTGAGTGCAAAAGTACTTACAAGGAGCGTAAGTGCTATGGAAAACAGCAGAACCATGGCACTGTTTAAAAGAGAGTGGAGTCCGTTTATCGAGAACAGAGTGTCTGGTCCGTAGATAAAAAGTGCAGTCAGGATAAAGAGCAGCCATACAAAGAGACTGAATACGATACATCCTAAAGTAATCTGCGCATTTCTGGACTTTAAGGAAAGAGAGGAGCAGGAAATCCTTGCACCTAAATCTTTCTGGTTAAAGGTCATCAGAATCGGAGTCATACCAAGTAACAGCATATTAATGAGTACATAAGGAAGATACTGGAAGAAATAGGTAAGTCCAATCTGTGCACCATCCGTTTCCTTTTCTTCAAGCTTAAGAACCGTAGTATCGTTTCCTTTGGAAAGTGATTCACTGGATTTTGTTACTGCTTCGGAAAGAGAGAAGCCACCAGCCATAAATAAGCGGACACTGGAAAGATACTCAGTTACCTGCTGGTCTACAAAATAGCCATTGGAGTTGTCCTTTCGCATGGAAACCGGAAGGAAATCTCTGGCATCAGAATCAGTAAGCTGTTCTTCAAAACCTTCCGGGATGGTTAAAATATAGTCAACATTTTGATAATAAAGGGCATCCTGTAAGGTCATAGTATCCGTATCCTTTAAAGTGACCGGATTGTGCATGGAGGAAAGATAATCACTTAAAGCGTGGCTTGCAGTGCTGTCATCCTCGTCAATAATATAAATGTCTGCCTTTGTGGCAGTAAAAGAAGTTTCATGGTCGGATGCTCCGATTTTACTCATGGCAATTACAATAACGGTAAAAATAATATAGTATAAAAGCACAGAAGGAAATTTCTTCTTTGCAATTTTCAGAAAAGTTTTAAATACTTGCATATCTTTTCCTCCTTGTCAGTAAGAATCCACCCAAACAGAAGAGAGCGGAAATGCCAACCAGTGTCAGAATACATTGGTAATACTGGTTTAGGTTATCCTGAATGCCCAGTGTATAGAAGGCACGGGAAATCAGGGCAGCCGGTGAAATCCGGTTGATAACCGGGCAGGTATTCTCGACAATAATCCACATATTTCCAACCATAAGCCCGCTTAAGAAGCAAAGTAGCAGACTGCCGGAGACAAGAATTCCCTGTTTCGTTCCCTCGGAAAAGGCTCCGATGGCACCTACGAAAAAGCCCATGGCAGTTCCGGTCAGACAGCCGACAAATACCGTCAGGATTGCCAGTGGGAGATGGTAGGTTAAATCAATCTTAAGCACCAGTACAATAAATACAAAGGAAACCAGATTACAGATAAACTGGAATATCACATTGGAAAAAAGCTCTGCTATAATGACCTTCATTTTATGAACCGGAGAGACATTGCGTCTTGCACCAATGGCGGAGAGATTTCCCTGGTTATTGAGGGAAACATACAGTCCGGAAAGGCTGGTAAAGAGGCATGCCATAGACATCAGATTGTAAAAGTACTGTGTATAAGTATCGGTATTATGTTTGTTTAAAGAAACTTCTTTGGTATAAGTAACCTGCTCAGAGAGACTTTGAAGCAGTGCTTCTAAGTTCTCCGGGTGATTTTTTGCAGTATCCGCAATGGCAGAAACCGAGGAATTGTACTGCTTTACAAATGCCTGCAAAATACTCTGATTCATGCGGACGGTATCAGAGCTGGAAGAAGAAACCGTAAGGGAAAGTGTGACTGTATCAGATGCAGAATCATTTGTATACAAAATACCATCCACTGTCTGATCCTTTAACAGGGAAACGGCTTTTTCTTCTGTGCAGTAGGTTGGAACAAAGAGGGCAACTCCATCTTTTAATTCCGTTTTTTCTAAAAAGGTCTTGATATTTTTTAATGCATCCGAATTATTTTCTTCTACAACAGCAATGGAAACCGGCTTTTGTATTTCGGAACTGCTGATATTGGAAAATGCTACCTTGAACATAATGCCAAGCAGAATCGGAAAAAGCAGTATCCAGAACATCTGCTCCCTATTTCTAAGGAGAATCCGGAAATGATATTTCATGATTTGAAGCATATCTTTCTCCTCCTAGTCTCTTAATTCTTTGCCGGTAATCTCTAAGAATACGTCATTTAAGGTCGGAAGCTCGGAATACACTTTTCCGAAGGTAATCTCATGCTGCTGCAGATAATCCAGCACATGAATGAGATTGTGGCTTCCACCGCTGCATAAAACAGTCAGCATGTGATTTTCGTAAGTCACTTCATAAACATGTTTTAAAGCACGGATTTCATCAATTGCTGCATCCGGCAGGTCTAAGATATCAATGGAAATGCTTTCGCTCTTCTTAATCATCTGCTTTAATTCATCCTTCGTGCCGATGGCAAGATTTTTTCCTTTGTCCATAATGGCAATCCGGGAACAAATCTGCTCCACCTCTTCCATGTAATGGGAAGTGTAAATGATGGTGGCACCGTTCCGGTTCAGCTCCACGATTCCCTCAAGAATCTTATTCCGGCTCTGCGGGTCAACGGCAACGGTCGGCTCATCCATGATAATCAGCTTTGGTTTATGGGCAATGCCGCAGGCAATATTTAACCGCCTTAAAAGTCCGCCGGATAATTTCTTCGGAAAGAATTTACGGAAATCATCTAAGCCTACAAAAGCAATGGCTTCCTCTACATACTGTTTCCGGAGTGCTTTATCTTTTACATAAAGCCCACAGAAATAATCAATGTTTTCATATACCGTCAGTTCATCCACTACGGCAACGTTCTGCATAACAACGCCGATTTGCCGCTTCAGGTCATAACTATCCGGGTTCATCTTTTTCCCAAATACTTCAATGTTTCCTTTGTCATAGGAAAGCAGGGAAAGAAGGCAGTTGATGGTCGTAGTCTTGCCGGAACCGTTTGGACCGAGCAGACCGAAAATCTCACCTTCTTCAATTTCTAAGTTAAAGTGGTCTAATGCTACAAGCTCTTTGTAGCGTTTCACCAGGTTTTCTATTTTTACAACTGGGGTACTCATAGGTTTCCTCCTTTTTTAGGTTGATTGGTTGTGCAGGCGATTGCGAGAGGAGACAGTTTTTTATAAAGTGATTTTCTCTCGCAATCGCCTATAAACTAAGTATAGGGGAAGCGGGTGCAGAAGATAAGTGCATTCTGTCAGGAAATAAAATGACATTTGTCATATCTTAACGTTCCTGTTGTCTTTTCCTTGAAAGAATAGCCGTTGCAAGACCAAGGAAGATAAGACCTGAGATAAACATATATAGTATTTTCATATGAGGGGAAAGAGTGGCATTTCCAAAAGAAATGGTAAGTCCCATATAATCCGCATATCCGGTCTTTATTTCGGAGGGGCAATGAAACCATTGCAATTCCTGATTCATCCAGATTTCACGAATGGCGGAAGCCCCCTGAAAGGCTGGAAGAAAGCGGATGATATATTTAAGAGTCTGGGGCATATTGCCGTATGGAACATAAATTGCAGCAAAAAATCCAATCAGAGTACCCAAAAGCGTGGTCAAACCATTGAATGCACTATTGGTATGAATAAAAGAAGCGCATAAAAAGACAAAGGAAGCAGAGGAAAAAATAATTGCAAGAAGTGCAAAGAGAATTTCTAAAGTATCATGGGCAGTTATAAAGGAGCCATTAGCAATACCAAGATAGATGACTCCGATTATCAATGTGAGCAGGCACATGATAAAGGAGACAATAATTGCAGCAATGACATAACCTGCAACATAGTATCCGCGTTTTACGGGTGCAACAAAAAATGCAGATATCTTACCGGATTCCTCATCTCTTACCATGGTTCCCACCAGAGTCATGGAAATGCTTACGGCATTGACAACCAGGATACCGGCAATGGTCCAGATAATGATGAGCGAAGATGCATGAACAGCTTCGTATTTCAGACCGGTTCCAAGAACCTGAATTGTGGAATCAATATTTCCCTGTCCGAGAAATGCAATCATAAGGGTTAACACAATAAGAGTAGAAAGAAGAGAAAAGAATACACTGATTCGGTCTCGGAAATAAAGTAAGATATTACGTTTTATAAATGAAATTAGTATCATAGGTTAATCCTCCAGTTTTTTTCCTGTTATTTGAATAAAAGCATCATCCATACTGCCTTGAATAATTTCAATGCCATCATAGGGAGTGGTTATCCGGGGCATGATATGCAAAGCATCTTTGGTAGTAGATAGGGGAATTGCAATTCCGTTAGGGAGACGATAAGAAGCCAGTGAAAGAGCAGCCAATTCCCGGTTCAATGGTGTAATTTTGTCAGTATAGATTTTTAAAGTATCGGAAGCATATTTATTTTTTAACTGGGATGGAGAGCCGGAAGCAATGATTTTTCCGGCATCCATAATGCAAAGTTGTTGTGCCATAGAGGCTTCTTCCATATAGTGTGTGGTGAGAAAAATTGTCATATGGCGCTTTAACCGGAGACTTTCCAGACAGTCCCACATAAGTTTTCTGGTCTGCGGGTCAAGCCCGGTAGAAGGCTCATCTAGAAATAATATTTCAGGAGTATTCATGAGTGCCCGGGCAATTTCGCAGCGTCGTTTCTGACCACCGGATAATTTACGAAAAGGTCGTGATAATAAATTTTGAATGTTAAGAATTTCGGCAATCTCATAGAGATTTTTTTGAACCGTCTTTAAATCTTTTTCATATAGAAAGCCTCTCATCAAAAGATTTTCTTTTACTGTCAGATAATCATCTAAAGTATTATTCTGAAAAACAACTCCAATTTTATTGCGGATGGCATCGGCTTCTTTTAAAGCATCGTAATCACATATTTTGACAGTTCCTGCAGTTGCTTTCAGTAAGGTACAAAGAATATGAATTGTAGTGGATTTTCCGGCACCATTTACACCGAGCAGTCCAAATAAATCTCCTTTTTTAACAGAAAAAGAAATATCATCTACTGCTTTTATATCGGAATAATATTTTTTCAAGTGTGAAATCTGTATTGCATCCATGTTATGCCTCCTGTAGATAGAGATAAATAATAGCGATTTTATAAATGTAGTATAGTAGAGTGACCGGAGGACTGGTAAGTGCATTCTGTCAGGAAATAAAATGACATTTGTCATATCTTAGGAAAAATGATACAGTAAATGCAGTAGAACCCTAAGGAAGGGGAAGAAAAATGTTAAGAATACTGGATAAGTTACTTCTTTTTGCCATGTGCAGCTGCCTTATTTTCCAGTTAGAGGGAGACTACCGCAGAGTTGTAATCTTCATCATTGGTCTGATTGTGGCAGCGTTGACTCTTTATATTGAAAACCGGAAAGTCATTGGTGCATTGCTGATAGCAATGGCAGTATTGTGCCTAATCGAGCCGGGATTTACCTTTTTGCTGCCGCTGGTGTTTTTTGACAGCTTCTGGTTCAGTCTGTGGTGGGGCATGGGATTTGCAGTTTTATTCTTTTATGCACTGCCGGTGTACCAGCCATGGATGACAGCCATCTGGCTCTTTTTGTCATTGGCAGCGGTGCTGTTGGCTTATTGCACCAGACAGGCAACGGAGCTAAAGCGGAATCTGATTCGGCTTCGGGATACTAGCACAGAGTTAAGCCTTGTGATGCGGGAGAAGAACCGCAAGCTTTTAGAGGAACAGGATACAGAAATCTATATGGCAACGCTAAAAGAGCGGAACCGGATAGCAAGAGAAATCCATGATAACGTGGGACATATGCTGTCCCGGGCAATTCTTCAGATGGGAGCACTGAGCACCGTATATGAAGAAGAGCCGCTGCATGGTCAGCTTTTAAAGGTAAATGATACCTTAAATCTTGCCATGAATAATATCCGGGAAAGTGTGCATGATCTGCATGATGATTCCGTGGATTTAAAGCAGGCATTATTAGAGGCAACCCGGGAAATGAAGCAGCATTATCATCTGGATTTAGAATACGATATGTCACAGAATGTTCCACGAAAAGTCAAATATTGTTTTATCGCAGCCGTAAAAGAAGCAATGTCAAATATTGTAAAATACAGCAACGGTGACTGGGTTGAGATTGTTCTCAGGGAACATCCGGCACTGTATCAGATGACCATCGAGGACAATGGTACGGATGAGGAAAAGCAGAAAAAAGCAACGGAGCAGATGCGGGAAGAAAAGGATGACCTTAAGAGTGCGGCTGGAGGCATGGGACTTTCGAATATGCGGGAACGTGTAGAGTCGCTGGGCGGAAGCATTCATGTAAACTGCGAAAAAGGTTTTAAAATATTTATATCAATTCGAAAGAAAGAGGAGGCAGTATGAGAGTCCTGATAATAGATGATGACGAAGATGTGGTATTTTCCCTGCAGACCATTCTCTGCGCCAAGGGAGTGGAGGTAGTTGGAACAGGCACCGATGGAAGCGAAGCGGTAAAATTGTATGAAGAGCTTCAGCCGGACATTTTATTAATGGATATCCAGATGAAGCCTATGAATGGGCTGGATGCGGCAGAGCAGATTCTTGCAGAAGACAAGACGGCAAGGGTTCTGTTTCTGACCACATTTTCCGATGATGAATATATTGTGGAGGCGTTACGAATCGGTGCGAAAGGCTATTGCCTGAAGCAGGATTTTGCAGCAATTGTTCCATCGTTAAATGCAGTCATGAGCGGACAGAGCGTTTTTGGTGGGGAAATTGTGAATAAGCTTCCGGTTCTGATGCAGAATAAGGAAAGCTTTGACTATGCCAGCTATGATATCAGTGAAAAAGAGCAGGAAATCATTCACCAGGTGGCATTGGGACGCAGCAATAAAGAAATTGCAGAAGCATTATTTTTAAGTGAGGGAACCGTCCGCAACTATATCAGCAGCATATTGGAAAAGCTGTCCCTAAGAGACCGGACGCAGCTGGCGGTATTTTATTACCAGCATTTATAAAAAAGAAAGAGGATTTTTATGATTTTTGAGACACATGCACATTATGATGATGAGAAATTCAAAGAGGACAGAGAACAGCTTGTTTCTTCTCTTCCGGAGCAGAACATAAAGCGGGTAATTAACGTAGGTGCAGACTTTGCCGGCTGCGTGGATAGCGTAGCACTGGCAGAGAAATACGATTATATTTATGCAGCAATCGGAATTCATCCAAGCAATATCGAAGATGCAACGGAAGAAAATTTAGCATGGATAAAGGGAAAGGCTTCCTGGGAGAAAACCGTTGCCATCGGAGAAATAGGGCTTGATTATTATTGGGATAAGGAGCCAACAGTGCAGCAGGCACAGCGGGAAATGTTCTGCCGTCAGCTTGCGCTGGCAAAAGAGATGAGTCTTCCGGTTATCATTCATTCCAGAGATGCCGCAGAGGATACCATGAAAATTATGCAGCAGGCCCATAAGGATGGCATTCCGGGTGTCATACATTGTTATTCTTATTCAAAGGAAATGGCGAAAGAATATGTGAAAATGGGATATTACATTGGTGTCGGCGGTGTAGTTACCTTCAAAAATGCAAAGAAGTTAAAGGAGACCGTGGCAGAAATCGGACTGCCTCACATTGTATTGGAAACTGACTGTCCCTATATGGCACCGGAACCGCATCGTGGCACCCGGAACGATTCAAGGAATCTTATTTATGTAGTAAAAACCATTGCCGAACTGACCGGAACAACACCGGAAGAAGTGGAAACAGTTACCTGGGAAAATGCAAAAAGATTATTTCAAAAAGTGAGGTGACCTTCCTGTCAGAAGGGAATCAAATTTTATAAATATTTTACTTGTATTATAAATATGTATTTGTTACAATCAACACAAAGCATATATTCTGATTTTCGAGTGGCAAAAGCCAATCTAAATTTCTTGTATCAATTCAATGAATTCTATGCTTTTAAATTCTTATTACAATTTACGAACGCATAGTGCATTGAATAAGCGGAATTTCAGAATCGGAACAGGATATGTAATCCTGCTTTTCCTTGCATTATGGGAAAAGGAGGAAACATGAAAACTTTAGAAGAACTGAATCTGGTGGATGACTTTCTGGTAAACAGCCTGACCAGCCACAAAATTTATGGGGAACAGTCGGCGAGGTATATTTTGGAGTGTATTCTGCACCGGCAGATAGGAAAGCTTACAGTAGTGCCGCAGCGATTTTTTTGTGGAGAGAATACAGAAACCCACGGCATTCGTCTGGATGTATATCTGGATGAGGAGAACGGAGAAATCTTTGATATAGAACCGGACCAGAATGATGGGAAAGAAGAAATTGTATCATTGCCACGGAGAGTCCGGTTTTACCATGCGAAGATTGATGCAGGCAATCTGACTGCAGGGGATACCTATGGGAGCCTTCGGAATGTCATCGTAATTTTTATTACAACCTATGACCCCTTTGGACTGAATCGTATGGTGTATACTATCAAGAATTGTTGTATCGAAGTGCCGGAATTAGAGTATGAGGATGGTGCGCAGACGATATTTTTGTATACACGAGGAAGGGAAGGAAACCCGCCGGAGGAATTAAAACAGCTACTGCATTACATGGAGCATTCATCCATAGAGAATGCTTCCACCGAGAATCTGAAAAAGTTACACCGGATGGTAACAGCAGTCAAGCGGGATGGAGAGGTAGGTCTTGCATATATGAAGAGTTTTGAGAGAGAAGAGAGGATTCGAAGACAGGGCGAAGAAGAAGGAAGAAAAGCCGGACTGGAAGAAGGTCTGGAAGAAGGCATTATAAAACTCAGCCGTAAACTTGGAAAAGAAGATACGGAAATTCTGTCATTCTTGCAGGAAGAACTGCAGATAGATGAAGAGCAGGCGAAACTTATATTGGAAAAATATCAGCAATAAGTAAATAAAAAGGGGCAGCACTCCTACTGGAGTAGCTGCCTGATTAATTCTAAGTGTAAGTGGATAGCCTTTTTATAAGCATCCATATCCCGGTTTTTAAGGGATAATAAAATTTGTTCATGCTCCTGCTGTGCAGTAATTCTTCCATAAGAGGTATTTCCTTCACCATAATAAATGGATTTACTGATCAGGTTATTCAGTGTCATATAGAAGACACGAAGCGGAAGTGTTCAGGGCAGATTCAACCATATCTACAAGATCCGTTTCATTTGGAAGCGTAACATAATTGCCCTCGCCGATTACATTCGTAACCAGTTTTTTCTCGGTAAGAATCTTGATAGCTTCTCGGATGACATTACGGCTGACTCCATATTGTGTTGCAAGAACACGCTCGGAAGGCAGAAAGTCCCTCATCGATTTCTTCTTTTTTGACATTTAATGGAGTGGCAAACCGCATACCATTTCCATTTACGTCACAGCTTAAGGTAAGCATATGGCGTTCTAAGCAGCCCTTCTTTACTTTTGCCCAGATGTCTGGTGCCGGGGAGCCATCCTTATGGGAAAATTCAATGGCAACCATAAGACCGATACCACGGACATCGGAGATGCAAGGATTTCCGCCAAAAGTGGTTCCATGGGTACCAACCGGCCATTTATCCATAATTTCCGGGGTGGAAATCACGGCACTCATTGGAAGACCGTCGGCAATGGCTTTACCAACTGTCATAATATCAGGTACAACGTCGAAGTTCTGGCTTGCCCACATTTTGCCGGTACGTCCGTAGCCACACTGGATTTCGTCGAAAATCAGGAGAATTCCATGGTTGTCACAAATCTCGCGGACACTCTGTACGAATTTCCTGGAAGGAACGACATAGCCGCCTTCGCCCATAACCGGCTCCATATAAATGCAGGCAACATCTTCCGGATAGACAACATATTTCAATAATTAATTCAGCTCAAACAGTGCATAATCGGTACGCTCTTCTTCTGTCATACCGGCAGGACACAAATCTTTTCCAGGATATGGCGCAAAGTAGACATTATCCAGTTTATGGTTTCATCTGCATGTACTCTGCTGCCGGGTAATGTCTGCCGGGTAGAGACTGCCAGGTAAAGTTTGCCAGAAAACAATAGAAACATTTATTTACCGGATGCCAGTTCCACCGTGTCTTTCCAGAATCGTTTTGGAATATTCTGACTTTGCAGCTTCGGATTCTTTCTTGCTTCAATGGCAATGCTGTCAAAGAAACCGCACCAGAGCTTCTGGTATTCCTTCTCGGCAGGGGAAAGCCGTGTGATAACGTCCGGATTTAAATTGGATGCATCCGTAAGGAAGTATCCACTGCCGGCTTTGTGAATGGCGGCAATCTGGTGTGTTGCGTCATAAATCATAAAATGTTCCTGTGGAAGGCGGTCAGTAAAATGTTCTGCCAGAACGGAAATCACCTGATTCTTAGGGTGGATGGTAGAAAACAGGACTCCGTTTTCCAGTTCCTGAAAACGTAAAAAACCAAGCAGATGGTGGGCTTCATTTCCGGTGGAACGACTTAGTTCAAAGACTCTTGCAATATAAGGATTGCCAAGAGCCTGTAAAATCCGATGACCATCCGCTAAAGAAAATCCATATAAGAGTGTACGGTAAATGCAGTCGGCTTTGTCCGGATGCTCATTCTTTTTCTTATCATCATGGGCAAGAACCGCCTGAAGAATATCCTGATAGACCTCCATGCCAAGACGGGCAATAATGGTGCGTCCAACCTTTTCGCTCTTTTCGGAATCCGGTGTGACAGTAATATATTCAGAAAAGAGTTCGTAAGTTATCGTATCATTGATACAAAGCTTTATATTTTTGTGCCCATATCTGCTGGCCCAGGCATCATAGATGCCGGTAAAGATGCCATCGATGGAATCTTCACAGAGAAATATATGCATAAGAAAAAGTCCTTTCCTGTTTACTGAAAAATCATGGTTATAGCAGTTTATCCGACGCATAAATCGTTGGTGGTCAGTTTAAAATCACTTAAAGCATCTTCATCGAAGAAGGAAATCTGCTTATAACTGGAATCCCGTATTTCCTTCGGAATCTGAGTTTTATCCTGCATCAGACAGCTGCAGATATAATCTTCATTTTGTGGAATAGAATACATCATACGACCGGAGCAGGTAATAAAGTAGGCAGCCCGTTTTAAGACAACTCCGATTTTCTTTAAATCGGAAAAGTCAAGGCGGCTGTGCCGGCGGGCCTTTACAATGCGGTTGGCAGATTTCACACCAATGCCCGGAACACGTAGTAAGGTGTTGTAATCTGCCCGGTTAATCTCTACCGGAAAGGCTTCTAAGTGACGGAGTGCCCAATCGCATTTCGGGTCTAAGAAGATATTAAAATCCGGACGGTCTTCGCTTAGTAGCTCTCCGGCAGAAAAACCATAGAAACGAAGCAGCCAGTCTGCCTGATACAGGCGGTGTTCCCGCAGAAGGGGTGGACCACCGGGAAGGGTTGGCAGATTGGAATCGTGATTTACATTGACAAAGGCTGAGTAGAAGACTCGTTTCAACTGGAAATTCTGGTATAAGCCTTCTGCTACCTTCATAATCTGATAATCGTTTTCCGGGGTGGCGCCGATAATCATCTGGGTGCTTTGGCCTGCCGGTACAAATTTCGGGGTCTTATGGTAAACCATCAGCTCATTCTGATTTTCCATAATGCCATTTTGAATCAGACGCATGGGCTTTAAGATGGTTTTGCGGGACTTATTTGGTGCAAGAGCCTTCAGTCCGTCTGCGGTCGGAAGCTCCAGATTAATGCTCATACGGTCAGCAAGAAAGCCTACTTTTTCAATGAGAACCGGGTCGGCACCGGGAATAGCTTTTACATGAATATATCCGTTAAAATGATGGCGGACACGGAGCTGGTAAAGTGTCTGATAAATCAGTTCCATAGTATAATTCGGGCTGATGAGAATACCGGAGCTTAAGAAAAGACCTTCAATATAATTTCTGCGGTAAAATTCCATGGTAAGGGTACAGACTTCGTCCGGTGTAAAGGAAGCCCTTGGCACATCATTGTTGCAGTTATTCTGGCAGTAGGCACAGCGGAAAATGCATTCATTGGTAAAAAGAATCTTAAGCAGGGAAATACAGCGTCCATCGGCAGAGAAGGTATGGCAGATTCCGGGAGCAATGGAATTACCCATGCCATGGCCGGTTCCCTTGCGGTCTACACCGCTGGAGGTACAGGCAACATCATATTTGGCGGCATCCGAAAGGATGGTCAGTTTTTCCAATAAAGACATGTTTTCTGTTATATTCAAAGCAATCACCTTTTCTTTTTCTATCAAATATATGGAAGCACTTGCAAAGGAAGTAGTGGTGGAAGCCTGTCATAATGATTTATCAGGTAAGAGCAGCATTGTTCATCAAACGCCAGCTGCCGCATAATGCCTGCAAAGGGCACTAAGAATTTCTATGGAGTATGTAGTTATATCCGGCAACCGGCACAAATTCACATCCCTGTTCAAATGTGCCTCGCTGGTACATCCCTGTACCAGCGTTGCCTGCTTTCAGATGAAATTCCAAGTGCCCCTAGCAGCCCTTATCAGGCATCTGTCCTTCGATGAACAGTGCTGCTTTTCCATAAGAAAAAGATAAGATAGGCTTTCAGCCATCCATCTTCCATTGTAAGTTTTATAAAAATCCCCAATAATAGTTGCGTAGAACTATTTTCCTCTGTTATCATAAAAAGGACTGGACAAATCAGAACGTTTGTTCTAAAATGATTGTAACACAGAAAAATGCAGTTGGCAACAAAAACCGAACATTTATTCGAAAAAAAGATAGAAAGAGCGGTTAAATAAAGGAGCAGGCATGGCGGAATTAGGAAATCCACAGAATACAATAGAGGTACTGCAGAAGTACCGGTTTAATTTTCAGAAGAAATTCGGGCAGAATTTTTTGATAGATACTCATGTGCTGGATAAGATTATCGATGCATCCGGAGTGAAGGAGGATGATTTTGTATTGGAGATTGGTCCGGGAATCGGAACCATGACACAGTATCTTTGCGAGCGGGCAAGAGAAGTGGTTGCGGTGGAGATAGATAAGAATCTGATTCCGATTTTGTCGGACACACTGAAGAATTATTCCAATGTAACAGTAATCAATGAAGATATTTTAAAGCTTGATATCTGTAAGCTGGCAGAAGAGAAGAACCAGGGAAAACCAATCAAGATTGTAGCGAATCTGCCTTATTATATTACCACACCGATTATCATGGGACTGTTTGAAAGCCATGTGCCAATTGATAGCATTACGATTATGGTGCAGAAGGAAGTGGCAGAGCGTATGCAGGAGAAACCGGGAAGCAAGGAATATGGAGCACTTTCCCTTGCAGTACAGTATTATGCGAAGCCGGAAATCGTGGCAAATGTACCACCGAACTGTTTTATGCCAAGACCGAATGTAGGCAGTGCGGTCATCCGTCTGACCCGGCATGAGAAGCCGCCGGTAGAAGTGGAAGATGAGAAACTGATGTTCCGTATTATCCGGGCATCCTTTAACCAGCGCAGAAAGACACTGGCAAACGGACTGAATAATTCCCCAGAGATACATTTGCCGAAAGAGGTAATACAGGAAAGTATCGTAAGCCTTGGAGTTCCGGAGAACATTCGTGGAGAGGCACTGTCCTTAGAGCAGTTTGCGGAACTTTCCAATGAGATAGGACAGCGTATGAAACAGTAATATTTTACTGGTATACATCCATTTCTGTTACATATATATGTAGAACAGGAGTGGACAGGATATGAAAGAAAAAATAAAAATGATACTGTGTCTGTGTCTGATTATTGCAGGATTACCGATACTTATGACCCTGGTGTTCCAGGGGGATGAGATATTATTAGATACAGACAGCAATGAAATACAACATAAGAGCAGTCATCCCGATGAAGAAGAGAAGATGGCTGCTCTTGTGTCTATTCTGGCACGGGATATCCCGGTTACCTATGAAGAAGAAGCGATTCGTGCGCAGGCAGTTATTGTGCGGACCAATTATGAATATGCCTTGTCGCAGGGAAAAGCACCGGAGACGGGACTGAGTGTTGCAGAGCAGACCAAATTGTTTGGAAATGAAAATTATAATCGATATTATCAGAAATTAGAAAATTGCCTGATAGATACCGAGGGGGAAGTCTTAACATATCAGGGCCAGGAAATTGAGGCTCCCTATTTTGCAGTCAGTGCAGAGAAAACGAGAGGGACAGAGCTTCCTTATCTCAAAAGTGCCGAATCCATATGGGACATTACATCAGAGGATTTTCTTAAGGTGGAATTCTATGATGCAGGAGAACTGGTGGATACCTGCAATCAGGCATTTCCGGAAGCAGGACTTACAGCGGAGGATTGGGTGAATACGCTGGTGGTGACAGAGCGGGAAGAAAGCGGATATGTAAAAACCATACAGGTTGGGAACAGTAGTGTCAGCGGGGAGGAATTCCGCAAGGCATTTTCCCTGAATTCCGGCTGTTTTTATATCAGGGAAATCGATGGCAGGGTACGTATTGTGACCAAAGGCTTAGGACACGGTTATGGACTTAGCATATATGGAGCAAATGAGATGGCAAAAGAGGGAAAAACTTATCAGGAGATTTTGAGCTATTATTATTCCGGAATTGAAATTACAAAAAAATGAAATATAAAGAAGAATAAAATATAAAAAAGAATAATATATGAAAAAACTGTTCATACTTATAAAAAATAAGATATGGATGGTGAGAAAATGAAAGGAAGAAGATCATGGATGATTGCCCTGGCTGTCATGGTACTGGCAGCAGGAGCAATGACAGCAGTATATAGTTATTCCCAGAAGGAAGAAAAAAAGCAGCAGGAAAATGTTGCAGATAAGGATGCAGGAAAAGACAAAGGCAATAAGAAAGAAGATGGAGCTTCGGATGATTTTGTGGCAACGCTTCCAAAGACAGAGGAAGAAACATCGGAGAAACTGGCAGAGACAGACAGTATCATAAAACCTTCTGATAACGTAGTTGCTTCAAAGGATTCGGATGGACAGGCACAGTCCGACAGCGGGCAGACGGAAGAAGAAAATGTAACAAATGCAGCGGCTGAGGCAGAAAATGAGCCTGAGACAAAGGCGGCAGCAGCCACCACAAAAACACTGCATTTTGCGGAAGAGGATGGATTAAACTGGCCATTACAGGGCAATGTAGTTTTAAATTACAGCATGGATCAGACCGTGTATTTTGCAACGCTGGATCAGTATAAATATAATCCGGCAGTGATTATTGCCGGAGAAGTAAATGACAGGGTATCCGCAGCCGCAGAAGGAAAGATAACGGATATTTCCAACAGTGCTGTCACAGGATGTACCGTGACTATGGATTTAGGAGATGGTTATAGTGCTATTTACGGGCAGCTTAAGGAAGTGCCGTATGAAGTGGGCGACATTGTCGGCAAAGGAAAACTGGTAGGTTATATTGCGGAACCGACGAAATATTATTCCGTGGAAGGAAGTAATCTTTATTTTGCTTTACAAAAAGATGGCGAACCGGTAGACCCGGTAAGCTTCTTTGAGTAAAAGAGCCATACTTGAAAAAAGAGCCGCATACCTATATAATAAAAGACATTAAAAAATACGAAAAAGGGTGCGCAAAAAGATGGATTTTAATGCTTACAGCAGCGAAGTATTGGAATGGTTAGAGGGTGTCCGGAAGAATCGGGGAACAGATGCCGAAAAAACATTGATGCTATGTAAAAATATAAGAGATTATGCCAGAGAGCAGGATGATGAGAAACTGTTAGGCTATGCCTATTATTACAGTGGCGAGACATATTATCTTCTGAATGATGTGGATAAACTGTTTCGCAATCTTTCCTGTTCCCTGCCATACCTGGAGCATTCCAGACAGCATGGTTTATTGGCAAGAGCCTATAATATTCTTGCCATTACGTCCATGAATCGTGGAAATGCTCCTTTTGCCATGGATTATTATCTGAATGCCAGAATGTATTGTGAAAAATATAAATTATATGATATTGGTATTATTATCAATATTAATATCGGTATGCTTTATAATAATTTTGGGGAATACCGGCAGGCAGAAAAATATTTAGAGCAGGCATATGATTTATTGCAGAAGAATAAGGAAATATCGGAATATTACAGTTATCTTCTGAATATCTATATAGGACTGGGAAACAGCTGCTTTTATCAGGAAGAGTATATGCAGGCACAGGAATATGCACTGCGGGCAAAAGAGGTGTGCAGTGGACATCTGGAAGAGTTAGAGCAGATTGCCTTTGCCTGCTTTGAAGCAAGACTCTGTAATGCCATGGGAAAGAAAGAAGAATGTGACCGGAATATAGCAATTGTGCAGAAGGTATCAGATACCAGAATGCCGATTCTTGATATTTTTGATGATCTTTATGCTTATTGTGAGATGCTGTTAGATACCAGAAAGGAAGAGGAATTCTGGAAATTAGTAGAACTTTTAGAGAAGATGGCAAGGGAAGCTAAGATTATTTATATGCAGAAGCGGATTCTGACTTTAAAAATCCGTTATTATAAGCGGCAGGAAAAGAATCGTGAATATCTGCAGGCATGCGGTTTGTTTTTTGAATTGTCCGAGATACTGGAAAAAGAAAATAAATATATCATGACCTGCATCTTAGATATGCGTTATACATTGGAAGAGACGAACCACAGCAGAAAGAAGATGGAAAAAGAAAACAGGATTCTCTTAGAGCAGTCCCAGACCGATGCACTGACCGGAATCCCGAACCGCTATCGGTTAGAACAGCATGCGCAGAAGGTATTCGAACATGCCATAGCAGAGAAAATTCCAGTGGCAGTGGAAATACTGGATATCGATTATTTTAAACAATATAATGATAACTATGGGCATCAGAAGGGTGATTTATGTATCTGCCGTGTAGCAAAGGAAATTCAGAAGTTAGCGGAAAAGGATGATATTTTCTGTGCACGGTATGGAGGGGATGAATTCATTTTAATTTATGAGGGATATTCCAGAGAAGCCGTAGTCATTCTTACAGAAAAATTAAAGCGAAGCATCCGTGACCTTAATATGGAGCACGCTTTTTCAGAGGCACAGCGCTATGTATCCATTTCCCAGGGAATCTGTTATGATATACCGGATGCGGACAGAACGATGAAGAACTTTTTGCAGAAAGCCGATGATTTACTCTATCAGGTCAAAGAAGAAAACCGGGGAGGAATCTGTATTGGAAGCTGTCGGTAAATGGAACATACATAAGAAAACTGCATAAGATAAAATGTAACGGCCAAAAATCCGCAATCGATACTTTTTTACCAGTTTATGGAATATGAGTAAGATACTTTTTTGGTCGATTGCTTTATATAGAGATAAGACTGGGCGGTGCCCGGTCTACATAGGAAGGATTACATGAAAGAGAAACATAATTACACTTATATGGTGCTCTGCCGGGATGGGAGCCTCTATACCGGCTGGACGACTGATATTGACAAGCGGATTGAAGCACATAACAGTGGAAAAGGAGCAAAGTATACCAGAAACCGGGGACCGGTGGAGCTGCGGTATTTAGAGGAATCCGGGACGAAGGAGGAGGCCATGCAGAAGGAAGCAGCCTATAAAAAGCTGACCAGAAAGCAGAAGGATGCGCTGATTTTGTCGAAGAAAAATCTGTTGCAGTAAATTGACAAGCAAAAAACAGTCTGTTATGATTAGCCGCGGTGGCTTTTTATAAAGTGACTGGAGAACAGGTTACTGACAGATGGGAAAAAGTTCCCGCAACAGGAAGGAAAAGAATGAATACAATCAGATTTGATGAATTAGATTTAAATCCGCAGATTTTAAGAGGAATTGCGGATATGGGATTTGAAGAGGCAACACCGATTCAGAGTCAGGCAATCCCGGTGGTTTTATCAGGTGTGGACGTTATCGGACAGGCTCAGACCGGAACCGGCAAGACAGCAGCTTTTGGAATTCCGATTTTACAGAAAGTAGACCCGTCTTTACGGAAAACGCAGGTTTTGATTTTATCTCCCACCAGAGAGCTTGCCATTCAGGTGGCAGACGAAATCCGTAAGCTGGCAAAATATATGCACGGTGTAAAAGTGCTGCCAGTGTATGGTGGACAGGACATTTCCCGCCAGATTAAAGCCCTAAAGGGTGGCGTACAGATTATTATCGGAACACCGGGACGATTGCTGGACCATCTTCGCAGAAAAACCATCCGCCCGGATTTTGTCCATACCATCGTCTTAGATGAAGCGGATGAAATGTTAAATATGGGATTCCGTGAGGACATAGAAACTGTATTAGAATATATTCCGGGAGAGCATCAGACCGTACTGTTTTCTGCAACCATGCCAAAGCCGATTCTTGACATTACAAGAAAATACCAGCATGATGCAGTCAATATCAAGGTTGTAAAAAAGGAACTCACCGTAGCCAACATTGACCAGTACTACTATGATGTAAAGCGCAAGGATAAAGTGGATGTCCTTACGAGACTTTTGGATTATTATAATCCGAAGCTTTCATTGGTATTCTGTAATACCAAGAAAATGGTAGATGAACTGGCAACGGAATTATCCGGCAGAGGCTATAGTGCAGAGGGACTTCATGGAGATATGAAGCAGTCCCAGAGAGACCGGGTCATGAATAATTTCCGGAAAGGAAAGACGGATATTCTTATTGCAACGGATGTGGCAGCAAGAGGAATTGACGTAGATGATGTAGAAGCGGTATTTAATTATGACCTGCCGCAGGATGATGAATATTATGTACATCGAATCGGAAGAACCGGACGTGCAGGCCGTTGTGGTAAGGCATTTTCTTTTGTAAAAGGCAAGGAAGTCTATAAATTAAAAGATATCCAGCGTTACTGCAAGACAAAGATTTTAGCACAGCCGATTCCATCCACTGATGATGTGGCACAGATAAAAGTTGAAAATATCATGGAACAGATTGGAACGATCATTGAGGAAGAGAATCTTTCTGATATGATAGAGCTGATTGAGAAGCAGGTAAATGAAGCTGATTATACTGCCATGGATATTGCAGCAGCTTTCCTCTATCAGGCAATGGGTGCAGGGGAGAGTTCTTCTGAAAAAGAAGAATACGACTTTGCCAATACCGGTGCAGAAGAGGGAATGGTAAGACTGTTTATCAACATTGGAAAGAAAGACAAGATTAAGCCGGGAGATATTCTTGGCGCCATCGCCGGAGAGTCCGGTATGCCGGGCAGACTGGTGGGAGCCATTGATATGTTTGATAAATATACCTTTGTGGAAGTACCAAGAGAATATGGCAAAGAAGTCTTAAATGCCATGAAGCATGCGAAAATAAAGGGGAAAGCCGTCAATATGGAACCGGCAAACCAGAAATAAACAAAAAATGAGGGACACGATTTACGTGTCCCTCGCAGTTTTTATACTCGTGAAAACATTTTCTTAAGAAGGGGGTTCAAAGGCTGTATATGGGAAGGGTTCAGACCGTTGATGTCAATGGTATAAGAGCCGTTAATCTGTCGTCCCAGACCAAATCCTAAGAGAACCGTCTTGTCAATCTGATATATATCCCCGTAGTTATACTGATTATAAATATCGTCAAGGGAAAACAGTTCATAGGTCGCACCGTTATTTTCCGGCATGGAAAATACCACGGTTTTCACACCGGTCTGTGGATTTACATAAACCTTCTCTTTCGTATATCATTGATTTACAAAATTTTTTATTTTATCCCGTTTATTGATACCTAACTTTTCCAGAATTCCTGATATATAATGCTTAACTGTGTTCACTGAAAATCCTAAATATTCTGCAATTTCCTGATTGGTCCAGTTCCGGCATGCCAGCATTGCAATGGAAAACTCCAATGGAGACAGGAGATCCGTCACTGTTTTTTGCATCTTAGGATTGTGGATTTTCATCCAGCTACGACTAAATGAGATTATCCCGCCTGCCAACTGCTTATAAATCTCTGGTTCTTTTTTTCGGACACAGACCTCCAATAATCCCTGTAACAGCCCATGATACTCAATAAATGGCTCCCAAAATCTATCAGGTCTGGCCATTTCCCATGCAGAATTTACTGAGTGTATGGCTTCTTTTTGTTCTTTCAGATTAATCTGACACATTGCCTGTACACACTTCAGATATATTATGGGGATGGGATATGTCGTATCTGCCATCAAAAAAGCTCCCTGGACAAGCCCCTTTGCCCGGGCATATTCCTGCCTTAAATAAGTTTCATGTGCCAGAAGGCTGATTGCAAACAATCTCTGTCCGGTCGGAAGATATGGGATATACTGCAGAAACGGCGGCACCTTTTTTTCTGGCGTAATATGAAGAAAAATATTAGTTACATAATAGGCAAACAGACAGGACGCCTTTTGCTCCATCGTTGCATTTTCCTGTACCACCTGAACCATGAACCATGCATCGCTGTATATCCTCTCTGGCCTGTTGTGCCGCTCTGGAATCTCCAATTGTCAGATTGGCAAAGGTATAGAGCATATCTGCAGATAAACGAAGCATGATATCTTCATGTGACAAATATGGTTTCACAGTCTCTGCACACAGTTCTGCATTGACAGAAAAGTAATAATATTCTGCTAATGCAATCTGTGCTGATTCTTTATCTTCCATTTCTTTAATTACTTTTTCAGCGTTTCCTGGCTCAAATGTGCTTCCGGTTAAAGGAAGTACGACTCTGTCCGATAATATCATCGTATCCCCGTTCCTTTCAATGAAAAATTTTCCTATCCCAATTTTTGATTGCTTTAATGATTCCAGATATATTTAAGTATATCACAAGTGGGGCATATAGCACATCTTTTCTTCCTGACACCACAATCATGAACACTACAATCCCGGTACTCCTTTTTTGATAACATGACCATCATTTTCTGGTAATACAATGGTTCCATATTGGAGCATTTTTGACGGAATGAAAGATGCTCTCTATATAACGTTTCCTGTAAAATGATACAGTTTGTTACATAGAGAGCATTTTTATGGGGTAATATTTATTTACAAATGTTTCTTTTTACGATAATAAAGGGTACCAGCAATAATAATTTCTGAAACAATCAGCCATGCCGCCCATACCAAAGGATTATTATAATCCCCTGTTTTCGGAGAATTATCCGTAGTCTGCTTTGTATTAGTTTGAGTTGCAGGCTGGGTATTTGAGGCTGTAGCCGTTTCCTGATTTTTATTGTCTGGATTCTGGTTTACGCTTGCCTGGATGGTAAACGTAGTACTTGCAGAACCATCTGTCCACAACATTTCCAGGTTATGTGTTCCGGCAGTCAGTGTATTCAGGTAAGAGGATTTCAAAGTAACAATGGTTGAACCGGACTTCACATCATAATTATCTTTTCCAATCTGAACACCATCTACTTTGATTCCGGCAAATTTAGAGAACTCTGCATCCACCCGGATGGTAAGGCTGTTGCCACTCTGCAGGACATAGCTGCTTTCAGTTCCTTCTATAATTTTATAAGAAGTTTTGGTTTCTTCAGTTCCGGTTTTTACCGGCGGAATTTCGACTGCAGTTTTAGCATAATTACAAACTGTACACTGCTCATGCTTAGAACCTTTTTCCGTAGACGTAGCTTCCTTGTCGATTACCCAGGTAAAGCTATGTCCGGATTGATTTATTTTTTCACCACATTCACAGGTATTCCAATGATTATCCGCATCGGAATGCCATCCGGTACGGTCTGCTGTATGCTCTGCTGATTTTGCGATTACAACATCCAAAGAAGTAATCATATTTGCTCCACTTGCATCACTGAAATAACCACCGCAATTTGCACAGACCCAATATTGTATATTTCCCTCTGTCAGATGGGTTGCTTCTTTTCTGCCAACCTTAGACAGTGTATGTCCGCCAAGATAACTGCCGCAGATATTTGAGAGCAGGGAGGTTGTGTCTGCTGCCTTAATCTGGTTGGAACCAGGTGTTCCACTATCCGCACCTACATCATTGAGTGAAGGGTTCTTCTTTTTATCAAAAGCACAGCCAGCAGTGGTGCCATTATTATCATATCCAATGAATCCACCCGGTGCAATTGTTGGATGAGAACCTGTTACAGTACCTGCAGCATTACAGTTCTGAATATTTCCTTCGGTATTTGTACCGGAAAAGCCACCGGTTTTCGGCTCCCAGCCTGCCACCGTACTCTTTACATTACCATAGGAAACACTGTTACGAATCTTTCCTTTTTCCAGGTATCCGACAAAACCACCGGTATCCCAGTTATTTGCCTCAACATTGCCATAAGATGCACAATGCTCTATTTCCACACTGGCGTCGGACTCAAATACACATCCGGCAAACCCGCCGGTTGACCATCCTCCGGATACGCTGCCTTTGGCGGTACAGTTTTTGTAGGAGCCCTGGAAAACATTTCCGATGAATCCACCACTGATACACCTTCCTGTCACAGTAACATCCGCGGAACAATCCGAAACATGGGCACGGCTTGCATCACCAATCAGCCCTCCGGCATACATCTTGGAGTCTACCTGTCCGGTTCCCTGACAGTTTTCTACTCCAACAAAGGTAGCTCTGGAACCACCCATCGTTGTAAGCGAACCTACCAGCACTCCGGCACCGTAAATATCCGGACTGGCATTTGCATCCGTGGAATTTCCGGCATAGATGGTAGCATTTTTAATACAGAAATTTTTCAGTACTGTTTCATCAGATACAGCTACTACGACACCAAACAAGCCGGCACAGACGTTATTTCCCCGTTCATCCACATATAAGCCTGTAATGACCTGATTATTTCCATCGAAATATCCTGAAAAAGCTTTGGAACTTGCATTTCCATAACCGATAGGAATCCATCTCTTTCCGCTCAAATCAATTGGAGCGGTCAACTTAAAATATTCCCCCAAATGTGTTTGCTCAGGTACTCCAGAATTTACTTCTGATGCCAGCTTTGCAAGCTGTCCTGCCGTAGCAATCTGATATGGATCATCCTTTGTACCGCTGCCGCCAGCAAAGTCAGCTGCTGTAAAATCTGTCCATTTCTCTGTTGTAACATCTGCCCGGGAAGTTATCGGTGCCAGTGTAAACAACATACAGACTACCAAAACCAAACCTAGTAACTTTTTTCTTTTTCCCATAATTCGTCCTTTCCTTTTAATGATTTTTAGTAAGATTCAAACCGACAAAATCAAGGTTTACGATTTTATTTTACCAATTTCATTTTTCTTTGGACATGCCCGTTTTGACAGAAAAAAGTGCCTGTTTTATTGTATTTAATCTATAATTCCGGAATCGGAAATAATTCTTCCGGGGTACCAAAGTGGGCACCCAGAGGGTTCATATATTTTGTCCACTGAAGTTTCGTCTCGTCAATGTACATATTTTCCTCATCACCAATGCCATAGTTTGGAATGCCGTTATTGGTGCCCACTAAGAAGTCTTTAAAAGCATCTACATCAAGGTCACCGTTCAGATAATCCATCCAGAAATTGTCATGGGCTGCAAATAAAAGATTGTCCATTCGTGGAGAAGCCCAGCCTAAGAAATCACGGGCAGCCTCATACTGGGAATCGTCTTCAAATTCAATTTCCCATTCGTAAGTATCAGACCCGTTTTTGATGCAGCGGATACCTTTTTCATCCATGGCAACCATATATAATACATCTTCCGCATCTTCGTCAGATTCATTTGTGGCATCTGTCGGAAACGTAACCTTAAGGGTATCGGATAAAAGCATATCGATAAGAGGCTGGGCTGGTGTATCATTTACAATGCTTTTCTTTGCTGTCTCTGCCATTTCCTTATCCTTAACTTCTTCTTCCTCTTCAATAGCTTCCTGTAAAGCTTCTTCCGCTTTATCAAAGGAGTCTAACAGCTTGTCCCATTCCTTCATGCTGAAAGACTGACCACCGATTTGAAAGCTCTCTTCGGTTTCACCATTTTTCATTTTGTTATAAATATTTTCTTTCCATTTTGCAATTTCTTCAGCCGGATTTACCGTAGCTGCAGAATTCTTATCCTCATTCATTTCAGAAAGCTTTTCCTGCACAAGCTGTTGAAAATGAGTCAGCCATTCGTTATCCTCAGTATTGTTATCCGGGTCAGTGGACAGAAAACCGAGGTAGTCCATTGGGGAGTTGTTGTTCCATATTGAGTTAATTGCCATAAGAGCTCCTTTCAGAAGTTGTTGTCTGGTGATTGCAAAAGCATATTTGTAATTTGTAAAGATCTCAGGGATTCAAAGTGCATTCTGGGTTTATCTGGTGTAAAATGCCAGCAGTTCTTAGGTACATGTTTTTCTTGCTGTCAGGCTGTCTTTCCGTTGCTTTGACACAATCGCAGTACTGTCCGTCGGGTACGGATGCGGATAAAGCCTGCAAGGGGCACTAAGAATTTCGGCAGGATAATCTTTTGTCTGGCAATCGGCGCAAATTCACATCCGTGTTCATATGCGCCTCGCCGGCACGTCCCTGTGCCGGCGTTGCCTGTTGCCGGACAAAATTCCAAGTGCCCCTAACAGTCCTTAAGATGCATCCGCACTTCGACGAACAGTCCTGTGATTTGTCAAACATTGGAAAGACCGGCTTAATAAACAAAAGAAAAACATGTATCTTAGAGCTGCGGTATTTTATGTCAAAACCCAGATACACTTTGAATATCCTGATAAATTTACAATCCATACATTTTTGCAATCACCAGAAAAAATAAAGACACTTTATCTCAATCAATCCCTTGAAATAAAATGCCATCCATGTAATAACTTTATCGACCAATCGATTTAAATACATTAGAAGAAAATGTTGATTTCTTCAAAAAATGCAGGTAGGATAGAAGAAAAGGAGTAGGAGGACGGGCAGTATGGGAAAAATCATTTTTCTGGATGTTGACGGAACCTTAGTGGATTATGAAAATCATTTGCCGGAATCAGCAGTTCTTGCGGTGCGAAAAGCAAGAGAAAACGGACACAGAGTGTATATCTGCACCGGAAGAAGTAAAGCAGAGGTCTATGAAAATATCTGGGAAATCGGACTGGATGGAATGATAGGCGGAAACGGAAGTTATGTGGAAGATCACGGACATGTGGTTATGCATCAGATGATTACGCCGGAGCAGTGCCGCCATATTGTGGACTGGTTAAAGGAGCGCGGACTGGAATTTTATCTGGAAAGTAATGCAGGACTGTTTGCAAGTGCCGGATTTGAAGAGGCTGGAGAACCTGTGATTCAGGAATATTCCAGGCGGAAAGGCAAAGAGGGCGCAGATAAAATAAAGGTACGGGATGTATTTCCGGAAATGATTTTTGATGGAGAGCTGTACCGGGATGATGTAAATAAAGTAAGCTTTATCTTAAATCAGTATCAGGATTATAAAGATGCTGTGGTGGAATTCCCGGATTTGCAGGCTGGAACCTGGGGCGGAGCCGGTGAAATTGCATTATTTGGAGATTTGGGTGTAAAAAATATCACCAAGGGCAATGCTATTGCGCATCTGTTAGAATATCTTCATGCAGATGTGGCAGATACCATAGCTTTTGGGGATGCCAAAGTGGATATTCCTATGTTAGAATACTGTGGTTATGGTGTGGCTATGGGAAGCGGCGGAGACGAGATAAAGGCTATGGCAGATTATGTCACCGGGGATGTGGATCAGAATGGATTGTATGATGCATTTGAAAAATTGGGGCTGCTATGAAGAAAAATAAGTAAAGAAAGTTTAGGAGGACAAAATGAGTAATAACGTAACAGAAAAGAAATGGTGGCAAAGTGCAGTAGTATATCAGATTTACCCAAAGAGTTTTCAGGATAGTAATGGAGACGGAGTCGGTGATTTAAGAGGAATTATGGAGCGGCTGGAGTACCTTGGAAAGCTTGGTATTGATGCAATCTGGTTATCACCGGTCTGCAAATCCCCACAGGCGGACAATGGATATGACATTTCCGATTATCAGGATATTGACCCGATGTTCGGCAGTGTGGAAGATATGGAAGCTTTAATTAAAGAAGCAAAGAAATACAACATCCGCATCATTATGGATCTGGTTTTAAATCATACTTCCAATAAGCACAGATGGTTTGAAGAGGCAAAGAAGAGCAAAGACAACCCATATCATGATTACTATGTGTGGAGAGACGGGGAAGAAGGCGTAGAGCCAAACGATATGAAAGCCATTTTCGGTGGAAGTGCATGGGAATGGGTGCCGGAATTAAAGCAGTATTATTTCCATCAGTTTTTGCCGGAACAGCCGGATTTGAACTGGGAAAATCCGCAGGTGCGAAAAGAAATATATGACATGATTTTATGGTGGATGGAAAAAGGTGTTGGCGGTTTCCGTCTGGATGTAATTGACCAGATTGCAAAAGAGCCGGATAAGAAAATTACCATCAACGGCCCAAGACTTCATGAATATTTCCGTGAAATGAGCAAAGAAACTTTCCAGAAGGGAGATTTGATTACTGTAGGAGAAGCCTGGGGCGCAGACCCGGAGCGGGCAAAGCTTTACAGCAATCCGGATGGAAGTGAATTTTCCATGGTATTCCAGTTTGAACATATCGGGCTGGATCAGCAGGAAGGCAAGGATAAATGGGATCTGGCACCGTTGCCATTCTTGAAATTAAAACAGATTATGAACCGCTGGCAGACTGAGCTTTATAACTGTGGCTGGAACAGCCTTTTCTGGAACAACCACGATTTGCCGCGTATCGTATCCCGTTGGGGCAATGATAAGGAGTACCGGGTAGAGTCTGCAAAAATGCTGGCAATTTTATTACATGGAATGCAGGGAACTCCATACATTTTCGAGGGCGAAGAGCTTGGTATGACAAATGTCCGCTATAATATCGAGGATTACCGGGATGTTGAAATCCAGAATGTATACAAGGAGCGTATTGCAGCAGGCTATGATAAGGAAGATGTTATGAATTCCATTTATGCCAAGGGACGTGATAATGCCAGAACACCAATGCAGTGGGATGATACGGAAAATGCCGGATTTACAACAGGCACACCTTGGATAAAAGTAAATGACAACTATAAAACCATCAATGCCAAGAGCCAGGTAGATGACCCGGATTCCATTTTCAACTGCTACCGGAAGCTGGTAAGCTTTAGAAAAGAGTATCCTGTTTTGGTGGACGGCAGCTTCAAATTACTGTTAGCTGAGGATGAAAATATCTTTGCATATGAGCGTAAAAATGCGGATGAGACACTGCTTGTTGTCTGCAATTTCTACGGCAATACTGTGAAAATGCCTTTGACGGAAGAGACAGAGGATATGGAGCTTCTCATTTCCAACTATAAAGAGACAGAGGATTCTTCCGTGCTTCGTCCGTATGAAGCAAGAATGTACTATAAAAAATAAGAGATTTATTAAAAAATATTTCCAAGAAAGAAGTTTTAAATTTAAAAGAAGAAGTAGCATATCAGGATGGACAGATTGTAAGTAAGACACTGGCACAGAATGATGCAGTAAGCGTAACCTTATTTTCCGTTGCAAAGGGCGAGGAAATCAGCACACACGCTTCCGGCGGAGATGCCTTTGTAACCTGCCTGGATGGAGTTGGAGAAGTAACCATTGACGGTGAGAAATTTGAACTGACGGAAGGACAGTCCATCGTAATGCCGGCAGGACATCCACATGCCGTATATGGAAAAGAGCAGTTTAAAATGCTTTTAGTCGTAGTATTCTAGGAAGAAAAGAGCATTAAAAAACCGTCACATACATAAAGACGAACCCATCATCAGATGTGCGTATTGCCTGTGTATGTGGCGGTTTTGTGTCGTCAGACATCTGTAAGAGCTGACGTTATATCAAGAAGACATTGTTTAATAATACATCTTTGCGGCCTGTTTCCGTTCCCGGTATTCCTGTGCACTGACCGGTGTAATCATACCGCAGCTTTCGCACATAATGCCACGCTGTTTCTGGTGGCTGAAAATCGGAATATAGAAAAGGGTTGCCTGATTCAACTGTCTGCAAAGGGTATGCATGACATTATGCCGGCAGTTTGGGCAGACAGAAGTGCCAACCGGGCCTTCCCGTTTAAAAACTGTTCTTGTACCATAGATAATTACCATGTCATAACACCTCCCTGATGAATATTTGCTTTTAACTGATTAAGAACCTGATCAAAATCTTTGCTTTTTCCACTGTGAGCGGCAACCAGGGTACGTTTACCATCTGTAGTTTCCAATGCAATATAGCTGGTTGTTGTCGGGTCACCATTTAACATGTTACATTTGAAAACGTTCGTAATATCGTCTAAAGGAGTGACATAGAAGCCTTCCTTTGTATTGTTGTAATCCAGTATGAAATGATTGGAAACAGCAACGCCAAGCTTTGGTGAAAAAATGCGTGGGCTGTTGGCAAAATCAGAGTAAATCCGTTGCAGACCGCCATTCTGTTCTAAGAGAGCAATCTTTTTCTTAACGGCCTTTTTCTTGTTGCCGCCTGCTGAAAAAATAATAATACCAAGAACTGCAAATACGGCAGCAATCACATAGAGTACAATGCTGTTTTCAACGGCTGTGTGTGTGGTATCCAGATAATGGTCACCAAAGTACTCGTCATAGTTGTAAGTAGTAATGTCCAGTCCGGTATCAGAAAGATAATCCACCAGATAATGAGCTGCCTGAGGAGGCATGCTGGTGCTTTTTCCCCGGATCGTGTGAGCAGGTAATCTGTCGAGATCAGTGTCATCTACATCTACACCATAGACCGGAAGGGAAGTTTCTCCCTTGGTAGCAATGATACTCCAGTAACCTTCAGAATCCTCAGCAATGTAGAATTCCGTATGAGACTTGGCATCTGAGGTAAGCTCCGCAAACGGCCCCATGACATAAGTAACTTCCATTGTTGCGTAACCATCGGTCTGTGCGTCAAACGGATCATAAGCAGTAATCCACATCAGAAGACCGAAGGCAAGGAAAACGCCACCTAATACAAAGAAAATAATCAGTGCAGCGGTGTTTTTCCCACAGACTTTCAATAAATCCTTTTTAAATTCTTCCATTTTCTTTTTTCTCCCGTGTATTTTTTTAAAACCTATTCTATCATGGCATAAAAGGAAGAATTGTGCAACAGATATAAGGAAGATTATTCTTTCATCACCAGCCATCTGCATTTACTGAGAGCTTTTCCGAGGCACAGGTAAATGATATAGAAAAGAATCCCAATGAGGAAAGTGGCAGCTGCCCAGCGCAGATGCTTAAACAGGTAAATATATGGATGCTCATAAAGCAGGGTAATCCAGTCCTGTGTATTCCAGAGACTGTAAGCAAAAGCATTATCATGTAAAAGGTAAACCATAAAAGTAGAAGCTCCCACAAAATTAATCACGCGGCTGCAAGGAATATGGATGCGCCGGAAGATTTCAAACAGAGAAAGCCCCACGAGAATCGGAATAATGCTGTAGTCGGAAAAGGACGGAATACTCTGGATAAAGGCGTCCTTGCTTTCATTTAAAAAGTAAGTCTGAATATTGGTCTGTGTTACATTATAAGCAGAAATATAAATAAACAGGAAGGAAACTGCAATAATCAGATAGAGGCAGTAAGTTCTGATTTTCCCAAATGGATTGTAAAGGTGGATAAAACCGCCCAAGGCATATAAGAAAATACCGGTCAGCAGTGTCCGGAGTCCGTTAGCCAGGGAATTCGCCATACTTCCGGTCCAGCGGAACTGGATAAATGCAAATAAGACAATCAGAAAGGTAAAATATTTCTGTTTGTCCAGTTTTGCCAGAAACTTGTTTAAAAAGAGGTAAGCGATTACCATAATGAAGAAATAGTAACCCACAAACCAGGACATACTGTTAAATTTATTGATGTTGACCAGTTTTAAAAAGACACCGTCAGTCATGCGGTACCAGGAGGAAGATACCAGTGTCAGGGAAACTGCGGCAAAACCAAGCTGTAACAGTAATTTCTTGGAAATTTTGGCAAGATTAATTCCGTTTTCTTTAGGAACCATAAAATATCCGGAAATCGTAATGAAAATAACATTTCCGATTTTTCCCATTGGAGCAAAGGTGGAAAGAAGCAGGAGCTTCTGATAAAAAACAGGTTCACAGAACAGTCCGTTATTCATACGCAGCATGGAAGCGGTGTCTGTTAACTGTACTTTTACGCAGTGGTCAGAAATATGAAAAATAATAATCATAAACATAGCCAGAATACGCAATAATTCTATGTTGGAACTTCTGGTTTTAGCTGGTGTCATGTTGTCTAATCTCCTAATCCTAAAATGAAATACCATGCCATTATAATACAGATGGCTTTAAGATGCCACTATTTCCAGCAAAAGTGTGTTATAATGAGCAGTGCCAGTCAGGGAAAATCTTTGATTTTCGAGAGGGCACTGCTGGAAATGTGCTAAGCAGTAAAAAATAGCCCCGGCAGAAAGGAATACACATATGGCAAAGGAAAAGATAGATGAGGGACTGATAGGAAATGAAAAAATCGAACAGGCAATTGCCGGCTTGCAGCAGGAGGCAACACCGGAGCAGTTAGCCCATACACTGACGGTAATCCGCCGGCGGATGCAGGAAGGCGGTCAGGTGATAGTGGCAGTGGAACCACCGAAGGGTGGAAGCCAGATGCTGTTGCAGGCAATTGAGACAGAGGGCAGGACATGGTGGGCAGCCTTCAGCAGCTTTGAAGAAGAATTAAAGGGCGGCGGAAGTGTGAAATCTACATTTTTAGCGGATATAGAAAAGCTTTTTCAAGGGGCAATGCAGGCAGAGGGAATCGAAGGAGTCATTTTAAATCCGTGGAACCGTACCCTGATGTTAGATAAGAGCCTGATAAGGATTGTGCTTGGTGCAGATAGATATGTGGATAAGTAAACATCAGAGAAGAAAAAGAGTGGAAAGAAGGAAAGAAAAATGAATTATGCAGAATGTATCGAACAGGCAAGAGGAAAGATTGGAAATTATTGTAAGGCATGTGTAGAATGCAACGGACGCGCCTGCCGGAATCAGATGCCGGGACCCGGTGCAAAGGGAATCGGTGATACTGCCATGCGTAATTATGATAAATGGAAAGAGATTCGTGTGCAGATGGACACCATTGCAGAAAACGCTCCGGTGGATACCTCACTGAAGTTATTTGGAAAAGAATTCAAATATCCATTCTTTGCAGGCCCGGTAGGAGCGGTGAATCTGCATTATGGAGACTGCCTCAATGACATTTCCTATAATGATATTCTGGTATCGTCCTGTGCGGAATGCGGCATTGCCGCCTTTACCGGGGACGGCACAGACAGTAATGTCATGGTGGCAGCTACAAAGGCAATTGCCAAAGAACAGGGACTTGGAATTCCAACGGTAAAGCCATGGAATCTTGAAATCATCAAAGAAAAAATGGCACTGGTGCACGAAGCGAAAGCTTTTGCAGTAGCCATGGATGTAGATGCAGCAGGCTTGCCATTTCTTAAGAATTTAGAGCCGCCGGCAGGCAGTAAGACCGTGGAAGAATTGCGGGAAGTGGCAGAGCTTGCCGGAGTTCCGTTTATTGTAAAAGGAATTATGACGGTAAAAGGAGCTTTAAAAGCAAAAGAAGCCGGGGCTGCCGGAATCGTGGTATCTAATCACGGCGGCAGAGTATTAGACCAGTGCCCGGCAACAGCAGAAGTCTTAGGCGGGATTGCAGATGCAGTGAAAGGCTCCATGAAGATTCTTGTAGACGGTGGAATCCGCTGCGGAACGGATGTATTTAAGGCAATTGCCTTAGGAGCAGATGCGGTAATTATCGCAAGACCGTTTGTGACAGCAGTTTACGGTGGCGGCAGGGAAGGCGTAGCGTCTTATGTTGCCAGGATAGGAACCGAATTAGAAGATACCATGAAAATGTGTGGCGTACACAGCCTGGCAGAGATTACAAGGGATTGCATATGGATAAAAGCATAGAGTGGAGCATGAAAACAAGAGAAGAAATATTAGCATATGGACTGTCTTTTCCGGATACTTATCAGGAGGCACCGTTCCATGACCAGAACTGGCAGCTGGTGCGCGTAGGGGAAAGCAAAAAGGCATTTCTTTGGACTTATATGCGGGATGGATTTCTTAATCTGAATGTAAAAGCAGACCCACAGTGGAGAGATTTCTGGCGGAGTGCCTATCCTGCAGTTATTCCGGGGTATCATCAGAATAAGGAGCACTGGAATACCATAATCGTGGACGGCACAATCCCGGATAAGGACATCTGCCGCATGATAGCGGAAAGCTATGATCTGGTAACGGACAGCCCGACCAGGCGGATTTATGAAGCAGTAAAGAAAATTCCAAAAGGGCAGGTGGCAACCTATGGGCAGGTAGCGGAGCTTGCCGGAAACAAGCGGATGTCAAGAGCTGTAGGAAATGCCCTGCACAAGAATAAAGACCCGGAAAACATACCATGTTACCGGGTGGTAAATGCAAAAGGCGGGCTTTCCGGAGCCTTTGCCTTTGGCGGCGAGAATGAACAGGCACGCCGCCTGATGGCAGACGGTATAGAAGTAGTGGACGGAAAAGTAGATTTAAAACGTTTCGGAATGAAAATAGAGAAAACGGATTAAATTACTGGAACATTAGAGAACCTTTTCTCCGGTTAGCGGGTCCGTGATTTCTAACAGGGCTAAAATCAGTGCCATACGGACATATTTTCCGTTCTGTACCTGTTGGAAATAAGCAGCACGGGGATCGGAATCCACATCAACAGAGATTTCATCGACTCGTGGAAGAGGATGTAAAACTGGCATATCGGAAGGAGCCAGTGTAAGTTTCTCTTTATTTAAAATGTAGGTATCCTTTAACCGGATATAGTCTTCCTCGTTGAAGAAACGCTCTTTTTGGACACGGGTCATATAGAGAACATCCAGCTTTGGAAGTGTTTCCTCTAAGTTAGAGACTTCCTGATAGGTGCTGTGGGAAGGCTTTAAGGTTCTTTCAATTATATAGTCCGGAATGCGGAGCTCTTCCGGAGAAATAAAGTAGAATTCGTTACCCGGATAGCGGACCAGACTGTTTACCAGGGAATGAACGGTTCTTCCGAATTTTAAATCACCACAGAAGCCTACCGTCAGGTGGTCAAGCCGTCCCTTGCGCTGGCGGATGGTTAATAAGTCAATCAGGGTCTGGGTTGGGTGATAGTGTCCGCCGTCACCGGCATTAATGACCGGAATGGTTGCATACATAGAGGCACAGAGCGGTGCCCCTTCTTTTGGATGACGCATGGCAATAATATCTGCGTAGCAGCTTACTACCCGGACGGTATCGGCAACGGTTTCTCCCTTGGTAGCACTGGACTGTTCCGCACCGGCAAATCCCAGGGTCTGGCCACCAAGGCTTAACATGGCGGATTCAAAGGACAGTCTGGTTCTGGTGCTTGGCTCATAAAAGAGTGTAGCAAGCTGTTTCCCTTCTGCAAGATGAGCATAGGCTTCCTTATGGGCACCAATCCGGTCCGCAAGATCCAGTATACGGGTTGTTTCTTCTTTAGTAAGGTCCAGTGGACTGATTAAGTGTCTCAAAGCCATTCCCCCTTGATCATGTATTCATTTCGTTCTGCACCAGTGGAAATAAACTGGATATCGCAGTCTAAAAGGCGTTCTAATGTTTCAATATATAATCTGGCATTTTTCGGCAAATCCTCATATTTGCGGCAGGCAGAAATATCCTGTTTCCAACCCGGAAGCATCGTTACAACCGGAGAGAAGCTATCGATATTTTCGGTAGGATCGAAGACGGTTGTGGTCTCATGATTTCTTTCATAAGCAGTAATGACAGGGATTTCTGTCAGGGAGCTTAAAACATCAAGCTTCGTTAAGGCAATTTTATCTGCATGCTGGCATTTCAAACCATAACGGCTGGCAACGGCATCAAAAGGTCCGACTCTACGTGGACGGCCGGTGGCAGCACCGTATTCATTTCCAAATTTACGAAGGATGTTGCACCAGTCTTCGGACATGGCTCGTTCTGCGACAAAAGGTCCGGCTCCGACACAGGTGGAATATGCTTTTAGTACACCGACAACATGGTCTAAGGATTCACCCGGGATACCGGCGCCAATCGGACCATAGGCAGAAATAGTAGAGGAACTTGAAGTGTAAGGGAAGATACCATAATCGATATCACGCATGGCTCCAAGCTGGGCTTCTAAAACCACCTTTTTATTGCTGGCAAGAGCATTTTCTAAGAAGTTTCCGGTATCACAGATGTAAGGCGCAAAAAGGGAAGCCTGTTTTTCACACCAGGACAGCAATGCCGGATAAGACATCGGCTCCTGATGATAACTGCCTGCCAGTTCCAGATTTTTGGATTCCAACATGGTTTTTATCCGGGACTGGACATTTTCTTCTTTTAAATGAAGCAGGTCACCAAGACGCAGTGTTTTCTTCCGGTATTTATCGCTGTATGCATAGGCAATGCCGCGGCGGGTGGAGCCGAAGGCAGCACCGGATTTCTCCAGACGTGTTTCTTCCAGTTCATCCTGAATTCTGTGCCATGGCATGGAGATGGTGGCACGTTTGGAAAGTTTTAAATGTTCCGGGGTAATAGAAATACCACGGCTTTCGATGTCTTCGATTTCATGGGTGAGATGCTCTAAATCAATGACCATTCCATCCCCCAGTACGCATACCACATTGGGATGCAGAATGCCGGATGGCAAAAGATTTAAGACAAATTTTTCCTCCTTGGTTACGACGGTATGACCGGCATTGTTGCCGCCCTGATAACGGACGACAACGTCTGCATGTTCTGCAAGCAGATCAATGACACGTCCTTTTCCTTCGTCTCCCCAGTTAATTCCTGTTACGGCTGTAAGCATATCGATTCTTCCTTTCTGTAATCATGTATAAAATAAATAATTTTAAGCGTATAAAATTTATCAGGTGCAGTACCGGAAAGTCCGGTCGGTAAGTATTCTTGCAAAAATAAGTCCCAGTGGCAGGGCGATAATAATCATTATGGCAATGGAGAACCAGGAAACTGCTTCCGTTAAGGACATAATGCCAAAGTTATAGAAGGCGCGGTAAAGATATAATCCCGGAACCATAATTACAATGGATGGTACGGTTAAAGAGATTCTCGGATATCCATTGTTTTTCTTAATAAAAGATGCCAGCAGACCGGCGGTCAGTGCACCGACAAAAGCTGCAGCGGCGGCTGGAATTCCGGTAAAGTCAACCAGCTCCAGACGTAAGGTATTGGCAACGGAGCCAATCAGTGCAGCAGTAGCTGCCATGGGGATGGAACTGTTAAACATAATAGAGAATCCAAACACACCGCAGAAGCTTGCAATTAACCGCAGAACCAGCCGTGAAACATCACTGAGGTTAACAGCGGTAAAATCCTGAGGCTGAAGTCTAAGCAGCATTGCCATAATCCAGGCAAACATGGTAGCCACAAGAACAATAATAATGGAATAGGTCAGCCGCTCCAGTCCGGAACGAAGATCCAGTTTTGCTAAGTCAATGCCGCTTGTAATAAATGGAAAGCCCGGGATGATAAACAGCATGGAGCAGATATATCCGGCTTCGTGAACCGCCGGAACATGGAAAATAATTTCGGCAGCCTTGAAGCAGATGGCATACATAAGGCAGGCGGCGGAAATAGAGACCGCAATATTTAAAAACAGTGTAAAATGATGTTTGATTAATTTGGTCCGGATAACATTTCCGATGCCGGCTGCAATAAATGCCAGAATCATTTCCACGGGACCTCCACCCAGAAGAAAAGTAAATGCGCAGCAGGCTAAGGCTGCCGCAAGCCCTAATTTGGCGGGGGAATAAAGGGCATGGATTTTCTCAATTTCATCCAGCCGCTTATGGATTTCCTCACCGGTTAAATGGGCTTCTTCCTTTGGAAAGCTGTCTACGAATTGTTCCATGCGGTAAAGCTTGGAGGTGTTGACACCGGTATTGGCGATGCTTAAGGACTGGGATACACAGTCATTTCCATCAAAGCAGTTAAATTCAATGGACATAAGACCTACATCTACAGTACAGGTAACACCCAGTTCCTTTGACAGCTTATTCATGGAAGTACGGACACGCCAGGCTCCGGTTCCGCAGGATAACATGATTAATCCCACACGTCCGATAACTGAGGCTTTTTCAATCAGTCCCGCCTGGGCAATCAGTACATTGCTGTCATCACTGGCATAATCGTGCCAGGGTATTTCCATATGATTTTTTTCCATAATATCAATATATGAAGTAGTGGAAGATGCACTCTTATTCATAAATAATCGCCTCAGCTTTGGCAATGTGCCGTTCCAGATTCTTTAAGAAGATGGAATTTGGAAGGAAAATGCCGATTTCATCATATTTTTCATTATGTTCCACAAGGGAGTCCTGTCCGTAGAAGACAAACGCCATTGGAAGTTCTTTCTCTAACTTCAATACAAGATCAAAGATTGCAGAGTAGGCTTCCGCTTCGGTCTCTTTCTGCTTTATAGTATCCGGAAGCTCCCGGATGAGAAGCACCCCATGGCTGCTTTCTAAGACAAGCTGTCCAATGGTATCTTCCCCGCTATAAGCGTGGCTGTACCGGTATGCCTGGGCAAAATACATATTCTTTGGTTCCCCTAAATCACGGTAACTCTCAAGAAAATGCTGGTAATCCTTATTGTGAATATCTCCACAATATTTTGGCAGAAGTCTGCCGGTATCATCGGTCATAATAATTGGATTTTCTTTTCCATCTGCGTTGAAACGGTAAGGAATCAGATAGGAATTCCTCAGTAAATCGAATAGTGTATTCTGGCAGATAGCCATGAGAAATGCCGATAAATCTTTATTTTGATAAGCATCAAAAAGAGCTTCTGAAAAATCCTGTGAAGAGAGAGAAGAATCAAATTCATCATTACAGAATAAGTAATTGCAAAAAGTTTCCTGAAGTCTTTCGCAGGCCCAAGGGTCATGCAAAATTTTTTCAAATAAAACGTCTGCTCTTTCTTCACGAGGGAAAAATGTTGAATTTTTCATAGAAATATGCGCTTCCTTTCTGCTTTATAGCATTCGTAAAGAGCTGCCGGTGGCAGCTCCTTGTAGGGTTTGGTGGAGAAATGTAAGGGGGTTGTTTCCCTTAATTTCGGCTTGATTATACTATTGCATTGGAAATAAGTAAAAGCTATAATTGATATAGCAGAAATAATAAATTGATATGGTGAAAATGTATGGATATAAATTTTGAATATTACAAGATTTTTTATTATGTGGCAAAATACAGTAATTTTACCAGAGCTGCCAATGCCCTTGGAAACAGTCAGCCCAACATTACCAGAGCAATGAACGGGCTGGAGCAGCAGCTTCACTGTACGCTCTTTGTCAGGACAAACCGCGGAGTACAACTGACACCGGAAGGGGAGAAGCTGTATACTCATGTGTCGGCGGCCATGTCACATCTTTGGGCGGCGGAAGAGGAACTGGCAGACAGCAGCGGTCTTGCCCATGGAAGTATTTCCATTGGAGCCAGCGAGACTGCCCTTAACATATTTCTTTTGGATAAGCTGAAAGATTTTCATATGAAATATCCGGGAATCCGGTTGAAAATTTATAATCATTCAACGCCCCAGGCAATTGAGGCAGTAAAGAGCGGACAGATAGATTTTGCAGTAGTGTCTGCACCGGCGGAAGTAGAGCAGCCATTGAAAAAGATTAATTTACGGACATTCCGGGAGGTACTGGTGGGTGGAACAACATTTACCGCACTGGGCAGTCAGGAGCTTTCCCTAAAGGATTTAAAGGATTATTCGTTAATCTGTCTGGGAAAAGAAACCATGACATTTCAGTTTTATAATAAGCTGTTTTTGTCTTATGGGCTGGCACTGGAGCCGGATACAGAGACAGCAACCACAGATCAGATACTGCCACTGGTAAAGAGTGAGCTTGGACTGGCTTTCATCCCGGAACCGATGGCAAGAGAGGCCATCGAAAAACATGAAATCGTACAGATTTCTCTTTCGGAGACGATTCCAAAAAGAAATATCTGTATGGTATACGACAGTCAGCATCCTTTAAATGAAGCAGCGCGTCAGTTAAGAAAAGTCATTTTAGAAAGCAGGTGAGCATATGACACTTCAGCAGTTACGCTATATTACAACGGTGGCAGATACCGGAACCATCACGGAGGCGGCAAAGAAATTATACATTTCCCAGCCCAGTCTTACCAACGCCATCCATGAGCTGGAAAAGGAGATGGGCATTACCATTTTTAACCGGACGAATAAGGGAATCTTTATTTCCAGAGAAGGGGAAGAATTCTTAGGATATGCAAGGCAGGTATTAGAGCAGACCACCATCTTAGAAGATAAATATAAGAAAAATGGTGGTGGAAAAAAGCAGTTCTGCGTATCAACCCAGCATTACTCTTTTGCGGTAAATGCCTTTGTGGATCTGGTGAAAAAATACGGGCAGGAGGAATATGATTTCAGCCTGCGGGAGACCCAGACCTATAAGTTAATTGAAGATGTAGCGCAAATGAGAAGTGAAATCGGAATCCTTTTCTTAAATGATTTCAATGAAAAAGTAATCAGGAAAATATTGAAATCGTCTGATTTGGAATTTCATCTGTTATTTGTTGCAGAACCTCATGTTTTTATCAGCAGGCAGCATCCGCTGGCAAAAAAGAAAATCATAACCAATGAGGAACTGGCAGATTATCCGTACCTTTCCTATGAGCAGGGGGAACACAATTCCTTTTATTTCTCGGAAGAGATTTTCTCCTCTTTTGAGCGGAAGAAAAATATCCGCGTCAGTGACCGGGCGACCTTGTTTAATCTTCTGATTGGTTTAAATGGTTACACAGTGTGCAGCGGAATCATTGACCAGAAATTAAATGGCGAAGATATTATTGCAGTGCCGCTGGCAGATGAAGGTGACATGAGAATCGGATATGTGACCCACCGGAAGGGAATGATAAGCCGGCTGGGGGAAACCTACCTTGAGGCATTAAAGAAATATATTACAGGAGAACAAAGCGTATGAAATGGATGATAGCATCGGATATTCACGGCTCGGCATATTATTGTAACGAGTTACTTATGGCATATAAGAGGGAAAAGGCAGACCGGCTGCTGTTGCTGGGAGATATTTTATATCATGGACCAAGAAATGACCTGCCAAAAGAATATGCGCCGAAGAAAGTAATTGCATTATTAAATGAGCATAAGCAGGATATTCTCTGTGTGCGTGGAAACTGTGATACGGAAGTAGACCAGATGGTATTGGAATTTCCAATACTTTCTGATTATTGCGTGGTAGCCGATGAAGAAAGGCTGATTTATGCAACCCACGGTCACCATTATAATGAAGAGAATCTGCCGCCTCTTCATAAGGGAGATATCCTGTTATGCGGACATACCCATGTTCCAAAATGCACGGAACATGAAGACTTTATCTATATGAATCCAGGTTCTGTTTCCATTCCCAAGGAAGAGAGCTGGCACGGCTATATGATTTATGACCGGGGCAGATTTGTCTGGAAAAACCTGCAGGGAGAAGAGAAAATGCAGTATCCAAAGAGAACCCTGGGATCAAGAGGCCGCTACAATGAATGCAGCAGTGACGGACAGGATATTTATGGGATAAAAGAGAAAGTAAGAAAGCATGTGCGGGGAATAGAAAAGTAATTTTGCAATCAAAAATAAGGGCTGACCATAGCTTGAAACTATGGACTACCCTTATTTTTATGTATTTTTCAGAATGAGGCACTCCAATTATAATGAGGGAAATCAGAAAAATATATTTGGAGGGTATGATGCAGACATCAGTAATTGGTTTTCCAAGAATCGGTACATTAAGAGAATTAAAATTTGCTTCTGAAAAATATTTCAGAAAAGAAATAGAAGCAGAGGAACTGCAGCAGATCGCAGAGACTTTAAGAAAAACACATTGGAGAATACAAAAAGAGGCAGGAATTGATTATATTTCCAGCAATGATTTCTCTTTTTACGATATGACTCTGGATACAGCAGTCTTATTGAATATCATTCCAAAGCGCTATAAAGAATTGGAATTGTCCGGACTGGATACCTATTTTGCAATGGCACGGGGCTATCAGGGAGCTTCCGGAGATGTAAAAGCGCTTGCCATGAAAAAATGGTTTAATACCAATTACCATTATATTGTTCCGGAAGTGGAAGATGATACCGTAATTCAGTTATCCGGAAATAAACTGGTGGATGAATATGCAGAGGCAAAGGCACTTGGAATCGAAACAAAGCCGGTTGTCATTGGAGCCTATACCATGTTGAGGCTGTGCAGATTTACCGGCAAAAAGCCGGCATTGGATTATGTAGAAGATATTATAAGTGCGTATCAGAATCTGGTAAAGAAGTGTGAGGAGAATCAGATTGCATGGGTACAGTTTGATGAGCCGGCACTTGTATGGGATATGGAAGAGAGTGACATCGCATTATTTCATAAGATTTATGACGGAATCTTATCCTGTAAAAAACACAGTCATATTTTGTTACAGACATACTTTGGTGATGTAAGGGATATTTATCAGGATTTGATTCAGATGCCTTTTGACGGAATCGGACTTGATTTTATCGAGGGAAAAGAAACCTTAAATCTTGTAAATACATACGGATTTCCACAGGATAAACAGTTATTTGCCGGACTGGTAAATGGAAAAAATATCTGGAAAAATTTTTGGCTCATCGTACTCTGGCTGAATACGGCATTTGCGGCAGTAATCCTGGCAGCATCTTTTCTGGCAGATAATATGGGATGGATGATTTTGACAGGCAGCATGGTGTATGCACTGGCAACACTGCTTTTGTGTATTCCGTTAATGAAACAGTTAAGGAAAATTGAAGCAGTCTACGAAGCAAAGCGTGAGCTGAACGATAACGCTGATGACGACAGGCACTGGATCTGGGGAATCTTCTACTACAATCCGGCAGACAGACACAGCATGGTGCCAAAGAAAGTCGGAATGGGAACGACTATGAATCTGGCAACACCGGTTGGAAAAGGAAGTGCTATTTTGGGCGCAGTGGTACTTATGGTGACGATTCCAGCAATGTGTATCTGGCTGATCCTTGATGAATTCACACCAATCCGGCTTGAGGTAGAAGATGAGATACTTTACGCAAAACATTTGAACGTAGATTATGAGATTCAGGTGGAAGATATTGAACATGTCGAGAAAATCACAGAGCTTCCGTCCTGGAGTAAATCAAGTGGAACTGCGATGGATACGTTGGAAAAAGGAACATTTTTCATAAGAAATGTTGGAAAATGTGAGGTCTTTTTAAACCCGGAAAATACGGAGTTTCTGCATTTTTCCGCAGATGGAACAGACTATTATATGAGTGGATCTGACGATGCGCAGACGGAAGAAATCTACCAGATCATACAGAACTGGGAATAACAGGAAGGAAAGAAAATGAAGTATTACATGGCACCGATGGAGGGATTGACCGGCTATATTTACCGTAACGCATATCAGAAATATTTTCATGATATCGACCGGTACTTCACTCCGTTTATCACAAATAAAAAACTGGATTTTAAAGTGAAAAAGGACATTGATCCTGAGCATAATCAGGGTATGGAAGTTGTTCCGCAGATTTTGACGAATCAGCCGGACGATTTTATTTCGATTGTAAAACAGTTGAAGCAATATGGTTATGATGAGGTGAATTTAAACCTTGGCTGTCCGTCCGGAACGGTGGTGGCAAAAAACAGAGGGGCTGGATTTCTTGCGGTAACGGATCAGCTGGACAGTTTTCTGGATAAAATTTTTAATGCATGTGACTGCAAAATCTCCATCAAAACCAGAGTCGGAAAAGATTCGCCGGACGAGTGGGAGGATCTCCTTGCGATTTATGAGAAATATCCGTTATCGGAGTTGATCGTCCATCCAAGGATCCAGAAGGATTTTTATAAATATACGCCGCGCATGGAGACTTACCGGTATGCGGCAGAACACAGCAGACATTCCCTTTGCTTCAATGGGGATATTCATTCGGTCGGGGCATACGGGCGGTTACGGCAGACATTTCCGGAAACAGAAAAAGTCATGCTTGGCAGAGGTATTTTGCAGGATCCGGGGCTGGTCGGAGAACTTCGGATGGTGGAGGCTCAGTTTGCGGCTAAAGATACGGGTACACTGGTTGGAAACAAAAAGTGCAATGTAGTGGACAAGCAGACACTCCGCGCATTCCATGATGATATCTGTGATGGTTACAAAGGCGTGATGTCCGGCGACCGCAACACGTTATTTAAAATGAAAGAACTCTGGTGCTATATGAGTAAGAGTTTCACGAATCCGGAGAAGTATCTCAAGAAGATCAAAAAGACGGAACGCCTTGCAGAGTACTATGTGATCGTGGATACACTGTTCCGGGAGCAGGAACTGCAGCAGGAGTGGTCATAGATCAAGTTTCAGATAAATCTCATCACGTTCATCCTGGCTGATTCCGAGATAATGCTGGGTGATGCGGTAGGAGGAATGATTATAAATATCCATTAAAAGTGCTGGCGGAGTTCCCTGTTTCCATGCATGGTAACCAAATGTTTTTCTGAGGGAATGACAACTGATGCAGTCTTCTTGTGTGGTGTGAACTGCGGCAGTTTTGACGATCTGGTATGTCTGCGAGCGGTTGAGCGGTTTTTCGTGACAGGTTGTTTTCGTGAAAATATATTCGCTTTCCTCCGGGGACCGCTCATTGAAATATGCCTGTAGTGCATCCTTTGCAGTGGCATTTAAAAGAACATTGTTTCGTTTTCCAGTTTTTTGTTCGTGGATCAAAATATGGTCGTAAAAGCTTTGGAATTGGAAGTTGTATACAGATGACCATTTTAAAGATAATAGATCACCAATACGGAGTGCGGTATTTAAACCGAGGACAATGAGTGTATAATTGCGGACATTCGGTTTTTCATCTGCATAATACATACGGAATGAATATAACTCGTCCTCTTTTCTGATTGGCTGCGTGGTTCCCATGAGAATTACCTCCTGAAATTCATGATAAATTGTGCAGTTTCTGCACTTTGACATCCACAGTTATATCCCAAAATGACTGTATATACAACGTATAAATCGTGAGTAAATAAAAAAATGGGCGTGTGAAAAAACGAAAGTTTTTTCAT
>OMBR01000213.1_pt1 | contig 34144 bp, 38 predicted proteins | sample 1674041 | NCBI WGS metagenome assembly OMBR01 (sample SAMEA103958138, study PRJEB25191) | human gut metagenome | biome: human-associated habitat [ENVO:00009003]; feature: intestine environment [ENVO:2100002]; material: feces | place: Germany | collected 2013/2015
CTCAAAACAGTGATAAACAGCAGAAAATCAAGGTTTTCGGACGGTCTGGGGGGGGTAAGTTACTTGTCGTCAGTAGATTCCTCATGGAAAGGCTTTGTAGTCGATATAATGTTTTGATTGATTATAGGTTGCAAGCAGGCCCAGGTTTATACTTTCCTCACAATGGTCCATTTATCATTAACGGAAATGCAATCATTGGTGAAAACTGCACAATTCATCCAAATGTCCTTATTGGTGGCGACAGAGGTAAAGGCACACCAACTATTGGAGACAATGTTTTTATAGGAAATGGTGTTAAGATAATTGGTAATTGTCATATTGGGAATTGGGTGTTTATATCCCCAGGAGCAATGGTGACAAAGGACGTACCAGATGAAAGTGTTGTTGGGTATGGTTTCAACAATATAATTAGTCGAGACGGAATGAAACATGTCCAAAAGTATTTATAACAAATTATCTACATCTAACATCTTGCTTTGATATCGGATGCAATATATATAGGAGATTTACAGCATGAAAAAACTACTTCAAATAAATGAGTGCTTGAATTTTTCCACAGGAAAAATAACACAACAGATTGGTGAACTCGCCATTGCCAATGGATGGGAAAGTTGGATTGCTTATTCTGGTCGTGAGCCTGAATTGCCATCAAAGTCTAACTTGATAAGGGTAGGTAACTTCTTTATCTCTTGCCTACATTATACAGAGGACAAACTACTGGATAATGAGGGGTTGGCTTCAAGATGGGAAACGAAAAAGCTAATCAAGAAGATTGACGAGATAAAACCGGATATTGTTCAACTACATCTTTTGCATGATCACTGGCTGAACTACGGAATCCTTTTCCGTTACCTTGCAAAGAAGAATATTCCTGTCGTTTGGACGCAACACGACCAGTGGGCAACAACAGGTCATTGCTATTATAATCTGGTGGGATGTGAGCGATGGAAAGAAGAATGTCACGACTGTCCTCTGTCGAAATGGTACTGTCTTGACCGTTCAAGAAGGAACTTCAAACTGAAGAAACAATTGCTTTCTGATATTCCTTCACTAACTATCGTTCCCGTGTCGGAATGGTTAGGAAATAATATTCGTCAATCGCATCTGAAACACAGAGATATTCAGGTGATACATAATGGTATTGATATAAAGACGTTCTCACCTCAGCCAACGAATGCTCTCGAAAGGTATGGCATTGATAAGCAGAAAAAGATTATTCTTGGAGTGGCTGCTCTATGGGATGCTCGAAAGGGGTTGAACGATTTTTATGAGCTTGCAAATAGACTATCTGCTGATGACTATGCCATTGTGATTGTTGGGCAACGTACGGAAGATATTAAGTCTCTTGAAAATGCTTGTCAGATGGTGTTTGTTGAAAGAACGCAAAATGCCCTCGAATTGGCTCAACTCTATTCTTCGGCTGCTGTTTTCGTCAATCCTACTTATCAGGACAACTATCCTACAACCAACCTTGAGGCTCTTGCTTGTGGAACGCCTGTAATAACATACCGTACTGGCGGTTCGCCAGAAGCTGTGGATGAGAGGACGGGTATTGTTGTCGAGCAAGGAGATATTAATGCTCTTGTTGATGCTATTCGCAAGATGAAGGAACATCCGCTTTCATCAGGGGATTGTCGCAAGCGTGCAGAAGAACATTTCGACAAAGACAAGTGCTTTGAGAAGTATATCGAGCTGTATGAGGAATTACTTAGTAAATAAGTATGGGACAATACATTATAGTATGTTTAGCAACAATAGGTTATTTCTGCATGCACAAGTCGGTGTGAATAATTGATGAATGAATTGTACAAGTAGTAAAAGATTATAATTGCAATATACATAACTCCTTATGCTATCATTTGACCAACTTTCCTGTGGCATTGCCATACGACACATATTAAGCATCCGAGATGAGCATACTCAGCAGTTTCACGCAGTATTTATGATTGTAGATATTTTGGAACCTGATATGCAGGATTATCCCGCAGATGTTGCTAATGCGTTGAAGACAAAGAAGCCACCGTTTCGCTCGATTGCTTCTCAAAGTTCAAACATGTATAACGCATATTTGACAAGCGAATATATTAGTATCGACAAGGAGTTTATAAATGACCCTACATCAAATATTAGTTATAGAGGAACTCCTATAGATTTTATTTGTGGCAGTTTTCAGCATATTCCACGCTTAGATAGCGTGTCTTTATTGCTTTCGTCCGATGAATCGGATGCTGTTCTCTTAAGGTCTGTATTGCCAAAACGAAAGTGCAGTTCATTCGTTAATATTTATAGAGACACAACCCGTGCAGCTCAAAATTTGATATGCAAAAAAGAGAACGAGTATTTGCAAAAGCAACTTACTGAACTTACACTAAAACATCTTGATTTCGATATTTGCCGTTTTCCAGAGCTTTTGGGTGATGTTATATTTGTGCGTCATCATCCGTTGTTGAGAGCGTTCGAAGTAAGGGCAACAAATTCAACCCCTGGCATATTGATAAAGACATCTACGGCTCATCAGGCTTCTTGTAAAATTAAGGTTCGTATTACGGACAGATACCAAAACCGCATCTATCTCCAACACGCTGAAGATGAATATGATGCAAATGAAAGGATGCACCTGATACCGCTTGCTGATTGTCCAAGCAGGATTGATGTAGATGTTATAGACGAAGATGGAACCTTGATTTTGTCTCATAGGGATATGCCTTTCATAAAATCAATTGCTGTAAATGTTGCAGTTGAATCTTATGAACTGGTGCTGGATAAAGGTTCTAAGGAAGAGCGCGTTGTCCCCAAATTCAGCACTGAGACCTCTATCATAAATCCTCAAGGTGACCAGACGAAACACAGATTCGGAGAGGAAGATGATACTGAAGGTTACAAACTATTAGAAGAGAATCTTACTGTTGCTTTTTTTGATGGTGACAAAACACAAGCCGGCCATGATGCGAATATAGCAAGGGCACACGACGTATTGCAGAAGATTCTCAACCACTCTTCACGCTATCTCTACATTATTGATCCATATTTTGAGAAAAAGAACCTTGAGGAATTTATATATCCTTTGCATAGCGCTGATGTTCAGATACGTATATTTTCAAGCAAAGAGTTAAGTACAGAAAAAGCTTGTTTTTTACGTGATGCTATTGAATCGTATAATTTGCAACCCGCTTCAACACGTATTGAATGTAGACTGTCCAGAGGGGATAAACCGATAACACATGATAGGTATCTGATATCAGATGGTCTCGTCTGGTTAATGGGATGCTCGTTCAATGAGTTCGCCAGTCGTGCTACTACCATTGTGAAACTGCCTCCAGCTGCTGCCAGACGAGTGATAGAATCTACCGAACGATGGTGGTCTTCAGACGACTTGTCGTGTACTCTGGATAGTTATGCTGTAAAAAAAAAGAATAAACCGCTATGTCTGAAAGTTTTTACTATACTCGGCCACTGGCTTGTAATGTCGTGGAATGGGACCGCCAAAGGCTCGCAAGCTATCTTGAAGAGGATGAGAACTGTCTGGAAGAAGCAGAAAAAGTAGTACGTTGGTCAATGGTTCATGTGCGTGCTATAAGAGCCGATGAACACTATGCATGTGCATACGAGGCTGTTGTGGAATACGTGTGTAATAATCTTGAACATGTGAAATCAAGAACCTTGGCCTATGACAAATATGAGATGCTGCGAAATGAAAATACAGATATGCAAGACATCCTTGCACAGGCTGTAGCAGAGTACTTGTGCGGTTTCAGAATCAGAGTGATAGGTCTTGCGGAATATGAAGACGGCAGGTATTGTGCCGTGTCTGACATAGCATATTGGCTTCAGATGGTTTACGGTAGATTCAGTACTTCTCTGGTAGAGTGTCAGAATTCTGATTATCTGATTTGGTATTTCGACACACCGGTACATGGAGCATGGAGGACATTTCAGCCGACCAAGGATTGCCTCACTGATCTGAAGGCGAGGTTGATGAGACCCGTAAAAGACTTAATGAAAGAATGTAATCGTCATTCTTATGAGGTCACAGATGAGTATCTGATGAAAGAATATGACAGCAAGACTAACCAGGAGTTGTTGTCTGATATCAAGAGCCTGATGAATGATGTAGAATGTGGTGGTGCAGACATAAACTTAATGTATCTGAGCGGCTTTCTGTTAGAGGCCGAAATGTACGAAGAGTGGATTGCTGTAATGGAGCATCTTCGTTATCCTATACTTCAGGGGCAGATGCTATGCCATCTCTCTATGCCTGGTGAATGTTTGTCTCTAATTAAGGCACTTGAGAACAGCAATGACTCACGCAGAATGGTAAATCAGGCCATTATAAGGCAGAAATGGTTCAGATGTATTTGTAAGATTACAGAAAATCTGCGGAATGATCGGGTAAATAACGATATTGACGAGGATTTACTCCAGAATACAAGTAAAAGACGCGATGCGTGGGACAAAAATCTCAAGAATGAGATAGAGACTTTCATGCTCTTATCAAAGGATATATTTGGAGAAGAGGACACTGTGCGATGGGTATCATCTCTACCATACTTTGAATCTGATAGAGACTTCTTGGAATGTCATATAAACAACGAGATAAGGGATTCTATCATCGATTATTGTACTGACAAATTTGACATGATGTCAATGAATGCAGATAGTGATAACATTGACTATATCCTGATATTGCTGCTACATGCTATGAATATAGAGCACTGCAAATTAGAGCGTATAGAAGAGCTTATGTCAAAGTTATTCAATACAATACTGATTACAAATAAGTTCTCTAATGGAGCGAAAGTCTCAAACGATGAATTGCTTCTTTTATCAAAGATATGTAAAGGGCTCTCATTTCTATCTGAGGACAATAGAAGAAAACTATTTGGGCAATTTGACATTTGGCATGAAGGGTATAACGCTCACAAGGGCGCATTTGTAAAAGGAGAGTTGAATAAGCATGCATTTGTACTTTCTGCAAAACTCCTGTTGGTGTGTGAGGATCAATTTACAACTGACAGTGCTATGGCTTCAGACTACTTCAAGTCTGTTGTGTGCGAAGTGATGGACAATTATATTCATCTACTACATAGGCACAACGATAATGCGTATTTGTATCCATTGATTGTCGGTATGTTGATTGCATCACAGAAGTTATCTCTTGATAAATGGTATGTTGACATGGTTGTTGATAAAGTGGACAACTTTGTAGATTTGCTTGCTATCCTGGAGCATGGGAAAGATGATATAGATTCAGATGTTAGAACTAAATTGCAAATCAGGAAAAACATAGAATGGCCTTCGTGGGTTGTGGTTTTTAAAGACTCTTCTCGTATTTATGAAATACAAGCATGTGAGAGAATTATCACTAAATTAAAACTACAATAATATGAAACGATCAGAATATAGAAAAACTACATTTAACATACCCTCTAACAGGAGGCTTTGGGATACACTGGGCGAATTTGACGCGCTGATGCAGTATGTGGAGGCAGCTTGTATCTCGTACGAAGAAAAGCATAAGGAGTCTGGACTTAGTCTTGAAGACTTCCTTGAATCAGAAAAGAGCAAAATGTCCCATCCAATTACTTCCTTGGCTTTTGATAATCCACGAGGCAAGTTACACGATTTGTATCTTATATATCCACATTCATGCCTTGATACTTTTATTGATGAATTGATAGATGATATGCGCGAGCTTGGGTTTGTTGATTTTAAATTGTCAGAAACAAACAATGTCTCAAGACTAGAACGGTTAAAGAAAGCCTTGGAGCGTTTGGATATCAAGCCCGACTTGTATGATTTCAGCATGCCCATCTATACATATTACAGATATGTGCGCAATAGTTTGAATCATAATGGTGGAAATGAGAATACTGATGTTAAAATGCAGAATGCGTTCAAAGAATTGTCAAAGATGAAAGATGATATTGATGCCCGTTTCAACTATCTTGATTCTCTTACAGCATGCAATTCTCTCAACTTTGGTGATTATGTGCTTTGTACTGCAAACATTAAGAATATCGCAGATCTAATGGTGGTAGCTATTGAAAAGAAAGTTGACTGGAATAATTTCTATCTTTCTGCTAAGAGATATCCTACGATAAAAAAAATAAAAGGATATAAACAGGATAGGCAGGTCAAATTTATTCAAAACACTATCCTAAATAATTTCTCGATAGAACTTTCAGAAGAAGTATGTTCTAAGATTTTAGAAAATACAATAGCTCATTTTGAATAGATCGTAATCCGAAGTGTAAATCACCAAAACAACGTAAGGTAGGGCGAAATAAAAATTACATTTGCTTCCGATTTCAAAACATTATGTGTCAGATTAACAGAAAATATTTGAAGTAGTCTGATTTCTCATGACAAATAACAAAAATACTCAGGACGTTACTCTGGCTTTGTTGCGAGGGGCAATTCAAGGGGAGGACGAACGTTTGCCTTTTGATGTCGGTCATATAGATGCGGACACTTGGAAGGAGGTGATGGAGTTATCCATTACCCAGGGGGTGGCAGCTTTATGCTACGATTCTTTGGAGAAGATGCAACGTGAATGCTTGCCGCCAAAAGATATTCTGCTGACTTGGTTTGGATTGACAATGCAGGTTGAGCGAAGCAATAAAGAATATGTTCAGAAGGTGAATTCCATAACGAATGCTTTGCATGACAATGGTGTTCGGGTGGTGGTGCTGAAAGGACTTGCTTGTTCGCGCTGGTATCATAGACCTGAGCATAGGAGTTATGGTGACTTCGACTGTTTCCTGTGTGGTGAATTCAACAAGGGCAATGAGGTTATGCAGGCGATGGGTGGCAGAATGGAGCCTTGCTATTACAAACATTCGGAGGTTTTCTTCAAGGGGCTGATGGTGGAAAATCATCGTTATTTGCTGAATATCCGTGGCAGCAGGAACAACAAGGCTTTGGAAAGGCATCTGCAAAGACTGATCATTGAGAGACCTGTTGGCGAACGTGAATATGTGGAAGGAACAACAATAGAGGTTCCGTGTGCTGATGTTAATGCTCTGTTCCTGATGATTCACATGTTTACTCATTTTCTCGATGAGGGCACGAATCTGAGGCAACTGTCTGACTGGGCGGTTTTCTTGAAGCATAACCAGGACAAGGTAGATTGGTTGTCGTTCTACCATTGGACAGACCGTTTACATCTGAGTCGTTTTGCTGAAGCAGTGACTTTCATTGCAGCTTCTCACCTTGGGGTTAGCATCACGAACAGCAATATAAAGCAGGACGGGACATATGCGAAAAGGATTCTTGATGATGCGTTGTGGGAAAGCGAGAGGGTGCATAGCAAGCAGTTGACGCACTTTCAACTGCTTTTGACATTGTCGAGCAACTTTTTTCGCTCGCAATGGAAATACAACGAGATTTATCAAAGAAATGCTTTGCTTGAACTGCTGAATGCAGGTTGGAGCTGGATTTTTGAGCGTAATCCGAAGTTATGAACAAGTAAATAAATATAATATATATGGTAAAAATTACAATTATCACTGTTACCTTTAATCGTGCTCATGTGATACGTGATGCGATTGAGGGAGTGCTTCGACAGAAGTATAAGAATTATGAATACATCATTGTAGATGGTGTGTCGAAGGACAATACTCTTGATATCCTGAAAGAGTATGAACCGAAATTCGAGGGTCGTATGCGCTGGATATCTGAGCCTGACAAGGGACTGTATGATGCCATCAACAAGGGTATCAGAATGGCTACAGGTGATGTGGTAGGTATCATCAATTCCGATGACTTCTTCCATAGGGATGATACATTTGATGTGATTGCAGAGGCGTTTGAAGATGATAATGCAGATGCTATCTATACAGATGATGAAGAGATTAACGAAAAGACTGGCAAGCGTTTTCGATTTAATGGTGGTAATTTCAAGACTTGGCAATATAGAATTGGCATGATGCCGTCTCACCCAACATTCTACGCAAAGAAGGAGCTGTTCGAGAAATACGGCTATTATAAGTTGGGTTATAAGATTGCGGCCGACTTCGAACTGATGATGCGTTTTGCTTACGTAAACAAGGTGAAGATGAAATATGTTCCAGAGGCTATCATGACGTTTCGCTTGGGTGGAGTGAGCACAAACTTGAAGAACAAGATGCTCTTGAATAAAGAAACGGTTAGAGCATTAAGAGAGAATGGTTTATTTGCTTGTGCGCCTATGATTTGGATTAAATATCTATTCAAAATCAACCAGATTATCCATTCGATATAATATCAACGAAAAGATTTGGCAACATTTATGAAGAAAATACTGATTACAGGGGCGGGTTCTTACGTGGGTGAGAACGTGCGGAAATATATAATGCAGACTGCTGGAGATCAGTTTGTGATAGATGCAGTGGATACCTTTGGCGACAACTGGAAAAAGGCGGATTTCTCGCAGTATGATGTGGTGTATCATGTGGCGGGAATCGCTGAGGTGAATGGCAAGAAGGGTATGGAGCAGCTGTATTACAAGGTGAATACGGATCTGACCATCGAGATTGCTAAGCATGCACAGGCGAATGGGGTGAAGCAGTTTATATTCATGAGCTCGATGATCGTATATAAGGAGACGCAATCGCTCAAGGGCAATATCATCACACCTGAATCTCTGCCTGCTCCAAATGGGGTGTATGGTGACTCGAAGCTTCAAGCGGAAAAGGGGGTGAAAAACCTTAACGATAACATTAACGTTAACCTTAACGATAACATTAACGTTAACCTTAACGATAACGTTAATAGGATGAAGGTGTGCATATTGAGGCCACCGATGATCTATGGGCCTAACTCGAAGAGTAATCTGTTGAGATTGGGAAGACTGGGTACGAAGGTGCCGTTTTTCCCGAACTGGAGAAACAAGCGGAGTATGCTCTATATCGACAACCTCGGAGAGTTTGTTAAGCAGGCGGTGTTGCGAGAGCTGGAGGGTACGTTCTATCCGCAGAACCGCGAGCTGTCGGCTACTGTGGATATCATCCGCTTCTTTGCCAAGGCTGCGGGTCATAGAATTTGGATCACGAAGCTGCTCAACCCGTTTGTGTGGCTTGGCTCGTTTGTGCTGCAGCCGGTCAACAAGATGTTTGCCGACTCGTATTATGTGCCCGAGATGAGCCAATATGACTTCGAGTATCAGATTGTGAGCTTTGAGGAGAGCCTGGAGAGGATGGTTTAAGAAGGTTTCAGATAAAATGATAACCTTAACGTTAACGATAACGATAACGTTGACCTTGACGTTAACCCTAACGATAATTTTAATGAAACCAGATTGTACGTGTCCGAAATCTGGTCACAGCGAATAATGCGTTCTGGAGAATTGAATAAATCTTTATAGAGTCTGATTCATAATTCACTACAAAATGTAATTCAATCGCGAGTTACGCGTTAACAGTTAACACTCGTATGCTAAGGCGATGAAAGCAAATATTCTGAATTCTACAGAAAAATATTAACAAAATTTGCACAATTCATAAAAAAGCTGTACTTTTGCAGTCGGAATCGTCAAAATACAATAATGGATATTGCAAAGAAAGACTTGGGCGGCAACTCTCAGATTGTGCTTTACCAGCCCAACGAGACCATATCGATCGAGGTGAAGCTGGATGTAGAGTATGATACCGTATGGCTGACACAGGCACAGATGGTAGAACTGTTTGCTTCGAGCAAGGCGAATATCAGTGAACATATCAGCAATATTTTCCAGCAATGCGAACTGCAACCTGAATCAACTGTTCGGAAATTCCGAATAGTTCGAAAGGAAGGTGCCCGAATGGTAACGCGCACTATCGACCATTATAATCTTGACGTGATTATCTCTGTGGGATTTCGCGTCAATAGACGGCAAGGAAGGAGAGTCACGACCGCTGGCTGATAGTCGATGACAAGCTCTATCACTGCGGTCACTCGCTGAATGCCAATGGAGGACATAAGATATCGGCCATCACGCTGATGGGCACTTCGCCTGAGGTGATTCTCGGGCAGGTGAGGTAGCGATGGCGTTGGGCGAGTTTCGGGTTAACAGTTAACACTTGCATCTATTTCTCCCGAAAATACCATTATGCAAACTACCTGCAATAAGGCAGCAATTGCTTAGTAACTCAGGTTTCGGACACATACAAATTAATGAGGGTATGCTTGAGGAAAAGGGTGATGTTTGAGGAGATTGCGAACGCAAGGGACTTAAGGATACATACTGGTGGAAGGAGGAAGGCTTCGCTACGATGACGATGCGGCTTCGCCTATGATGCGCTGACGCTACGATGACGATGACGGGTTTTGCTAATTAGAAAATAGCGAAAATGGTCCAGACTTAGCAAAAACAATGTTAAAAAAGCCTCAGGTAGATGTTTTCTCTGGTGGATTGAGAGAAAATGTGTAATTTTGCACAATTAAATTGTGAGAATCTGAGATAGTTGCATAAATATAAATATGAGAATATGAAGGAAATGAAGTTCGTTTTCCAAAGGAAACTGTACGACAGAATGCTGCAATGGAAGCAGGAAGAACAGGGACAGACGGCTCTGCTGATCGAGGGCGTGAGGCGTGTGGGCGAATGACGATGACGATGACGATGACGATGATATTATTTCAAATGATGACGAAGAATTGAGGGGACGATGTTCTCTCTTTTGTGTTATAAAATCCATGGAAGAAAATAAGAAAGCAAGAAACTTTAGGCAATATCCTGTATGGCAGATGGCGGTTGATTATGCGACCAAGGTATATAAGACAACTACTGAGATGCCATGGTTTGAGAAAAAAGGACTTTGTGACCAGTTGCAAAGAGCTGCTGTAAGCATCAGCTCGAACATTGCAGAGGGATGTGCGAAACCATCTGATGCAGAGTTCGCAAAATTCCTGGATACAGCATTGGGAAGTGCATATGAAGTAGAAACCCAGTTAACGATAGCGCACAATGTGGACTACATAAATGACGATATTTTTACACAACTAATGAATGACGTTCAAAGTATAGAACGTCAGTTGACAGGATTCATTCGTTCTATCCGCAAGGAATAGTCATCGTTATCGTTATCGTACAGAATTTTTGTGGTATGCCCCAGGCTGTAGCCGAATATCTGAAGACGAACAACCTGAGTCGTGTCGATAAGAAGAAGCGTGACATACTGAAGCTGTACTTCGAGGACTTGAACAAGATTGATCCGAGCGGAAAAGCGGCAATGCTGTTCAAGGCTATTCCAGCACAGTTGACAGGTAACGCAAAGAGGTATCAGGTATCGAGTGTGTTGAAGGATGACCGTGTGGATACGGTTGCCGGTATTGTGGGTGAGATGCAGGCTTCGATGTGCATCAACCTGTCGCGTCATGTGAGTGACCCAAATGTAGGATTGAGTCTGTCGGAGGAATTGGATTGCTACAAGATGTTTGTGTGTGACACCGGTCTCTTCATCACGCTGGCGTTCTGGGATAAGTCATATACGGAGAATGTGATATACGAGAAGTTGCTTAGTGACAAGCTTTCGGCTAACCTGGGCTATGTGTACGAGAACCTTGTGGCTCAGATGCTGATGGCTGCTGGCAACGAACTGTACTACCACACATGGCCTACACCTAACGGTAAGCATAACCACGAGATAGACTTCCTGCTGTCAAGAGGCAATAAGTTGTGTCCGCTGGAGGTGAAGTCCTCGGGCTATAAGACTCATGCATCGCTGGATGCATTTCAGGAAAAGTTCTCTGCAAGAATCCTTCACAGATATCTGATCTATACAAAGGATTTGGCCAAGGATCAGGATGTACTGATGCTACCAGTATTCATGGTGGGGCTGATTTGATGGATGGATTGCAAATAATCGCTAAATGGGAGTGTAAAATCAAATATGAAGATTCACGATCTATTAAATCTATTCCAGAGAAAGGATAAGAAAATGACGATGGAAGAACCAAGGCGATTCGCCATAGGCATGTATGAGGATGCCATGAGAGGTGAGCACAAGTTCAAATAAGATAATTAATGAGTTTTGAGTTAATAGTTAATACTTCCATAATAACATAAACAATACGATATATGATAAACAAGTGGATACTTGATAATTTCAAGTCGATAAATAGGGAGAAGGTTTTGGAGTTTCGCCCTATGACGATTTTCACCGGAGCAAATAGTTCGGGTAAGAGCACCATCTTGCAGAACATCCTGCTTGTGACTCAAACATTGCAGAGCCCTATAGCATCCCGTTCCATCGTGCTGAATGGATGGTTCAAGAAGTTTGGTTCCTATAGTGATGTTGTTAATTGTCGTGATTATAGCAAGAATATCAAGATAGGCTTCTCGTTAAAGGACAAGCCATCAGATCGTTCTGAGATGTACTATCGCAGAAGAGGTATTCCCGGAACCGGCAATGTAGTGCAGACAGATTGTACGTTTATCGTCTCTGCTGATGGAATTGATGAGAATCTGCATCCTGTATTGGAAAATATGCACATGGATATGTATGCAGACAGCCTTAAGTTTGAGACACTTGTTGTCAGCAAAAAAGGTGAACCTACAGAAGAAGAGGCAAAGGTAATGGTAGATTGTGCAAAGAAATATCCAACTGCAGACTTTTCGTATTCAATTAGCACTAACCTACGCCAGAGATTAAGCTATTATGCATCGCGTGACGATTATAAGTTGTTAGGCGCTGGTCTTTTCCATTTCCTCCCTAATACGGTACTTGCATATAGTAGTTATAAGAGTCGTCTGAAGTCCTCTTTGTCTGACTATCTGCAATCTGGTAGAAGTGCATACAGCGACTTGGAGAACGAGGATGAGAGGCTTATCGTGCCATTGATTAAGGAGAAGGCTTTTAAAATTGCTGAAGATATTTATAAAAGCAAGAAATTCAATGATGCTTCTACTTTTAAAAAGAAATATGATCTTTTCCTCAAGAAATTCACAATATCACGTTTGAAGACCGTATTAAGTTATAGCACACTTGATGGTGAAGAGAAGCAGAAGTATGTAAAGGGTATAGTTGAACAGTTGGATTCACTGGATGATCATTATGTAATAGAGAGAATGCCTATGTATTATCATCCGGGGGTGGAGTATGTCCGTGATTTCTTCTCCGAACATATCAAGTACCTTGGTCCACTTCGTGAAGAACCAAAGTCCCTTTATCCTCTTGAGACAAATGGTAGTTCTTTTGACCTTGGTTTGAAAGGCGAGAATACGGCTGCTGTTTTCGAGAACAACAAGTCAAAGATCATCTCTTATATCGAACCTTCGTTCTACGACAATGGTGCAGAGGGCACTCCTGTACCTGTAAAGGGTACACTCGCTGAGGCTATCAATAAGTGGCTTGTCTATCTCGGTGTGGCAAAGGACATGATTACCAACGATAGAGGTAAGTTCGGTCATGAGTTGAAGATTGTTACTGAAATAGCCGACTTGAAGCAGGACTTGACTCACGTTGGTGTAGGTGTGAGCCAGATTCTTCCTATCCTTGTGCTTTGTTTCTTGTCGGGCAATGGTGACTCTATCATCTTGGAGCAACCGGAACTTCACCTGCATCCGAAAGTTCAGACCCGATTGGCAGACTTCTTTGTTTCTATGAATGCACTTGGCAAGCAGTGTATTCTGGAGACACATAGCGAGTATCTTATCAACCGACTTCGTTTGTTGGTAGCAAAAGCAACTGATACGAAGATTGCTGATGAAACGATGATCTACTTTGTTGAGAAGGACAAGGAAATCGGATACTCTAAATATCGCGAGATTACCATCAATCCTTATGGCGTGATTGCAGAATGGCCTGACGGTTTCTTTGATGAAGGAGAAGATCTGGCTACCCAGATTGCCAAGGCAGGAATGGATAAGAAACGTCGCGAACTGGCAAAACGAAAGTAAATGGTATGAAGTACATATTAGAACCCCTATTATTTGCTTTCGATCAGAATACGACAGAGGATGAACTTGTAGAATACTTGGCAGAACTGATAAATCTTGATGATTGGTGGACAAATCACAAAGACGAGATGTATGTCCTTTCAAATACAGGTGATGTACTATGCGAAAATGGTTACTATCCTCTTATTGAAAGCTTGAAACCTCTGCTGGACAAGTATGGTATCGACTTCATTAGCTATAAGGATATTGGCAGGATGCTGGACAAATATCTCAACAAGTCGAAATATATCGATGAAGTCTGCAACGAACAGATGATTGGCTTGAATGATTGGAAATACGAAAAGCCTCTGACCTCAGATATTTCCAATCGACCAAAGGTATTGCATGAGCAGTTTGAGAACATCTTGTGGAATGTTGCTTGTATGCGTATGATAAAAGAGGAAGATGCAGAAACGTATGTCACAATAGCCAAGGGAATATCGGAAGATATCAAGGTTAAGTTCAAATACGAAACCATTGAAACGGTAGATGGAAAAGAAGTTCTACTAGAAAAGGAAGAACGTGCGGTCATCTATTGCAAATCTTCTCTTACAGATTTCTTGATGAACGCAAAAACACCATTCCTCATCTGGAAGTTTGCAGAATCCAAAGATGATCTTGATCTTGGAGTCCGAATATCGGTCTATCAAGCCAAGAACATGACAAGTCTGGATGAAGCCTACGTAAATTACAATTTTGTAATCCAGCAGTCTTTCTATGATGATTTCGAAAATGGTCACTATAAAAATAGAGAGTCGGACATAACAAGCTCTTTGCAAGCCTTGACTGATGCCGTAACAGACAAGAACCTCAGAAAGATGCATGCCATCAGAGAAGGAAAAAGCGGTGCGTCAAAAGATTTGGTCGTTAATGGTTATGATGCAAAGAGACGTGATATTACTACGAGCATAAAGGTGGCGTATTGGAAGAAAGGAAAAGAGTTCCGCATTGCCAATATGAAAGAACACGACCTTGTTGGAATTAGCGAAGAATGGTAAACCGAAATACCCTCACGTCTCCTGTTTGAGGTGGCGTGAGGGGTTGGTTTAGGCCTTGGTGATGTACTTCACCTGATGGCGATTCTTGGTTGGGTCGGCTCGACAGCTGACGTGAATCCAATAGTGGTTAGAGGCCTTGCTGGCTCGCTCCATGATCAACTGGTCAAAATCACCCTCCATTAGATGGGTAAACCATTCGCGAAGCTTCTTCATGTCGCTGAGGTGGATGTCGCACGCTTCGCCGGTCATGTGCTGGCTGTTGCTGACTCCACCGACGGCCTTGTTGAGTTGTGGGCATCGATAGCCACTGCTGATAATAATTGGCTCGTTGACCTTGGCTCGAAGTGGCTCTAGTATTCGTTCGCAGAGGTTGCGAAGATTCGGAATTAGATGTTGAGGGCAATGGTTGTCAAAGCCTTTTGCCAATGCAGTTGTTGAAAACTCGAACTCGCTTAGCTTGAAATGTGGTGTTAACTGGATTGTACTCATGGCTTGATGAACTTACGGATGAAACGATATACGAGGAACAGAATGCCTCCTAATAGAAAGAAGAAGCTGTATCGGCAAAGGCGGTCAAAGAGGGTTGGCGGTTGGGTAACCTCAACCTTTTCTGTGATGCGGACTTCGTAGGGGATGCTATCATGGATAACCTTCAACTTGACCTTTTCTATGGTGTCGCGCAATAATCTGTACTTATAAATGGTGTTCTGTTCACGTATTAATAATGTATCGCGCGAACGGTCAACATACTTGTCCTGCGAGACATAGATACTATCGTACTTCACATCGTGAATGACAAGCGTGTCGTGAATGTTGACCTGCTTGATGGTCTTTATTGGGACACTTTCCGTTATCCTCTTGGTGCTGCCACATGAGCAGCACACAAGGAGGAGGGTGAAAAGAATGAGAACTAACTGAAGGCGAAGGATGGCTTCCCATACGGCTTCGGCTGTTGGAAACTTCTCGCGTAGAATGTTTGGAAACTTCATTTTCGTGAGTTTTGAGTTAATGGTTAATACTATGTGTCAAGCAAATCACAATAGCTGGTGAACAGAACCTGCATGACGCGATTGTCGAATGGGCGACGGATGCCGAACTTGATATAGGCGATACAAGCGATACAGAAGTCCTCCTTGTAAATGTCTGCAAGTGGCTCAATGGTCTCATTGAGAATGTTGATCTGCTCGCGCGTCTGGAGTAACTTGACAAGTTGGGCGAATGGGGTTGTCTTCTTCTTTGTCTTCATCTTTGTTGAAGGTTTATGGAACTTGGTTTATAGTTAATGGACTCTATGCCAGAGTCTCCTTCTCTGGAATGATGACTGTCCTTAGGAACACGTCACCATCATAGATGTCGTAGGTGCGATCATCTATACGCTCCACTCTGCGATTGGAAGGTGGGCATCCGTGGTTGGCAGGTTCTGTCCAATAGCGGATGGGCTTGCATGGAATGCACTGGTCATCGGATATGATGAGCTGGATGCTTTCGCCACGGGCTTCACACTTCATGAGGCGGTCGGTGATGCGCTCGAAGATGGGTGCTGCACGATTGACGGCTCCAGGGAAGAATGGCTGACCGATGGCAATGATACGATTCTTCTTGGAACCAATCCATGAGAGTCCGATGCCGATGGACCAGCCTGTGGGCTTAAGGGTTTCAGAAGTTTCAGGGGTTTCAGGGTTGAAACTCTTTGGAACATTGAAACCTTTTGAAACTGTATCGAAGATACCGATATACTGCTTGCGTGCGCTCTTCTTGACGATACGAAGCTGGTAGATGCCGGCTGGTAGCATACAATCGGTAGCCTCAACGGTGTGAGTGGTAAGCATGTCGTTGATGTAAAAACGACCTTCGGAATAGAGGTCATTGGTGTGATGACGCTTGATTTCTATTAGCATGGGTTTATGGAACTTGGTTAATGGTTTATGGACTTTAGATAATAATCGGAGAAATCCTTGCATCCTTCGGGTAACAGATGTCTTATGAGACAACTGTCGATGCTTGTGGCTACTCCTACCAATTGCTGATACATTCGCTCGCCAGCGGGATCGTTGTCGGGAAACACATGGAGCTCACGACCTCTGAGAGGTTCCAAATCTTCGGGCTTCAGTAGCGTTGCCGATGGAATGGCAACAGCCTTATGTCCTGATGATAGGTGCGCAATGCAATCCGTTATGCCCTCGCTGATAAATAGCGGTTCGTTGGGCTTCAAGTAACGCAATATCGGCAAGTTGAAAATGTGAATCGAAGAGTTTGCCGGAAACCGAAACCTTGGTTTGTCTGACTCGTGTCCCAGATATCGACTCTGCACGTTGAGCACATTTCCGTCTATGTCCTTGTATGGGAAAAGCAACGAGGGTGCATCGTAGAACGGTTTGCCATAGCGCCAGCAAGGAGCCGGTTGACTGATGGACGAGATACCCAACCACTCAATGACCTTCGGGTTGTAATGACGCTGGTCGAAGAGGAAGCAACGAGCAACCTCATTGAGTGTAGGACGAGCCACCAATCCTGAGAGGAACTGAACATCGGGAGGATACTTGCGAATCTGCTTAACAGCAGGAGGATACTTCTCGATGATGATGCAGTTCTCATTGGCCAACCACTCGCAGGTCTCGATGAAATTCTTGCCCAACATATGCATTGCAAGGTCGATGACACCACCATGGGCTCCACATACAAAGCACTTAAAGGAATTGGTGCTTACACGAAACGAAAGCGAAGGGTGTGCATCCTGATGGAAGGGGCAAATAGCCTTGTGTTTCGTTACCGTGAGCCCGAGCCTTTCGGCTACACTTTCAATTGGCAAACTTCTCAATTTATCAATTTCGAATTTTTTCATTTTGGTTTCAAGTTTCAAAGAGGTTTCAGGTTTCAAGTTTCAGAAGATTATGATAGAAAAAGCATACAGGTTTGAAGACCTACAGATATTTCAACATGCGAGAGAACTTTGCAAGGAAGTTTATGCTATTACAAGCATTGACCCTTGGAAGTCAGATTATCGTTTTGTCCAGCAGATCCATGCGTCAGCAGGTTCTGTGATGGACAACATTGCTGAAGGCTATGAGCGCGATGGCAATGCAGAGTTTATAAACTTCTTATATATAGCCAAAGGATCATGTGGAGAGCTAAGATCTCAACTAATGCGAGCTCATGATGTCGGCTTCATTTCAGATGAGAAATACAACACTCTATATCAATCCTGTATTAACCTCAGTAAAGGAATTGCATCTTTTATCAAGACTCTTCGTTCCTCTAGAATCAAAGGGCAGAAGTACTTGAAACCTTCTGAAACCCTTTGAAACCTGAAACCCAAGACTAGTAGTTTTTGCAAAAAACGTCTTGCGACTTATCCGGCTGATGGATAAGCTTTGAACGCTTCCACTTGCTCAAGAAAACCGTTGCAGGAGTGGTGAGATCGAGCTTGACGATGAGTTCGCGAAGCTGGTCGCGACTGAACTTCTCTGGCAACTGATCGTAGAGCGGAACCTTAGGACCATCGTCCATATCGCTCTTTCGCTGCATGTCCTCGAAGCGCTTGCCCCAACGAGCCATCAATCCATTGAGGATGTAGCTGGCCATGAAGTGGTAGAAGCGACGGATGTGACTTCTGATAGCTTCAGGAGTTTCACTTGTTCCAGAGGTTTCACCTTCGCCCCACAAATGGTAGCAAAGTGTTGCCATTCTGAACGCTGAAACGCTGGAACGCTTGTAGAAGCAGTTGAGGGCACGACTGCCGGTCTTCAGTACCTGTTCGCGCTGATCCTGACACCACTTGCGCACATCGCCATCGAGCCAACTCATATCCACTTCATGGATGGGCTGAATCTGACCATCGTCGGTGTAGGTCTCGTGCATCAACTGATCGACTGTCTGCTTCAGGAGCTTCTGCTGTTCGGGCGTGATCTGCTGGAAAACCGGAGCATCGTCACCCATGAGGTCGCCAAGGTCAGCAATCACGTGACGGGTTACGTTACCGCCTTCGATGGAACGCTTGTCCATATACTCGTCCAAAGCTGCAGGAGTGGAGCAATAGAGCGAACACCAGATGATGTCAACCATAGCGCAATATGACTCACTGCTGTTGGTATCGGTCGAGAAGGAGGCTCCAAGGTCATACGCCAAACGTCCGATGGTGCGGAGGTCAGAGTAAGCCTTCTTGTTGCCTTCGCTCATGGTTGACAACTCTTCCGAAAAGAGCATGAAGGCAAGTGGCTCACCATACTTGCGAATGAACATATCGGCACGCTTCACGAGCTTTGCACGAGTGATGTTCTGGAGGCAACGGACATCGGTGATAGGCTCCTCGGGCAACTGCTTGTTCTTGGCTGCCGTCTTCTTGAGGTCGTTGTAGGCCTGCTCCTGACGACGAAGCTCCTGATCACGCAGGATGAGTGGTGCGAGAAGGTTCTTCACGATCGGACGGGTGAACGATTTGCCATCGCCAGGGTTTCCGACAACCACCACCTGAAGCAGGAGGGCGTGCAACTCAGTGTCATAGACGTACTTCACACGGAGGCGAGTGCCAAGGGCACAGAGGCAGGTGATGGCGGTGAGGATGGCAGGAATACGGAAATTCTCGGGCGCACACTCGTAATAGATACGGAGAGCTGGTGGCAGGTCTCGCGCATTGATGTTGGAAATTGGTACAAACTTCTTCTTCATTTTCTTTTGAATGATTAAGGATTAACGGACTACTTCATGATCTTGAGAGCGTTGGTAATCTCGGAATACACACCGAAGGCGAACTTCTCACGGTCGAAGGTCTCGTCCATGGTCTTGAGGTGCATCTGGTACTTACCGTTCTGCATACGAACCATAGAGACGTACTTGCCATCGAAGAGCTTCGGGTTACGAGGAGCCCGACCCTTACGAACTGACTCCTCGAAGAGGAATCCGTTGCTGGTCTTACTGATAATGCCTACAAGGCACTTTTCGGAGGTGATCTCGTTGTCCTGCTGAAGGGTGCAGGAGAGGTTGGTAGAACTGTAGGTTTTCTTGTTCATCTCTTTTTTGATGGTTAAGGGGTTAGTAATTAAGATAATGTTTTTGCCTTCAGCAGTTTTTCAATTGCCTCGGGACATAATACGCCGAACTACCCCCGTTTTTTCGGGTTTTCTCTCGGGCTTCGGGTTGTGACGAACAGAAACAAAAACAGCGGAACCGCCCGAAATATCAAGCAGTTCTGCCAAATGGAAAGATACAAAAAAGGGCTCCCGAAAGGAAGCCCGAAAGAAAAGGTCTTTTGAAGGATTATGGTTTATGGTTAATGGTTTATGGTTAATGGTTAATGGTTTATAGACTTTGAAAAAATGGAAAATCAAAACGAGATATTCAATTATAAAAAGCTTGTTGCCTATCAAAGGGCAAAGGAAATGGTGAAGGAGGTTTATGGACTCTTGAAGAAGTTTCCCCGTGAAGAGCAATATGCACTGTGTGATCAACTAAGACGTGCGTCAACATCTGTAACATCGAACATTGCGGAGGGCACTAATCGCCAAACATATCCTGACAAGATTCATTTCTGGGAAATAGCATACGGTTCCTTGATGGAGGTTCACAGTCAGATGGATGTTGCTTGTGATTTAGGTTATATTTTAAACGAAGAACTATCGCACCTTGAAGGCACGATAGTTTCCGTAATCAAACCATTGTCAGGTTTAAGGTCTTCGTATCTGGAGAAAGTCCGCAACCCGCAAGTCTCCATAAACCATTAACCATAAACTATAAACCATGCTTGCAGTGCAGGTGCAAGTCCTGATGGTCGTAGGAATCGTAGGCATCGCCATACTGAGGACCGAAATCGTCATCATCGTCGGCAGCACGCTTGCGGATGGCACGAGCAGGATTGAACTTGAGAATCTTCATGTAGTCCTCAATCTCCTTGCCTGCCTTATCGCTGGCAGGATCGCCATTATCGAGATTGGTGAGATGCTGACCTTTGGTGTCAACAAAGTGACCCATCAGAATCTTGGGGAGTGTGAAGGCGGCATCGTACTCAATGAGACCCTCCATCTCCATGTAGCGGAAGAGGAACACGAGCGTACCCTTGCCGTACTTGCCAGCCCAGTAGATAACGCCCTCGGAACGCTGACCGGAGAAGAGCTCCAGGAAATCTGACTCCAATGTGCAAGCCTCAATCCAGCCATCCTTCACCATCTGCTGGTAGAGGAGTTTGAGGCACTGTTCGTGCACACCACGAGAGCGGAAGGTCATGAGTTCGCGAGCGGCAGTCTTCTTGGTCTGACGTGCCTTCTTGATCTTGGCGGCAGAAACGTCAGGTAACGATGACGACTTCTTCGACGATGAGTCAGTTTTCTTTACGGTTGGTGAGCCTGTCGAATCCATCGTTTTCGTTGAAGACTGAGTCTGATAAACGTTAGCCCCAGGCATTGCGAAGACGCACCCTGTTACGGGTCCGAAGAACTGCTGACAGTTGGTGTTGTGCTGCTCGTGGATGTTGGCGGGAGTCACATTAGGAGTGACGGGAGTAGTGATAGGATTGTTCATGCTGCAAAAGGATTACGATGGTTGTACTTAGGATTGTTGAACTCTGACTGGTGAATGTCGCCATAGAACTGCTGGCAGTTACGGTTGTACTGCTTCACATACATGGGACGGTACTTGTCGGCTGCAAGCGAATCGACGTAGGCAATGCACACATCGAGGTCATCCTGATTGCAACGAAAAATGCGCCCGACGTTGGACAGCAGACAGGAAAGCTGCTCAAGGTCGTGCGGGTTACGAACTTTGCGAGCGTACTGCATAAGCATCTCGCAGTTGATAAACTTGGAGAGGCGATGAGCCGCCTGCTCGCACTTAGAGGCTGATACGAACTTGTACTTCGTCATTAGCATAAAGTTTTTAGTGAAACATTAAATTAGTCGGAACGAACAAGTCCGACGCATTTAACGTCCACCAAAAACATTGCTACATGAGAGTTGAGAGAAATATATAAGTTCTGCATAGTTTAAATCGATTTAGATACGCCTTTGATGTAAGCAATCTGCGTGCCAATGTTAACTATTAACTCGATTTTGCAGAAAAAAGGCATTTTTTGACACCTCATAGAGAAAGTTGTCAGTGTGACTGGCAGTGAGTGTGACAATCTGTCCAGAGCACCCCTGCCGGGGTGTACCTCTTAGAAAAGAATAAAAGAATATAAACTGATAATACAATATTAATATCGCGCATCGCGCACACACACGAGAAAGCAAGAAAAACGTCAGTTTTGAGTTAAGAGTTAATAATGGTTTATGGAGCTTGGTTAAGAATTATGGACTGATGTTAACTATTAACTCATTAACTCGAAAAATTTATGATTTTGGGTATGGTAGATGGTTATCTTTCCTCCTTTTTCTAAGAGGTGAAAATTCCCATAAACCATAAATTATAAACCATCAACCTTCAAAAAACACGATTATAAGGAATCCGGATTTCGGTTATAGGGAAAAACGCGAAATGAGGCGTTTTTTGTAGTAACTTTGCACTGTGATTCAGATGAAGCACAACTGATGACACGAAGCAGTCTTAAGTAGTGACAAAGGCCGGTCATAAGTTAAGACCCAAGTCGGTCATAAGTTAAGCCTCGAAAAAGGACAAGCGTGGAGGGAGGTCAAAACCATGGTAGAGCACCACCCCAAAAACACTTGTTTCGGCTTCGGGTAGCACATCTGAAAAACGCAGAACTTAATTACTAATCTGATGTTCTTTTAGGCATGGTAAATCGGAATGGCAGAGGGTAAGCCCCATAAACCTTAAACCATAACCCTTCAAGACATCCTAATCTTAACCGAAACGAAATGATTAACTATTCTATCGCAATGCGTGGCGTGAACGCAAACCTCTTTGAGATCAATCAGGCTAAATCACGCATCAAGGCAGCACAGGCTGCCGGTAAGACTCCTAACAGTGCCGACACTGCCCTTGTGGCCAGCGAGGTGCAGAACGCTTTCGCGGTGGCGCAATACACCGATGTGATGACCATCGAGAAGTTCGCCCGCCATATTGCATCCCACGGGTGCGTATATTCGCGAGCCGACATCAGCGCCATCCTCTATCTCGCAGTCGATTGCATGCGCGAGCAGCTCCTGGAGGGCAAGAAAATCCGTCTTGGCGACCTCGGTGATTTCTCCGTGTCAATCTCCAGCAAGGGTGCAGAGACTGCCGACAAGTTCTCCGCCCAGAACATCACTGGCGTGAACGTGGTGTGGGATTGCGGACAGGAGTTTAAGAACCTCATCGCAGATGCCGAGTTCAACCTCGTTGCGAGCCGCAGCGCTCAGGCCGCAGTTCTCAAGGCCATCAAGGCCGGCCAGACCACCGTGGACCTCACCTCCCCCGACAGCCCTTCGGGTGGCCCTTCGGGAGGCAGCGCTTCGGGCGGCTCTCAGACTCCTTCGGGCGGCTCTGATTCCGGCAGTGGCAGCAGTGGCGGCTCTTCGGGCGATGAAGACATGGGATTTGAGTAATTAATCAGCGTTCCGCGCCCTACGGGTGCTCCCGGGGCACAAGTGCCCGTTCCATGTGCGCTTCGCACAGTTCCAAGCGCGCTAAAGGCGCTGTTCCATTCGCGCTAATGCGCGTTCCAGGAGCCTGCGGCTCTGGTGCGTCTGAACCCATCTGGAACTATCTGGAACCACCTGGAACCATTGGAACTGAGCCTCTGGCTCTATATGGAACGCGCTTTAGCGCAATTGGAACGCCCGCAGGGCAATTGGAACGCGCAAGCACTCATCGCTATGCGAATCTTCTACCTGACTTTTGCAATTAGCCTCCTGCTCATCATAGGAGGCTTCTTGCTTCCGCCAATGGGCATCATCGATGGCAGCGTCCTGACTGCCGTAGGCGAACTGCTGATGTTCGGTGTCCTTGCCCAACTGCCCTCCCTCATCGATGCCGCCAAGAACGGCAAGAGCATCAAGCTGACCAAAGGAGATTCCTCGATTGAGGTATCATCCCCACAAGATTAATTCAAATCTTCTTCCCCTCAAGATTAAGACGATTTTTTCAATCTCTATCTGCAATCCCTTCGAATCCCAAAAGGCTTCGAGGGGCTTGCTTGTTGCTATAAACTCTTAGACTTTTTGACTTTTTAAAACCAAACAATATGTACAGACATTTTTTTAAGAGACTGATTGACACCTGTCTTGCCTTGTGCGGACTGGTGGTTTGTTGTGTGCCGATGGTGATAATCGCCATTGCCATCAAGTTGGACTCCAAGGGTCCGGTATTGTTCAAGCAGGTGCGTTTGGGCAAGGGTATGAAACCTATCACGGTGTTCAAGTTCCGCACGATGTGCGACCATGCCTATGAGATGGGGGGAATTGCCACCAGTGCCTCCGATTCGCGTATCACGAAGGTAGGCGCATTTCTTCGTCGCACCTCCCTCGACGAGCTACCCCAGATGTTCAACATCCTCAACGGCACCATGGCGATAATAGGTCCAAGACCGATACTGGATTGGGAGTTTGAGGAGTATAAGGATAAGAACCCAAGATACATAAAGCGATATGACGTTCGGCAAGGAATGTTCTGTACGGTGGATGTGGTCGATAGAGCAGCTCTACGCGACATGCAATTTGAAATGGATGCCGATTATGCAGAGAATGTTTCGTTCGCATTAGATTTCAAAACCTTCTTTGGTATCTTTGCACCTGTATTGACAGGGAAGGGTGTTTATAAGGATGAAAATAAAAATTTTAAAAAATAAAGAATCAATATGAACAATTCGTATAATGGACATTTGTGCATTGTATTTGCACTTGAGCATTACAATCCGTTGAACATGATTCGCGCTTTGGGCGAGAATGGCATTAACCCTGTTTATATCTCGGTGAAGCGTCGATATGAGGTGGCTACAAAGAGTAAGTATATCTCTGAGCTGCATCGGGTAGATTCTGTTGAGGAAGGCTATAAGCTGCTAATGGAGCAGTATGGTCATTTGGCAGAAGAGACAGGGAAAAAACCTTATATCGTGTTTTCTGACGATAAGTCGGTAGGATATTTTGACCTTCATTACGATGAATGGAAGGACAAATTCATCACCTACAATGCAGGTCGCAATGGACGCATCAATGAGTTTATGGACAAGTATGAGATTCAACAATGCGCCAAGCGACATGGATTCAACGTGCTGGATTCGTACGTAATTAGCAAGGAGGATGAGTTGCCTGAAAACTTGTGGTATCCTATTATCACTAAGGATATTTCACCTAATTCGGGTTCGTGGAAATTTGATGTCTATATCTGTCAGAACGAGCAGGAGTTGAAGGAAGCTATCCAGAAGATAGAGAGTCCGCTGATAATGATTCAGCATTTTGTGGATAAGCAGAACGAAATGGCTCTGGAGGGTTATTGCATCAACAAAGGAAAGGAGATGCAGATCATCACTCAGATGAAATGGAAATACCTGATTCAGGGTTATTACAGCCCCTATCACGATGTCTGCATGTTTACCGACAAGGAGATGGAACGTAAGCTTCAGGCGATGTTCGAAGAGATTGGCTTTGAGGGCGTGTTTGAGGTAGAGTTCCTGATTGACAAGGACGGCACTTTCTATTTCATGGAAACCAATTTCCGTGCATCAGCTTGGAATCCGACATGTAAGTTTGCTGGTATGCCATTGCCTTACTTATGGATTAAGGGAATGGAGAATGGATGCATCGACCCAGCCGACCGCAAGGAGTTTGAGCCTTTTACATCGATGAGCGAGGTGATTGACTACGGTAAGCGAGTGGAGGGCGGCATGTGCTCGTTGGCTGAATGGCTTCGTGACTTTAAGGATGCGAAGTGTGTTTATATCTACGACAAGGAAGATCGTGGCCCTTGGGATGAAGTGATTAAGAATTGGGAGAATTTTAAATAACCAATGCGCATACTGACTATCAACGCTGAGGACTGGTATAATGGGTATGTCAGTCCTCAGGACAGAGACTGGGGGCGATTTGAGTATAGGGTGGACAAATGGCTCATACCTATGCTAGATGAGCTCGACAGGAGGAAAATAAGGGCGGTGGTGTTTTGCACAGGATGGCTCGCCGACAATCACCCGGAGATTATTCGCGAAACTGCTAGACGGGGGCACGAGATAGGGTGCAACGGATATTGGCACATTGAACCGAACACCATGACCCGAGAGGAGTTTGAGGATGATACCAGAAGGGCGAAGGAGGCATTGGAAAGGGTGACAGGCGGACAGGTGGTGGCGTTCAGAGCTCCGGGATTTGCTGTGGAAGGCATTGAGGAGTGGTTCTTCGAGGTACTGAAGGAACTGGATTTCATTAAGGATTATTCGCTATATGGCAACGAGCCGAAGGAGGTGGCGGCTGGCGATGGCGTGATAATGGAATATCCGGTGAGCCTATACAAGGGGCGGCTGCCTTTCATAGGCGGTGGCTATTTCAGACTGCTGCCGTATTGGTTGATAAAACGGGCGATGAGGGATATGCCGTATGTGATGATGTATTTCCACCCGCGCGACTTCGACACGGATCAGCCTCGATGGGAAGGACTGTCGATGAAGGAGCGATTCATCGGATATGTGGGACTGAAAGGGGCTTACAGGAAGTGGGTTCGGCTTTTGGGGGATATAGTTAACGTTAACGTTTAAAAAATATGAAATACTTACTTGTAGTGGCTCATCCTGACGATGAGGTGTTGGGAGCTGGTGCTTCCATGTGGAAATGGTGTAAGAATGGCGACACGGTTGACGTTGCCATTATGTGTACGGAGGCTAAGGCGCGTGCGTTCCGTCCGGACGATAAGGAGCTGGAGGATGATACGCACAACGCTATCAAGAGCCTCGGAGTGAATAATATATATGAGGCGACGTTCCCGAATATCGAGATGAACACGGTGCCGCACCTGAAGCTGGTGCAGTTCATCGAGAGCGCTATTCGTGAGAGTGAGCCGGATGTGGTGATCACGCATCATCCCGCAGACACGAACAACGACCATATGCAGACGTCGATGGCTTGCCAAGAGGCGATACGCTTGTTCCAGCGTAGGCCGGAGGTGAAGCGCGTGAAGGAGTTCTGGTATATGGAGGTGCCTTCGTGTACGGAGTGGAAGATCAACAATGCATTTCAGAGCTTCAATCCTAACTGCTTTGTGGAGGTAGACAAGGAAGGTGTGGAGGCGAAGATCAAGGCTTTGTCTATGTATAGGGGTGTGATGCGCCCATATCCTCATCCTCGTTCGGCGGAGTATATCTCTGGACTGGCTGCCGTGAGAGGTGGACAATGGGGATGCGATTATGCTGAGGCGTTTGAGGTGGTGCAAAGGGCGTATGAGCCTTAACATCAAAATTGAAAAGATGGAAATTATAGAAATTAATGATAATCTGTTGGCGGCATTGCATCTGCGTGCTGCTGACTCGGAGAGACTGAGGATGAACTATGACCTCAGGACGACTGCCGATGACACGTCGCAGAGGATGCTGAATGCCTTGGAGGTGGGGACGAGGGTGCCGATACATAGGCATTTGGAGACGAGCGAGACAACAATTTGTCTGCATGGGAGCATGGATGTAGTGTTCTATGACTTGAAGCCGAATGAGGACTGTGGCGGCCCTGTGATGGGGGACTGCGGAACGGTGATTGCCGATGGCATGGAGGCGAATGTGTTTGAGCGGTATAGGGTGAGGCTGTGTCCCCGAGAGGGGAAGTATGGGGTGCAGATACCGCTTGGGGCATGGCACTCGGTGGAGGTGTATGAGCCGAGCACGATATTCGAGGCGAAGGATGGGGCGTATAGGCCTTGACGGTCGGGCGGTCTTACATTAAGTAAAGACCCTACATAAGCCCTCGTTAGTTGTACGGTTGTCTGCATACTGTGCGATGCGCAGTTTTTCAGTGAACAGTTTGATACGTTTCCCCAAATTGGGAATGGCTTCTATAGCCTTGTCCAATGTTGTATTGGGCATATTATTTTGTGGTGGAGGGGATTAATGACGGGGGTGTTAAGGGAAAAGACCCGTCATCTCCCTTCACCTTTTAGAGAAACGTAAAATAAGTGTGAAATATTGTAGTGGAAGGTTATAAGCCGCAGGACTTTAGCTTTTTTCACCGCAGTGAAAAATTAGTGCAACTAAAATTGGATTATGCCTAATATCAACACAACAAAGTTGTCAACCCCGAGTAGGATACAGTCTGGTACTTATAAGAAGACGATGAAATGCTTCTTCTTCCAAAGTAGATTGTTTGAAGCCCAGATGACTGAACTCTTTGATGATTTGTGGCCTACAGTGACTGCTGTTAAAAATCTGAGATGGCAGGTTAATGGCTATTATCATGAAATGAATGTCAAGCAGAATGCTAAGTTGGCGGCTCATTTTGTGGAGAGTGAAGATAAAACAAACAGACCGAATCTGTATAGAGCATGTATTGAGCAGAGTTGGGAACAGCAAGAATATAGCATCAGTAGAAATTTGCTTACGAATATTTTTGCCATTTATGAAGGATGGATTGAGACAATTCTGCCTTCGCTGGGTGTCGACATAAAAGAATCAAAGAAGTTTCAGTTCCCTAACACTGCGAGAGCCATGCTGACATCCATGCAACAACATGAGAACGCAAGATTGGTCAATGCTTTTTATCCTGTATATGTAGCGAAGAATAGTGGAAGTAAGCTTTCTCATTTGGAGAGCTATCTGAAGGTGTACAGATACTTCAAAGAGTGCAGAAATTGTATTATCCACAGCGGAGGTAGAACCAATCAAAATCTTGTGGATGCCTATGCTGCAATATCAGGTCTCTTGGCAAGTGACCTTGATGTGGCAGAGGTACCAGACATGCAGTCGGTTACAAGTGTGGATGCCCTTGTAACTCTAAGTCTGCGTGGTGTGGTTGGTTTCTCTCAGATTGTTATTAAATTGGTAGAGGTATTGGATATGGAATTTATAAAAGCAGACAAAGCTCTTGACTGTTTTGTGGCACAGATAAAAGAGTTTACTCCGTATCCAGAGTATCCCTCACAGGATGAGAACAAGGCAAAGAAGATGATTGGAGGTATTATGAGAAGATCGGGATTTTTGCCACCAATACATAGCAATGAATTCTATCAGTTATTGAAAAGCTGGAACATATTAAGGATATAATTCAAAAAAGGATATAAGTCCAGTCGTTAAGAGAGAAATGAATATTTTATGGATAATAACTATGTCGAAGCCTATTGCATAAAGGGGAAGGAGGTAGAGGGCGTAGGAATGTCGTTCTTTGGAGTATCACGAAACAAGATAGGCTTCGTATCGCCTGCAAGGTGATATGAAGCCCCCGACCGTTGTACTGCCGCCGCAAATGTAATCTGATTATTATGGGGAAAGATGTCGGTTTTTGTGTGGTTTCCAAAAGGAAAGTGGCAACTTGTGGATGAGAAAACAGACTTGTACCTCTTTACAATATATACAAACAGAGATGCTACAATCTCAAAATATGCCACAAATGAGACAAAATACAGTGTTTAACGACGCGTCAGGGCGCAAAGGGGCTGTCCACGAAGAAACGCTTTCGCAGACTACCTGAAGTTAGTTGCCCTTACGCATGAGAAGGAATGGTGGGGCTCTCGGGGCTGGATTTATAATCCTTATGATGATACGCTGGCAATGGCATTCCTTGCAGACTCTAATCTCCCAACCCTTCTCCTGACAGATTTCAAGATATGACTTCTTCATCCTTACTTTCGGCACAGGCGGCACGTCGAGCTGCTGCTGTACGTTGCGCAGAGCCTCCCTGCTGCATGGAGATAGAACACCGTAATGGCGGATTCTCACAAATCTGTCGGGTAGCACATGCAGGGATAGCAGGGAGAGGAACTTGTCAATCTCCATTGTCATCACCCTGTGCTTTCCGCCCTTCCTGTAGTCCTTGTAGTCGTATGAGACATTTGAGTCGGTCACGTCAAGAATCCTGGAATTGGTTATCGCCACACGATATGCATATCTTGCAATATATTCCAGCACTTGGTCAACACCCTTTGCGGGAGGACGCGAGTAAACGACCAAGTCCTTGTCAAAACACGTTTTCCGAATGTAATCAGCAATGACAAGACCTTCTTCCTTAAGTCTCCTTGTGAGCAGAGCCATAAATCTTCCACGAAATTTTCGGCTCATGCCATGCACGGGAAAAAGGAAGTCACTCTTTTCACAACCGTTGAGATGATGCCACACACCGAGCTTGTCCATCCCTCCACCCGGCACAATGCAGTGAATGTGCGGATGGTAGAACAGATTGGAACCCCACGTATGAAGGATGGCTGTCATGCCTGTACGCAGCCCCTTGTCGCCAGCAAAGTCGTGAATGGTAGCCCAAGCGGCCTTGAACATGCAATCGTAGAAGGCTGTCTGATGGGACATGGCAATGGGATGCTGGCAATCCGGCACCGTGAATACCACATGGAAGTACTTCGTGGGGATAATCTCCTCCCTGCGGAAAGTAATCCACTGCTCGCGTTCCTTGTTCTGTCACTTCGGGCAATGGCGGTTACGACAGCTGTTGTAGCTGACCTTTATCTCTCCGCATTCCGGGCATACCTCCACATGACCTCCAAGGGCGCTGGTTCGGCACATCGCCATATGGCCAAACGCTTTTCTTACAGGCGTAACTACATTATGGGTACTAAGAAACTTCTCTCCATGGTCACGTATAATCTGACCGATGTCGAAGCGTGTCCTCATTGCTTGGGCGGGAAGAGGACGTCAATCAGTCGCACATGTCTAACAGGTTCAATGTCAGCAACATGAAGATAAACCATCGTAGTCGTGAGTCTCGCATGTCCGAGCCGCTTCTGTACATGCACTATGTTCTCTCCGTTCTCAAGGAGATGAGTGGCTGCACTGTGCCTCAGGTCGTGGATGGTGATGGAATGGTCGAGTACGACCCTTGCAAGTGCGTTCTTGAGAATGATCCGCACATAGCCTGGAGTGATGCGCTGTGGCTCTGTCTTGCTTCCATGACTCTTGAAGACATAGTCGTCGCTCGGATACTTCTTCCGATATGCCTTGAGCACGACGAGCATCTGGTCGGAAATGGGCACGTAGCGGTCTTTACGCCCCTTGCCTTGGAATACGAACAGCTTCTTGCGGTCAAAGCAGATGTCGTCCCATCTGAGGCGGCATGCCTCGCCGACCCTGAGGGCGCAGTCGTAGATGATGGCAAGCAGGGTCTTGTCGTACAGGGAGCAGTTGCGGAGAAGGCGGGCAATCTGCTCTTGGGAGAGCACTCGCGGCAGCCTCTTCGGCTTGCGCACAGGAGGGAGTACGAGACCATCTGGCTGCTTAAGCCCCATCACCTTGTAGTAGGCCTGCAGTCCGAAAATCATGTGCTTGAAGAAGGACAGGCTGCAACGGTTTTTGTCCAGGAGTGTCGACAGATAGTAGTCGATGTCCGTCTGTGTGAACTCATCCAGCAACTTTTTGAAAAACAACACTGCCTGAGCAATTTTCAGGCGATAGTCATAAATACTGCCGTCTGCATACTGTGCCAGACGCAGCTTTTTAGTGAAAAACGAAATGCGGTCCCTGAATTTGGGTATAGCCGCGATCGCCTTGTCCAATGTTGTATTGGGCATGGTTATTTGTGGTGGAGGGGATTAATGACGGGGTGGTGAAAGAGTCCGTCATCTCCCTTCACCTTTTTAGAGAAACGTAAAATAAGTGTGAAATATTGTAGTGGAAGGTTATAAGCCGCAGGACTTTAGCTTTTTTCACCGCAGTGAAAAATTAGTGCAACAATAGAAAGAATTGGCGGTTTTGGCGATTTGTGGGAACAATTTTGAAACTATTGATATCATTTAAAGATAAAATGAACATGAAATCATCTGTTGTCTTATTGAACTTATTGCGAATTGCGCTTGGTAATTCTGTGGAATGGAAGGGGGAAGGAAGCGTGGACTGGAAGAAGGTGATTGGGCTGGCACGGAAGCAAGGGGTGCTGGCTATTGCTTTTGATGCCTTGGAAAAGGTGCCGGCGGAACTTCGTCCTTCTAAGCATATTCTACTGGAGTGGTTCGCTAGGGTGAACACCATGGAACAGGTGTATGAACTCTATGTCAATACAATCAAGGATTTGGGGCGACTTATCGGCAGTAATGGGCTTTATATGATGGTGATGAAGGGCTATGGTTGTTCTCTTCACTATCCTAAACCGAATCACCGGCCTTGTGGGGATATTGATATCTTCCTGATGAATAAGGAGGGAAGGCATGACGAGGAGATGGTGAAGGCTATCGATGACGTGGTTGCCAAAGAGACGGGGGCTCAGATTTCGTACGATGATGAGCATCATTCTATCTTCGCTTTTGGGAAGTGCCATTCTGATGAGATTGACTGGGGCTTTGTGAGGGATGTTGCCCATCGGGCTAAGATGCATCTTTTTCTTGATGCCTTGAATGGGATTTGTGTGGAGTATCTGGGGTATCCCAAGGAGATGTTTCCTGTGGAAAAGGAGAATGCCAGACTGAGAGATAGGGTGTTGGAAGATATTCTCCATCCTGAATTTCAGGATGAGGTGCCTCCTATGGAAAAGAGAATTGCGTATGGAATTGTCAAGACGAAGAGATTGTGGGTGAATAGGTGGAAACACAGAATGGTGTTTGATGAGAGTATCCTTTCTACGTTCTGGCATTCTGCGATTTATCGGATGAGACTCTAAATTTTTAAATCGCTGCTATCGTTTGATAGCTTTTAACTAACATCGCATACTAACAAAGAAAAGTATATCATATTTTTAATGTAAATTTATGAACAAAGAGAGTAAAAGTAAATTCAATCTTTGGTTGTCTGAACGTCCGGAATCGTTTCTTCCTAGTGATGAGGCGCGGATGTTCGACTTGGTCAATACTCTTTATGAAACGGAGGGAAGTGTTTGTATAGATGAAATATTCAGTGGTTTTACCAAAAGCCATCCTGCTTACAGCAAGGAGGAGGCGATGAGATTGAGTGATAAGTGGGAGGAACAGATTCTGCTCATCATGAGATTCCTGGATTGGAAGAAACAAATAAAAAGAAAGTAAACTATGTGTGGAATAGTTGGATATATAGGACAGAATGATGCTTATCCTGTTCTTATTGAGGGGTTGAAGAAACTGGAGTATCGTGGATATGACAGTGCTGGCGTGGCATTGATTAATAGTCAGGACCAGCTGAATGTGTATAAGACAAAGGGTAAGGTGAGCAACCTGGAGGCGATGGCTGCCGAGAAGGATTGCAGTGGTCATGTGGGTATCGCCCATACCCGTTGGGCTACCCATGGTGAGCCTTCTGCTACCAATGCGCATCCTCATGTGAGCATGAGTGGTGACTTGGCGCTGGTGCATAATGGCATCATCGAGAACTATCAGGTTTTGAAGGAACAGCTTATTGAGAAGGGCTATGAGTTCAAGAGTACTACTGATACTGAGGTGCTGGTGCAGCTGATTGATTTCTACTACCAGCAGAATGGCAAGGACTTGGTTTCTGCCGTTTGCCAGGCGCTGAACGATGCCATCGGTGCGTATGCCATTGCTGTTGTCGAGAAGAATAACCCTAGCCATCTGGTAGCAGCACGCCAGTCTAGTCCGCTGGTAGTTGGCGTGGGTAAGGATAATCTGGACTTCTATATCGCCAGTGATGCGACTCCTATCGTAGAGCATACGGATAAGGTGGTGTATCTGGAAGATGGTCAGATTGCTGACGTCAGGGTAGGTGAGGAGTTAAATATCATCAATCTGGAGCATTCTGCCTGTCATTACGATATCAAGACCGTGGATCTGGACATCAGCAAACTGAGCAAGGGTGGTTTTGATCACTTTATGCTGAAGGAGATTTATGACCAGCCTAACTGTCTGAAGGATTGTATGAGTGGTCGCCTCTTTGCTGACAAGGAACATCCTGAGAACAACCGCATCGTTCTTTCTGCGCTTCGTGATTATCGTGACCGATTGGTTCAGGCGAAGCATATCATCATCGTGGCGTGTGGTACCAGTTGGCATGCCGGACTGATCGGTAAGCAGCTGATTGAGAAGATGTGCCGCAAGAGAGTGGAGGTAGCGTATGCCAGTGAGTTCAGATATGGCGACCCTGTGATTGAGCCGGAGGATGTGGTGATTGCAATCAGTCAGAGTGGTGAGACGGCGGATACCTTGGCTGCGATTAAGCTGGCAAAGGAGAAGGGTGCGCTGATTTTCGGTATCGTGAACGGTGTGGGTTCTTCCATCGCCCGTGAAACGGATACGGGTATCTATATCCATGTGGGTCCGGAGATTGGTGTGGCAA